>Ga0307942_1003739_pt1 | contig 12314 bp, 10 predicted proteins | sample OrgLakmetagen175_FD_201846 | JGI IMG/M metagenome (GOLD analysis project Ga0307942, IMG submission 201846) | Saline water microbial communities from Organic Lake, Antarctica - #175 | ecosystem: Environmental > Aquatic > Non-marine Saline and Alkaline > Saline | place: Antarctica: Organic Lake...
AAGGGGGGGGCGGTGGCAGCAGACAAAGCGGGGGGCGCAGCGGGTCCGGGGATGGTGTGGGCAGTGGAGGGAGTGGGGCAGGTTTGGTGAGAGGGGAATGCAGAGCGGCCTGCGGTGATAATAGCTCTGGGAAATGCGGAGCGGCCTGCAGGGTCGGTGGTGACAGCTCGCAAGCCGTTGATGGAGGTGGTGTAGAAGTAGGAGGCGGTGGGAGGGGAGGTGGCAGCGGTGAAGACTGGAGCAACAGCGGTGCATCTCCTCCTGAGCGTGTTCATGGCCGCGGAGCGCGCACAGAGGACGAGCCTGTACCAGGCAACCTGTCGCACCCCTCACCATCCTCTGATGGCCAGCAGCAGCAGCAGCAGCAGCAGCAGCAGCAGGAACCATGGCAGCAGTCGCAGCAGCAGCAGCAGCATGCGCCCAGCCCAAATCTGGTCAGCGATCCACCTGGCACTGCTCAAGTAGGGGGCGCACAAAAAAATGGAGGCACTCCGCCATTGCAACCCTCCCTACACGCATCACCTACAGCAGGTCGAGAGGGGGGCTGGCCCTGCCCTGAGGGGGAGGCCGGTCAGGCAGGTGGGCGCTGCAAGGAGGGCCATGCAGAGGCTTTGCACACACACACGGGGGGCACTGGTTTAGGGATCGGGGAGGGACTTAACGAGGGGGATGGGGTTAGATTAGAAGGGTCAGCAGGGGCGGTGGATGGCGGCCACTCACTTAGCCCTGCTGCTGTGTCAGACATTAGAGAGGGGGGAGGCGGGCGGGTGCGGGCACACGATGGAGAGCCAGGTCTGCCAACGCAAGTTTTGGGCGGCAGCGACAAAGAGGATGCGCAACTACAGCAGCAGCAGCAGCAGCAGCAGCAGCAACATCAGCAAGAAGTACAGCAACAACGGGGTGGGGTCGTGAGGGAGGGCGTTATTACACGTCAGCCAGCTGACTTGCAGCCGCCGCCCTCAGACCCGCACCCTGGCCCCACCCACACAACCGGAGAGCAGGCTGTGCAGGCTGCCTTGCATGGAGGTTACGGGCTAGAGGGGGCGCGTGGGGGGGGAGATGCGTCGGCTGTAGAGCACGAGGCGGCGTTGGCAGCTCTGCATGCAGACCACGCAGCAGCTGCTGCTGCTGCTGCTGCTAGAGCTGGAGATAGTGCTGGTGCTGTTGCTGGTGCCTCTGGGGTGGGTGCCAGGGGGCTGCAAGGTCCCCCACCCCCTCCTCCCTTGATCGCACTGCCTGAGGAGATGAGCACTGGTGTTGGTGGTGGTGGTGCTGCTGCTGGTGCTGGTGGTGGTGGTGGCATTGGTGCTGCTGCAGGTGGTGGTGGAGTCGGCGGTGGCATGGGGAGTGTGGGAAGCAGAGCAGCAGGGGGGCTGCCTGCTTCTGTGGAGTCCCCGCTTATGCACCTGGATCATTTCCTGTTGGCCATGGAGGGAGGGCCTGCCAAGCACAAGCACGCCAGCAACCTGTTTGACCTCTTCAAGCAGGTGGGTGGGCGTTCGTCTGTGTGTGTTTGTGTTTGTGTTTGCCAAGAAGCAACTTCGGCCTGCCAAGCACAAGCACGCCAGCAACCTGTTTGAACTCTTCAAGCAGGTGGGTGGGCGTTCGTCTGTGTGTGTGTATGTTTGTGTTTGCTAAGAAGCAACATTGGCCTGCCAAGCACAAGCACGCCAGCAACCTGTTTGAACTCTTCAAGCAGGTGGGCGGGCGTTCGTCTGTGTGTGTTTGTGTTTGCCAAGAAGCAACGTTGGCCTGTTAAGCACAAGCACGCCAGCAACCTGTTTGAACTCTTCAAGCAGGTGGGTGGGCGTTCGTCTGTGTGTGTTTGTGTTTGCCAAAATACAACTTTGGCCTTCATGCCGGTGTGTTTGTGCAAACACCTTCTTAAGCTTAAGGAGGCGTGCTGACGCTCCTCTTCCTCAGTGGAGTGCTCTGTAGGCAGACGTGCACTTGCTTGTTCTTGGTGTACGTGCAAAATCCATATATTGTAGTGCTTCAGCCTTGCTGAGCATCAGGGATGTGTCATACAGTCTTTTGGGACATCCAATACGATAAAATACGCGTTCAAAACGGTAAAATATGCGTTGAATACGATACGGCGTATTATATGAATACGCCGTATGACACATCCCTGCTGAGCATGAAGTGAAAGCTTGGCAGGTACCAAGACCCTTCTTGCCATGCAAGTTTTGTCAAGACCGGCTTGTGGTTCACACCTTTTCTTACAGCCTACAGCATAACGCTTACAAGGTGTACAAAAAGGCCTTTTGTCAAGAAGTGTGACTGCTAGCCTTTTCTTACATCCTACAGCATAACGCTTACAAGGTTTACAAAAGGCCTTCCGTCAAGAAGTGTGACTGCTAGCCTTTTCTTACAGCCTACAGCATAACGCTTACTTAATGCTATTCAATCTCGATGAGCTGTCACGTTTTGCCTTCAACAGGGGTCTTAGTGACTTTTGTTGAGACCGGCTTCTTATTCATGGCTTCTTTGTTGAGACTGGCTTCTTACTTATGGCGTCATGGCTTCTTTGTTGAGACCGGCTTCTTACTCATGGCTTACAACACAATGTATACTTGATGCAAATCAATTGTATTATGCAGGTATAATGCCTGTTGGCAGTTTCTACCTAGTTTTTGCTCTCACACATTGCACATTATGTGAAGCCAACTTTTGGAGCCAGGCTGCACTGCCAGGCTGCACTCTGATCGCACATGTGCAGGAGATTGTGCCCCTGCGAGTACGCCAGATGTACCTTTTGTAAATTCATAAACAGCCTTGTGAGCAGTTTGTTGTGTGCAGGAGTTTGTGCCGCTGCTTATTGAGCAGCCAGATGCGCCTTTTATAAGCTCATAATCAGTCTTGTGGGCACCTTGTTGTGTGCAGGAGTTTGTGCCGCTGCTTATTGAGCAGCCAGATGCGCCTTTTATAAGCTCATAATCAGTCTTGTGGGCACCTGGTTGTTTGCAGGAGTTTGTTCTGCTGCGAGTGAACCAGACGCGCATATGGAAGTACATCAACAGCCTTGTGGACGTGCTGAACAGAAACGCGGCAGAGGACAATGAGCTTATTGAGCAGCCAGATGCGCCTTTTATAAGCTCATAATCAGTCTTGTGGGCACCTTGTTGTGTGCAGGAGTTTGTTCTGCTGCGAGTGAACCAGACGCGCATATGGAAGTACATCAACAGCCTTGTGGACGTGCTGAACAGAAACGCGGCAGAGGACAATGAGGAGGTGGAGCGCCTGGAGGGCAAAATCGCAGAAATGCGATCTGAAATCAGCAGCGTGCCATCCCTGGTGGGCACGTGTGGGGGCGTATGTAGCTTGCGATAGTTCGTGTGTGTGTGTGTTTGTGTGTGTGTGTGCCACAAGGTGCTGCAGTGCAGTCAGAAGTCAACAGCATGCCGTCACTTGTGTGTGTTGGGGGGGGGGCGTGTGTAGCTTGCGATAGTTTGTGTGTTTGTGTGCCCCGAAAAGTGCTGTAGTGCCGTCAGAAGTCAGCAGCTTGCCGTCACTGATGTGTGTGTGGGGGGAGGATTTCCACCATGATATATTTTAAAGATCATATGATGTCCATTACAGCATCACCCTCATTCACACAGGTCAAGGCCCTGAAACGTGAAATGGATGTACCCACTGTGTCCCGCTTCGATGCTGAATTTGCAACACCATTCGCACCCTCATTCACACAGATTGAGGCCCTGAAGCGTGAGATGGATGCCCACTACGCCCCTCAGCTTGCTCGGGTGCTTCTTGAGGTGTCTGACCTCAGGGCGGAAGTGCGGACTGGGCGTGCACGTGAGCGCGCACTGCTGTTGTATGGGCTGCTGGCGATGCTGCTGCTGGTAGCAGGGCTGTTGGGCCGACAGGTGGGAGTTGCCACTTGCGTGCTGTGCTTATAATGCTGGTAGCAGGGCGGTTGGGTTGACAGATGGGAGTTGCCACTTGCGTGCTGTGCTTATGGTGCTGGTAGCAGGGCGGTTGGGTTGACAGATGGGAGTTGTCACTTGCGTGCTGTGCTTATGGTCGTGTGTGTTTGTGTGCGTTGTCTTGCTCAAAAATGCTGAAACGAAGAGGACAGCATGTCTATGCTCTTTGCGATTCTCGCCGTCTATGAAATATGATTACATGTTAGCAAGATGCCCCTCTTTTTTTTCTGCTTCCCATCAGTCAGGATGTAGTCCCTAGTACCTAGCAGGGGTTGCCCAGGTGCAACACATCAACTGCAAGTGACAAGATCAGGTGCAAGTGACAAGATCAGGTGCAAGTGACAAATCAGGTGCGAGTGACATGATCACCTGCAAGTGACAAGATCAGGTGCAGCACATCACCTGCAAGTAACAAGATCAGGTGCAACACATCACCTGCAAGTAACAAGATCAGGTGCAAGTGACAGGATCACCTGCAAGTGACAAGATCAAGTGCAAGTGACAAGATCACCTGCAAGTGACATGATCAGGTGCAACACATCACCTGCAAGTGACAAGACCAGGTGCAACACATCACCTGCAAGTGACAAGATCAGGTGCAAGTGACAAGATCTCCTGCAAGTGACAAGATCAGGTGCAACACATCAGGTGCAAGTGACAAGATCTCCTGCAAGTGACAAGATCAGGTGCAACACATCACCTGCAAGTGAAAAGATCAGGTGCAAGTGACAAGATCACCTGCAAGTGACTAGACCAGGTGCAACACATGCAAGTGACAAAATTAGTGCAACACATAGCAAGGGTCCAGATCAGGAGTAAAAAAAGACACCCTGCTCTTCACTAAATCAAATGTATGCCCCTATCAAGCCTCTTTGTTTCTTATTCAAGCAGGCTGCCTAGTTGAGTAAGCAGCTCAGACGCTGGTGAGAAGTGCGTGGTCCTGCTCTAGCATTCACACGTCACTGCATCAGTGCCTCCTGCTCGATCTCTGTGAGCATAGAAGCTTCATTGCACTGAAGTACTGTTAGATAGCCTGTGGTTAAGTGTGGTCAGAGTATAAGGGTGGCGCAGGCATACAAAGAGGTCACCCTGGCTTTTCAAGCCACCTGTGCCTCAACCACCTTCCATACTTCTCGCATCAGCACCAGTGATCCCTACTCACCATTTTTAGCAACCGTTGTTTTTGTGCGCCCTTAACGCAGAGCGACCGCTTTTCCAGCCGCCTTGTCACCCCTTTCACAAGTTTATTAGTTTATTGCCTTGTCACCCCTTCCACGAGTTTATTGTTTCTAGCCTAAGCATCAGTGATCCTCGCTCACCGGTCTGAGCACAACTGTTTCATCGCCCACCTATGATGCAGAGTGCCGCCCTCTCAGCAGATTCACTGCATCGCAACGGTCTGTGCTTCTGGCATCAGCATCAGTGATCCCCCCCTACTCACCAGTCTTGGCATGTGCTGCTCGCTCCCTTTGTCATAGCAAACCACTGTCACAGCAAAGTACAAGACTCAGCACGTCAACTCATGTAACCTTACACCTCTCACCCTTGGCGCAGAGTGGGCGCTCTCCCAGCCGCCTCATGGCCCCTGCCATTTCAGCCATGGTCTGCGCCTCCATCGTGATCGGCATGCTCCTGCACGCACCTAGGCTTCAGGATGTAATGAGCCCCGCTGCTTCCTACTTGAGAAAACATCTGAGAGTGCGGTGACCGGGTGTTGTTGGCTGCTCTGTCTGACTGTTTGGTGCCGTCAACGTTCTTTTTCCTGTGTGCTCCTGTTCTTTTTGTGTGATTGGCCTGCATGGTGGATGGCTCCTGGTTTGCATACTGTACGTACATGCGTCCGTGTCTGACATAACATTTTCGCTCCTCTTCTTTTCATCTAACGACATTTGCTAAAGTAAATAGATCATTTGAGCCCACGTGAAACCCTTAACTGTCCTGTACGGTTGCAGCGCTGAAGAACATAAATCGCTTTGAACTAGAAAGCAACAGAAACTATGGATCTTCGCCATTAATAATATATGTTGTACCGCCTTTTTTGTTGGACTTGCTAGCTCTTGCGTGTCTCTTATGATTCCATTTAATTGTTATGCTGCGATTACCTTTTGCTTCAATTTGGATAAGGTGTGCTTTTTCTGGATCGTGATGATTTCTTCGATGCAGCTGCAATTTGCAGGCTCTGTTCTCAGCAAATTTGTTTGACTTCTTACATGCAAATTTCTAGCTGGTGACCTTGCATTCTTTTTTCAGAGATCGTTCTGGTCTGACACCCATTTGGGCAAAAGCTGTTGTAGTTGGAATGATTTTCTTCTTTGCATCTTGAATGCAACGTGTCAACCACAGATGTCAACAGCCATTCCGTTAAAAAAATGATTATTTGGGCCCTTGCTTAAGTAACGCTGTTGTTATAAGCCACTGAGAAACAATCATGATCATATCTGTTCATTGTGTCCTGCACATGAGAATGACTTCTCCCTCCTTTGTGGTTGTGATACCTGCAGTAGAACCGTAACAGGCCCTGGGGGAAACCCACGGCCTCTAGCCCGACCCAACCCAAACCAAAACCCATATACCCAAAATGATACAATGAAGTACTACTCACACACGATCCAGCCACTCCCCTCGCTCCTTGAGGGCCAGGTGCATACGATACTTTTGGAGTAAAATCCCTTGCAAGCACACAACAATGCACCTCATTCACGAATTGCGAATTGCCGATACTCAGGCAAATTACCACGCATGTTATAAGATCCTTGTAAACTGTTTCTGTTGAGACCAAGTGTACAGTACTAAGAAATAACGAACAGAAACTCTTTTGGCCAAAAAGAAACGGTATGATTCAAACTCTTGACGAAGCCCGAGTCAAACCTGCCCTTTTTGCCCACAACTAGTAGCCAGAGCCCTACCCACCCTCTTCGGGTGCCAGCACACACACACATACACACACACACACACACACTCACACACTCACACACACAGCTAGTATACACAATAAGGAATATGATCTTTGAGAGTCGAGAGGCATAGCTTAGCATTTAGCAAGCACCATGAGTTTTGAAGCCACAAGCAGAACAGGCTCCCTATGATGCATGAGTCCTGCTTTCATCGTCCTGCTTTAAAGCAAAAGTAAAAGTAAAAGTCTACGCTGATAGTTACCAGCGTGCATTAAGGAAAGGCTCTCAACTAGTGCTCACACTAGCCAGAGCCCCACCAAAAAAACCAAAAAGAGAAACAACAGAGATTAATGAGGATCCGGCGGGTTGTCAGCCGTGCAAGCCAGCCGCTCTACCAGTATCCCCCCCATCAGATCCCCCATGATCACTGTTGTTGTTAAGGTGTATTTTGTGTCTTGTTTTTGTTCAAGTTTTTAATTGCATGGCAGTGCAGTTTAGTAGCTAGTTGGTGCACTTTGTGCATGGGGACGCCTAAGTTTAGTCGAGGAGTTATGGTGTACTGATTGTAGATTGTGCCCCCGACTCCAAGAAGTATAACATGAAGTGTGACTTTGTTGTTTCGAGAGATGCCTCGGAGCGGCTCCTTGTTTGTAGACGCTGGATAAGAGGTTGATGTTGGTTGTGCGCTGTTTCTAATGTCTGTTGCGGGTTTATGTTTGAGCAGATTGCTTTGTGTCCATGGTAGAGGCAGCAGCAAAAGGCTGGTTATACAACACATCCAGATTCCTCCCAAAACATCTGAAGAAGACAAGAAGAATTGTATTACTGTATTGAAGTGGCTCTTTCCACCCCACTTCTCAAATACAAAAAGGTTTACCTGCAGCCGTCCAGATATTGTGCTGGTTGTTCCCATCTCTTCTAAAGCACATGAACAAAATAACAGAGAAGGAGGGGGGCTGTCACGCCCAATTGTTGGCTGTGACGATTCGTGTGATTTGGTTAGTTGGTTTTTCAGTTGAGGTTGTTTTGCCTGGTCTCGTGCAATAAGCTGGCGAGGCCAGTTATAGATAGATTGTTGTGCTGAGACTTATACTTTGCAGTGACAGTGATTTGCTATGACAGGGCTGGTTCTTCGGAGCGGCAGGGAAGGGAGCAATCAATCGAGGGAGACTGGGAGCACCTCCTCAGCAGCATCAGCAGCCGCTGCTGGTAGCGGCTATCAGCATATGCACCCACCTTCTCCAGACAGCACCGTCCTAAAGATCTCAGTGTGTCTAGTGTTGCCTCTTTTGTGGTTGAGTGCCTAGCCCTCTTCCCTTTATTCTTTTCTAGCGCCTCTTTTGGTTTGGTTACAGGCTTATCCCAAGCTTCCGCTCAGATGCCACTCAGAGGCATATATAGCAATGTAACCTCACCTTATGTAACATGCATAAGTAAAGTACAAATTACTCTCGCTCATTTTCTAGGTTAACCATTTTGGCCACTACGCTACACCTTACCTAAAAAACTTGGCGTACTTCAGCAGACATTTACCTCATTGAGATTTAGTGATGTGAGGATACCAGACCTCAGAACCAGCTGAGGCAGTACCATGGCAGCAACAGCGTAAACATATCTGCAACATTCTTCAAGGAGCCTCCACTACCCACCACACCATCCTTTTAGGAGTGGATGGCGTGCTAAAAGGCATCATCTACAACACTTATATGATGGCTAGCCTTTTAGCTAGGGACTCCCAGCTCGGAGCTGGGTCTTGATTCTCAGTAAGTAAAGAAGCTTGCCTCAAAGCTCAATGTGCTCTCTATCAACCACGCTGCAAAACTTGTCCATACCAGCCACACACAACCTTGAAGAATGCAGATAGTGAGCGAAAATATTTCCGGCATGGATTTAAAAAGGATGTTGTTTTGTATTCTGTATTCTGCAACACGCACCCTTTCCGATGATACCAACTTTCATCAAAAATTAAAGCCTGCAATCGTCCAGATCCCCATCAACATTTTACTTTCTCACTGGTGGACTCCTCGGAGTTTCTTTACAGTATTAAGTTACCCTCATTTTGTCACTGTGGGATTATTTAGTCACTGAGTGACTGTGTTGGTGGAGTAGCACGGCAGGTTCATTGCTGTAGGGTTGGCTATGGTCATCCCTGGTAGACCCTTAGCTTAGCTCTACAGTTTCTGTGCCTGCCAGTCGTCTGTACCTGCCAGTCTGGTGCTCTTGCTTGTTTGAGGCTGGTACTCCAATCTTTTTGTGCCCTTCTTTTCTCCTTCTGGTACTCTGTTGGACCTCCCTGGCTGACTGGGCCTTTTTTGTCTACTGGTAAAGGGGTTTTATGGTACTCGGTGCCAAAGTGGCTTTCTTTTCCCTAATCAATGTGGGGGGTGGTTTTTACTGGCTGAATAGTTTTTCTTTTCACTGTAAGGAACAATGCCTGCGCTTGCTTTCTCTTTTGCTTCTGCTCTCTGCTTAACTTGTGCACGCAGCCACGTCTTTACCAGCGTGGGTACCTACGTATGTTTGCGTTTAGGCCAAGTGAATTATCACGACAGACAGGTGAAGAAGCTCTGTGGAACGATGGCTGAACCCAAAAGCCTATTCCTTCAAGAAATTAAGTACTATGGCACCGTGGCTTTTGCAACAAAAAAGTCAACTCAAATAATAACACAGCCGTGCTGCCCTGTATACATATATACATCCATGGCAAATAAAGGCAACAGCGTGCGCACTGTCGTCATTGAATACAAAGAAGCGGAGCGCAAATAAAATAGAAAACAAAAGTGCTCACAGCAAGGCTGAGCTACTGCCTTTTTCTGGCTACTGCCTTTCTCGTTCTGGCTTCTTTACAGCAGTGGAGGAGCTTTACGGTACTCGGTATCAAAGTGGCTCCTTTTCCTTAATTAATGTGGGGAGTGGTTTTCACTGCCTGCGTAGTTTTTCTTTTCTTCTATACAGCAGCAGGAGGAGGAGGAGGAGGAGGAGGAGTGAACATTGGTTTTTCACCTCAACCCTCCCTAACTACTCCACATAGACGAGAATGACAAGACAATTCACATTGTATACGATAGTGGTTTCTGACTAGTACTACTACGCCCCTGATGATCTCCAACACTTCAACTCATCGACATCATCCTATCTGATGACCGCCAGCACATGACATGATTGCATCATCTCTGACCCTCAGTACAAAAGATCTCAGATCTCTCTCTCACACATCCTCGTCGTCATCATCATCAAACAGGCAGCACACCGTCTCCCCCACGTGCTTGGACAGCGAAAAGTCCTGTGGCACGTGCTGCTGCTGCTGCTGGTAGTACTGCTGCTGCTGCTGGTGTCGCTGCTGTTGTAGAGCCGAAGCAGGAGATCGAGGGGAGTAGGGGGAATAGCAGGCACGGAAGCTACTGCCACTGCTACTGCTGCTGTGGCCGCTGCCTGATCTGGAGGTAGCAAAGGCACTGGGCATGCGGGCAGGGGATATGGGGGAGGGAGGTTTGCCCATAGGGCTGTTGTGACTACCGTGCGGTTGCAGTTGGCTGATGGGGTGGGCCACCCTGATGCTGGCCAAGAGCCGCTCGTGGTGCATGGGCAACCACGTGTCTTCTGTGTATGTATTGTGTGTTTGTGAATGTGAGTGAGTGTATGTGTGCGCTTGTGTGTGTGTGTGCGTGTGTGTGTGTGTGTGTGCGTGCCTGTGTGTGTGTATGTTTACGCTACCCAAATGCGTTTGCCAGACAGTGCCCACTTTTCCCGGTATGTAGAAGAGAAGATGTCGCCCCAGTTGCCACATCCCAGAAAACAAGCATGGGTCACCTGACAGACGTGCTTTCATCTGTCCGAGCCACGTTAGTCACAACTGGTGCTGACAGGGTGGAGAAGAATTTAATAGGTGGTGCAGAATCGAATGGCTGGTGCAGAATCTAATAGCTGGTGTAGAATTTAAAAGCTGGTGTAGAAATTAATAGCTGGTGGAGAAGAATTCAATAGCTGGTGCAGAATCTAATAGCTGGTGGAGGAGTTGGAGCCACTTTAATACCTGGTGCAGAAGTTGGAGCGGGGGATGAGGAGTGTGTGTGTGCCTTGGTACCCCTGATAGGGCTGCTGCTTATGGGGCTCACAGGACTGCTGGACCTGTGTGTGTACGTGCGTGCGTGTGTTCGTTTGTATGTGTGTGAGCCCTCTTGTGTGTCTATATGTGTGTGTATGTGTGCGTTTGTTTGTGTGTGCGCATGAGTACGTATACATATGTGTGAGGCAGCTGGTCTTGTCCAAATTCTGGCGGATTCTACCTGAACTGAGGCCCAACATTCATAATTGTGACGTTTTCCTCGAGGGGGCTCAATAATTCCCACTGACTTTGGACACCTCACACATATTTGAGCCGCCTGACCAAATTCCAGCAAACATAAGATTTGCCCTGCACCGACCCCAGTCCTAAACTTGAAGTCGAAAACATGTCAGTGCAACATCTATGCACGAAAACCCTGGGTAAAGTCAACATGCGTCCATCAATTGGATATAAATACATCAATTGGATAGGGCAGGGCAGTCAGCCCAGCCAGAGGCACGCCCACGCCCACACACACGCACACACACAGCTTCACTAGCCTCCGCAAAGTGATCGCAAAAAATAAGGATGAGAGGAGGCATTGTGGTGCCATTGCAGACACACCTGCGTGGCGCCACAGCAGCTTGCTGCTGCTGGGGATGTTTGAGGTGGTGCTGGTGGTGGTGGTGCTGCTGCTGCTGAGCATTGCCTGTGCTACTCGTGAGTCTGACAGCAGCTTGGCAGTGGGGTGATATGGCATTGCTGAGTGCAGGGTGTTGGACCGTGCCCACAAGCTCCAGAGGATCTGGCCTGTGGTCCACATAGTGGGGGTGCTGCTGCTGCTGCTGCTGCTGCTGCTGCTGCAGAGGCAAAACCAAGCCCTGGGGCAGCTCACCTGCCTGTCCTGCTATTGGTGCCAAAGCCCCAGCGGTGCTTGTAAGGGCAGCCAGGGTAGCGCTCCATGCGCTGCTGCTGGTGTTGGTACTGGTGCTGCTGCTGCTGCTGCCTGCACCGGCACCGCTGCTGCTGTTGTGCCTGCTGCTGCTGGTGTTGGTGCTGCTGTCATGCCTGCTGCCGCCGTTGTTGGAGCTGGTGCTGCTGCCCAGCCAGAGGGGGTCCTGTAGGGAGGCGGTCGTGTGTGTTTGGGGGTGTATGTTTGATCACTTGTTTGCACTTGAAACAGGCCTACTTCCCTATTCTTCCCTATAAACGAGCTTCCTTATAACGTGCGCTAGATGCCGTACAAAATAGAGATGCAGATTGTGTGTGAGATGTCAGCCCTTGAGATGAAGCTGCCGTGAAAGCAAGAAACCGCAAGCTGCCGTGAGATCAAGAAACCGCAAGCTGCCGTGAGATCAAGAAACCGCAAGCTGCCGTGAGAGCAAGAAACTGTAAGCTGCCGTGAAAGCAAGAAACCGCAAGCTGCCGTGAGATCAAGAAACCGCA
>Ga0307942_1003740_pt1 | contig 12314 bp, 9 predicted proteins | sample OrgLakmetagen175_FD_201846 | JGI IMG/M metagenome (GOLD analysis project Ga0307942, IMG submission 201846) | Saline water microbial communities from Organic Lake, Antarctica - #175 | ecosystem: Environmental > Aquatic > Non-marine Saline and Alkaline > Saline | place: Antarctica: Organic Lake...
TACATATGCACTTGCAATGCAAGAAAATACATTGCCCCCTCACCCGTCAGGGAGATCCAGCGGTTGACCAAGCTTGCCCTCCGACCAGCCTCCCTGCATCTTTGTTGTTGTCTCCCTTCCTTTATTCTCAGGGACAAACCCAGCTGTCGACCAAGCTTGCCCTCCGACCAGCCTCACTAGACTCTGGGCTACACAGGCGGCTTCGTGATGAAGTAGACAAGCGGCACGGGAAAACGTACAGGGTGCGTGTCTATGTTTGTGCATGTGTGAGTGTGTGTGTATGTGTATGTGTGTGTGCGTACATGTCTGCACGCGTGCATTGTGTGTGGGTGTGTGTACGTGCGTGTGTGTGTGTATGTGTGTGTGCGTACATGTCTGCACGCGTGCAATATGTGTGGGTGTGTGTACGTGCGTGTGTGTGTGTATGTGTGTGTGCGTACATGTCTGCACGCGTGCATTATGTGTGTGGGTGTGTGTACGTGCGTGTGTGGGTGCATGTGTGTGTATTTGGAACAGATCCTGCATGCGGACACAATGATATGTGCGTCAGCGTTTTTGTGTATGTGTTATGTTGGCGCATCTGTGTGTTTGCATGGCAGACTAGTGTACGTGCATGTGCCTTGTAAGAGCTTCAAAACGAATGCCTGTGAAGTAGCTGTGAAAGGTGGCGGCATTGGTAACGTTGCGTTGCCATACACTGCGCTCTTTTCTCTGTGCACAGGTTCTATCCCTGCTTCATTTTGGATCGAATAGCTTTCACACAGTACTATTTTAGTTGTCCCTCTCGTCCGCAAGTGAACTTTACAGAAACCTTGCTACGACTTCTCCTTCCTCTAGGTGGGAGTGTTTTAAAGTTCTTCTTAACACCAAGAGAGGTTGCATATTTAATGCCATACTTACAACGTGGAAATGCGGCCTGGGCCCGCAGCACTCAATGTGCCTTACTGCCTACATTCTTTCAATATTGTTAAGATACAACAATATGACCTTGGTGGCTGTGCAAGGCTTGGCGCACTGTGTGTGTGTGTGTGTGTGTGTGCGCGCTGTCTGCGGCTGATAGACAATCACTACAAATTTAGAGGCAACTGATTCCAGAGGCGAGAAACGATCAGATTCATATTGAGTTTATGAATGTTCCCCACTTTTTCTTGATCAATTGCACTTATATAGGTGCCCGTTTACTTGCCTGCGATCTACGTTGCGCAGGTGGCTGTGCATGGCGGTGTGCAGGACCCAGAACGCCCCTCACTACATTGGTGTCGCCTTTTTTTCCTTACACATTATATTATAGGATTGTCAACCCGCCCACGAACCTGTGCAACGTATCTTTTGTGCAGGTGGCCATGCATGGTGGAATGCAGAACCCAGAGGCAGGCAAAGCCAGAGTGGAGGCTGTGGAGGAAGAGCGCATTAAAGCACAGTGAGTCTAATGTTGTGAGTGTTTGCTTGTGTTTGTGTGTGTGTGTGTGCGCGCGCATGTGTGTGTGTTTGTGTTTGTGTGTGTGTGTGTGCGAGCGCGCATGTGTGTGTGCGAGCGTGTGCGCGTGCATGTGTGTGAGTGCCTATGTGCAAAGCGCGTGCATGTACCTGGGAGGTTTTTCAATGCATGCATTTTGCTGTATGTGCAAGCATGTGCACTTATTGCACCCATTCTTCTGTTGTATGCCTGTGTGTGCACCAGGGAGGCCCTCCAACGCAATTGTGTTGCTGTGAGTGCAAGCACAGACTTACTGTACACAGACTTACTGTGCACAATCTTCTGTTGTGTGCCTGTGTGTGTGTGTGTGTGTACCAGGGAGGCCCTCCAACGCAAACAAGACAAGGCGATGGCAAAAGCGTACGGAGGGGGTGGGCGTGGAGCACGCAACCCTCGGCTGCGAGAAGACTACTTGGAAGAGGAGCAGGTGTGGGTGTGGGTGTGGGCGTGGGTGTGGGTGTGCGGCTGTTTGTATGGGGGTGTGAGTGTGCAGGTGCGCGTGCATGAAAACGTGAGAGAACGTGCGTGTGTGTAGGTATGTGTGCGTGTTATCGTAGCATAGCTGATGTGCATAAGCGGTAGGTAGGGTAGCTTTTTAAGCCTCTGACCAGTAGCCCATTTATCATACATGCATGCATTCTTGAATTTTAATTCCTTACGTAGGACGAACGGGTGGAAGTACGAAATGAGAGGGCAAGTTTGAGAGTGTTTTATGGTGTTTGCAACAACAATCAACTTCCAACGTCCCTTCCTGTCTGAGACAGATTAAGGAGCAAGAAGAGGACAACGTGGAAAGCGGATGGTTTTTGTGTGCTACGTTCATGGAGATTTACTTATTAAGTCTCCATCCTTCTTGCATGTGTGCGTGTGCAGGACTGGGAGCGAGAAGAGGGTGACGAGGAGAATGGGGCAGAAGAAGAGGAAGAGGGGGGGCTCACTGCCGGAGAGAAGGCACGCATGTCCTTGTCGCGCAACCGAAGGACTCTGGGGGATGAGGATGCCGAGGTAATTGTCTTACAGCATGTGCCCTTGTTTGTGTGTGTGCATGTGTGCCTTTGTGCATATGTCCATATGTCCATATGTCCTTGCAACCAAAGGGGGGGGAATGAGGATGCAAAGACAGTGTTCTTGACAAAGCACCTTTTTTTGTGTGTGAGCACGTGCGTGTTCGTGTTTATTATGTTTACATGCGCCAATAAGTACAGAAATAAGTGACACTTTCGTGGGCTCACCTGTCAAAACGTGGCAGCTAAGAAGCCTATGTGTGTGTTTGATGCTACTTCAAAATTAGTTGGACACGTATGCAGTTCGCTGTCCGTGTCTGCAGTTGTGCGTATGCCTCGACCAAATGCTCAATCTAAATAGCACACACCCCTCGCTTTGGGTAGCTGCCCTGAAAGCCTAGTGGTCCGTGGTCATGCCAGACTCTTTGGGGTCGCGGGTTCAAATCCGCCTGGTAGCGTGAGTACTTCGCTGTCCGACAGCTCTATCTCCGTTTCCTTAATCCATGCTTGTGGTGTTATCACCCCCTGTGTATAATTCTTTTCCCCACACCCATCGCTTATGAAATATCTTCAAGCTCACAAGCAGGTGCTCGATTTGTGAAAGCAGCACAGGCAAGTGGCCGTGCAATTAAACTGAATTTGGTGTTGTTGCGATGATGATGTGCCATTTGAATTTAGGCTGGCCGCCTAAGAGGCACGGCAACACCTGGAGACTGAAGACACTGTAATTCCGAGTTTTGTGTGTGAAGTGCATATGTATGAAGTTTGCTTCACGCACAGGATGCTGCTATACCTTGTCTGCTAGCAGGAAAGCATGGCCCTGAGGCAGAGGAGGCACTTCGTGTCAGAGGCAGCAGCACTGCAATAGTTGTATGTGCAAGTTGCGCATGCTTTGTGCACACAGGAGGCTGCTGCACCGCGCCTGCAAGCGGCAAAGGGTGGTTTTGCAGCAGACAAGAGCTAAGTCACGTCAGGTTTGCAGTGCTGCATAACTTGTGTGCACATATTGCGCGTTTTTTTTGCACACAGGAAGCTGCTGTGCAGCGATTGCAAGCAGCAAAGCGTGGTCCTGCAGCAGAAGAGGGCGCTCCTAGCACATCTGGACGGCGTGCCTCCAAACGGAAACGTGTAGCTGGAAGTGACGATGAGGAGGAAGCCGGTAGAGTATCTGTGCAGATTATGCATCAGGCTAACACTCGTGACTTGTCAGCAAGCCATTGCAAGTCACACGTAGCGAACCCATGAGTCGTTCTGCTCTATGTGGCTGGGCATAGAGCGGAACAACAAAGTAGAGGATGACAGGGATAACTAAAAGAATTGTGTGCATGTGAATGATTGACGTAGGCAAAGAAAGAAGGTCTTGTTGGTTTTTGCATTCTCAGAAATGCAGGTCCACGTGACACTTTACCAAGCTTATAGTCTGTATCCTTCGCCGTTTGTTTGGTGCCTTACTTTGGTCAGCCGCCATCCATCCACCTGCGTATTCCTTTGTTTGTGTTAATAAGTTTCTTCATGCCAATGTTCTAATTCACTTTTCTCTTCTTCTTCCGGTGGTGCTGATGTCCCACTGAGGAGCTAACTACCGACTCCTTGCCAATCTGAAGTGCCCGCCAGTGCTGGAACTAACTGTGCCAAACTGCCTGTGCCTTGCTTTTCCCTTCTTTCCTTTGCAGGTGGTGCTGAAGAGGCCCTTGATGAGGACGGGGACTTTGAAGAAGAGGAGTACAAGTCTGACGGTGGGTGTTTTCTTTGTGTGCCTCTTGTTGAAACAGAATCTATTCCCTTGCAATTCCTTCGTTTTAAATGTGCAGTGCCTGTACTTGACAAAGTATCCAGATGTGTCAACTGAAGAAAAAGGGAGAGGGGGAGAGAAAACATTGAACAGCTTCCGGCTGTCCAAGCTCTGCATTGCTTGCTGATATAATGGAGTGGCTGCAATTATGGCAGCCAAAAAGCGTATTTATTCCTAGTTTGAACGCCCAAGTTTGCATTAAAATGTCGCACCAACTTATTCTTGCATGGCCTGTGCTGCCTCAAGTGCTCCTTTTTTGTTTTTCTGCAATTCGTTTCATTTCCTGTTTTTGTTTGCAGATGATGACAGTGGTGGGGGAAGCGATGAAGAGGAAGAGGGTGGTGGGAGTGGGGACGAGGAGGAAGAGGAAGCGGCAGGCGATAAGAAAATTAGTAAGGAGGAGAAGGTGAAAGAGAAGCCGCCAAAGCAACAGCAGGAGCCAGAGAAAAAAAAGCGGCGAGGAGTGGTCATGAGCGACTCTGATGACGAGTAATTCTTGTGTCTTATGCGTGCTATTGTGCTAGCTATTTCTATGTCTCATGTGTGCTAACGTGCTGAATTTAGGGGTTGGGGTTGCAGGCTTTGCCTAGAATTTGGTGTGCCCCTTTTTACTTTTGAAATGAATCATTTCCTTTCCTCCTCCTCTTTTGGCCCCCCTCCTGCAAATTCTGTAAATTTGTCTTGCCAGCGGTCTCTTTAGTTCAGCACTGGTGGCTGTGGAATCTGGTAAACAATCGTGATATTTGCTCACAATTTGTCTGATTAAGCAACTTCCTGGAAGTGCTATTCTTGTCAAGGCAAAAGTATCATGGATCAGGCAGATCACTGGCGTGATGTTATGTCCACACCCACAGCATATTAGTCAAATATACATCAATCTGTTGAGAGACTTGTTGCCTTAACATCTATTGTGGAATTCCTCCTTAGCTGTCAGTCAGATGATGGGTGTCGTGCAGTGTCTCTGCACTAGTGATCTGTCATGTCAAATAAATGCGTGGCAGCATAGAAGGATCTTTTCGTGGCAATCAAATCTTTGGTACTTGTCGGAAGTGTACAAGCAGTGCCACTAAACTGCCCTCACTTGTGTGTGGGTGGGGGTTGGGGGGGGCGTGCTTGGGTATATGCGTGTGTCTGTGCATGTATGTGTGTTTGTGTGCATGTCTTACTTATGAACAGGATCAGCTACTTCAGAGTCTTCAGGCAATGAACACTGTAACTGATATAACATACCGCATTTACTGAACAGGACGCCTTGACACACAAGAATCTGATTCCAGAAGGATACCCAATAAAGAGTCGTCGAAAACGAGCTTCTTTCTCCTTAAATTAAAATTAGAAGGCAAAAAAGTTGCTCAAACTACTCATATAAAGTTGGCACTAAGTTCTATGGCCAGCATACTTTTAAGATTAGAGGAGCCCTCACTACAATGCAGAACGCATATCAATGATGGTCAGGAGAAGCAATCTTAAAGAGACACACTATTCTGTAATTGTACAATAGACCAAGCCTGTCAACCCAGTCATATGTGCTCACATTCGGTAGGCTCCAGCAGCTGAAGAAATGGAAAAATCTATTGAAGAAATGGATCTACTGAAGAAATGGAGAAATCTACTGAAGATAAATCTCTGCAGGTAAGTAATACAAATGCTGTACAGCAGTGTGAGGTAATTTTGGAATTACAGTAGGTGCTACAAGACAAAATCTGTCTTTTCACTGGCCCAAATCTGCTACGACTATCAACTTTTTACTGCAATTCAAACCTGTGTCACTGCAGGCTTGCTAATGCCTCTTCCAAGTGCCTTTGTAATCTGTCTGCTGTAATGCGGGGCATGGGCCTCGGTATTCTAGCCTGCGATTCAGAGGTGCAAGAGGTAATGCAAAACCATTTCGTGGAATACCTGATATCTATATGCACGCCCCTGCATTTGCTGTTTAAAGCACACTGCTGCTCATATAGAAAAAAAACATGATCGACGTTGGCTGCTGTGAGGGAGCCCTCAGTAGCAAGTTTATATGATGATAACAAGTGTGGTAATCTAGCTTTTATGGAGCAAAGCTGACTAGACCAAGAGCCATCCTACCTCTTCACCATCTCTTCTTAAAACAGCCAGTACTGGGACCTCCATGTCGTATTTGCTCTGCCACTCCGGGTTGGAGGCTATGTCTCTGACCTGTTCAGAGAGAGAACTTGAAGAAGTATTCCAGTTGCGGGCAATTTCGCTTAAGGAGCGTGCGTTGCAAAAGTAAAAAGCCTACCTCCAACGTGCTACCTCTCAGGTTTGAGGGCATGAACTCAGCTCGTGCAAGCAGGCCATCCACCTTTGTCTGCGTGGAAGGGGCGAGCAATCACTTCAACTTGCTTGCATGCTGCCTCATTACGCACGCGAGACGCCTATCACAAGGCACTTGGACTAACCCGGAGGCCATCGCAAAGTGGACAGTCTCCCTTGGTGTAGAGGATGAGTAGTTGTCTTGAGCTGGTGGTGGTGGGTTCAGAGGGCTGGCCGTCCCCAGTGGCACGTTGCGCTGTTGGTGCACTACTGGCACGAGGCAACCTTCTAGCAACTGTGTTGGTATTCTTAACAGCACTGATTCTGTGGCAGGCACCTCTACTTGTATGCATGACTCCAGTCTGCTGGCCCAATCGGTCAAACCCCAAAAACGTAGCAAGTAATTTTATTTATAAGATCTTAACAATTTCAGTAAAATGTGAGAATTGAAAACCTTTTGCGATCCGGCAAAGCGCGGGACTCCTGTTTTGCGGAGCTGTATACCCGGACGCTTACAATGCTCCAGGGTATTCTTTGAAGGCAGCTTTGCTTGGATATCATAATGCAGAGCATCGGGCGGAATCGAACCCTGGCTTTAAAATGCCCTGGGATTTGAGTTGGGGCTATGTCTATCTGCACACCCTAACGCTGCAGGACTGTTTTGCCAGGAATGACCTCTGTAATATGGCTTTTATCCTTCTAACAACCTGTTGTTATCGTCCTGCTGTACAACCCCGCCCTAAGAGTTTACAGGGGTTACTTGTGTACAGAATCGAAAATCTGTGTATACCCCTGAGTCCGAATCCTTGTTTCATATCTGCTCATAAATCGTAGGCTTTCAATTGGATCTTGATGGTAGTGTGTCTCTGTGATAACTAGGTTTCAAGCTTCCGCTAATCAGTCTGCCCCCCAGAGGCAATTATAGCGATGTAATAACCATATTTTACCTAGGTTTTAAATTGGTAGCCTTCCTTGCTGCGGGCTCAGGCTGATGTAGAGGAAGCAACTGTAAATAATGGTGTTTCAAAACACCATTTTTTGCTGGCTGAAATGTTTGTGCATGTTTCACATGTGCCAAGTGAGTTCGGCCGTGCACCCGATACACGTTCCTAGGGACCACCACGAAGAGGTACCCACCTAAAAATAAAAAAATAGAAAAAATCGCCCTGCCAACAATCGCTGTGCCACAGTTGTACCATATTCACCACAGTCTCAGCAATCATACAAATATTGTCGGCATCCACACAGGTAGGGGGGGGGAAAACAACAGTTCATTCATTCATTCAACACCCAAAAGGTGTGGATCATACACCCGAAGGTGTGAACGGCTCACAGTGTGTTGCTCATTCATTCATTCATCATTCATTCATTCATTCATTCATACACCCAAGGTGTGGACTGCTCACGGTGTGGACTGCGCACGTTGTTTGTACGTTGATGTTAACTCACAAGTGAAAACACGGCGAGATAGAGGCAGGCAAGGGCTGTTTACTGTATACCAATGGTACAGTTAATACTGTATATACACTTATACATATATGTACCCATATAGTGCTTCAACTTAGACTCTAAGTTAGAGCAAGTGTGTGCTTGAGGTGAATGTCACGTTGTAGCATGCCAAGATCTTTGGGTCGGTGCTGTCTGGGGAAGGTGGATCGCCACTAGCGCGATTAGCCGGCTAGTGGCTGGCGGTGCTGCTGAGCTGCTCCCAGTCCCCCTCAATTGCCCCCTGCCACTTCTAAGAACCCACCCTCCTTCATTGCTAGTCTGTTGCTGTTTAGTTTTTGCGGAGATAGGAGCAACCAATACAGCATCCGGATGGCTGGAGGTAATCCTATTTTTGTCTGAGCAGCGGGGTGGAAAGAACCACTTTGGTATAATCCTAGTTTCAGCTGTATCGGGAATCTGAAGATTTTGCATCACCAGCCGTTTGCTGCTACCTATATCCATGCAGACAAAGCAGGATCCGAGGGAGCCTGTCTTGCTGATGGCTTTGAAGATCATACTGCATGCTAAGTTGTGCACACTTACACAGATCTCTCAGTGACAATACTTCTTATTTGCTTGTGTTGGCATCCAGGTTGGCATCCAGAAAGGATATGCAGGGCAATGTCTAGTTGAGGGCAGAGGGGGCAATCAAATTAGGCTTTTAATTGAGTGTTTAAACCATTATACCGCATGCTTTTGGTTGTACATGGTCCCTATTCTGTACCACATAATGATGCATTTGGTAGTTTGCTACAGCATTGGCATTTCCTAGTTTGTGGAGGGGAGGAGGTGCATGTGTGCTGTTACGGCATCATGGTAATTGGACTGGTACCATAGCCTTGAGGCAGGTGACTGGGCTATGTTTGGTTGATTTTGTATGATTCGGTGTTCTTCATATTCTTTTGCAAGCCAGTAGATAATTTTGATTGGATTTCCCTCAGGGTCAGCTGTTTTGATGGAGGTATCCGCAACGTCAGAGTAGGTTGTGATTGATGTTTTAGCAAGAGCGTCAGCATGTTCATTGCCATAATGCCTGCTTGGAATTTGACTTTGTGAAATGAATGGGCGATGGTGATTGGTGGGTTGCTTTGGCAATGGATTGGAGGACATCTCCCTGGATGCTTTCTTTTCGCTCTTATTCTAAACAAACATTCTCTTTCTCTATTCACTTTTCTCTTCTTCATTCATCTGTTTCATGTTTATTCTAGCTTCTTTTTCTGGTGTCTTGTTCAGTCTGGCCTCTTTCTCTTCTTGTAGCTGGCTTTTTTATGCTATAGCTCAACTGCCCTCGCTGGCGGATATAGCTGTGTAACCCTTACCCTTACCCTCCCTGGATGTGGTGGCGGTGGAGGTTTGGGTGTGAGCTGCTTTTTAATTTGGTACATTGAGGTTAGGCTATCTGTGACTATATGGGAGTAGCCGTGAATGATTGCGGCTGCTATAGCTGCTAGCTCTGCACGTGAGATGGTATTGGTTATAATACCTATGCCTCTTCGGTTCACGTAATGGGATACGTGTCAGCAACCGATCAGCCAAACAACCTGGCTGAAGGTCACCCCCCCTGGTAACCATTGTAACCATTTTCTAAAACCATAGGAGTAGTGTGGTATTGCTTCTGTCTTTCTGGGGAGCCAGCATCTGTTGCAAACCAATGTAAAACTTCCAATCATCTATGCAGAGGACTCTGTAATACATTATATATATAATCAAGTACTAGTCCGATATTTATTGACGAGTCCAAAAAGGCTGGAACAGCGGAATTGCACATGAAAACATTAAGGGCGGTCTGCTGCGTCTACTTGCTCCTCTGTGAATTTAAATAAATCTTGATGCAATTTCTGCCATCCCAACGCGCTAGCCTTGGCCTTCTGCAGGTCGTCTTCCAGCTGTTGCACTTTGGCCTGCAAGAAGCGACGGGGAAGGTGCCCACAACTTAGCCTGATGAAATGAAAAAGCAAGTGGTGCCGCCTTGCAGCAAAAGAGGACACGCAATTTAATCCTGATGTCAAGAGCTTAACTGATGAACTTTGCTTGTGGTGTCCTGTAGAAAACAGAGGCGTGCAACATAATCTTACTCCAGACCTGATGCCAAGAGTTTATGGGAGGCAATTTTAAGAGGGCGGGAATGGGCTGCTAATTCTGGGGGGTAACAAGCAAGGGTGATTGTTTTGACCACTGTGCAGCAGTTGGGACCCTCACAGCTTGGCCCCAGTCTGAGACGATTGGCACGGATGGGTTGACTTAATGAGGTCACAGATATGCAAGGAAACATGCTGCAAGAGGTGTGTCCAAGTAAATTTCCCGCAAATGACTCCAATATTGCAGGCTAACCTAATGCAAGAATATATAAAATTTGATGGCGTGCAATGCTGGTGTTCAGTGCGAGAGTGTGCAAAACATCCTACCAAAAAGAGCAACTATATACTGTTTTTATAGGGCACGTAACTGATGACTGCACATTCGAGGAGCAGAATGGCATTTACGTTTCCTAGGAGAATAAACAAAAACAAATGCAGTACCCAACATAATCACACACGCACACATACACACACAAATACAAACGCACACACACACACACACGTGTGGGGCCCCTTGTCCTCCTCCTACCTGCAAAGCCTTTGTCCTGCTGTGCTCCTCCCACTCCGCACTACAAGGCCCCTCCTTAGCCTGCTGCACCGACCGTTCACCAACTCCCTGCTCGCCCACACCTCCTGTTGTACCCAATCCCTGGAGCTCCATCATCTCCCAGACCTCTTCCGACCCGTCCTGCTGCTGCTGCAGCGGCTCATGCTGTGCGGCTGGTGCTGGTGCGTGGTGACTGCTGCGTGCGACTAGGCTGCCGTCTATCACCACAGCAGGACCCTCCCAAGGTTGTAGCTTGCCTGAGATGTGGAGGGTGCGCGGGATGTGTGTGCATGCGGATTGGGAAGATATGGAAGGATGAAAAGGAAAAAAGGAAGGTCTTCCCTGGCTAATTCCATACTCTAGTTTAGAAGCAGGGTTACTGAGACCGGGCGATACTGAGACCGGGCGATACCCAACAGCACAAACACATACCACATACCCAACAACACACACATACACAACAGCACGCACACACCTGCCATGCCTGGGTACTTGTACAGCGGTGCCAAGGGCAGCATCCGTTTTGGGCCCTGCCGCCCACTCCCGCCCCCCGCCCCCATGCCATGAGCTAACCGCTCAGGGCACGGCATCACCATCACACATGACACAGGTAGACGGCCAGGGGTCTGTAGGATTTGGACAGGCTGTCTGCTACGCAGGTCCCACGTGCGTGCGGTGCCATCATCAGAGCCTGTGTGGGGGAGGGGAGCTTAATTGTTAGGACATAACCATGCTGTTGTGTCAGAATGTGTTTGTGTGTGCCGCCAGCAGTCGATGCCCAGATTATGTATGTGTGCCGTCAGCAGCCGGATTGGCGCCATAATGATGTTTTGTATGCCGCTAGCTGGATTTTAAGGGAGCTGGATGCAGCCCTAGGCCCTCAATCACATACCCTGCAGACGGCACACAATATCGACTCGGTGCTGGTCAGTGTGTGAGGGAGGGAGGGTGTTAGGTGTAGTGGATTGTTGCAAGTGAAAGTGGTGTCCATTTGTTGGTGATTGCATGCCGTTGTCAGAAACTGGTGTTGGAGGAAAAGTTTTAGGGCATAGGAGGCACTTGCAGGAGGCATGCCATGGCCAAAAGGCAAGCTGGCACGCATGTTTTTCGCCAAGTCCATAGCGCTGACACGAAAATATACAGGCAGCATAACTAGGCAGCATCGAGACTCGTTGGCTTTGCTGGTAGGGATCAGGGGGGTGCCGTCCAAATGTGCTATGCTAGACCACAAAAAGAGTGAGAGCCAGTTGGTTCTTCACTCTATTCAAACAAACAACCTTGATCAGTAATCCAGGAGCTTTCTGTACAATAATATTAAGACAGAGGGCTGGATGTAAAGGCTACCTGCAACTCTTACCTTGGCCCCAATGAACTGGCACGTACCCTTAGTGGGGCCCTAGCTGGTGCGAGCCTTAGCTGCGAGCCTTTCCTCGATCAACATCTTCATCGCTGTAAACTTTTACGTGTACAATAACCCAAATAGGTTTGCTCACAGTCGTTGCAGCGATAATCTAGGCCGGTTGTTCCTCTTTTGACAGAGTATGTGAGCAATAGATCAAACACATGCGAAGTACACAAATTCGCTCATAAACAGTACCTACTCAGTTTCTACTACCACTCCTGCATGTTCACAAAAGCACAAGCTTACGCACGCCCC
>Ga0307942_1003747_pt1 | contig 12305 bp, 7 predicted proteins | sample OrgLakmetagen175_FD_201846 | JGI IMG/M metagenome (GOLD analysis project Ga0307942, IMG submission 201846) | Saline water microbial communities from Organic Lake, Antarctica - #175 | ecosystem: Environmental > Aquatic > Non-marine Saline and Alkaline > Saline | place: Antarctica: Organic Lake...
CCCCCCCACGTTCTATTAGAGACAGCCCCCTCTTACAGTAGAACAACAACCAACCCCCTTCAGTCAAAGTCAACTCGCTGCTTGGAAATGACCGTAACGCGCAGGGAAGCTGCCGACTAGCTGTGGGTTCAAAATGCAAATGGCCCTACAGCCCCAAGCTTCACAAACAGAACAGCAGGGTCCTCGATGCCCTTTATCAAGCGTTTTGCAGTATTCACATTAAGGGAGGTGTACGTTTCAGAAATTCAATCTCCACAGAAAGCAACAAAGATGTCTTACTACCCTGCACCAAGTGTCTTTGTTCAGGGACATTTCCAGCCCCACTTGCGCCTACATCACAACTTCCTTGTAATTCGTTCGTAGAGTACGTGGATCAGCACAGATCAGGTGCGACCGGGATCTGTTCGTCTTAGGGAAGCAGGCTTGAGCATTCTATGAGCAACTCCACAATATTTCCCACTAACATACACACAATGGCGAACTCTGTAGCTCACTACCGCGCGTGGCTGTTTCTGGATCCAACAATACTCTGCGCTCTGCGCCATCAAAGACCTTTGCGTTCTCTTCCACAGTCACCCAGAACAATACTGAATTTATGATGCAAGCTACCACAGAAAAACCCGGCAAGCTCAACTAGGCAAGGTCCTATGAATACAGGTGCTAAAAGGTAGGGGTTGGTTGTGCCCCTGGTCATCTATGTGTGCAGTAAGACGCCGCATCAGACCCAGCACACTGAACATTGGGCCACAACGTACGACTTCATAAGGTTCATATTGAGCTTGGAGCTTATTATTGCATATCGGTTCTAAGGCTGCCGACGCAACTAGAAGACTGCTGTAGCAAAACACACTGTAACAGAAGGATGGAAAGTGCCTACAACGATCCATGTGGCAGCTCCCCTTCCCCCTTCTCTGCCCACATAATAAACGCAGAGCTTCTTGAAATCCTTACAGTTCACAAAAACATCAGAAGTATGCGTCCAGCGTACCCTTATTTTACGCCAAGTCCATTACCCGCAGGATCCACGCAGCCATATGCTCCTTTATCACGCCCACAGGCGTACTTGCTGCTGGCCTACTGCTGCTGCTGCTGCTGCCCGGCAAAATGATCTAAGGTTTGTCCCTACCCTGCTCTGCCTTCCAGTACCTGTAGTTACTCTCCACCCCTTCCAAGAGCGGCGCTGTGCCAGGGATGGCAGTCGTGAGCGCCTGGAAGCATGTGTATATGTGTGTTTGCACATGTGCATGTGTTTGCACTTGTGCTTGTGTATGTGCGTGTGTGTTTTTGCGTGCGCATGCACGTGTGTGTACGTTAACAAGCACATGTTTTACAAGCCTTTGAAAAGGAAAAGAGCACGGAGGACACGATAACGTGTACTGGCACTAACAAGAAATGAGTTGGAAACTGACTGATCTCAATATCCTCACCTGAAAAAGAGGGAGGGCAACAACCTCAAAGAAGCCAATCTGAGATTTGGTGACTCCAGGCTTGGTCCGGTCAAACAGGGGGCTGATTGGCAGGCTCGCCATTTTTTCGCTGTCGCCCTGGCGGTAGAATTCCTCCTCTAAGCAGTGAACCCACCTGCACAGGAAGTGTCACACGCACCAAAGTTGCGCGTTGAACCCCAGCGTTCTTTCGGGCAGAAAGACATACTGTTCTAGACGACATTATTCATCACACTTGACCAACTCCAATGAAATGCAGTGGATAGAGGGCTGCTGACTGGTGCTGTGCAATACCCACATTGGAAAAAAGCTCGTGAACTGGGACTACGCAGCATGCGTGCCAACATAATGATATCGTGTTACTGCTGCAATTAGACAGTGGCCTAACGGACAGTGTAAACCAACATAAGTTTGAAACACAAACACTGAATGGAGCAAGAGGCACATGCGAGGTCTTTGTAAAAATGAGAAACCAGTGGGGGGAATGGTATCATTTCACGCCACACACCTGATGTGCACATCATGTTCTTCAGCAACGTGCCCCAGATCAGCGCACTTGAGAGCGATCTGAAGCACGAGCAGCCTCTGTGCGTCATCTAAATTTGCAGGCCATCCTCCCTGCGTCATAATGATGTAACAGGTCAGGACCAAAGTTATGTGTATGCCTGCGCGCTCAGTTTTGTAAACAAGAATGCAGTGTTTTTTAGAAGCATAGCAAGGTCGTAGATTGCAGCCCCTTTGTGCATACATTAATGTGGCAAAGGAAGTATACTATTGTTCTAACAAAACCTGCAACCACAACAACGAATTGGCCGTACTGTATCAGACTGGAAATTAGCTATTAGCATGCATCACGAGTGAGAGAATGCACACCAAAGATTTAATGCAAGGGTCGATTTATGGAAGGATTGTGCACCATGGAACCGTGCGATATATCGCTTCAACCAATTTTTGCAATACAGCCCTGACCAGTGTCTGCTTTTTTTAACCTCCCAGTGGTCCTGCACTGTGGCGCACCATTTGCAGCCCTTACTACTAGCCCTTACCACGCACGCAGGTACCAAACGTGCTTGCTCTGAAAAGCAAGATCCAATCAATGCAACATCCAGCCAAAGCAAAATGCAATGAATGCAACTCTCAGAATGGAATTGTGTGAACTATCTAGTGGGAGTAGCGCGTGTGAGCACATGTGCGCTTCAGAATAATGTTGAAATTTACAGTGTTTACTACATTCTAACATATGTAAAAAGGTACTTGTTATTTTGCAAATAATTAAATAACCACTCGGGCAAAGTTGAGTACGGTAAGACATCAAAATTGACCAGACTTCACTAAATTTTCTCAAGTTCTATTTGCGGTAACTTCTGGGTCCCCCTGCGGACTCCTGCCGTTCCAGCGGCAAGCCATGACAAAATTGCACCAAACAGCTTCTGGGGAGCCTCAAATGCTTTGCTCGGAAGCATGTCTCCTGTCAGAGGAACAGTGAACCCCCAAAAAATTGCACGAGTCCGCAAATTTCCTTGATTTTTCAGGGGCCTTGCAAAAGCTTAATGCCCGCAAATAAATTAGTGTCGTTGTTTCAGCACCTTGCGCAATATAGGACTCAGGCAAAATATAAGGAGCAGCAAGTATGCAGGGCTGTGCAATGACACTGTCAAAGCGATTTTGCACCGTAATTACGGTACGGTGGACGGTCCGTACCGTCAGAGCGTCAAAATGACGGTGTATACCGTCCAGACAGTCGAGGAGACCGTCCACCGTAATTACTGTGTAAACCCACCGTCAAGTGCTTTTTTGCTGTGAAAAGTTGAGACCAGGATTCGAATCCTAGTCAAGACACAAACTTTTTGCTATTCCTTTTCCTTTCCTTTCCCTTTCATTATTACACCAATTGTTGTTTGTGTAAATAACACTCATGCAACATTTTAAAATGAGGAAAAAGAGCCAAAATGGCCATTTTGGGGTCAAAATGCCATTTTTTGGCTTTTTTGCGATTTTTTACCATACCGTCCACAGTGCCGTCATGCACCGTCATGACGGTCCCTAAATTCCGAAATGACGATCTGACACCGTCATTTACGGCGTCCACCGTCAAACCATATTTTGACGGACCGTACCGTCACACCGTCATTGCACAGCCCTGACAGTATGCAACCAACCCATGACAATTATTTGGTGTTTTCCAGAGTAGGAAGCGCCAAAGTCTGGCCCGCACAAGCAGTTGTTTGCTGCACGCAAGGAACTAACACCTTATCCTTTGCACTGCTCTCACAACCCAAGAAAAGAGGTCCCAGGAAGTGACGATACACACACAAAGGGGGGCGAATTCTGTAAACATCTTTTTGGAGAGGTTAGTTGCAATTGTTTGGATAACGCGTATGCTTTCAGGGGGAGGGGAGTGTAGTAAAGTACGCAGGATTAGCAGAAGTTTGCACACTTACGTCGTTTCCTGACGAGCGGAAGCCTGTGCTTCCTTTGCTGCTTCTTGTTTCAAATTTGCTGCTGTTGCAGCTGCCGCTTGCATTGCTGCTGTCCCTTTCTGCCCTTTGGTTTCCAACCCTGCCCTTAGCCTGGTTGCTGCTGTGGCTGCTGCTGCAAACGTTGCTGGAGGCGGAGCTGCGATCCCTGCTCTGACAAAAACTCTCTGGCTTGCAGGCGCTCAAGCGGTCATAATAGTGGAGCATGCTACCTGCTCAGCAACACCCAGAGAGAATGTGTGTGTGCGTGTGTGCGTGTGTGTGTGTGTCATCACGTGTGCTCAAGTGTGCTTGCAACTTTGTGTGTGTGTGCATGTGTGTGTGCACGTGTGTCATGACGTGTGTTCAAGTGTGCTTGCAACTTGCACATGCAAGATTGCATGAGCAATAATGAACAATTGATAAGGCACTTGCTTTTTGTTTATAAATTGTTGTTGTCGTGCATGCATACTCACTCACGTTCACAAGCACAAAGATCATTATCGTGCATGCATACTCACTCACGTTCACAAGCACAAAGATTATTGACCACTCACCTGGGCTGTCTTGGTCTGGCATGGACGAAACGAAAGCACGTGATGCCGTCCGCCTCCCTGGATGCGTCACAATAAAAACGAATGCTGGTCAGCAGAAGGGCAAAAAAAAAAGTTGGCAGTGACTAGACGCTAGAGTAGACTGCGGGCTGCCGGTGGCGGCTGAACAAACAGCTGCTGAGGAAAGAGAGAGGATGAAACAAGATGGAAAAGCGTTCTCTTGACTAGGCCTGAAAAGCCTAGCACCTCTGTTGCTGATGCCGCAAGCTCAGTCTGTGAGGAACATCTGCCCCCACAAGCAAACACAATACCATACAAGTACAGATGCCACCTGACCCACCTGAGCTCTCTTTGCTAATAGAAGATGTCCCAGCCCTGCTCTGGACGTGGCTGGAGGGGCCGGACCTGTCATTGTTATGGCTGAGCCTGTGAGGGTTCAGTCAGCACACAGGCACGTCAGAGGCTTCAGGCATGTGAGTCACGTGAGAAACGAGTCATTGAGGGGCGTGAGTGAAGTCGTGACACTCAAAAGTCACAAGAGCCACGTAAGGAAACCACAGACGTGCGTTAAGAGAGTCTCGTGAAAACAGCCACGTTTTTTTCACAGCCACGTGAACATGTCAACCGGGTGACCAAGGTCGTGAAAACAGCCACGTTTTTTTCACAGCCACGTGAACATGTCAACCGGGAGAACAAGGCTTGAGAGCAAATCATGAGATTTAGCGGGCGGATCCAGCAGGAATTCGTAGCTGGATAAAAAAAGGTGGCACAGAGACCTGTTGCACTTGTTGGGTGTTGCATGCACAGCAACACTCAACAAGAGGAAGTGGGCAGGTCCAGCAGTACACAACACTACTTACTACACGACAGCAAACAAAAGCATAAGAGAGGGGGGCACGGTGCCAAGAGAGGGGAGCAGTATGACCGTGAAGACAGGCAGGCAGGCCTTTTGGGGGGGGCCTGGACCTGTTGCGTTTGTGCATGCAAAGCCTGCCACTTTAAGACACCACGCATGACATGACGTCGTTTCAATGGTGTTCCTGCAAAAGTCTCACACACACATAGGGTTGGCCATAACCATATATATACGGTGTATATACGGTATTTTTGGCAGGAAAATCACCCAATATATGGTCATGTACGGTGTATATACACATACAGTTATGGCTAACCCTACACGTATACCATAACACCATACATAAATTGGTGCAGGCCCGCCCAGACAAATGGTTGATCCTTTGACAGCAGCAACAAAGCGACGATGGTATAGCGCTTTGCTCACATGCACATTACGGGAAGGGGGGCACTTGTTACGTGCTCAAGACAGACCCGAAAAAGCGTGTCGAGTCAGCGGCATGATCTGAGTGAGAAGGGACAAGAGAGGGGTGACTGTCACCTACACTGCTGGTTAATTTCCTCAACTCCTTGAGTGAGTACAACCCCAGGCTTTGAGGAAAAACTTATACACATAAATCAGAGCAGGCAGCCGGGCCTTACACCTGACATCACTTCAGAGGGATAGGGCAGCACACCCCAGGTTAGCAATGCACACCCCACGTTAACAATGCACACCCCCAGGTTGACAATGCAGTGGAGCCTTATTGCACCCCACGTTAGCAATGCAGTGGAGCCTGCAAGAGCACACAGGTGCTTTCACAAATAAAGACCACCGCTGTGGGCGATAGTTCACACCAACACTTTGGTGCTGAGCCGGAGGTATAAAGGAGGAGTAAAGGAGGAGTAATGGAGGAGTAAAGGAGGAGTAAAGGAGGAGTAAAGGAGGAGTAATGGAGGAGTAATGGAGGAGTGAAGGAGGAGTGATGGAGGAGTAAAGGAGGAGTAAAGGAGGAGTAATGGAGGAGTAAAGGAGGTATTAAGGAGGAGTAAAGGAGGAGTAAAAGAGGAGTAATGGAGGAGTAAAGGAGGAATAATGGAGGAGTAAAGGAGGAGTAAAGGAGGAGTGTGAACAAAAACAGGCTGTGTGTGCAACCATGTAACGAATGCGTGATATAATTGGGTTCCTTATTTTTCAGTTTGTGTGGGACAGAAGCAAACACACGAAAGTGAATCTTGTTGTGAGACCCATACATTTGACTGACACCGAGCTTGCACCCACTCTCAGGACACGCGGCACGACCTTGAGGTGAGCAGCAGAGAAAGAGCCCAGGATGCACACGCACTCCATTTATGACCATACGCTTCCCAACGTCGCTGCTACGGTCCCTGTATAGGTGCATACAGCTAAGCTAGCACACAGGCATTTCCGTGCATTCATACTACATGGCGTCGTCCAACTTCAGGGACAAGGCGTTACCCTACTTGAGACAAAGCATTACCCAGGTGGCAGTAAAGGTAGGGAGCACGACCTCAGCGAGGCCTTTGCCTCTGCGGCTTGCTGGTGGGGGGCGGCAGCAGCCTTGTCATCCAGGGACATGCGCGTAATTGTTCTCCTTTGCTCGTGGGTGTGGGAGTCAAGGGTGGTCAGGCCATGGCCCAGCCTACGTGCGTGTGTTGCAAGTACGCACATTGTTTCTGATGTATGTTGTATGTGTGATGTATGTGTGGTCTGTGATGTTGCATGTGGGTGGTGTGTGAGTATGTTACATGTGGGAATGCAAACAACAGATTAGGGGTGACAGCGAGGCACTCATCCACGCATGTTGTCACCAGGGATGTAGAAACTCAAAAACAGGGACTCAGCAACTCAAAGCAGGGATGTAGCACTCAAAAACAGGGACTCAGCAACTCAAAGCAGGGATGTAGCAACTCAAAAACAGGGGCTTAGGAACTCAAAACAGGGACTCAGCAACTCAAAGCAGGGATGTAGCACTCAAAGCAGGGATTTAACACTGAAAACAGGGACTCAGCAACTCAAAGCAGGGATGTAGCAACTCAAAAACAGGGACTCAGCAACTCAAAAACAGGGACTCAGCAACTCAAAGCAGGGATGTAGCAACTCAAAAACAGGGACTCAGCAACTCAAAGCAGGGATGTAGCAAATCAAAAGCAGGGATGTAGCACTCAAAGCAGGGATGTAGCACTGAAAACAGGGATGGAGCAACTGAAAGCAGGGACCCACACCGTATGTACATAGGCAATGCAAGCCACCCTTAGCGGTGTGACATGCAACAGTATGTTTTTTGGCGGCGGCTTAGCTGTGCATGTTGCACAAAACATAGAGGACAGGCGCACACACACATACACACACAACTAAAATAAGGGAAAACCCCAATCGCCAAACATCGTTGGTCTTACCGGCTGAACAGCTTTGAAGAGAGAGGACAGGCACCAAAAGAATGAAAAACTCCAATCGCCAAACCATATTGATCTTACCGGCTGAAAAATAGCTTGGTGGAGTGTCCGCATAGGGCAGGAGACGCTTCCCCTCCTTGCTTGGCACAAGCAGAAGCAGATGCGGATGGGTCCTCGTACGTGCTCTGCGTGGGTGTGGGATTGGGAATGAGGGTAATTTCAGGCAGAGGCAGGGTACAACAAAGTGGACCTGTTGTTGTATGCCTGAGATGAGGCGTAGACTGAAACACAGTGCATGTGACTGTGCCTGAGATGAGGCGTAGACTGAAACACAGTGCATGTGACTGTGCCTGAAATGAGGCGTAGACTGAAACACAGTGCATGTGACTGTGCCTGAGATGAGGCGTAGACTGAAACACAGTGCATGTGACTGTGCCTGAGATGAGGCGTAGATTGAAACACAGTGCATGTGACTGTGCCTGAGATGAGGCGTAGACTGAAACACAGCGCATGTGACTGTGCCTGAGATGAGGCGTAGACGGAAACACAGTGCATGTGACTGTGCCTGAGATGAGGCGTAGACGGAAACACAGTGCATGTGACTGTGCCTGAGATGAGGCGTAGACGGAAACACAGCGCATGTGACATCATCACGATAGTCCAAACAACATGACCAGGAACAGACCAGGCCGGCTAGTACACATATATCAAGCCTACCCAACACACATTCATATTTGGATCAACACCTACATTTGTGTCAGGGGGATTTCATGCGCACGCACCTGCGGGAGGAAGAATCTGGGATGGATGTCCAGCGCAGATGCAGCATTGGTAAGAGCTCTGTGGTCAGGATGAGAAGAGAAGAAACTCGGACTTCATTGCCAACATCTTCAAATCAAAACGGTTGCGAGGAACACACACGAACACACATGCACGGAGCAAGTTATGAGTAACATCAAATAGGGATCCAGGAGTGCATTTCGATGGCTTTTGAGTTGAGCGTTTTTCTGCGCCGCTGTTGCACTTGCAGCACCGAAGAAGCACAGAGCACGCAGGACCAGCAAGGACAAGAGGGGTGTCCAAGCTTTTAGTCAGACACTTTAAGGAGTGGAGGTTTGTTGGCAGCACAAACAATGTAGCTTTACTTTCAATGTTAAGTCAATTAGCCTCATGACGGGAGGGAGGTGAGCAAGCAGACGGGAGGGAGGTGAGCAAGCACATCCCTCAGGCAAGCATATCTCTCAGACCCACACCCAACCACCCAATTGCAGCCTAACCCCACGCAGTCTCTCCCTCTCTCTCTCTCTCTCTCTCTCTCTCTCTCTCTCTTTCTCTTTCTCTTTCTCTCTCTCCCTCTCTCTCTCACACATACACACACGCATACTTGCACACCTGCCCAGAACTTTGCTGCCCTGAAGTGAGGAGACTTTTGCCAAGCGAGCAGGGGGTGAAGTCGGGACATGGCTGGCGTCAATCTGCTTTGGTCTCGGGAAGACTCGACGTACCACCTACCAGGCATGTAGGACGTGGGTGTAAGTTATGTGTCCACGTGTGCACGTGATGCAGCATGCAAAAGGCAACGTGCATTAGAGGACCACGCTTATGCTCTGACGCGCATTTTGTCTTAGGCAGCGTGTCAATCAGTGCGCACGGTCTTCGTTTACCAAAGGGACCAAGCCAATTAATTCCTCCGCAGTTCTTTTAATTAGGGCAATAGGCGAGCAGGTTGCGTGCTATGTCAGGGAGGATGCGCGGAGACAACGGGAGAGTCCACTCCTCGTGCTTGAACTTACCGCATTGAACTGCCCAACCAAAGCAAAATGCTGCTTCATGTCCGTGGCTAGGACGAGATCGATGACACTCTGCAAGGTGGACACCACGCACACATTTGTCGTAGTGTCATAACAGGGCTGAACACTCACGCAATTGCATGCCATGTTGAGGCAAAAAGTGGCGATGTGGGTAGACCTGCAGGCGCGGGAGACTCAAGGCCTGTAAGGCAGGAGCATGTTGGCAACGTAGACAATGCATACGTCTTAACCCGCCGCAGCAGGGGGTTAAGCTTTGCCCTTGCATGGATGAAGGGCATCATATTGCCTCATCCAGCCTCTGACTTGTTGGCTCCCTCTGATGCCAATGCAGAGAAAAGGCATCATACTGCCTCATAGGTTTACTTGACGCATGGGTCACTGAATGCATGCAAGAAGCATGCACGGAATTCTGAAGCTTGCATGGATGACTGAACGCATGGGTTACTGAACGCGTGTGGATTACTGAAGCTTGCATGGATGACTGAACGCATGGGTTACTGAACGCGTGTGGATTGCTGAAGCTTGCATGGATGACTGAACGCATGGGTTACCGAACCCATGCAAGAAGCCTGCATGGATGACTGAACGCCTGCAAAAGCTTGCGTGGCTTACTGAAGCTTGCGTGGATTACTGAGCACATGCAAGGAGCGCCCTCTCACCTTCCGCAAGCGGCTGTACTCTGCCTTAGGAAGGTTACCCAAGAAGTCTTGCTCAGGAGCACACAGCACCGTGAAGCCAGCTGCCAGGTGGTGGTTCTCCTGTCGTTGCAGCACAGCAGACCCAGGGGTTTAATTCAGACGACAAGCCAGCAGAAATGAGGATGAGTGCACAAGTCTGGCTCTCACAGCACTGTGAAGCCTGCTGCCAGGTGGTGGTTCTCCTGTCGTTGCAGCACAGCAGACCCAGGGGTTTAATTCAGATGACAAGTCAGCAGAACTGACGCACATTGAGAGCAAGGTAGCCCACCTGAAAAGAAAGTGAGGACAATTGTTTTCCCCCTTGCACTTAGCTTTTTCCCTTTATGATTGCCTGATGGTAAACTAAGAGCAAACAAGGCTTGTGTGTGTGTGTCCAGTCTGCATCACCATTTCATCTCTATTTCATACGGAGTTTGGCACTCACAGTATCGTATGTAATCACATAGCTGGTCTGACAGAGGTGCTAGCCACACTGCAGCTCTCCACGTCAATGTCTGCGTCACTCAAGCTGATTGGACTGCGTCACTCAAGCTGATTGGACTGCGTCACTCAAGCTGATTGGACTGCGTCACTCGAGCTGATTGGACTGCGTCACTTGAGCTGATTGGACTCAGCATTTGCATGCGGACGTAGTCCAGACCTAGGTTGAAGGTCTCTTCAAGAAGTACCTTGTGCCTGCATTAAAGCTTTGGCAAAAAGCATGCTGCACCCGAGACTTAGACAATGTGCCGACAAGCAACCATCACAGCCTAGACAAGGACGACACCAGCCCCTGCCACGCACCAGTGGCGCACGGTCATTGTAGCGGATAGCCAGCACACTGGAGCTGTTCACAAGGTAGTCATTCGTCAGGCCCATGTGCTCATAGTCGTGCATAATGGCAGCCAGCAGGGCAGCCATCTGGGATAGGCGGTCCGTGTATTGTGGCACCATGCCGCCGCAATGGAGGATCACATGCAGCGTCTGCAGTCGTGCAGGTACGCACACAACGTGCTTGCGTGAGCGGGAACACAAAGCGCTTCTGAAGCTGACATGTCAGAGACACATTCTGTAGCATGCAGAACTAGCGAGCCCCTCGATAACAGGGCTCAGTATAAGAAGCACACGCCTCCCACGAGGAAGCACAAGGACGCATGCAAACATGCAAATCTACACAACTGCGCTCACGGTATTTATGAGCAGTGCTTGTCACTGTGAAAGCAGGTGATAGCTGAAATGCACACCATCCTGGCCGCCACCCTGCACCCTCCCAAGTGGCCTCCCTTAACAATAACATACCTGGAGCACGTCGGCCGCGTGCACAGCGTTGTGGTATGGGTTCTGAGAGGGGTATCCAGCCTCAATTATACGTAGGAAGCGCGCCAGCTTGATGGGATGCAAGTTGAAGTTGGATATGAGGCCGCTCTTGTGGAAAAGGAAGTAGGCCAGGGTAGACAGGGGGTGGCCTTGGCTGACGTCCGCCAACTCAAACGCATCAAAACTGAAGCCGTCGTACGCCTTTGCCAGCACGCGCTCCATCTGCAGGGCAAGAAGTGAAAAGCGGGAATTGCCGAAATTCAGGAACGAAAACAACCACCCATAGATCCTAGGACCTCCAAGGAGGCTTGAGGTAAACCTCAAGGGTTGACCAGACCCGTACTCACACACACCACACGATGCCATATACGTACAGAAGTCCCTCTTTTGTTAAATACGCACACAGTGGATATACACATGTATAGAATTGGCCAGAACCATGTATATGGACCATAGGGTTGGCCAGAACCGTATATGGGTTTTCTGTATACGAATATATACGCCGTATAAACCGTACAAAAGAAAACTCGACTTTTTTGGCGAAGCCCCAGTCATGGGGCGCAGCCCCTAGGTTTGGCATGTTTCACGCCTGAGTTCACACCAGTGTGTGCAGGCCCGCCCAGCACACCCCCCGCCCCCAAAACTTGCACAGTGACCCAGACTGAAAAATCAGGCAGCCCTGCGGTGTCAGGGGGAGGGGAGGGGCAGGGGGTGGTGCTGCTGGGCGTACCCCGGAACGAGTTTTGTAAAAGTTGAGACTCAGGGCCTGGCCAGAGCCACGCAGCCAACGTCC
>Ga0307942_1003748_pt1:0-10000 | contig 12303 bp, 16 predicted proteins | sample OrgLakmetagen175_FD_201846 | JGI IMG/M metagenome (GOLD analysis project Ga0307942, IMG submission 201846) | Saline water microbial communities from Organic Lake, Antarctica - #175 | ecosystem: Environmental > Aquatic > Non-marine Saline and Alkaline > Saline | place: Antarctica: Organic...
GAGTGTTTGTTTGTGTGTGTGTGTGTGTGTTTGTGTGTGTGTGTGTGTGTGTGTGTGTGTGTGAGATAGAGAGAGAGAGAGAGAGAGAGAGAGAGAGAGAGAGAGAGAGAGAGAGGGAGGGGTTGTGATCTTACTTATATTGTGCCTCATTGTTACTTGCCTAACAAGATGTACAGATCCCAGACGCTGGGTCTTTTTGCCCCCTCCCCCTCCCCTTTCCCCTTTGTACAAATTGCCCTTTTATGATAAAAAAAGCAGGCAGGCAATGTGGCCAGCAGTCAACCAGACGCACTACATATTTAATACAAGCATAGCTGTCCATACCTATCAAATTGTGACATGCATGTGCACGCGCGCACACACATACACATGCACACAAACACACAAAATGTCTACCTTGCCATCCAAGTTCCGAACGTGCTCTACTACCAGTGCTCCCAATACCAAGCCGTGAGCACGCTGGATGTAATTCACGATGTGGCTGGTGGTCTTGCGCAAGTACATCTTGAGAGCCGGCTCGACAATCCCTTGGTGATCGTCGTTAGCCGCCTGTTCACGTGTGGGGGTGAGGAACTTGAGGCACCAAACTGAGTTGTGTCGATGCAGACTGGGTTGCAGGTGTGCACAAATTAAAGCCCAAGACTAAGCAGTTACAGGAATGTGTAGGGTTGGCCAGAACCCCATATGTATATACCGTAGGGTACCGTAACCAATTCGAGGTTTGAAAAAAACCAAATAATAAGCCCCAATGCGAGCAATGCGAGGGGGGCAACACATAATTAATTAACACAATGCGAGCCTATGCAAAGGCCTTCTGGCTCTATGAACTGCACCTACATGCGTATGCACGCGCGTGTGCACGCGTACGTATGCGTGCGTGCGTGTACGTGCGTGTGTGTGTGTGTGTGCGTGCGCATGTGTGAGCGTGCGTTGTGTACGTGCGTGTATGTACGGTTGTGTGCATACATGCGTGCATGCTTTGTGTACTTGTGTACTTGTGCGTGCGTGCGTATGTGTGTGTGTGTGCGTATACGTGTATACGTAAGTGTGTGTATACATATGTATACATGTCTTATACATGTGTGTGTGTGTGCATGCGGGTACGTGTGTGTGCACGAACGTACGTGTGCGTGCGTGCGCTTACGTGCATGTTTGTTTGTGTGCGTCCACGTATGTGTGTGTGTGTGTGTGTGCGCGTTGTGTACGTGTGTGTGTGTGCGCGTATGTGTGTGCATGCACGTAGGTGTGTGCATGCACGTAGGTGTGTGTGTATGTGTGTATGTGTGTGTGCATGCGGGTACGTGTGCGTGCGTGCACATGTGAAGGGAATGAAGGCGCCCTTCTTCTTGGTCCGGCGTATTTTGATATGCTGTATAACCGGTTCCGTTCTTGGGAATTCCCGACCGTATTTGTATCCGTATGATCGTATGCAGTTCTTGGCCGACCGTTATGGACCATAATTCACCGTATATGTGATATGTGCCGTATTTGCAGGTGGTACACTCCAGACTCAGATTCAATTCCCAGCAGAAGCAGTCCCTTTTGCTCTTTTTGGGCGCCTCTTTTACTGAGCTCTTCCTTTGCTTCCCTTTTCTAGAATGCATGTACTTGCAATAAATCTTCCTACTGTTGGTTATGGTAGTTGAACTTCAAATTGGACTGAAAAGGCCATATTGGGGTCTTTTTGGCTTAAAGCAGGCGTAGCTCCCCAACCTTTAATTTTGGGTATGATACTGTATAAATGATTGGGTCATGCGTGACCAGCTCTTCAAAGCTGCAGAATAAATCTCTTTTGAATTTATCCTGTGACTCCAAATTTCCCTATATACGGTGTACATGCAGTATATAAAATATGGAGATCCCACACATGCATATACGGTTTGAGCCAACCCTATATACACCGTATATACAATTCTGGCCAACACTAGGAATGTGTGCTCACGGACGACATCCAACATTGACCAAGGGCAGCTGTAAGTGCCCTCTTTTACCTTCATGAGCTTTCTATTTGTTTAGCCTTAGCCAAATTTGCTTACGTCCACCATACGGCCGTACACTTGGAGGTTTCCTTGCTCAAACCTCCGAACGTACTTTCCACGTACACCCTAAGGCTTTTGTGGCTTCAGCCGATGCCGCGAGCACCTTTCACAAACCTTGATGCCAAATGTTAACTTTTGAACGGCATTATAAAGCAGTGCAGAGTACGATGGTGCAACCCTTTTGGAGCCTCAGCGGGATCAGGCGCAATTGGAACAGGCGGAACACGCAATTTCTGGTGACATGCCTTGGCAATGATTCTGGTACATGTACTGTGACCGTCTTTGTGCCTACCTGTCCATATGTCATATTCTATGTCATATCCTCTGTCATGGAGGTAATATTGGGTACACAGACAGGATGTGCTCATTCCGTTGAGCGCCTTCAGCTCTCACCTGCGGACTCAAGGCTGCTATGATGTCTGCGTCGCGCGTGTCTTGCTGGGCAGCGCTGGCAGCAGACATGGGTGTGTAGCGCTTGCTGAACTTGCGCTGGAAGGTGTGACAGGTCACTGAAGTCCCAGAGTTCACATAGGTTGTGATGTACCGCAGATCCTCGAAGGGCTGCACAAATGCCTGAAGCACGCTTGGGGTTTCAATCTCAGGGGCGTCGTCAGCACTGCCAGACTCCTGGGGTGGACGATCAAGGTGGAAAAAAGCCTTTTGACCCAGACACTTGAATGAGATCCTTGATGCGCCAGATCACATGATTCAGACGCTTTGCTTTCCACGGTGATCACTAGTCACTAGGCCACTCATAGGCATCCCCTTGCCGCAACATTGCTTAGCGAAAATAGCTAACGAGGGCATTTTTCAGTTGGAAAAAGAGGAAATCTGCTTACCAAGCGGTCAGACAAGAGCTCACACAACTGGTTGAAAGCCGTGAGCCGTAAGAGCTGTGGCTTTCCATCACCTGCACACGAACGCAACGTGGAAGGCACGACAGATCATACTGCTTGCTTAATTGAAAGGTACACGCCCCCAATCCTTGGAGCTACGCATGTGCAGCTTATTTACATTTGACAGCAACATTTACACTGTTTGTGCAGCTTAATTGCAAACTGACACTGCTGTCTGCCCATGCATCTCACCAAGCCTTGAGATTGCCACGAATTGGGAGTAGTTGGCCTCATCCTCCTTGGCAAAATATACAAATTGCTTTCGAATTGCTTCCATGCAGGTGCTTTGACTGGTATGGCGCTGTACATATCCATCCTGTAATTAGGCACGACAAAAGCAAATCCATCTGTACCATCATAAAATGCTAGGTCTAGCATTTCAGCAATAACAAGGCGAGCTACTCCAAAATGTGCCTAGGAGAAAGCCTTTAGAAGGGTGAAAGACACATTGGTATAAATGACAGGAGCATACACAAACTCATACACATACATGCTTGAACACACACACACACACACACACATACACATACACATACACATACACATACACATACACACACATACACACACACACACGCACATGTGCACTTGCTTGCAGCACGTGAACACGCACAAGGAACACGGACAGCGGACACGTACAGTTTCAATCGCTCACGTACCTTTGTCGTTCCCCACCATGCAGAAAGCTGCCCAAAGCGAAATAAAACAGTGTCCGGGATGTTCACCTTGCATTTAATGCCTTTGTCCTGCATATTGTGATGGTGTGCATGCGTAAGCCATCCCACATGCGTGGAGTCATACGTTCCTTACATTCCAGAAGAGGCTGTAGAATGAAGGGGCATCAAAGCTGTTGTTGGCCATCCAGGTCAAACTTGCAAACGGAAAAACTCCGCGTCCCAAACAATCGCCATCAGATGGACTTATTCAAACTAACATACATTAATCCTTTAAATATACATAAAAAAGTCTTATACCAACCTCGCAAACTCTTAGAGCAAGTACTAAGCTTTCGTTGATGCAAATGAATTTTATCTATTAAAATACCAATTGCTTATGAGGCTCAAGGCCGAGCGGCCGAATTCGTCCAAAACCCCCAAAGCCTAAAATGAAAACCTGGGCGTCTACGGTATTTGTCAAAATCTGAAATTTGAAATAGCAATTGCCTCCCGTCGTCTTAAAGCCTTGGTTTATTCTTGCTTCCGCTTTCGCACCTTCGTAAAGAACTGATAGATACGCAGATACCAATCAGGTATGCCAATACCAGAACGGGTCAATAATAGGGCAGAATGGCAGAATACATGATGTCTTGTGCCAATCACTGGATGCGCACACTAGGGCTTTCTGCACCAGGAGTCACATTGCTCTAATTCTTTGGGGGTTGCAAATTGTGTTTGATCGTGTTAAATGTCTTGTCTACTCTGTATGAATTTTGTTGCAGATCTTTGCGTGGAAGCTGAAATGATGAGTGCTGTGGGCTGGCATTTATTATTAGATCAGTTAGTCTGAGGCTGTGGAGTGGGATCCTTATTACATGTGTGAATACCTAGCAAGCATGGTGTGAAAGGGATAGCGGTGTCCAAGCAAGCGAGGTATCAGCAGCTTACGTTGTTCTTGTATTTGTTCTGCTAATTGGGTAGGTGAAGTGTATACACAGTATTTTACTTCAATCTACCCGATAGTCCAAATTTACCGGGGATTTGGCTGTCCCTCACCTTCATTGTATGGATTTCAAGGCTACCTGCTAGGTTAAGGGCATCTCTCCTTTCATCAACGGTAAAGTAAACAACAGGTTTGGTATGATAAATCAGTGTGGCAGAGCGCAACATGCATTTCTTCTCACCAATATGATTGCATTTGTCTGTAGGGGTTATGTCTTTCTCAGATATCCTTAGTCGTTGATTAGTTTTATGTAATTTGTAATTTGTGTGGCACTCAGTGGAATAATATCCAGAGACCTTCTTCAATCCAGTTTTAAGTTTCATCGAATTCCACTCTTCTATAGATCAAACCCAGGCTCATCTGCGCGCAGCACCTTCCAGATGCAACCCTTTGCAGCAGCTCTGAAGCCGATGTTCTATACCGCTGAGTGCGGGCAATACCGCCTTGCCTATGGACATGCTGGCGTGCTGGGCTCTGAGTAGCTCTGCAGCAAGAGCACGCGCATGGAGCTCCATTTCAGCGCTATGGGCCTTTTCTTGGAGGAGGGCTGCCCCTGCAGCTGTATGTGTGCCTGCATCAGCAAAAGGGTTCTTCATATGATGAGATGATATGAATGAGTGGCCCATCTCATGTACGATGTGTGCTGAAACAAAATAATTGTTAACACCAAATGGGAACATGGCAGACTGATGGGAGGCAAACCAAACAGTACGTACAGGTCTTCCAGATATGTGCTTGCATCACTGTCCTATTTAAGCGTGTGAACCCCAGCCAGCGAGCAGCTTTCTTTCCAGGGCCACTGACCTGTTGCGTCTCCATTGCCTTGCGGATGTGGCCCGTTCTCAATGCTGACAGCCGGCTCTGGCTGCTCACCCCAAGTGGATGCCTCCTCCAGCATCTCCTGCGAGTACAGGCAAAGACAGTGCTACCAAAACTTGCATCTTGAAGCCTTTCTTGTCGCGATGCTGCATTACAGGTGAATGAATCCAGATGAGCAGCGCTGGCCGGTACTGTACATTTGCATCGTGCAAAACAAATGTGCATCATAGGACCGCCCTGGCAAAGAATTAAGCAAGCTAGTAATGAAAACATTGGTGTTGTGAAATTTAATTCCGTGTTACGCATGTCACACAGCATTGGACAGGACTGCGGTGTAAAGCTTTCTATGCATTTCTATTTGACGCTCTCGTAAGGAAATGTGCTTGAAATGTAAGTGCTTGCACAAGTTTTTCTTTCTCCAAAGCAAGGTTAAAGGTACAGAGGATAGTAAGCTCAAAGCATCAAGACCTAATCTTCCAAGTGCTATAAAAAAGACACCACCCTGGGGTGGCTAGAATTTTGTATAATGTACTAAAATGGGGTACCGTACAATTCCGATATCATCCCGGGTAAATAACGTTTTTTGCCCTCCGGGGTGGTTCCGGTATCGTTTAATATATATTTATTTTGAGGATCCGGGGTTGCCCGGGATTGGCGAAAACACAGTTTTGTGGGTGAGTGAACAGTGATGAGTGGAGAAGGCCCCGCCCCCGCCCCCGCCCCAGCCCCTGCAGCACCAGCCCCAGCACCTGCCCCAGCACCTGCAGCAGCCCCAGCACCTGCAGCACGACACACATGCGCCCCAGCACCTGGAGCACGACACTCCTGGACAGCACCTGGAGCACAACACTCCTGGACAACACCTGGAGCACGACACACATGCGCCCCAGCACCACACACACGTGAGCACACATACACACACAGCACGACACACATGCGCACGCACACACGCGCATGTGCACGCATACTCACACACGCACACGCACTGCCTGGGATACATGCCCACCGATGTTCATACGGGAAAGGCTGAAATATATATTTTGAGGCTCTGGAGTTACCCGGGGTTACGTTTAATATTATGGAATTTAGGCACCGGGAAGGATACGAGAAGGTACGGTATATGTAAAATTAGAACAACTTCAAAAACTGAACGGTCAAATTAATGGTGTATAAGCACCCAAGTCCTGGTCAAGCCTGCACAGCACACAGAGCACATGTTCGCAACACAGCACACAACACACATGTCCACACAACAGCCCACCTTCAAGCGGTCCACATGCGCCAAGCTGTCTTGTGCCTGCGCCTCCCAGTTGGCTGCCAGCCGCCGCATGCTTGCCAGCTCATCGTTGGCAGCCTTGGACTCTAGACCTACACGATCTAGCTCCTCCCACTGCTTATCGATCTGCTCCAACAGCTTGTCTCTGCTGGCTTTCAGCTTGGCTACCTGCAAGGAAATAGTGCCACACAAATGTTCTGCATGTGCGAGCCAGCGTGTTCCATAACTCCACGCAACCTGCTCGCCGCAAAACATACATGAAACTGTGGGCATCGTTAGTTTGCACAAATATTTCGAATGGCAGGGTTGGGCAAGAGAGGAGAGAAGGCTGAGCACCATCTGCATCTGTACGTACGTACGTACGTACGTACTTACATACCAGCACCATCTAACACACAGCCATCCCACCTTCGCTTGCAGCACCTCCAACTCTGCTTTGTGCACAAGGGGAGGGACTGCTGGGGCAACTGCGTGCCCGTTCTCCTGTGCTTGCTGTTTCCCTTCTAGCCGTTGCTGTCCATGTGGTTCGGGTGGAAGAGATTGGGGGGGCAGCAAGATTTGTTGCTGCGCTCCTGATTCTTGAAGATGCTGCTGATGGAACTGCTCCGCCTGCGTCGTGAGAACGGGCACGACGCAGAGCAGGAGTGTGTGTTCCCGCTCAGACGCGGGCACCAGGTCATAAGGGAAGCAAGGCGGTGAAATTTATAAGATTGGCCGCCCCTTGGTGGTGGTACTGTATCATTACTGCAAGGTAGAGAGCTGGAGTTGCGGCCATTATCAGATCGCTTGTTTTGGCTCTTCTTATGTAACAGAGCAAGCACACATGCACTTTGGTGATAAAAAAGAAAGTCACCCTTGTTCAGCCACCAAGTGTTCGCTCGGCAAGGAAGCGGCCGTGCTGCAGTCTCTGCATCAGAATAACAGGAGCAGATCCACCATTCTGCCTCCATTTGCTTAATTAATGTGGGGATGGTTTTCTCACTGCCTGCGTAGTTTTTTCCTTTCCTTTTTTACTTTTCACCACTCTGCACCGCTTACCTGTAAATGGTGCAAAGTACGGCGTACGCTGTACAACTCAACCTTCAACTCTTCCATCTGCTGCACCTCCTGCAAACGGCAGAACGGAAATGGTGTATATACAGTATATACAAACGGAAAGCAGGTTATAGATACCCTGTGCAATATGGTAGAGAAAGCAGCTGCTGCTACCATCTGCTTGTTTAGTTGCAGAGAAACATAGAGGTTTCCACTGGCGTATAAAACCCACCACTCAAACATCATGACTCATGATATGAGCGCCACTCATGGCTCATGACACCACGGCTCATGAAATGAGCGCCACTCATGACACCATCAGCGCCACCCATGGCACGATGACTCATGAGTCATGATATGAGCACCTGCTCAAAGCATACACTTTAGGAATATGGACAGAATGATTGATTTACACAGCATATGCCCGTGTATTAGAGGATCTCCCGCCACGTGTACTGCTCACACATCGCATTCGCAAGGATCTGGCCGGCTCTATAGCTAGCATTTGTCTTGTATACCTATGCACAAAGCAGCTTTGGCATGCAGGGCGCAACCCATGACAACCGTGTGATTTGGCACGCACAGCAGGGCACCGTCAAGTCAGAACAACGTCCGTTGCGAGCCTGATAACAACATTCCCATGACCAGTTACAGACAAGGTAGATCAATGACGTGCAAAGCAGGAAAAGAGGGCTCTCAAGGTATGTGTACATGTGCTTTTGTATGTGTAATGCTTTGAGTTATGTATAATAGACTATTACTTATAGTGTATGTGTAATACTTTAATACTTTATGTATGTGCAATACTAGTGCTTTTATGTATGTGTGATACTAGTGCAACCTTGTCTTTTCTTCTGACTCAACCGTCCTGACAGATAACATGCTCAGCGCATCACATTCACGTAGCAGCCTGCAGCTGTACCTGACTCATTGTGGCCAATTCTTCCTCGGCAGCTGTGAGCCGACCGAGCAGTGCCTCTGCCCGGCAGCGCTCATACTCGGTAGCACGTACAGCCTCCTCCACGGCCACCTTAAAACACAATTAGTACGACCATGCACTGGCATATTGATCAATTACTCTGAGCAGCTTACAATACCAAGAGTGCATTGAACGTGGTGGTAGAGCTCATACTCAAGGGTGAAGTTGTACACAGTAAACTGGTTGGGGGGTGATCAGCATGCGACTAAGCTGGGGAAGAAATAGCAAGCAGGCAGACACACAGAACTCCTTGATTTTCAGGCAGAAGATTGTCGAGAGGTATTGACACGTCGAGTGTCAAGTTCGAGCATGTACTTCATGGAGAGTCCAGGAGCTAACGCTTGCAAACACGCTCGCCCCCTCCGCCTCCTTTCCTAAAAAACCCACCAGCCTTCTGCCATACTACCTATATGCTCATAATCTTATACCAATTACACTGGGTACCTCCTTTTAACAAACTTGCTATCATCTCCCTGGCCTGAAACAACTGCCTGGCCCAGAGCGACTGCAGGCTTGCTCCTTACCTCGTCCGTGGACAGACGCAAGTCAAAAATTGATGAGGCCCTGGCTAGTGTGAGCATTTTTTTGGAATCTCTCCTGAAATGGACACTGATCCTCTTCTGAAACAGACTCCTACACTTCCTCTCACCCTGCCCTGGTCTAACGCCCTAAAGCCCTTCGATACACCTACTACCCACCTAACACATCAGAGCAGCCTGTGTAAACCCCAACGTTGCTCCTGCCACCCACCTTGCCCTCAGATACCAGCCCGTGTAAGCCCTAACGTTGCACCTATCATGCACCTGACACACCAGCCTGTGTGTCTTACCTGGTCTGATCCTGGCCCAGCGTACCGCCTTGATTGCAGCGGCAGGTTGCCACTGATGCTGCCGTCTTCTCCTTTCTCCCTCCCTGAAACCCCTCCCGACTGAAGTGTACCCAGCTCGCTGCGAAGTTGAGCGGCCTCTTGCTCGGCCCGCAGCTGCTCCTCCTCAGCTTCCTGTGACGGATGAATGGTCAGCTTACTCGTGTTGACTTTGTTTGCTCCTGATTAGGGCAGACTGTCTCTGGGGTACCATTGATGTGAGTACCCAACACTCACTGCTTGCATGTTCTTATGAGCCACATGCTGCAAATCACACACTCCTGCCAACCTACTAAACAAGCCACACGCTGCAGCACGCACCTCTGCCTTCTTCCGAGCCACACGGAGGGACATGGCCAGATCATCCTTGGAGCGCTGATGCCTGGATCGTTCAGAGTCCAGCACCGCTTTGGCTTCCTCTACCTGTGAAAC
>Ga0307942_1003749_pt1:0-5000 | contig 12300 bp, 12 predicted proteins | sample OrgLakmetagen175_FD_201846 | JGI IMG/M metagenome (GOLD analysis project Ga0307942, IMG submission 201846) | Saline water microbial communities from Organic Lake, Antarctica - #175 | ecosystem: Environmental > Aquatic > Non-marine Saline and Alkaline > Saline | place: Antarctica: Organic...
TGTGTTTGTGTGTGTGTGTGTGTGTGTGTGTGTGTGTGTGTGTGTGTGTGTGTGTGTGTGTGTGTGTGTGTGTGTGTGTGTGTGTGTGTGTGTGTGTATGTGTGAGTGTGTGTGCGCGCGTTTGTACGTGTGCTTGCGTGTTTGCGTACGTGTAAGTGTGTTTGCGTGTGTGTACATGTATGTGTGTTTGCGTGTGTGTGTGCGTATGTGCTTGTGGCATGTGTGTATGTGTATGCGCGTGTGCATGTATGTGTGTGCGAGTATGTGTGAGTGTGTGTGCACACGTTTGGAGGTATGTGCGTGTGAAAGTAGGGTGTCTAAGAGGCAGGAGATAGTTCTGGAGGCGATGGAAAGCTTATGGTACAGGTGTTGATGTGCGGCCAATCCTTTGCACGGCTGCTTTGCCATTTTAGTTAGGAACTCTGCGGCAGCAAGAGCTCTATGAGTGCAGCAGTATTTGTAGGGTTGGCCAGATCCATGCATATACGGTGCAAACAATGTGTTTTAAGCAGGGGTTTATTCAGATAACTGCCATATACGGCGTACATACACGGTTTTGGCCAACCCTGAGTATGTGTTGCATAGGTTGTGCATGACTGTGTGCTCGATTTGCAAGCCTAAACATGAGTATGTGTTGCATAGGTTGTGCATGACTGTGTGCTCGATTTGCAAGCCTAAACATTAGTATGTGTTGCATAGGTTGTGTATGACTGTGCGCTAAATTTGCAAGCCTCAACTTGAATATGTGTTGCATAGAATGTGCATGACTGTGCGCTAAATTTGCAAGCCTCAACTTGAATATGTGTTGCATAGAATGTGCATGACTGTGTGCTTGATTTGCAAGCCTAAACATGAGTATGTGTTGCACAGAATGTGGATGACCGTGTACTTTATTTGCACGCCTAATATACCTAGCACGCAGCAGAGTGGGTCAGGCAGTGGCAGGGAAGTTAAAAAGGGGTAGGGTTGGCCAGAACCGCATATATTCACTGTGTATGACCGCATGTTTGGTGATTCCCCTGCCAAAATATGGTTCTAGCCAACACCATAAACAAAGCATGCTACAGATGTGTTAGGCGGCCACAGTACGGTGTCCTGTAAGGAAAGGTAAATAAAGGGAAGGAAAGGGAAGAAAGGAAAGGAAAAGAAGGGTAATTAAAGGAAAGGTAAATACAGGGAAAGACAGGGAAAGAAAGGAAAGGTAAATAAAGGGAAAGAAAGAAACGTAATTAAAGGGAAGGAAAGGGAAAGAACGGGAAGGAAAAGAAAGGGAAGGAAAGGGAAATAATGGGAGAGAGTGTGCAGGCAGTGAACATTGTGGTCATACTACTGCCTGTGTAGGTATTCATTTCCTTTTTCCTTTTTCCGACTTTATAATATGGGAGCCACAAGGGAGCCACGAAGGCCTGCAAAACAAGCGGGCCTAGGGTACAATTATTTGCGGTCATGAATAAGGAGCACAGAGCAGTGGGTGGTTGTGTAACTGGCAGGGTCCACAAAGAAAACCCATAAGCAGCTGAGCGCAAGGCTCACTGAAACATAAAGGCCAAAGAAAGGCCAAGAGAGGGGCTGCAGGAGCTCAGGTAGTTCAGGGACTGAAGGAGCTCAGGGGCTGAAGGAGCTCAGGTAGCTCAGGTAGCTCAGGGGCTGAAGGAGCTCAGTAAGCATGCAACACACTCAAACAAGTTCGATTCGGAATTGTATTCCTATGTCAAACATTACACAGCAAAACCGTTGGATAGTTACTAAGTTACTAAGTAAGGTGACATCAAAGTTCTACAGACTCACCGTGAAAGGCAAGGCTCACACAAGTTCGATTCAGTGTTCTATTCCTATGTCAATCGTTACACAGCAAAACCATTAAGTTGGGTGACATCAAAGTTTTAGTAACTCACCATGAAAGGCAAGGCTCAAGTAACTCACCGTGAAAGGCAAGGCTCGCAGAAAAGATGGCCACAAGGAAGGGCCAATGGTACCCTCACATTTGCAGGCGCCTCATCTCCTGAGAATGAAAGTGAGAGTGAGAGAACGCGTGTGAATATGTGTGTGTGTGTGTGTCGTGTTTGTGTGTGCGTCGAGCTCGTGTACGTTCAAAGACAAGCTATGTCTATGTTTTGCTCCAAGGTTTATGCTTGCATAGATTAAGGCAGCTGCATGTGCACCACCTACAAGCACACAGTGAGCGCATTAATTAATATGGGGAGTGGATTTTCGCTATTGGCGTAGATTTACTTTTCTTTTTTCTTCTTGCATGTGTGCGCTCATGTCTATGTGCGTGCGCATGCGTGCGTGCGTGCCTGTGTATGTGTTAATATTTCCCATCAACGATGCTGTGCACACACACATGTGTATCTGCATGTGTGAGCATAAGTGGGTGTGTGTGTGTTCATATTTCCATAACCGATGCTGTGTGCACACACATATGTGTATCTGCATGTGTGAGCATAAGTGTGTGCAGGTGCGTGTGTGTGTGTGTGTGTGTGTGTGCGTTCAATCTCAATAAATTCCAACCATAACCCATGCCGGCACCTGCTCCTACTGCTGCTGCCAAATCTGCTGCAGCAGGTACTTCAAATGTGCCTGTGCGGACAACTAAACACAGATCTTCCCTTTCTCAATTAGAACTGACCGTTGCCAGTGCTAGTACCTGCTGCGGCAGCAGATTCTGCTGCAGCAGGTACTCCAAATGTGTCTGAGCGAACAACTCATCGCAAGTCTTCCCTCTCTCAACTTAGCGCAGATCTTCCCTCTCAATTAGAACCGACCATTGCCGGTGCTAGTACCTGCTGTGGCAGCAGATTCTGCAGCAGCAGATGACCCAAGTGTGCTTGCACGTGGCTCCTCACACTCTGCAGCAGGGGTTCTGCTGCGCTTGATCAGAGGCTCAGAGGGACTGCTTCCTGAGGTGCCCTCAACTGCTTCGTCAGTCTGTGCAGCGATGTGTGGTGTGGTGGACGTACGGTTTAGGGTTTAAATTGCAAGATAATAGGAGAGATAGACGATGATGACGAGGCTGCAAAATGGTACGAGAGATTCTATGAGATTCCGTGAGAACGTGTGTACGCTTGTGTAAGAAAGTGTAGAGGGCACACAGATATGTGATGTGTGGCACGTGAGAGTCTGTGAGCAAGAAAATGAGTGTTTCCTAGGGTTGGCCAGAACCATACATTCATAAGTATATACAGTGTATATACCGTAGATACTATACTAAGAACTAAGTACTAAGTACTAAGTATATACCGTATATACTATACTATACAGTGTATATACCGTATATACGGTACTATACTAAGTACTAAGTATATACAATTTAAGCGGGGAAATCACCATACATACGGCCATATACGGTGTGTATATACGGTTCTGGCCAACCCTAGTGATGCTGCTTTCTGAGGTGTCTTCACCGGCCTACATCACGTTTGCAGATCCTGTTTTTATCCCTGGTTTCACTGCGTTTTGCTCCCTGTCCTCACACCATACCGTATGTACACCATATTTATACACACCATGGTTATGGCTAACCCAGTACACCTAAATGGCTGTAGCAGTTTTCCGTTCATACGCTGTGTACACCATATGCACTGCCTCTGGCCAGCCCTACTTGTCAGTGAAGGAGAGCGGTTTCACTGTGTTCTGGCCTCCTGTCCTCACTCAGTATCAGTATCAGCGTGTTGCGATGCAATGATCGAGCATCAGAGTGTGATGCTGCAATGATTGAGCATCAGCGTGTTGCGATGCAATGATTGAGCATCAGCGTGTTGCGATGCAATGATTGAGCATCAGCGTGTTGCGATGCTTGAGCAGCAGAGTGTGATGCTGCAATTGAGCAGCAGAGTGTGATGCAATGATTGAGCGGCAGAGTGTAATGCAATGATTGAGCAGCAAAGTGTGATGCAATGATTGAGCAGCAGAGTGTGATGCAATGATTGAGCAGCTGAGTGAGATGCTGCATTTGAGCAGCAGAGTGTGATGCTGCGATTGCGCAGCAGAGTGTGATGCTGCAATTGAGCAGCAGAGTGAGATGCTGCGATTGAGCAGCAAAGTGTGATACAATGATTGAGCAGCAGAGTGTGATGCTGCGATTGAGCAGCAGAGTGTGATGCTGCGATTGAGCAGCAAAGTGTGATGCTGCGATTGAGCAGCAGCGTTGTGATGTTGCAATGCAATGATTGAGCAGCAGCACGTTCGAATTCCGCTACCAATCCTTATCAACCCGTTGCACAGAGACAGTGTGAGATGGGCTTCGCCATCTTTTCAGCATCGCTCGCGACGCTCCCCCCCTTGTCCTCTAAAATTTGCTGGAGTCTCCCGGAACTTGGTGCCTCGCGGCCCGTTCTCCTTAATCTATGTGTTGAGTGCTTTTTGCTGCCTTTATTGTAACTGTCCAAATGTGGGGAGCGCTTTTCGCTGCTTTCATTATTAATGCCCAAACGTGGGGGATGATTTCTACTGCTTTCACTGTTGCCGTCCAAACATGGGAAGAGCTTGTCACTGCCTTCATTGTTAATGTCCAAATATGGGAAGTGCTGTAAACTGCACTTTTTTTCCAGGGGAATGAAGTGCTTTTTACCACACACATTACTTCCAGGGGTGGTTAGGGTGGTTAGTAGCTCTTTCCCCTACGTGCTGCTCTGTTCTTGTTTCCGCCACTCAAAAATTAAGGCAACTGGTATGATGATGCAACTGGACAAAAAAACGAGCAAGGAAAAACAAAGCAGCCAGGAAGAAGCACGATGCACGAAACGTTTCCGCAACGTCCACTTACTGGAGGAACAGAGGGGACTGTGGGTTCTGGTGCTTCGCCAGCAGCAGGCTCTTTTTTGGCCTGGACCTGGAAGTCGTCCAAACCTGCAAGTACACGTGTGTGTGTGTGTGTGTGTGTGTGTGTGTGTGTGTGTGTGTGTATATGTGTGTGTGTGTGTGAGTACGTGTGTGTTTATGTGTGTGTGTGTGCGGTTGTTTTGATTTGGCAGGGACCTGAAAGGCGTCCACACCTGCAA
>Ga0307942_1003749_pt1:10000-12300 | contig 12300 bp, 12 predicted proteins | sample OrgLakmetagen175_FD_201846 | JGI IMG/M metagenome (GOLD analysis project Ga0307942, IMG submission 201846) | Saline water microbial communities from Organic Lake, Antarctica - #175 | ecosystem: Environmental > Aquatic > Non-marine Saline and Alkaline > Saline | place: Antarctica...
TGCAAATAGAGGATGTGAGTGTACGTGCCGTATAGGTGACAAGGCTCATAACGCTACATAACACCCTTAACAGCCATGTGCATGCCCTCATGCTGTCCATGCAAGCCTGACTCAGAGCTCTGACTTGTTATGCCATATGCCACACATGCTGTGCTTTGCGCGCTAGTTCCTTAGATGCCACCACTCCCTGCATGACACTGCATGCTTTAGGGAATCCATTCTATCTGAAGCATGTGAAAGCTGTACACGTGGGCCGAAGCATAAGAACAAAATTTCCACGTGCCTCGTAGCCTGTGACAACCCCTGTGCTTCCGCACTTGCGCTTGACGTACGGAGATTCACCCGTGTTTATGAGCTTAATGACCCCCTCAATTATATTAGCACCCTTGGTGCTCAGAAGCCTGTCCACGTCACATATCCAAGAAGGGTTGGCGCGGTTGCCTACAAGTGTGTGCGCAGGCGAGCATGGTTTAGGCGTACAGCCTGCAGGCAAACAGTCCTGTGCATGAGAAAGAGCACTCACACTCCTTGAAGTCCACCGTGGGGTTCGGAAAAGACTCTGGGAGCCATTTCCCTGCTGAGGTGCAAAGCACGAGGGCTGAGCAGAAGAAAAAAGGAAGAGTCAACATTTCCTATTTATTAATTGTTAAATGTGAAGGTTTCCCCAGGCACAACACCGTGAGTTTGATAAACACGTACACACACACGCACACACACACCACACACACACACACACACACACGCACACACACATACACACGCACGCACGCACGCAAGCACGCACGCACGCACGCACGCACGCACACACGCACACACGCACGCATGCACACACACACGCACGCACACACACACACACACACGCACGCACGCACGCACGCACGCACACACACACACACACACACACACACACACACACACACACACGCGCGCACGCACGCTCGCACACACACACACACACATGCACACACGCACGCACTCACGCATATATTTGCATACACACACACATGCACACACACACACACACACAAACACACACACACACACATACACACACACATACAGTTGGCCTGTAATAACCATAATGCCGGCTCGCTGTCTGTATGACATCCTTGGGCTGGAGGGCCAGGACGTTGAGGACGAGGTTATCAAAAAGGCTTACAAAAAAATGGCACTCATGTGGCATCCAGGTTGGGAACGCAGCGTACCTATTTCCTTTGTGAGGCCTTGCTGTCTGCTCTGGTGTGTGCGAGTATGTGCATGTGTATGTGTGTGTGCGTGTGTGTGTGTGTGTGTTAGCGCCTGTCATCCAGCTCCTCCTTTTTTTGTATTCCTGACAGCTACACTCAAATCCCAATCTGCAGACAAGAATGCTAACAGGAGGGAGGAGGCGGTCGACAGGTTTAAGGAAATCCAGAATGCGTATGAAGTGCTAAGTGACAAACATGAGCGTGCATGGTGAGTGGTCTGTATGTGTATCAAGCGTGATGTACCTGTATGTGTGTAAATGGGTGTTATGGGCAGCTTAGTGATTGGTTATTGGTTTGTATGTGTTTTAAACTGATTAAGTGTGATGTGCCTGTATGTGTTTGAATGGGCGTGGATGACATCACGGGCAACTTGAACAGCTGTAGGAGATGCATCAAGATCAGCATCATGAGCACTTTGGGCCAATGTGTCTCTTTTTCCATAATTGATGCAGGGAGTGTTTTGCTGCCGGCGTAGTTTTTATTTTCTTTTCTTTTCTATCATGAGCACTCCGATGTGCAGCTCAATCATGGTGCCTTTTAATGTTAAGGATTGGCTGTGTTTGATAGATAGCGGCGTTTGGCGCACGCCAGCACTTGCGTGCTGTTTTTTCTATCATGAGCACTCCGATGTGCAGCTCAATCATGGTCTCTTTTAATGCTAAGGATTGGCTGCGCTTGATAGATTGCGGCGTTTGGCGTACGCCAGCACTTGCGTGCTGTTCGGTCTGCGCTCAAGGCTGTGTGTGCTGCATTTCTGGGTGCATGATTGCTTTTGTGTGCCGAGGTTATCTGTAGTGAACAATTCTGACTGCTCTAAAAAGAGCTGCTGCCATTAACGCGTGCTTCTGGCGCCGCTGCTGCTTCCCCTCAAAAGCGCACCGGCAAACAATCAGGTTGCTGCATACGCCACTGCCAATGCTTGTTAATGTGTGCGCAGGTATGATTCCCACCGCGATCAGATTCTACGTTCTGGGGAGCGTCACCAGGTGTGGGGGTGTGGGGGTGTGGGGGTGGGGGGGTGGGGGTGGGGGTGGGGGTGGGAGTGGGGGGATG
>Ga0307942_1003752_pt1 | contig 12285 bp, 14 predicted proteins | sample OrgLakmetagen175_FD_201846 | JGI IMG/M metagenome (GOLD analysis project Ga0307942, IMG submission 201846) | Saline water microbial communities from Organic Lake, Antarctica - #175 | ecosystem: Environmental > Aquatic > Non-marine Saline and Alkaline > Saline | place: Antarctica: Organic Lake...
GCACACACACGCACACACACGCACACACACACACACACACACACACACACACACACACACACACTCACACACACACTCACACACACACACACACACACACACACACACACACACACACACACACACACAAAAAAACACAACACACACACACACACACACACACACACACTCACACACACACTCACACACACACACACACACACACACACACACACACACACACACACACACACAACAAAACACAACACACACACACACACACACACACACAACAAAACACAACACACACATACACAAACACACACATACACATACACAAACACAAACGCACACACACAAACACAAAACAAAACACAGAACACAAAACACGAATACAACCTACATACACATAGGCACACTCCCTCGTGTGGAGAGACCTGTCAGCTGAGCAGCTAGGCATGCTGCGCAACCCTCAAACACACAAGGGCTCATCCCCTCGCAGCCTTCTTGCCAAACTCACGGGCATTCAAGACACAAAAGAGCCCAAGGAGGCCATCCTGCTGGACTTCTATGTGCACATCCTACAGTTCGGACAGGTAGCACACACATTTGTGTCTGTGTGGCGTGTGTGGCGTGTACTTCAAATTGACATGAAACATAGCAAGTTTTAATGTCTTAACAACTGCTAGGGGGTTTGTCAGAACCACATGTCTGGGGTGCGTGCTCGGTTTTTTGGCATTGGAGCCTTTGATTCTATGGTCCCGGCCAACCCTTTTTAGTGCGCTTCTAGGCCTGCAAGAAATGCGTTCTCCGAATAATTTAACCGAAGGTGTCAAGCACAAGCTGAATAATGCCAGCATTGCTGGAGAGATGGAGGTCACACACCTGTGCAATTTCCTAGCTGCACTTTAGTACGCTTCTCACAGGCACATTCACATGTATAGGGTTGGCCAAAACCTTATATATACGGTGTATATACGATGTTTTTGGCAGGAAAATCACCAAATGTACGGTCATATGCGGTGAATATATATGGTTCTGGACAACCCTATACATGTGCTAAGCGCAGGTAGGCTCGTACGTACAACAGGTGTGCAGCAAGCAAGATTTCTATCCAAGCTTTAGGCTGATGGGAGGAAAAGTTATTAAGGGCTGAAGCTGGACGCTGTAGAAGTGCGGCCATAGCGGTTATGTTGTGCTACCTGCAGCCAAAGCAGCTATGTCATGTTATTTGCAGCCTAAGCAGTTATGTTACGCACAGTGTTGTGCACATACGGCGTCATTCAAAAAAGGCACCGTAAATAACGATCGTAAATAACGGCGTTACCGTCACTAAACTCTGACGATTGACGGCGTAATTTACTATTTTCACCGTCAATTTGACATAAATTATGCCGTCAGTGTCATTTACCATTGACGCCGTCAAGCGTCGGGTGCACAACACTGGCTACACAGCATAACAGGTTTGGTACGTGCAGCCAAAGCAGTTACATCACGCTGCATAACAGGTTTGGTACGTGCAGCCAAAGCAGTTACGTTACGCTGCATAACAGGTTTACTACGTGCAGCCAAAGCAGTTACATTACGCTGCATAACAGGTTTGGTACGTGTAGCCAAAGCAGTTACGTTACGCTGCATAACAGGTTTGGTACGTGTAGCCAAAGCAGTTACGTTATGCTGCATAACAGGTTTGGTACGTGCAGCCAAAGCAGTTACGTTACGCTGCATAACAGGTTTGGTATGTGCAGCCAAATCAGTTATGTTACGCTGCATAACAGGTTTGGTACGTGTAGCCAAAGCAGTTATGTTACGCTGCATAACAGGTTTGCTACGTCCAACCAAAGCAGTTACGTTATGCTGCATAACAGGTTTGCTACGTGCAACCAAAGCAGCTTTGCAGGACCAAATTAAGCTGCAGGTTGAAGGCAACACTTTGAAACAAAGTCTTTGCAGCACCAGAATAAGCTGCGGGTTGTAGGCAACACTTTGAAACAAAGTCTGGCTTTATTTGCTGGAACAAGCTGCTCTGTCTATGTGCCTAGTTTGTTTGCAGCGGGGTGGCAACTAGTGGTGTAGGCTTAGAACGCCACAGTGCTAGAAGTCCTTTTCATTTCATCATTATTTGAGCAGCGTCATAATGTGGGCACCACACCCACAGGTTTCAGACACCGCATAAGTAAGTGAGTAATGATATAGGTGTACTGTAGTGACATGTACTTAATCCGCACCCCTCAAAAAGAGTTGTTTATACCGCGTCCGCACCAATCCGCACCCCTCTCAATATACAGTTTAGTGCTTGCCACACCAATCTGCAGGGACAAAATGCCCTCAGAACTGCACCAAGAGACTAGAAAGGCTCCAAGAGACTCAGAGGTGCATTCCATGACGCAATAGCATCCAAAAGCACTGAGAGATCAAAAAGGGTCTGGTTCTGCTCAGTCATCCATTGTGTGACAGCTGGCAACAGGCAGCTGGTTTTACCATCTAGTCTTTCCTAACCCAAGCCCTCATCATCATCTTTCCCAACCCTGCTGCCTGGAATTCTGCCTTTCCCCTAGCTGCTGCTGCTCAAGCTGCTCGGCGGTTGGGAGGGCCTTGCAGAAGCTGGCAATCCCTGTCTGGACATGCCCCACTGGGGCTCTCGGGGGCTCTTTCCCACTCTTGACCCCCGTCAAAAACTCGAAAATAAATATAAAACTCAATCCGCAGTAATCCGCACCCCCTGAAATATTTATTTTTTCGGGAGGGGCAAGTTGGCCGCACCCCCCAAAAACAAATTTTGCTGCGTGATACATTGTCACTACGGTGTACAGAAGTGATACATTGTCACTGCGGTATACAGAAGTTGGTTGTACAGCTGTTTGCGATGGTGTTACATGTTGTGGCGGATGCCAATGATGAACAAAACTGTAGTCTGTTAGCTGTGGTGTTTTGGTGTTTCGGGGAGGGAGGGGTGGGAGGGCAGACGAGTCAGTGGTGAAGTATAACAGATGTGGTCGTACAACTGTTTGCAATGGTGGTTTTTCTTATGCGTTGGCATCATGCAGGAGCTGAACATGTCAGACGAGAAGCTGTCAGGCCTTTTTTCACTCATGAAGGAGGTGCATTTGAGGTCCACCGGAGATTGCATGGCCTTAGAGCCCTCCTTCACGATGTTCAGGGTGCGAGTGTGTGTGTTATTTTGTGTGTGTTGCTTTAATGACACAATTATCTAAACAGCTACTGGTCTACAACAATGGTAAGGGAAGGGGGTGCGTGTGTGTGTGAGCACTTCCCCACTGACAAATTAGTTAGTATTGACCTGTAATAGGTACTAAGGATGTAATGGTCTGTGCCTAAATAGCCCTGAAACTACAATATGTGTCTGCCTATATCTACCATGAGCCGCATTCTACGTCTGTATAAATGATCTTCGAACCACTGCAATGACGTGGCTTACAAAGTGCATCGTCGCACATTGTGTGAAATTGGTATTGGTGTATGCTTTTTGTGCAAGCATCTTCTGAAATGACAATGACCCGTCTTGTAAGCACACAGGATCTTACCTGAAGCACAAACACACACACACACACGTACACACACACAAACACACAAACACGCACGCTTAGACACAAATACTCAAACTCATACACATCCACATACAAACACACGTACACCTCTGCTGAGAGCAGGACCTCTTACTGGCACACAGCGTGCACCGCCCACCCTATAGCATCGGCCTGTTCAGTCACTCAGAGTTCCGAAGCATCCTTACGTGGGCTCTAGATAGCTACTACAGGCACTACAAGCTGTACCAGTACACTTACACATACAGGTGTGTGAGCAGTCTGATGAGGAATTGTCTGTGGATGTGATTGAGCCTAGACTGAAAAACTACACTACGTTTCTTATAATGTGTTTGAGTTTTTGCTACACACCTACAGCGCGCTTCTCATTCTGTTATTCTGTTATTCTGCACCAACACAGAGTCACCATGACAGTTGCACAGCACCACCCTATGGACGTGATCGAGCTTGCGCCTGAGCCCTTTATGCTGCCTTTGAACGATGCACTGACTGAGGAGCAGCACAAGGAAATTCTTACAGAGCAGGAGCGCAAGGTGATCACGGCTGTCGTGGGTGTGTTTATGCTGTCATTAAGCAACGTTTTATTGAGGAGCAGCACAAGGGAGTTTTAACAGAGCAGGAGCGCAAGGTGGTTACGGCTGTCGTGGGTGTGTTTATGCTGTTTCAGTTTATGTGGGTGTGTTTATGCTGTCTCAGTTGGCTTACGTGGGTGTGTGCTGACGTGGGTATGTTTATGTTGATCCGTTTAAACAGAGCAGTAGCTCAAAGTGTGTACACAACCTACACCCACAAAGTGTGTTTGGAATATTACATCTGCGAGGTGTATATGATTGTTGTCGTGTGTGTGTGTGTGTGTTTGTGTGTGTGTGTGTCTGTGTGTGTGTGCACGCGCGCTTGGGCCCTGGCGGAAGGTTTGATTGTCAATGCTTTTGATTCCACTGGGGACATAAGGTGTTGGCCCTTCATACTTCTCTTAAAGAAGCATTGACAGGGAAGCAGGGATCTATCTAGACAGGATTTTGATGAATACATGGTTAGGATTAATGTCGATTCCAGCATGGTACATGTTGTGCAGCAGCTTCTAGCTCTTCTAGCATGCTACCAACCACTTTATCGTTACCTACTTGCTCCTGTGCTTGTGAGTTGTGTGTAAACCTAATCTAAACCCTAAACCCTAAACCCTACACCTAACCTAAACCCTAACCTAAACCCTAAACCCTAAATCCCTAACCTACACCCTAAACCCTATAACCCTGAGTGTAACCACGCACTGCTTATTCGCTGTGCCTGTGGGGTTTTGAGTGCGCACACGAGTGCTGCTGATTGCTATCCACTTGAGCCTGTGTTTCTGAGTACGTGAATGTCTACGAGAGTGCTAATGCAGCAAAACAAATGATTCTGACTTAGTTACAATGATTGTGTGAATGCTGACATGGATGGCCTGCTTATGGTGAGCAGAGGAACCAGAAGACACACAGGCGTGCACTTGCCTTACGTATGCTGTGTGTGTTTTATGTTGTGTTTGCACGCACGCATGCTTGCCTGTATACATTGGGTGAGCAAAGGAGCCAAAGAGCAGACACACAGGCATAAAAATGTCTCATGTTTGCGGTGCGTAATATATTTGTAAGCGCCGGTGAACATTGGGTGAGCAGAGGGAGCCAAAAAGCAGACACGCAGGCATAAACACGTCTCATGTATAGGGTTGGCCAGAACCGTATAAACACACCCTATAAGACCGTATATTTGGTGCTTTCCCTGCCAAAAATACCGTATGTACACCGTAAATATATGGTTCTGTCCAACCCTACTCATGTATGCGGTGCGTGATACGTCTGCAGTGCCGGTGAACATTGGGTGAGTAGAGGGTGTGGACGACACTCAGGCATGCGCATGTATTACATGCCTTTCCTTATCATCCTCATCACGCACCCCAAATTTGTTAAACATTTTATTGAAACGTGCACCTTTCCTGCACCCCAAAAATAGTCATGCTTGCCCATCCCGTCCATGCTGTGTTTGTATGTTGCACGCATGCATGTCTGTCTGAATGCTGTATCTGTATGATTGGCTGAATCTCTCTTGCTTTATTTTTTTATTTAGAACAGCTGTTGGCATGAGGAGCACAGATACATTGTGCTGGACGGGCTCTCCCTTTCTCTAATAAGAGCAGCTTAGGGCAAAACAGCACGAAGAACATGCATGCTGCTACTCACTCGTGCGGCAACCCTACTCCCTACATATATTCCGTGCTCACCTGCAGGTTATCTCCTTTGCGTGCAGTCTGTGAGTGCGTGAGCAATCTGTGTGCTGTGTACATTTTGTGTGTATGTGCATAAAGTGTAGGCATATGCAGCAGCAGCAGTGCAGCCTGTATTCCTTTTTTTTAGGGTTGGCCAGAACCATATATATACGGTGTATATACGGTACTTTTGGCTGGGAAATCACTGAATATACGGTCATATACGGTGTATATATACGGCTCTGGCCAACCCTACTTTGTTCTTACCAAGATACAGCAAAGTACGGGCTTTGTCACCGCCCCTTTTTTCTGTACACGCACAAATGCAGGATTAAAGATTTAAGTATGGCCTTTGCTTTCTTTCGTTCCTACTTCCATTTGTGTACAGAGATGCTGCAGGGGTGCCACCTGTGTTGCCTCCTTACTCCTTTTGTGCAGAGATGCTGCAGGGGTATCACCTATATGTCACCTGCTTACTCCTCCCTGTGCAGAGATGCTGCAGGGGTGCCACCTGTGTTGCCTCCTTACTTTTCCTGTGCAGAGATGTTGCAGGGGTACCACCTATGTCACCTGCTTACTCCTCCCTGTGCAGAGATGCTGCAGGGGTATTACCTATATGTCACCTCCTTACTCCTCCTGTGCAGAGATGCTGCAGGGGTGCCACCTGTGTTGCCTCCTTACTCCTCATGTGGAGAGATGCTGCAGGGGTGCCACCTGTGTTGCCTCCTTACTCCTCATGTGCAGAGATGCTGCAGGGGTATCACCTGTGTTGCCTCCTTACTCCTCATGTGCAGAGATGCTGCAGGGGTATCACCTATATGTCACCTGCTTACTCCTCCTGTGCAGTGATGCCGCAGGGGTGCCACCTGTGTTGCCTAAATACTCCTCCTTGTGCTTGCACGCACTGGCGATGAGGAGACTACAGCAAACTTACACACAAACACGCATTGAAACATACAAACATGCATGCACGCACACAAACAGACACACACACAGACACATACACGCACAAACACACACACACACACACACAGGAGGAGGAGGAGCTAGCAGCTGCTGCTGCCGTGGAAGCTGAGCAAGCAGAGGTGTTGAGGTTGAAGCAGCTGCGAGAGGAGTATGAGTCAGCAGTGCCTGATGAGATCAAGGATCGTGTGGCTGAGGCCGTAGAGGTATGTTGGGTGTGGGTATGGGCGTGGGTGTGGGTGTGGGTGTGGGTGTGGGTGTGGGTGTGGGCGTGGGCGTGGGCGTGGGCGTGGGCGTGGGCGCGGACGAGGGTGCAGGATTTGCTGTGGCGCAATTATGGTACTAAAGTGTCACTCACTTTCTGCTTTATTATGGTATGGAAGTGTCAATCACTTTCTGCTTTTTACTGAAAAGAGTATTTTGTTCTCGTACGCTAGCTGTTACTGTGGTCGCGGACAACGAGGGGCCTTTCCTTGTAAACCTTGTGGTTGCGGACAACGAAGGGCCTTTCCTTGTTAACCTTGTGGTTGCGGACAACGAAGGGCCTTTCCTTGTTAACCTTGTGGTTGCGGACAACGAAGGGCCTTTCCTTGTAAACCTTGTGGTTGCGGACAACGAAGGGCCTTTCCTTGTAAACCTTGTGGTTGCGGAAAACGAGGGCCTTTCCTTGTAAACCTTGTGGTCGCGGACAACGAGGGGCCTTTCCTTGTAAACCTTGTGGTTGCGGATAAGGGTGCATGTTGATTTGCTGTGAGAAGTGTCTGCTCCTTGATTGTAAATGCCATTTATAAGTTCTACTGTGTTAGGGTAGCTGCCCTGAAAGCCTAGTGGCCCGTGGTCAGGCCAGACTCTTCGGGGTCGCGGGTTCAAATCCGCCTGGTAGCGTGAGTACTGCGCTTCCTTACAGCCCCGTCTCCGGTTCCTGTTCCCATGCTTGAGGTGTTACCACCCCTGCGTAGTTTTTCTTTTTCTTTTTCTTTTTCTTTTTCTTTTTCTTTCTACTGTGGAGAGGAAAGGGCGCGTGGTTGAGGATGTGACAAATAAACTGGTGGCTTATGTATGCAGCAGATCAACTCCAATAATCTACCTCTCTATCCCTTGTCCGCATTGTTCGAGCTGGTATTCCCGCCTGCAGAACGATTGTAGCTCAGAGTGCGAAAGCTTGCAAAAAAGCGCTATCCAATATCAGTATTGTTCAAGCTGGTATTCCCGCGTGCAGAAACGACTGTAGATCGTGCGAAAGCTTGCAAAAAAGCGTTATGTGCTAGGGGAAAAAAAAATAGAACGCAGATAGTGTAAGCACTATCAGCGCGGATCAGGAAAGGATGTTGTTTTGTGTCCTGCACCACTTAATGGAGGGTTATAGGATGTAGAGGCACACAACATCTCACATTGAGAATAAAAAGAGGAAAGGCCTTCAGTGGGGATCAGGTGGTTGAGACACATGCTTGTTCTGCTAAGTTTGCACTTAAGTCAAAATGTGAAATAATACACATACCTGTTGCCCGATTGCGCTTACTGGACACCACCTGCATGATGAGTTGTCAGTGATCCTATGTTTAAATCCTTCATTCAGGTCTCACTCATTTATTTTACACTCTGGCCTGTGTTGAAGTCTGCAGACCTTTCTCTATGTTTGCACTACAGCGTGACACTTGAGAACTGCTCACTAAAATGTTAACGTTAACATGTTTCCACCTCAAAAAAGCTCTCTTTGATCAGCACAATACATTAATTTCCCCTTGCCTCTCACAGATGTCAGCCACTGATTCATTGTTATCAATCTCATTAAAAGCCCTTCCTTCCCTTGTGCCTGCAGCGTGAGCTAGCACACCTCAAGTCTTCGATGGAGGCCCGGTTCCAGCAGCAGCACGCAGAAATCTTAGCAAACTTGTCCGCCTTTGAGGGTAAGCTGCCTCATGGTGACAAGCCCAATGCCACGGCCAGCTAGCATTAATGCAGCCATCCACAGGATGATGGCCAAAGCAACGTCTTTTCTCATCTACACCATCCGCAAAGAGCGCGCCCTTGATCTGTTGTTGCAGCTGGTTCTGTTATTTGCAATTCAAGGCTAGCAGTCGCACTTCTTGACTGAAGGCCTTTTTTTGCGAACCATGTTAACCTTGTTATCTGCAATTCGGTAGCGGCTTTAAATCCATTGGCGGTGAAGGACACAAAACTGCATCCTTTCCTAATCCGTGCCAATAGTGCCTTACACGAACTACATTATTTTTGTTTTTCTTGCAGTTGGTTGTTGGTGTATACAGCACATCCCTTTTCATCTAATTCAACTTATCATTCCTCTCTTCTCATAAACTTCCTCTACCGTATCTCATCGGCTTTAATTTCTGCGAGCCTAGTTCTTGAAAAACTCACTCTTTTCAAGATATCCTTGAGAGGTTTTATGTCAGTGTCAAGCTTCCATATTTCTGCGGAAGAATCCCCGTGGCTCTCTTGCTCAACTGAATCTGTAGATTTGCTTATGAATTTTAGGAAAACTGTCATTTCCCATAGGCATGGCGCACTGAACATAGACTTCTGCCTTCACTTTTTTGCAAGACGCGGAATGGAACCCTTCGTGAAACAAAAAAAGGAAAAGGCAGTGTAGTCATCGCATCTTGCGTGATAAAGGGAAGGAGTACTGGGGTGCCAGCAAAAAGAAGCCCTCACCGCCAATATTATCATAGACTACTCTATGAGGAACAGGGGAGTTGTGCACAGATATCCTTCACTTCTCATACGTTTATTACCACTGCTTAACATTCTTAAATGATGGTTCAAAAGTGATGCCTTCTAGGTGCGCTTCATTTTCAGTCTGTCTGGCATGCAAAACTTAAGTCTTAAACCGTATAATATTTGTCGGCGCTGTGCTCTTCGTCAGCCTAAGTATGCTTTCCTTTACCCTGATCCACACCAATTGGACATTCACTTTCAAAAGAGGGGGGAGAAAGTAAAGCCTTGTGCCATGTTGTTGACCTCTCATTTGTGAGCCCACTTTGCTGGTGGAGGAGTTTTACGGTACCCGGTACCAAAGTGGCTCCTTTTCCTTTATCAATGTGGGGAGTGGTTTTTCACTGCCTGCGTTTCTTCTTATTCGTTCTTCACCACAGATAGTATGCAAGTGAACTGGCAGGGAACCAAATTCACAGCTGTCTCAGCCTCAATCACAGCCTCAATCACAAGCGTGCTGGTAGAAAAGATAAAAAAAAGAATGTCACGCCCAATTGTTGGCAGTGGCGATTCGTGTGATTTGGTTGGTCGATTTTTCAGTTGAGGTTGTTTTGCCTAGTCTCGTTCAATAAGCTGGAGAAGCCGGTTCAAGAAGAACGCAAATAGTGTTAGCATTCTTGGTATGGAGCAGTAAAGGATATTTGTGCTGTTCCAAACCGCCCAATGGATGTAGAGACACGCAACATCCCACCTGGCTGGAGGAAAGAAAAAACCTTTCCGATGGGGAACAGGAAACCGGGAGGCAGATGCCTGCACACTACCAGGAGTGTTGTTCAGATATTTTTGAGGGTTGCGATCGATGTCACGCGTTAATGAATTAGAAAACAAAACAAAAGACATCGCGTGCTGATACTACACGTTGCGCTTATTCTCTCTGTCTTCTCTCTGAGCTTATTCTTCTACGTCAACAATACTCCACACACCAAACTGGTGTACACATTCAAGTCTCAAAGCCAATGCTGGTGCTTGAAAGAAAACCAGAGAGTGATAAGAAAAAACTCCAAACTAGTGCTAGCCGCCCAGCTCACGCACAAATTGTAACGTCTTGGGTCTTCAGGCAACGCTTGGAGCAGCAGCTTCACAGTCTAGGATCAACGCAAACACTCGTGGCATTGCATGTTGCATTCGTATGCCAGACACACGACACATGCACTACGCAGGCACACCCCACTCCTAGCTAGTCCATGCCGGCAACAGCGGCGAATGCACCATCTGCGTGACTGACTGCATTATCTGCGTGGCATGTTTGCACTATCTGCGTGGCTGCACTATCTGCGTTTCCTTTCATCCTCTCCTCTTTTTCTAGGCAGACACACGCACGGGCTCGGGCACAAAGCAGGCACACATGATTGGGGAGACTGGGGTTGGTCTGAAGGGCCATCTCATGCAGAGCTGGCAGATCATGCAGAGCCACCAGGTCATGCAGAGCCACCAGGTCATGCAGAGCCACCAGGTCATGCAGAGCCACCAGGTCATGCAGAGCCACCTCATGCAGAGCTAGCAGCCACCAGGACCTGTCACAGCTAAACAGCTTTTGTGTCAGAACCTCACTTGCAACTCTCCCCCTCACCTTGAATCGAATCCTGCCCATCATCCCCTCATTGACACCCTCCCCTTGATGGCCCTCACCCTCAAATTGAGACCATTGCAAAACGTCACACCACTACTTTAAAAACTGATCAATTGGGAAAAACAGGCTGCAGCGCTTCACCTTCTAGGTGAGACCATAATGAGCTGTCACACCACTACTTTGTAATTTGGTCAATTGGGATAAGCAGGCTGCAGCCCCTCACCTTCTAGGTGAGACCATAATGAGCTGTCACACCACTACTTTGCAAACAAGTAGATTATGATGAGCAAGCTGCACACGGCAATCACGCCCGACAGGACGAGGGTGTCTTTTGATTTCTTCCGCCGAATCACGTTGAGCAGTCCGTTGACTACCGGGAAACGAGCTCCGATCTGCACAAGCAAAGCGCGTGTGCACGTGCGTGTGTGCAAGTGTGTGTGAGTGTGTGTGAGTATGTGTGTGTGCTCTTATGTGAGCTCTGATCTGCACAAGCAAAGCGCGTGTGCACGTGCGTGTGTGCATGTGTGTGTGAGTGTGTGCGTGTGTGTGAGTATGTGTGTGTGTGTGCTCTTATGTGAGCTCTGATCTGCACGAGCAAGGCGCGTGTGCACGTGCGTGTGTGCAAGTGTGTGTGAGTGTGTGTGAGTATGTGTGTGTGCTCTTATGTGAGCTCTGATCTGCACAAGCAAGGCGCGTGTGCACGTGCGTGTGTGTGAGTTTGTGTGTGTGTGTGAGTGTGTGTGTGTGTGTGTGTGTGCAAGTGTGTGTGAGTGTGTGTGTGAGTGTGTGTGTGTGCTCCTATGTGAGTTCTGATCTGCACAAGCAAGGCGCGTGCACGTGCGTGTGCGCAGGTGTGTGTGTACGTGTGCATGTGTGTGTGCGTGTGTGCTCTCATGCAAGCGAATCTCTGATATCAAAAAACAGAATGAGCGATGTGAATGAGGGTACTGAAGGTATTAATAATCTCCAATATCAAAATACAGATGAGCGATGGGATTGAGGGTACTGAAGGTATCATACCAAAAGTAGCAGAGACTCCAATGAAGCAATGGGAAGCAGCAAGTCAAGCTGCCTAAGAGTATGGGGTAAATGGCTTGCAACCATCCCATCACTCTCAACCTCACCCTCACCCTCACCCTCACCCACACCCACACCCACACCCACACCCACACCCACACCCACACCCACACCCACACCTACACCCACAACCCCCCCCCCACACCCACCCCCCCCCC
>Ga0307942_1003758_pt1 | contig 12274 bp, 14 predicted proteins | sample OrgLakmetagen175_FD_201846 | JGI IMG/M metagenome (GOLD analysis project Ga0307942, IMG submission 201846) | Saline water microbial communities from Organic Lake, Antarctica - #175 | ecosystem: Environmental > Aquatic > Non-marine Saline and Alkaline > Saline | place: Antarctica: Organic Lake...
AACGAGAGTACACAGCACTTTATGCAAAGTGCCTGCCAGATTTCAGCCTACGCTCACTACGCAAGAACTCCAGTTCTACAGCTGAAGCAGAGAACTGATGATTTTGTTTGCCCAGTCCCCCACAAAGGTGCGTGTCGTTTAACATTTCCTCCCCCTCTTCTCCGTGGGAAGGAGGCAATGGCTCCAGCAACGCACAGAGAAGGTAGATGTCTGGGAATGAGCGAGTTTATTATAAGAGAACCATATAAACTGGCCAAAGAATCAATTAATCGTAACTGGTCCACATTGGCCCACACTTATAAATCCCAGGGGAAATCACTCTCATCCAAACCCCCATCAATTTGCCAGTCATACTCGCCCATTTATCTACAATTTCACCTGTCACGCCGGCATCATTGCAATGAACATGTCAATGCTCTTGCTAGTAAGTCAACCACAACCTACTCTGACGTTGCTGATACCTCCATCAATGCAGCTGGACCTTAGGGAAATCCCTTCTACAGCACCTACTGGCTCGCAGAAGAATGCAAAGAGCAACAAATCATACAAAATCTCCCAAACACAGCCTTGGGCTCACTTACCTCATTGGCACCTATCCAGTCACCATGACGCCTTGCAAGCACACATGCAACCCTCCACAAACCAGGGAATGCAAAAATTGTAGCAAACTACCATTCTACCAGACCCCTATCAATAATCAATCATGTTACTGCCAATGAAGCCGTTAGCAACGCGTACTATATGACATCCTGTGTCCCTGTTAGTATTTTGTGCATCTTTATAAGAGACGGAACATCCTTCTGTACAACCAAAAACTTACAATTTAAGCGCTCATTGTTTAGCTAGCCGAATCTGCCCCTTCTGACCTCAACTAGACAGTGCCCTGTTTGTTCTTTCTGGATGCCAACACACAAAAGACTCACTGAAAGACACAAGTTAGCGTGCAGCATGATCATGAAGGGCATCAGCGGAACAGGCTCCCCAAGATCCCGTGTTGTCTCCATGGATATAGGCAGCAGCAGCAAGCTGGCTACGCAAGACCACCAGATCCTCGAGAAGCTGAAGCTAGCTTACACTTCGATCATACCAAACTGGCTCTTTCCACCTAGCTTTTCAGACAAAAACAGTTTTACCTCCAGCCGTCCAGGTGTCGTGTTGGTTGCCCCCCATCTCTCCGCCAAAACAGGAACCAACTAACTATGAGGGGGGTGGGTTCTGAGTGGCAGAGGGCAACTGAGTGTGACAGAACCTCTCCTGTTCCTCAGATCACCTAAAAAAAATAACAAACTCTCCAGACTATATTAGAATATTAGAAAACCGAGGTAGTCCTGGGCTAAAACTAATTAAATAGCTGTAGACATGGGCTCAAGACCCGGCCATGTTATTTAAACACCTGTTTCCTTGCACTGACTGGGAGCACCCTCACAGCACTACCGCCAGCTTCCAGCAGAACAACCGTCACAAGACATCACCGACTTAAAAAATCTCGCCAGATATCAACACGACATTCACATCATATTGAGGTCAAGTATTGTGAGGACACTAAACGAAGGAACCAGCTGAACAGCGAGCAAGAACTGCACACATATTTCTGCTTCAAGGTGCTTCCACTACTCTCCAAACCATCCTTTTGGGCGTGGACGGCACCATCTACATCACTCACACGATAGAACCTCGCAAGGATTTTTATAAGTCTTGAATCTCAAAGATTCGACAAGCCTGCTGCCTCCAAGCTCCATATGCATTGTCAATTGCGCTGCTGAACTTGTCCATACCAGACGTGCCCTTCTAATCCCGCCGATTACCAACTCTCATCAAGCAGGAGCCGGTTACAGGTTAGGCCTGCAACCCTCCTGATCCTCATTGGTTCTTTTTCTCCTGCGTGTATCCTTTTTGCTCCTACGTGTGTCATTGCTGTCAATGCGTCTTATTTGGACGGTGCACATCCCAGGACAACATTTTACCCCGCGGTTTTGGAAGAATGCTTAGCATCAATCATCAATCTGTGTAATGTCGTAAATTTGAGTCTCGGGACAAGCGTGGTTTCACGTTTTGCTTCCGCTCGATTAAGACTGTTTTGATATTTACAGCAGGCGCAAGCAACTTTTAACACTCAGGAGCCTGTTAAAATAATTTCTGACAGTCATTTGTAAAATTTCGTAGAGGAGGTTATCTGAGGCCAAAAATGGTACGGTTTTTGCATGCTCCAATATGTTGGGCCGATTTCAATGCAGCTGAGCTTGAAACGTGCCAGTTAGTGGGCCCAGCCATACCTAATTGGCTGCAGCGTGAATCCTACTTTTTGAGCAACCATGTGCTGTATCTGACCATCCAGCACACCAAAGTGAGTGATTTTGGTGTTTTGGAATCTTATGAGTTCAGTGTGAAACACCAGAACTCAGGTTCTTGAAGTGTAGCATAAAGTGAGATGTTCTCACTTTCTGCTTTTCTCCGGTTTCTGCTTCCCTTGCTTCTTCATTCTTTTTATTCCTCGGAGAACACAACTCTCTCTTTAGCATACTTCTATTCTAGGTCGCTTCCTGCAAGGCGCTATGCGCCCCAGTTCTCGACTTACGGCCCAGTGGGCCCTTGTCTCATGGCTTTTCTTGCTCCTGACGCTTGAGACTCTTGACTCTACCGCTATGTTCGCTGGTGGGCTCGCTGCAGCCCTGATGGAGGAGGCTAAAACCTGGCTTGTATACGGCGGAGCACTCGCTATTGTTCTATTGTTCGAGCTCGCCGCTGACACTACTTACTTTCTCCTCTCCCGCACCTTTGTCCACACCTTTATCAGTCAGAAACATGCTGTCCGCTTTAAAGAGTCCACTAGCCTTCAGTGTACCATTTTGTCAACAATTAGACTGTGCTCTTCATAATCTCTCAGGGTGTCAACATAATATCTTCTCTGGCATGATAACTGAACGCCATAATGTTGCCTGCAGACTCATCATGAAAGCCATCAGCAAAGGCTCCTTGGCAGGTTTGTATAGTTCATATAGATGCTGGCAGCACTGACCATTTTGCCCAACAAAACCTTCAAATTCCCAAGCATGCAAGTAATATGACTTTACCCATTTGGCTTTTGATGCTCGTTTATCTGTTATAGACAGGCTTACTTCCTCTTGCCCTGATGCTATTTTGGTTACTCCCTTACCTACTAAATCTAATTCGCCTTCCACTCCCCACTTGCAACAGATGCAGCATGCTAGATTTCATGGATAAGTGCGCAGAAATCACGAACTTACCGCTAATAAGAGGGAGATTCACCTCGTAGAAGTGAAGTATTGTAACGACATTAGGCCTGGACACCAGCTGGAGGCCTCTAACATTCAGCACGAGGGTTTATCATATGCACACACGTAAAAGCGAAAAAAGTTACACTTCACACCATCCTTCTTGGTGTGGCAGAATAATTCTACACCTCTAACACTTTGCATCATCTAAAAGAGCTCGGCCTCGATTCACAGAGGGCCCACAAGACTGGCCTTGAATTGCATGCTCAAGCCATCCTCCAGATCACCACTAGTTCTATTTTGCTTGCGTCGTGAGATGCATAGGGCTCTGTCATTATTACCAAGGAGGGCTGCAGGCTTGGTACTGTTTACCATAAAACTTCCACATCAATGAACAGAGAAAAAAGCAACGAGGATTGGGAGGGCTGCAGGCTTGCCCTGAAACCGGCTCCTGGTGAGAGTCGGTAATGGTACTGGAAAAGGCATGTCTGGCATGAACAAACTTGGCAGCATAATTGATAGAATGTACATGAAGCTTGGAAGCAAGTTTTTTAGCTCTTTGAGAGTGAAGACCCAGCTTCTTGATGGAGCCACTCACTCCCAAAAGGATGGTGTGGCGGGTAACGGAGGCTCCTTGAAGGATGGTGCGGAGGCCTTTGTGCTGTTTCTGCAGCTGGTTTTGTGTCCTCACAAAACTTTTGTTCGATGATGTGAATGTTATGCTGATGTCTGGCGAGATCTTTGGGTCGGTGCTGTCTTGTGACGAGCTCTTTGGGGTCGGCGCTGTCTTGTGACGAGATCTTTGGGTCGGTGCTGTCGTGTGACGGTCTTCTGCTGGTGGCTGTTGGGGTGCTCCCAGTCTCCCTAAGCTGCCCCCTGCCACTCCGAACAACCCACCCCCCTCCATCATTAGTTGTTTTCTAGTTTTAGCGTAAGGATGGGGCAACCAGCAGGTTATCTGGATGGCTGGAGGTAAACCTGTGTTTTTTTAGGAAACGGGGTGGAAAGAGCCACTTTGGTACAATCCTAGTTTCAGCTATTTTGGGAATCTGGACAATTTGCGCAGCCGGCCGTTCGCTGCTGCCTAAATCCATAAGGCAAAGCAGGATCCTAAGGAGCCTGTTTTGCTGATGGCTTTACTATGCATGCTAGGTTATGCCTCTTAACGATCATGTTGCTTATATTGCGTGTGTTGGCACCCAGGAAGGATGTGCACGGCACTGTCGAATTCAGGGCAGAGTGGGCAAATTTTGAGCGCTTTAACCAACCCGCATGTTCTTGGTTGTACAGAGTTCCTGTTATGTGTTTTATAATAATGCATTAAGCTTAACCGGGGACATAGGTGATCGAACCGTGATTTTGTGGTTTTGTGTTTGTATGGTTTGATGATACGATCTTTGTCAGATGAAATGACCGTCACTTCAAAGTTAACATGATGACTAATACTATAATAGGAAATGCTAATTTGGGGCGTATTTGGACCAGAAAAGGCCTTTCAGGTGAAAAATCATCCAGAAAAGGAGCGAGGTTTTTGCGTTGCTATGGCCTCTTATGCTTCCACCAGACCTGTATCTCCACGCCTGTGCGCTCTCTGCTCGTACTTGTGTGAAAGTGTCTATTTCTGCTGTGCTACTCATTTTTTGTTGGCTGCCACACCGCTGTCCCTTCCCGGAGCTGGGACCGTTCACCCAGATATTTCCGGTATCATTGTGTTTCACGCTAATGTGACTATTAGGTGAACAATTAGCGTCAGAGACCTTACACGGTACAGGGTCTCTTGAGGATTCCCTCCAACTTTAACTCTTATAATGCTCACATGTTGTCATTTGTATACCAAAACTCTCAAATCTAGAAGACAATGGCATCAACAAGGCTGGCACATGCATCCAGCTTATTGAACAAGACACAGAAACTCTCAATTGTAAACCAGCTAACTGCTTTTCACACGATTTGTCGCTGCCATTGATTGGGCGTGACAAACTGCTTTGCCTCACTCACTGGGGTGCCACTAAACCCTCCACATTATTTTACTAGGGATACTAGGAGCAACAGGCACCATTTACAGGAGCCAAACAAGGATACCACTCCAAAGCCTTGGAGTAAGAAGCCACAGCATTTATGAAAAACTAAGGTTACATGCCATCAGATCCGCAACAAGAACCACAAGCTTGCACAGGCAGTGAAAACCGTGACTCCCCACATTAATTAAGGTGAAAGATCCGGTGCTAAACTTGTCCATACAGACATACCACCTTAAACTGTTACCAACTCTTATTATGAGCTGGTTTCAGGCCAAGCCTGCAACCCTTTTGATCCCCATTGACATTCGTATTACTTTTCTGTGGTAGAGCAATCTTACAATACGCAATACCATGCTCCATTTATTTTATTCATGGAAGAGGTTTCTTTCACTAGCTAGTGCATGTTTTTTGTCCCAGGGTCCCAGGAGCCTGCAACTGCTATAATCATCATAACAAATACGGGCAAGTAGCCTCATGCGCATGCAAAAAATATTGCAAGTAAGTGTTAGTTCTGGCATGCTCTCCAAATTGAACCAAAGCAGTTTTCGTACTTTAAAGAGCGACAAGCTGCTTTATAAGCATAAATAATTTAATTGTTGGCATGAAACTTGACATTTATATTTTGCTTAAAACCTAAAAATAAACTGCAGGAAGATCTGCATTGCAATGATGAGCGGGCTTACAGCAGTAAGTGAAGACGCGCCAGAGAAAGCTATGTTATTGGTCACGGCCTGGGCTTCAGCTTCTTTTAAATCTATAGCTCCCTGTGTGAAGCAGGACAGAGGAACAGTTCCCAATGAGTTTCTCAGTTTGCAAGCCAAAGTATAAACCTCAAGGCCGTCTAACAGCCTACTCCAACTTCTCCTACTCCAACTTCTCACACACCTGGATTGAAGCTTGTATGGCAGTGTCTCTGTCTCCGCTTGCCAGAGCATCCCAGATGCAAGATTGTAAGCGGCTACCTGACAGGTCAGCTTCAGCGCAGGCGTCTCGTGCCTGCAGCCATTTGTTTGTCTCGCTTAGCACAGACACTTGAGAGATCTCCAGCATTATTTGATAGTCTGATGCATCAAGTTATGTTTGTTGTGGACATGACGGATGGGACGCCCTTGGCAACGCAATATTTCTGCCTTTTGAATTCAATAGATTAAGTCAGGAAATCAATCAAGTTGGTAGGGATCCTTGCTTGCATGATAGTGAATGAATTGCATTGCAGGTTATACATTTGTGTCAATCTGCCTTGCCAAAGCAACCCATCTCCATACAACAACTGAACAAGAAACCAATTCATTCTTGATATGTTATACATTTGACACTCATTTAAATCTCGCTACTCCCTTACCTCTTGCAATGTACTTTGCAATAGCTTCCGCCGCATATTGTCATAGGAAGTGTCCACTGAGCTTCCAGCAGGGCACCTGTAGGACGAGTGATGAGTTAAAAAAAGGCTTTTGCACCAAGTACTTAGCCATGCACCTTACTCTCTCTCTCTCTCTCTCTCTCTCTCTCTCTCTCTCTCTCTCTCTACTTGGACAGCTTGTAGTCAAGAAGCAACTGCACTATGGTTGCTTAACAATGACAAAACACAGGATTTCTAAAAAACAAGACACATTGTTTTTGGTTCCCTTACCCTTCTAAACAAACACCCGTGCCGGAAGTCCATGGAGTCGAGAGCGTCACCGACAGAAACTGTTGCTGCTTTCCACCAAAGGTCGTCAGCTCAAATTGGCTGACTTTTATTGATGTGTCTGAAGCATCATCTGCCAAACGAAGCAAGGAGTACAGGAGGGAATTATACTAGGCTATTTTTTACATCCAAAAGGTGACATGCAATGTTCACGTGTGAGAGTATTGTTTGTACGGGATTGCATGCACATGTACGTGCTTCTCCTGCTGAATTATAACGAGTGAAAATGTATGCTCTTGTTTCAAAGGAAAAGAAGGTACATTACCTTTCCATTCTGTATTAGAGCCTGTCTCTGCCAAGAACTCCATCTTTTCGCCACAGTCAGGGTTCTGTACATGTAGGAAAAATAAAGTCGTGCTCTATAGAAATAAATTTCATTCTAAGTCCAACATTAAATTTGCACGTCTTATGTTGGGTGGCCTTCAACAGTGAACTTTTTTGCTCACCTTATATTCAACACGCACAGACTCGATGACCGAGGCACCTAAAATGGCCTGTGAAAAAGAAATGCTTCACCCATCACATACAAATTTAATGCGTCCAGCCGTCATATTTAAGAGCTATTGTCAACTTGAGCTCAATAGAGATTTGCTCTGGAACACTTACATCAATTGTGTCCCCTATGATGGGTGCTGCTTTTGCACTGATTTTCAAGTAGTTGTTCTCAAGCATAGTAAAATCACCTGCAGTTGTAACATAACAAATAAAGGTTTTATAAGCAGAAATCTTTCTTTTAAACATGAGTAAGTAAAAGCTGGCAAAACTATCAAGCAGCGAGGCTAGCAGCTCTACCTCCTTCTCAATCATCTGCATACCTGTTTGATTGCAAGTGAGCAGAGTGTCTCCACCCTCAAACATCCTCAAATGGGGATCGTTCAACATTTGACAGACTTGGATACTTCCGTTGTTGGGTGCTCTTCTACGGTCCAACTTGCAAGCTTCTGCTTCTTCCCCGGTCAGTGGAGGAGAAGAGGGAGATGGAAAAGGAGAGGGAGAGGGAGAGGGTGAAGGTGGTGGGATTGGTGAAAGAGGTGGAGAGGGGAATGACGGTGGAGACGGAGGTGGAGGTGGCTGCGTTGGTGGTGGACTGCGTGAAGGAGAAGGTGGTGATGGTGATGGTGGTGGAAGAGGTGGTGATGGTGGTGGTTGAGAGGGCAGTGGTGGAGGGGGCGGGCTGTCATAACAGACCTGCCTCGAGGTAAATCAGAAAAAAAGCAAAATAAGCTGTCAGCTTCAGGTGGGAGGAGGACAGACTAAATTATGGGCAGTGTAATTGGTGGCTCCCTTGAAACGTCAGCGTGTACAGTAAAGACCTAGCCAGACATTTTTAAGCGTTCTACCATTCATCCCCTAAAGGCGCCACGCGCACAATGGAAAGTTTTGTGCACACTTGAACACATCCACCCTGTAAATTCACATTGACTGTGATCACACATATGTTTGGACTTATTATGGATGGTATGCCTGTGGCTAGATTACTATGGTTCAAAATGAACGAGTAACAAGCGAGGGGGTTTCCACACAAACACACCTCTTGCAGCTCTTGGATCTTGCCGGTGTAGAAGTCTCGCTCTCGTATCAATGCAGCCAAGCGTAGGTCACGAGTCAACGCACGAGAAGATGTGCATTCATCCACCATGGAAAAAAAGGTGCGCAGATACTCCGTGCAATTGTAGACTGTGATGTAACGAAGGAGGTGACTGTATTAGAAAGTAAAAGTCTGCCTGGTGCTCACTCTCGCCAGAGCCCCACCAAACTGATCAAAAAAGAGAAACAACAGAGACTTATGAGGATCCGTCGGGTTGTCAGCCATGCGATCCGGCCTGCGCCTAGCCCTCCTGAAGCCAGCCGCTCAACCAGTAACCCCCCATCAGATCCCCTATTATCACAACGTATCTTGTAATCTTGTTTAAACTTTTTAAAACATGGCAGTGTAGTGCAGTAGCTAGTTGGTGCACATTATGCAGAGGGATGCCCAGGTTTAGTAGAGGAGTTATGGTGTACTGAAAATTTCTACATGTAATTGCAAAGCTGCTGTTGTACACAGGATTCACCAGTGCATATAACCAAGTACAATGACATTGGGTGTTGCAGAACGCATAACAACATCCTTTCCTATTTCATGCCAGCAGTGTTTATACTAATTGCGTTTTATTAACAAGCCTTGCTGCCAGCAAAAAACAACTCAAGCTGAACCTCCTTGATTACTTAGTACACAAGTACTTAGTGATCATTAAAGCATTCTGCTTTTTTAGCTGACCCACCACAACATGATGTCAGGTTTGTTGACGGGTGACTGGAGCTGTTGATACATCCAGGGCATATGGAACCCTGCAAACAGCATCCACAGAGCAAATTGCAAAGCATTCAAGCGTCAACCCTGATCATCTCATTTTGCAGGACACATTTGCACATTCAAACTTGAGGAGGCGATGTGCCGTCATTAAGTGCTGTAGCGTTATGAATTTAAACACACCTGTGGCGGCGCTGCTCCATTTTCCTCATAAACACGTACGTAGTCCACCTCCATGCGTTGTGGCATCACCGTTGATTCATCCGGGTATCCGGGCCACAAGCCTCCCACAGCAACATTTATAAGAATATAGAAAGGGTGGTCAAACACCCACTTATTGCCTTCCTGTTCAATATCACTGCGCGATGTGATGCCTACGAGGATGCCATCCACCCAAAATTTCACAGAATCTGGATACCAAGTTAATTGAAAGTCGTGAAAGTCATCAGTGAAGTTGGTGTTCTCCAAGGTGTACTTGTGCAACACAGAATCCTCCCCTGAATAACCAGGTCCATGGACGGCTGAGTACATTCTGTTGGGCATGTCACCAAGCATTTCCAGTATGTCTAGCTCCCCAGCATCAGGCCAAATCACGTCATCAATATTTGCACCCAACAACCAGATGGCAGACCAAAGCGATTGGGTGCCAGGCAAACGTGCACGCGCTTCTATACGACCATACTTCCGTTCATACTTGTTTTTTGTTATCATGCGTGTAGATGTGTAAGGGTTTGCATCATTTGGTGCTGACTCTTCTCGGATCTCAATAATAAGGGTACCGTTTTCAATCTTAGCATTAGAACCGTCCGTGTAAAACTGCTCTTCGTCGTTTCCCCAGCCTGCACGCACGTATTTGTGTTTGTGTGTGTGTGCGTGTATGTGTGTGTGTATGTGTGTGCTCGTGCGTGCAGGCTGGGTGAACAAAAAGGTACACAATTTTTGTGCTTTCACACACAAACATACACACACAAGCACACAAAGCATAGAGGTTGTGCACCGTTTTGTGGAATTATTCGTGTGTATATATGTGTATATATGCACCTGTTTGTGCATGTGCAATGATTTGCACAGTACGTGTGCAGTATCTTTGTGTTTGTATCTATCAGTACATTTGTACATGTGAGCCGTGTAAGTGTGAGTCGGGATGGAGAGGGAGGAGGAAGTTGTGGGCGCTAGCAAGTTTTCTACGAACCTACGACGAAAGGTTCGTTTCTATACTGCTGATCTTCTCCAAATCCACCGCCGACTTCAAAGGTCCATTTGTCGGTAGTAATGATCCCGTCAGAAAACTCATCACTCCACACCAATTTCCAGAGGTTTCCATCTAGCTGAGCATACCGGTCTTCTGGGTCCTGCAAGAAAGAGAGAGGATTTGACGGGGCTGACCGTGATGCGACTCAATAAATATGTTCCATCATTGCACCACTCATACATCTTTGACGCGCTTTGAAACTATTTAAGGTAGATCTAACATTGCATTTTATTGTAAGGCTTAAAGCTTGTTAGATGCTTGTAACAGGGGCGGTACTCTAGGCACCTCTGCCGGTCTAGGCCTTCAGCCTTCCTGCCCTCTTTATTCTAATTGTAGAAGAAGGCCTGCTGGATGTCAGATGCAGCTTGAGAATTTGAGAGCAAGCAGGCTTGTAGGCGCAAAACGCATACCGGTATGTTGAAACTTGTCTTCAAACCACAAGAAAGGCCAAAATAATACATGCTTATATACCTACATGGATGCAATGCATTTACAGTGTATGCATTTTGCTATGGCTAACCTTAGCTGCTGTACAGTGCTCACCTCTTTGCTGGAGTTGAAAAAGGTCTGAGCGGCGTTCACACATTGTTCAGACTCGCCAAGGGCAGGCAAAGCCAAACAACGGAGGTAGCACGAGTAGGAATTGACTTCGCAGCACTGCAACCAAGTTACAGGTGAAGCACGACCGTAAGGATAAAAATGTGATGAGAGGGTGGACTCCCTACACAACTTGATGAAGCGGGAATGTACAATCATAGCAGCTGGTTTTACAACTAATGAACGCAAACTTCTTTTGTCGTAGATTGTGTGAGTAAATACAGAAGTGTATATGTGTTGTGCGTGTGTGCATGTGTGTGTGTGAGTGTGCGTGTTAATATGTATGTGCATGTGTGTGTGTGTGCGTGTGCATCACTGTTGCTCCCATCACGGTCTACCTCAACAGTTGTGCAATCTTCGTCTGCGGCAAGACCTTCACGCGCCAATGAAGCAACAAGCACCTGCGTGTTTTAATCAACGATACATGCTGTCATCATTGGAGCATAAAGAGCACACCATACAAAGCATGCAAGTTTGTAGATGCATGTACACTGTGCATGTATGTGCGCGTGTGTGTGTGTGTATGTGTGTGTATGTGTCTTATAAATGTGTCCATAGCAGCAGAATCAGGCTTGGCTTGCAAGGGCCTGTCAATGGGAGCCAACAACTTGTAGAAACCGACGGTTTGCAGTTGGGTACACGTCTCCGGTCCGCCCCCTTTGGACTACGTGAGACTAGGAAAGCAGTGGGCAATTGACCTGACATTGCACAGCTGTGGTTACTTTCTGTAGCTAATTATAGCAGCGTGAAGATGGTATGAAGATGGATGGGCAGCGTGAAAACAGTTCGGCCACATGCACAAGCTGTATCCTTGTTCTGTTGCATATTAAATGGTGCAGGTTTGTGTTTGTGGGAGGCTAGAGGGCGGGGTAGACCACTTACCGCAAACAGGATTTGTGTGCACAATCTGATCTGTAAAACAGGCATCTTGATATTTGCAAATATTTTTCCCTTTGACGAGAACACTTTTCGGAGTTCAGTTAGAAACCGACATTCAGTTTATTTTTGTTGCATAACCTTCTCCTCCCTCCTCCCCCCATTGTAAGAACATAAATATAAGAATACGAGAATGGACATGCACGCATACACCCCACACACGCGCACACACTCATACACGCACAGAGAAATAGGAAGAGGGAGGGAGAGGGAGAGAGAGGGAGGGAAAAAGGGAGAGAGAGGGAGAGAGAGAGA
>Ga0307942_1003759_pt1 | contig 12272 bp, 21 predicted proteins | sample OrgLakmetagen175_FD_201846 | JGI IMG/M metagenome (GOLD analysis project Ga0307942, IMG submission 201846) | Saline water microbial communities from Organic Lake, Antarctica - #175 | ecosystem: Environmental > Aquatic > Non-marine Saline and Alkaline > Saline | place: Antarctica: Organic Lake...
CCTTTTTAGCCCATAGGTCAGGGACTATGTTGTCAAACAGTGAATTTCCTAATGCTTCGAGTTCAAGAGACATGACAACTTCACCTTTGATGGCCTTACCTAAGTTGATCAAAGTTGATCTGACTTCAGAAAGTAACTTATTGAATCTTAGTAATTCCTGTTGTAGGACTGTGTTCATCGACTCATCATACTTAATGGGATGCTTCTTGGAAGCAAACTCAATGTCGAACTGAGGGGGCAGCTTGTCCAAAATCTGCTTGGCCATGTCAGTGAGCTACTCTTCTTAGGACTTACCAGATACACCTGTGGACCTAGGCTGAAGAGACAAGGCAGCTCCAAGCAAATTATTCGTTTCGTTGATTGCACTTGTAATATCAGCATTTTCATGAAGTCCAAAGATCTCAGGAGCATCATTGAGTGGTAACTAATCCTTGATAAAATCTATGTAATCTTAAATTGATCCCTCTGGAGGAGCGTAATACTTTCCGCTCTCACTGAACTTGTAGTCGTCTTTCAAAATCTCAGGAGTGTAGAAGTCTGTCAAAATCAGGTTAATACACCTTCTATCCATTGGGTCAGTGACTCTGCCTCCGTAGTTAGCTTCTGCAACCATGTACCTTAGAGCTTCCCAAGGAATTTCTTTGTAGAAATCCAAGAACATGCTTAATTATGCCTGAGAGATGTCGAGATCTGAAGTTGAGAATTCGTAAGGAATATTCCATCCAAGTGGACCGTATTTTCTTCTTTCGATAATAAGGGCATTAAAGAAACAAAGACCGAACATGAGTTTCTTAATTTCCTTGGGCTTCTGTGAATCTTCTAGTTTAGACTGGTCCATTTTGAGATACTGTCTCTGCATGTTGTTCTTGATTCCCTTTGGCGGTTCATTTGTGATCTTAACTCCATTCTGTAAAAGAGTCACTGGGAAGTGATTTGATGGCATGGCAGTCAACCATATTCTCATAGTACTGTTTTTATCATCTTCAAGGTCAGAAATAATCTGATCAAGTTGGGGCATGAAGGATGGAGCCAGATGACAGTTTTGAAGTACAACCCAGTTTCTAGATCTTTATGCTTCCTAGATAGCAGCTATAGCCTTGTCTCCTTAGCCTTGACCAAGAGAAAGTGCAACATACTGGATGGCTTTAGATTTAGAAAGCTTGTCTAGTTCGGAAAGAGGATCAGCACCTGGAGAAAGAACGAAGATAATTGGAGTCTTCATGGTTGAGTCAGCAAAACTTTTCGCAAGATCGAAAGGTGGAGGCGAAATATATTTCTTTCCAAGTTCAGGGAAGTCTTAAATCAATCTTTGGACACCTGGAACAATCTTGCCTGGTCTTATAATTCTTAAGACAATCAGTTGTTAAATCTTTGTGAGTTCGCTCCATCTGCCTGGCCATTTGTACTTATCTTTTTCTCCTCTGTAAGGCTTAGTGTAGTTGTATACTTTCTCCCAATCATTGATTTAGGCTTCGAAAGATGCATCTAATCCCTTAAAAGCAGGCAAGACTTTAGAAAGTTCAAGAATTGAGTACCACTGTTTGTTGGTCAACCATCCGTCATCACCTACTGGGTTTGGTCTTTCGCCGTCAACAGCTGTTGGTCCTGCCAGCAGGAATCTTACTTCTGCCACATCAATCTAGTCTTTTTCTTCCATTATCTTTAAGCAAAGGAGGAATGAAAACAGTAACTTGTCTTTCTCGAAGAGTGATCTGCAAACATTCTTATACAGTAGTTTTGTGAACTTGTCAATGAAGAACTACTTCCTTGCATTCTTTTCATTTTTGTCAATACGGCCATCAGCTGATTTAAGTGCTCTTTCATAGATCATGGTGAAGAAATTAAGAGAGTACTGATACATGGGGTCAATATTGAATAGATCAGCGATGACGAAGAAGAGTCTTGCAACTCTGATTGAAACAGGTCTCAGTTGGTCTCTAAGTGCTTCAATACTTTTCATTGTCTTTTCCATTTCCATGTTCTCTATTTCAATGATTTTCTTTTTTTCTTGTGACTCATTCAAAGTCTTGATGAGTTCATCATCTTCTAGAATATCTCCCTTAACGTTGGCAATCAAAGTCAGAATTCTGTCTTGAAGCATAGCCTTTTCTCTCTCGTTATTTGCTTTCTTTTGAATGTTGGTGTTTCTCTTTTCGTATTTATCAGGGTCTTCGTGTTTTACAACAATTCCGAGCATCTAATCTTCAAGTCCTTCTTATGTGACCATAAAGTTAAGCATGGTGACTTTCACACATACTTCTGGTGCAAAATGAGGTCTAGATAGCTTAGTTGTAATGTAGAATCTGAAATTAGGATCATACTCTAGAGATGTCTCTCCAACTCTAATATTGTACATAGAACCTTTCTTCTCAATCTACTTGCTCATCAATGGTTCAAGCAGAGGATCAAAGTTTTCTCCAGCATCTTCAAGAATGACTGGGTACCCAAACGGAATGGTGTTTTCTAATGTCCTTGAAATGAGTTTAGGGTCCATGGTAGGCTTAATAAACTTGACTTGGTTCTTGACTTCCATGGTCTTGATCCAAATGTTTGCCTGCATCTGAGGGTCGATCATCAATGGCCATCTGTCTGAATTGTTCATGATAATTGCGTTGTCGATAGAAAATTTATCTTGTGGTAACTTATCAATAACCCACTATCTGATCTTGACAGGGTTGCCCATGATAGGCTGAATGGCTACTTCTGGTGATGACTTGATTTCGAATTCTCTAAGCATGTCGATCCAGTTCTTTACGCAGTCTACTCTGTAGTTTTCTGTGAATACTCCGAGGTACGCAACGATACCTGAGCAGACAATAATATCACCTACTATATTCTCTCTAAACTCTTTCTTTTTGACAACATCAACTTTCCACATTTCGTTTTCATCTGCTAGTTTAGTGATAAGTTGATCTGCTCTTTCCACCTTCTTTAGGCAGTCTTCTTTCTTCAGTTTTAGTGCTTCTTCTTCCTACTTATTTCTTTCAAACTCTTCCATAAGTTTTCTCATCTATTCTTCAACCTCTCGAAGTCCTGCAAGGGCTGCATCCCACATAGCTTATGCTTCTTTAGATGTCTACTGTGCAATCTTGAGTTGCTCTCTCTTCGGGTTTACAACTTTCATTGCTTCAAAGTACTGAACCATTGCTCTAACCCATTTGGCAAGTCCGTGAGCAGCTTTAGATGCGTTCTTCAAGACTTCATCTGTGTAGTCGGGTGCAGAAATGAGTGGCTTAAGCTTTTCGATAGTATCTGGATTCATGTTATCTCTGTCATGATCCTTGCATTTCTTGAGTAGGTCACCAACAAGCAACTTCTTCTTTGCAGGTTCCCAGTAATCGTATGTTACTGCGTCTTTGGCAGATGTCTGCTTGACCTTTTCTCCTGGAACACCAAATAAAATACAAAGCGTTTTCATGACTGCAACTGCACCTGGAGGTGGTTTCTTAAATCCTTTGATCTCATCGATATCTGACTTGCTTAACTAGTTTACAGCGTTGATTGCCTGTTGATAGATAGGTTCCACCAGAGCAAGTTCTTTCTTGCAATCAGCTTCAATAGCTTCAGATTCTTCTTTTTTCGACTTTGCAACAGCTTCCTCAGCCTCAGCTTCCTATGTCTTAGCTGCGACTTCTTTCTTCTGAATTTCAATGTTAGTCATCATCTCAGCAACTTCTTTTTGTTTCTACTTGACTTTAGGAATCAATTCGTCAAGCTCTGCTTTTAAGATTTCAATGTTCTTTGATGCTATTTCAAGTTGCTCAAGTCCTTTTTCATACTTGCTAATGACTTGATTGACTTCATTACGTTTTGATTGTATTTGCGACTTGAAGGTGTTAATCAAGACCAAGTAGGATGTAGGTGTGACGTAGTAATACCTTCTTAATTCGTTATAATACCTTTTAGTAAGTTAGGAAACTCTTTCCTGCATGTCAACACAAATGTTGACGATACCTTCTCTATTGGGTAGTTCGATATCATGCAAGAAGTGGGAAGCAACTGATTGGAGTGCTTCTTTGGGCCATGGCAAAAACCAATCGATAGTACAGCAATTGACAAGCGAAGGGAACATTCTGAGTCTTCTTCTGAAATCTTCACCGATAGGAGACATTGCGAGAACGACATGAAGTCCTGTCTTGCATTTCTGAATGAACATTTCAAAAAGTTCATTATCTCCCAACATCTTTGCATTCGGTAAGTTTTTAGTTACTTCGCGCATGCCTTCCATAACAAGAATTTTGTCTTCAGCTGCTTGGTACAGGTTAGGAATCTCACCGTTATTGAGCAAGTTGTTCACATCTTCTAAGAAACTCTCTTTTGTAATTTGAGTGTCGCTGAGAAGGAAGACTGTAGGTTTGCCAGTTATACCGCAATTATCCATGATTTTCCTCATGTCTTCTCTCCAGTTTTCCATGCCATAGTTCTTTACGAGTTCGATACCCATTGTTTCAAATAGAGCAATGAAAGTAGCAAGCTCAGTAAGAGACTTTCTTCCAGAGCCTCCAACACCAACAAGAAGAGCATGACCAAACTCTGTGGTGATGATTCTATGGATTTTGACAATATGCTCGATTGCGCTTACGAATAATACCAAATTCATCTTCCTCTAGTGATTGACTGAGTTGTAATTTCCAAGTTCATTTTCACAAAGTACCTTGACTTTATCTCTATCTGTGAGCTCACAATATAAGTCGATCATAGGCTTTTTGCTTGTATCACCATCAGGGAAAACTGTTGGAACGAAAGATCCAAAAAGAAGAGGTTCAATGTCGACGATCTTGTTCCACTCTCTTTTGAATTTGTCTTTCATGACTTCTTTGAGTAGCATTTCGAAGCTGACTCTATCATCATCAGAAATAAGTCTATCTGAGAAGACTCTAAGGCACTCATGAGCCCACAACTTTACCATGTCATTCTCTTTCAAAATAGCCTTAGGAGATGATTTAGCAATTCCTTAGAACACTTTAGAGACATCTCTCAAGTTGTACGTATAATGAGACTTAGCTGGAGTTGGCTTGAATTTCTGCTGGATCAGTTGGTAGATATCAATGGTGTATTTTACGATCTGATCTTTCATTCCCTAGATTGGTTTAGAAAAACTTGGCGTAGTGTTGTTCAAGAAGAACCATTCCATGACATTAGAGAAGATATTGTTTAGAGAGTCATTCGAGTAAGGTTCAATGTAGATGACGTTAAAGTGACGGATATATCTGCTTGTAATTGAGTTTCGGCCGCCTCCTGGTGGTCCCATAGCAGTCACGAATTTAACTCCTTAAATCGTTCTGAATTCTTTCTCTTTATCAATATCATACCAACCATGGTAGTCCATCCATTATCTTAAAAGTTCGATTGGTGGTTGTGCTCCAAACTGCTCCTTTTATGGCATGTTAAGATCATCTACAAAAATGATGCCTTTCTTGTTTGCTGGTGGGCCATAAACACCCTTTCTTCGTTTGTCCATTTACCCATCGATGATTTTCTGAGTTTGATTCGCAGTAGTTTGGGCTGAAAAAGCAAGGTTAATGAAAGTGGTTTCTTCAGTTTGATAGTTTTGTTTGAGATCGTTGAAGACGTTGATTGATTTACCAGTACCTGTTGGACCACAGAACATAGTGTGCTTGTTGATATTGCAGAGGAAGCCCATGATTTTGACCATTCTGATTGAGTCGATAGTTGGGATGATAAGTTGATTGAATGATACCTCTTTTGGAACTTAATAAGTTGGAATAGTTTTTAACCAGTTGACCCAGAGTTACTTCTCCTTATCATAGAACATATCAAAAAGCGATTTAAACTCTTGAAGTTTATGGTTGAATTTCTAGAATTTCCACGCAAGGATGCCTTGTGAATCTCTATACTCTTAGTCTTGAGTAGTAACAGCCAGATCAAGCTTGTATTTTGTTATGATATCATCACCAAAGATCATTTCTTGCAAAAAAGTATCGAACTTAGGTCTGGTGAACTCATCAAGTCCGCAACCGATCGACCAAATAACAGAGAAAAGTAAGCAGTTATTGATGATTTCTTCAATTTCTTTAGGCAATTTTTTCTCATTTTCCATTTCTTTGTATTCAATTACCATCGACTCAAAGACGTTGATCATGGATGCAACTAAGTAATTGGGATCTGTAGGTACTGGGTACTTGCCATTATTCTAAACAAATATAAGAGCTGCATCAGCAAACCAAACCATTGAGTTCTTAATCATTTCAGCATACTTGGCAATGATTGTGTCTTTGAATGTAAGCGAGTAAGACAAAATTAAAGGAATATATCCTAGCTGACTAGGCTCAGTGAGAACCATACCGCATCTTGAAACTGTTGCAGGAGAAGCCACAGCCAAGTCTTCAACTTCAAACATCATTGTCATAGGTGGCTTGAGCTTGATGATCTAACCATTATTCAAACATAGTTTCTTGTTGTCATCAAGTACGGTGTTCATGTTCTCGATCCAAATTGCATCGACTGGTCCATCGAAGATAATCCATTTCCTTTCAGATGTCTCGCTTTCCGCGCATTTTCTAATTTCTTTCGCAAGGACTCCATCTGTCCATTCTTAAGTGTCTAAATCGAACTTTCCATAGAGTTGGTCTTAGATTATTGCCTTAGGGTTGATATAATAACAGAGCGTTGTCACAAATCTTGCATCGTCTTCAACGTTACCGAGCGCTTTTTATAGTGATCTGATGATGCATGACTTTCCTGAGAATGATTTTCCAACCACCATAAGACCGTGGCGCACCATAATAGTTTCGTAAAGTTAGATGCACTTGTGAATAAATTCTGGCTTGTTTTAAAGAGCAGTCTTAATGCAGATTTCACTCAAGGATTTAAGAAGGACATCGTAATCTGGGTTTGGATATTTAGTACCAGGAAACAAATCACTGGTGATACCGTTATAAAGTGGAATATCATTTGAAGTGAATTTTGGCAAGTTTACATCGTTCAGAGCTCTTAATCCGATGAAATCTTCAGGCCAGTCAAGTTGTCTTCTAAGATTACCGCAAGCAGTAAGAATGGCCTTTAAAGCTCGCATACCAAAATCATAATGGTCTTGAGATGAAAGTTGCTCAGATGACAATCTAAGTGAAGCAACAATTTTAACTGATAGCATGGCAGCTTCACTAAAACCGAAAGAGTAGAGCTCAATTTCAGCAATGAGCTTGTAATCTGGCACCATCATAGCGCATGGTCGGAACAAAGCTTTTAAGTTGTCTGGAAGTTCAGATCTACCAGCATAACCTGGATTCATTGTTATATTGACGGCACAATTTCTGTTTAGCACAAGCTCAGTTCCTTCAAAAGTAAACTTCTTAGCTTTTGGATTTTTAACTGCCATTTAAATGCTGTTGATTTATTGGGCAATAACCGAAAGTACTTCAAGATCGATACGGTTGAATTCGTCAAAACAGCACCAAGCTCCTGATGCAGCAAGTCCTTTAAAGAATTTGGCCATGGCAAGGTAATCAAGACCATCCGAACAATTAAACACAACACATTAGACTGCGATAGCTTTGGCAAGATCCTTCACAGATTCAGTTTTTCCTGTGCCTGCTGGTCCTTCTGGAGCACCACCATAGTTCAAAAATTTAGCTCCAAGTAAAGTTCTGTAGCATCTATCAGTCAATGGAGTGATGACAAGTCTTGGCGAGTTTCCTAAGTACTCATAAGCGTAATCTATAACAGCTGTGACCATCTTGACTCTAAGCTGCTCTTTCTCTTCCCAGTAGTACCTAAGCTGAGCGACCCAGTCAAACTCGTCGCTTGACTTAATATCCTTTTTAATTAGGTCTTTTACCACAGCTCTAGCATGTACATCGATGACGACAAGTGCTTTTAAGGTAATTCTTTCCATGATGCTAAGCTCTCCACGGACCATTTGTACGATATCTTAGATTTGGTCTTTGAGTTTTTTGCGATAAGCTCTAAGACCTCCGTGTTGGGCGTCTGCAATTGCTTCTTCAACTTCTTTTGTCCACCAGATCTGGGAAGCGGCAAGGCAAACTTGTCCTGGCCATTTTAGAACCCACTTTGATCTATCAGTTTTTTGGTAAGTTTCTACTGCTTCTTTGGTGATTGTATGAAGTGATTTTTTCATTTGTTTTTCGATGTCTCCCATCCAAATTTCAATATTGCCTTTTCTTTCACCATCGTTGACATCAATAGGTTTATCAAACATTACTTATTCATTTTCTGCAGAGACCATGCCAATGACTTCATCTTTATCAGAAAAGATAACTTTCTGGATTCCTTCAAAACATTTATCCATGTGAGGTTGAACCTTATGTGGGTTTTTTGTCTCAGCCAAGATCATCAACAAATCTTCGTTTGCAATGAAATAGAATCTTGGGAAGACAAGTCTTTTTTGTTCCAAGTAGTCATTAAGAGACTTTTAAATCTTGTCCAGGTCTTTATTCGCCTTGATGAAATTGAGAGAAATGTGTTCCCGTTCGCAAAGTTCAAGAATTGCTGGTTCATCATTGACAGCTTTCATAGTTTCTGTCCAAAGGTTGTCGATCCATTTGAACCAGTCACCTTCTTCGGGAAGTTGCTTGTAAATGTCGTCTGATGAGAAAATTGGTTCAAGGTACATCCATCCACGTTGACACTTTGCAATTTCTTCGATGAGTTCAGAGAGTTAGATCAACTTGGTTTCCCAGAACTTAGTCTGACTTTTGACGATATTGCCCATGAATTGTGATGAGAGCATTGTTTGAGTTGCAACAATCTGATCGTCAAGTTTCAAATTGATTTCGTCGTAAGCTTTCAAGACGAAAGTTGACTTGAATGGGAAAGTAGTAAGCTAGAAATCTTTCATTTCGTCTTTCATTGTTTTTAGTTGCTTTTAAAGAGAAAACTGTTTCTGAGCTCTAATTGAAATTTCTTCAATAATTTCAAAATGTTGAGACACGTTCTGGTTAATAATGTACTCCAACTTCAAATTTTCATCTTTATGGAAATCAGGCAAATTCACAATCTCTTCAATTTCTTTCCAATGATCAGCTTCAAGTGCTTCATTAAGTAAAGCCTTAATCAAAGGAAGGTGTTCCATAAATCCTTCAATATCCTATTTAAGTTCAAGAGCTACTTCAGCTGTATCTGGGTAGTCTTCGTTAAGCTTCTTGTAAAGTTGCATGGATTTTTGGTGCCATTGAGTAACCGAGTCGTTAATGTCTTTCGCATTCTACTTAATGAAGGATTAAGTTTTCCAATCTGCGAAATAGTTTTCTTTGTCTGATGCAATTGAAAGCAACTCATGGAAAGGTGTAAACTCTTGATCCATGGCAATAAGCTCAGGATAATCGATTTTAGGCTGATTGAAAAGTCCTTCTCTCCTGTTGAACTCGTGGACAGTGTTAAAAGCTTGAGTCAAATTATCTTTGAGAGTGAAAGAATCTTGAGCGAAAACACGAGTGTGCGCCAAACTTGAGAACTTCTTAATCTTTTCGAGATCGTGTCTGTACTGGTCAAGAGAACGGATAAAAGCTTCTTTTTCTGAATCAAGTTTAGTCATGAGCTCGACTTCTCTCTTCTAGATATTCATTTTAGAATCTGCTAAAGCTTCTTTGACTTCAAGAGGAAACATTTTCTGATCCCAGTAACTTTCAATGTCGTCTTGCTTTACATTATACTAGAAGTCTTCTAGCATGCCATAATGTCTATAAACTTCATCAAGAGTGGCCTACTGTTCGTTCATAAGCATCTCACTTTTCTAAATAAAGTCCCTAGTATCTACAAGTGTTTGCTCATCTTTAGGATCAACTTTGATCTTGTTGATCATTTCGATGTAGGTCTGTTCGATGCTTTCCACAGATTTCTTGCACCAGTCCTCGACATCTGTTAAGAGTTGGTCGCGGATACCGATCGAGAGTTTAGCAAGTTACTGCTTTGATTGAGCACATTAGATTCTGAAAAGGGGGAAATCTTCTACATCATTTGACAGATTCATAATTTCATAAGCAGCATTATCGTAATGGTTGATTTTATCTTTGATTTCGTCGAGAGTTGCTTTGTTTTCGTTGTTAATGAGTTGTTTGGAAAGATCTCTTTTCTTCTCATTGAGAACATATTCAAATTTTTTGTACTTTTCCATAAGTTCTTTTGGTCCTTGCAATTCTTCTTTCAAAATTTCTGCAAGATTTTCTTTTGCTTCAACAATCCAAGCGTTTTCTTGACTAAGTTCAAAATTTGGTTTCTTTGGATCGTCAGGATTGTTGTTTATGAAAGGCATCAACTCATCTTCAAGAATGTGGATATCATTTGTGCTAGTGATAATCATCTGTAAACATTCATCAAAGAAAGATGTGCATTTCTCAAGATCAGGCTTGTACTTAATGGTGTTGCTATCTGGAGTAGCTGAAACTTTCTTGCTTTTCTTTTTGTCTTCTTTCTTTTTCTTAGCGATACTGAAGGAAACTTCTATGTCAAGGAGTGGAACGTTGTTGACAGACCAAAGTTCACCTTTCTCGTACTTGGGCATCGTAAAAGATCTTACGAATTGGACCCAATCTGTGATTGAAAGACGGACGAACTCTCTAAGATAGGAGTTAAGGATGTACTCAAAACGAACAATTACGTGCTTGAGTTCAGATTCTTCAAACTTTTCTCGAGATGATTCGAAGAAGTTGTGGTTAGCTTTAAGTTTATCTTAGATTTCTGAAACCAAGAATTCTCTCCATTAAATGAGGATATTCTTTTTTACAGTATCATGATGGTAAGTCTCATGCTTTCTCAAATCTTTTAAGAGTCTTGGTGGCTTAAGTTACGTCTTATTTGTGTTTAAAAATCTCTGTTGAAGAAAATCAATGCATTTTTTGGTAAAGATCATGGACATGTTGACAAGGTCTGGGTCGGTTGACCAATGATACTTTTTAAGTTCTTTCAAGTTATTTTCAAATTTAAACTTTGGTCCATCTGAAACCTTGACTGTACCGAAGTATGGCAGAGTTTTCTACTGAATTCTGGGTGGAATTCTACGAGCATCAAAATGGCCGTGAGTTGAAGGGTCTTGCATCTCACGAAGGATAACGCATTTTTTCATTTGGCGAACGTATTCCTCTTCAATGACGCGCATTAAGTGCTTAAATATGGAGTGGACTTTATCTGGGTCAAGCTTGTCGCTCTCTCGCACACACTTGCTGAGAATGGACCTGCGTCTATCCTTGCTTAAGGTTGAGACCTGCTCTGAAGGAACAGCGTCGACGATGTTGGTGAACCTGAGCTCAGCCTCGACAATTGACTGAAGGTCTTTACAATTGTTGACCCTCTATTTAAATTAAGATGGATCTTCTGCCAAAAAAAGGAGGGAAAGTCGTGTGACAAGTTTTTCTTAACCGTTATGATGAACGATGACCTTCCACTTTCGCTATGGATAGTCGTAGTCAATGACGCGCACTGGCTTCCATATGTATTCTTTGCCCTCATAAACTGGAGACAAGGCATGAGGTTGATCAGGCCGTTCGCGGCACCACGCAAGCCAATCCGTGATAGACTTGTCATCTTCCCACGTGTCGTATCGCGTGAGTTGCTACAATTTAAGTTGTAAGTCCTTACCTTGATTCCTGGTAGATTGGGATCAGTGAATATCTCATACTCCTTCTCGAGCAGCTTGAGTGCTTCCTAGGTGGCCTGGTCTTTCTTAAGAGACTGGTCTGTATCTTCTTAGAATAATTTTTCACGAACGATATTCTTGTGCTTTGAGATAACGTTTGCGTGACGCGCTGGTAAGCCCTTGTTATAAATTAGAGATACCTTACTTTGATGTTTTCCAAGTACTCCTGGTGAGTCTACTCGTGGATCCAAGGGTTCGTAACTTTCAAATGATCGATCCCAAGAGCGGCGCGTTCTTTGTCGGTGAGCACTGGTGACGACCCCTCGCCTTACATTTCTCCTTGAGATTGATAGTGCTCTTCCGACTGTCCGGGCGTCTTCTATCTGGTGACAACAGGTTTCGTGGCCTTCCGTATCGAAAACTGTTTCATCTACTTTCTGCGGGCGTCAGTTTAAAAAGATCTTACTTTGCCAACGACGGGTTATCGTTAATTTCTTTCTGCATCGTCTCGTAATGGTTGCTGATTTACTGGAACTCCGGCACTGTGATCTTCTTCTTCGGTCCTGAGAGAGTCAGCGGCAGAGTGCAACTTACCGAAGTTTTTGCTCGACGGTTTGCCTTTGTAGTTCGACATATATTATTATTTCCTAGGCTCGATTCCACGAGTATTTAAATTCACATCTGCGAGCTTCAACAATGGGGTTTTGGGGTTTTGGGGTTT
>Ga0307942_1003760_pt1:5000-12268 | contig 12268 bp, 17 predicted proteins | sample OrgLakmetagen175_FD_201846 | JGI IMG/M metagenome (GOLD analysis project Ga0307942, IMG submission 201846) | Saline water microbial communities from Organic Lake, Antarctica - #175 | ecosystem: Environmental > Aquatic > Non-marine Saline and Alkaline > Saline | place: Antarctica...
TTTCCCTTCATATGCGCGTGTGCAGATTTCACGCCCTGCCGCGACTTGGTCAGGTTTTCGGCAAGCCACACGGGAGAACGTGTTCAAGCCTTTCAAGCAGGTCAGAGTACATTAAAGCTTGCACTGTCGTCCCTTGTTTATTTGCACGTCATTGTGGTTAAAGCTGCTTGCCAAGCTCCCGCTCCCCCTCTTTACACACAAATTAAGTTGCTGGATTCATCAGAGGTCCCGTCATCGATTTGAGATACACATTACATGCCTATACTGATCTTAGACATGTCACAGGGAAAACACACACATACACACGCACACACACACACACACACACGCACGCACATACACACACGCGCACACACACACACACACACAAACACACGCCATGCTGCGGCTGCAGGGAGAGGCATACCAATCAGGCAGCAACAAAGAAGCCTGGCACACAAAACGACTTAACACTTGTTTGGAATACCTCGCATGCGCAGCATGTATGTCATGTGACGCATGATTAATGATTACAAATAAATCTCTCATACTCACACACACACACACACACACACACACACACACACACACAAACAAACACACATGCACGCAGTTTATGTGTGACACCGCAAGGCACGCCACCCAGACCGCCTCGCACGAGCAAGGCATGATGTATATGAACGTGGACATGAACAGCCACTTGCACAGGGACTGGCGGCTCACAGAGCGCATGGAAAGGGTGCGCATGATTTTAATGTCGTGAATTGTGCCATGTCACGTATCTTAGTCAGGCATGCACAGACACCTGCACTGGGAATGGCAGCGCACAGGGCAAAATATCAATTTTTGCCCTGGTGTATAGTGAGCAAGCCAGCAGCACGATGAACTCATGACTTTTAAGTGGTAAACATGCACGTCTTTTGCAAAAGCGAGTAAACAGATGGCTAAAACACTCACTGCAGGTGCAATTTGCTGTCAGGAAACGACCACCTCACGCGTCTTTAGCTCAATTAATAAACAGTGTACTTCACTTACGCTTTTGTATCATAATTTTCACATACGCGTAGGTAACACCGACTTCTGCACGCCACCCCGTCGAACAAGCACAGGCGCATACAAACCCATTGTTCCGCAATAGCTACGGCAACCATGACAACCCTCAGTATGCACAATCACAGGTGTTAATGTGTATGTGTGTGCGTGTGCATGTGTGTTGTGTATGTGTGTGCGTGCGTGTGTGTGTGCATGTGCGTGTGTATGTGCGTGTGCGTGTGTGTGTGTGCGTGTGCGTGTGTATGTGTGTGTGAGTGTGTGTGTGTGCTTGTGTGTGTGCGCGTATGTGTGTGCGTGTGCGTCTGTGTGTGCGTGTGCGTGTGCGTGTTTGTGTGCGTGTGTGTGCATGTGTGCGTGTATAATGTGTGCATCTATGCGTTTTTTTTCATGCAATCGTAGGTGTGGTTATGTCATGCATGTCACACTGTAATTACATGTACGCGTGCATGTGCAGTGTCGTGTGACCAGTGCACACATGGACAGCTTGGGTGTGTGTGCGTGTGTGCGTGTGCATGTGTATGCGTGTATGCTTAATTGTGTGACAGGCTCATTTAAGCGCATCGTGAGATTGGTAACATATATCCCCACTCGCACCAACAACGCCTGTTGGAGTTGCATGCAACTTGACGATTCCTTGGATTCTTGTGTGTGATTTCTCACGGTACCCACTGGCTTTGCATGCACGCTCGGAGGCCTATTGACATTACGATTCCCCACCGTGCCCATGGGTAGTGTACACACACACGCGCACAATTGCACACACACACACACCTACACACACACCTACACATACACACACAGGCCTCCATTGACGAAAGGCCCCTCCTTCCCCTGGCTGCTCAAGCCGCAGCGGTGGCCAAAGTTGCATCAGGTGTTTATAGGGTTGGCCAGAATTGTACGTTTGCATCGTATATGACTGTGTATTTGGTGATTTTCCTGCCCAAAATGTTGTATGTACACCGCACACCGTATATATATGCATATGCATATGCATATGGTTCTGGTCAACCCTGCGGGTATTCCTTGGCCTCAGGTGGAGCACGTCCCCCCCCCCCCACACCCACACCCACACACTCACCCACCCACCCACCTACCCACACCCACACCCACACCCACAAAACTTGTTCCGACCACAACTGCCCAAGTCAGCAGCCCAATTAAGAGCATTGCGTGGAAGATTGTTGAAGCTGTGGAGGGAGTATGCCTCATGTTGGAGCATACAGTGATCTACCAGAGCTTCAGATAATGCCTTTTGTGTATTGAGTTGTCGGAAAAAACACGCATTTATTTGGGCCAAAACGTGCACAAACCTGTGACCTATGTTTGATCTCTAGGGGGGCATGAAAATGATCTATACAGAAACAACTAAAAGAGAACATAAAATGTGTTTTGGCCGCAGTGCTTACGCACAGTCAAGTCCAGCTACCCACTCACCTCACGCAACTCCTTATCCGCACATACACACATACACACATACACGCACACCCCCCTACCCCCCCCCCCTTACACGTATACACACACGCTCACACAGACACTTACACACACACACACACACACGGACACACACACACACACACGTACAGCTGCTGGCCTGGGCCGCCACTCCCTGCCCAGCATGACTGATGGGCTTCAGGCGTTGGATAGCTTTGGCCAGCAGCCTGTGGTGATCCGTCACCCGCACCTTAAGCCGGTGGTGCTGCTGTCTGCTCGGGGCATGGGTGCGCATGCGTGCACGCTTAAGCCTGGGAAGGGGGATGCAGGCTTGCTGAAGAAGGTGCGATTAGTGTGTGTGTGTGCTTGGGTGTGTGTGTTTGTGTGTGTGTTTGTATATTGTGTGTGTGTATGTGCATGTGTGTGTGTATGTGTGTGCATGTGTGTGTGTGTGTGCGTGTGTGTGTGTGTGTGTCTGTGTGTGTGTGTCTGTGTGTGTGTGTGTACCCTGTAATAGTATCGTTGCACACAAATTGCAAAAGCAATGATTTTGTTATTATGTATGCATGTGGGTTCTCTGCAGACCGACCTGGGCAGCCTGCAAGCTGACACTCTGCTGCGTGGGCTGTCAGAGTGGAGTGTGTGTGATTCAACAGTGCTCATGCCCCCTGCAAACGTGGACGGCGCGTTCATTGTCAACGCACAAACCGGCACAAAGCAGCTGCACTTGGGCACGTGCTTGGAGGAGGTGTTGCGAGCCATTATGAGCCCCGTCAGCTATGAACACCTTGTCATGATGGGCACAGGTGTGTGTGTGTGTGTGTGTGTGTGAGTCTTAGTTTGTTAGCGTACATTTGTTTGCCTTTGCACACATTATTTTTGGTGTGTCTGTGTGTTTGTAAGCGTGCGTTTGTAAGAGTGTGTGTGCATGTGTGTGTGTGTTGGTGAATACGTGTTTGCACATGTTTGTGTGAGCTGAGTGTGCCCTGTATGACTTGTCACGTGCGCACTAATGCTCCAGTGCATGTGTGTCCTGCTGCGTTACACATAGAAGTGTAACCGTGCATGTAATTCACGTGATTAGGAGTGCACTTGCAATGAAGCTCAATTGAGTCCCCAGCAAACAGACGTCAGCAGAAGGTGTTGGTTGATCGGGAAACGTTCAACTTCAGAAGGCCCAAATTTGCTTTATCTCGCACTCCCATGCCCACGCACTACAAAGTGACTCCAACACCTGACCTGCTAAGTTACCATGTTCATATACCACCTGAATAGCCACATCACACAGTACAGACAATACAATCACAGTACAGACAATGCAATCACAGGACAGGCAATGCAATCACAGGACAGGCTATGCAATCACAGGACAGGCAATGCAATCACAGGACAAACAATACAATCACAGGACAGACAATGCAATCACAGGACAGACAATGCAATCACAGTACAGACAATGCAATCAATAACGTCCATTCAACCAATGGAGTAACACCGTCATTTACATACCAACCAAGATCTACATTTACATCATGTGATTCTAATAATGCGCTCACAGTCACGTGCAGGGAGCTTTTCTCTCTACGTTACGCACATGCTCAGATCCTTCTTCAGCCATGCACTCACAACTGCTCTTTCATGCACTCACAATTGCTCAGTCATGCACTCACAATTGCTCAGTCATGCACTCACTATTGCTCAATCATGCACTCACTATTGCTCAGTCATGCACCCACTATTGTTATTTCATGCACTTACAATCTCACACAGGCAACGTTCTGGATAGCCGGAGTGTGTTTGAGCCAGTCCTCCCTCCGTTCCCCCCACGCACACCGGTCAACACCACATTTGCGGAGCAGCTTGCATTTGGTCCAGCTCTGGGAGAGAATCCCTCCTTCCTGTTCACCCTGGATTTGGAAACTTTGCAGGTATGTGTCGCGCATGCCTATGTGTGTGTGTATGTGTGTGTGTTTGTGTATGTGTGTGTGTTTGTGTGTGTGTGTGTTTGTGTGTGTGTATGTGTGTGTGTGTTTGTGTGTGTGTGCGCGTGTGGGTGTGGGTGTCTATGTGTGCAGTCGTGTATGCAAGTGTGTGCTTGTGTGTGTCACGTATTCAAGTAAGTTCAGCTTGAGGCTCTGGATATTTGTAACTGGCAGCTGCTCAAGAGATGCTGCAAACTCAACCGACATTTGCACACCTTTTGCTATGTGGCTGCTTCTGACCCCTGCCCGCCTGTCCCATTCATATGCCCATCATACCCACACTCACACGTATGCGTAGCGTTTTAAACACACACTCACACACTCACAACCAACACACACACACACACGCACACACTCACACGCCTGCGTAGCGTTTTAAACAAACACACACGCTCTCTTCCAACACACACACAAAGCACCTTCCGACACCACTTGGCGTGGAGAGGTCCATCTGTCCGTGCCTGCTGCTGCCTCCACCACATGCCTCTTTTGTACGCCTGCGCAGTGTTTCATATATGCGCAACCTCTCAACCAACACACAAACCATCTTCGATCATACACCAGCTGTCCTCGCCTACTCCTGCCTTTGTCATGCCTGACATTCATGCATGCACAGCTGACATTCATGCATGCACAGCGTTTCAACGCCTTAGCAACTTTTCAACCCAACGTGCAGGGCACCTTTCAAAACGACCCAGCCTGGTGGGACCCAGTTGTTCTAGGCTTCCCGTCCCCTGCTGGGCGTGCCAACGAGTCCTTCCTCCAGCTGGATGCTTTCAACTGCAGCCTGGTGAGATGACGCGCCACAATCATGCGGTCATGCGGTCACTTGGGGTTTGTTGCCATGTGTGCGTGTTGTGTGTGTGTCTGTGTGTGTGTTAGTGTGTGTGCGTGTGTGTGTGTGCTTGTGTGTGTGTGCGTGTGTGTGCCTGTGTGTGTGTTTGTGTGTGCGTGCGTGTGTGTGTTTGTGTGTGCGTGTGTGTGTGTGTTTGTGTGTGTGCGAGTGTGTGTGCCTGTGAGTGTGTTTGCCTGTGTGTGTGTGCCTGTGTGTCGCTTACACACTCTCTCATATCACCACTCATACCCAGGTCGGGCCAGATTGGTGCCATCGTGGTGAAAGGCATCATGGAACGTAAAGCATGGAAAACCATAAATATATCCGTGTATGTACACTAAACTGGCCAACCTCACACACACACACACACACACACACACAAACACACACAAACATTGGCCTCGCTCTCACATGTTAGCACCTCCTACATCCTCACATCATGCAAATGTTGGACATCTTGTGCAGGCCCTCCAAATGATGTCCAATGACATGCACGTGGGCTTCCGCTGCTCCAAACTCAAACTGTACGACGTGCGCTCAATTTCCAAGGTATGTCCGCCATTGTGCGTAGTAGCAATGGCAGTAGTAGTGTGTGTATGTTTGTGTGTCTGTGTGTCTGTGTGTCTGTGTGTGTGCGCGCTCCCATGGTCGTGCCTGCTATCCTCATGACCAGGTATTTAGAAAGCTGCCTGCCAAGACTGTTGTGTATACGCCCCATAGAGAATACATGTGTGTATAGTCTGCCAGCCAATTATGTTGTATTTACGCTAATAAATGATAATATACATATGAATGTATATAGTTCTGGCTACCCTAGTCACGAGAGACAATGCTTGCTGTGTAGACCACAGATGCTTTTTACGTCTTTTCCATGGCATGTAGGTCCTTTGACCCGACGATCTGCTTTCTGCAACGCACCATGCAATATGTGTCTGCTTGCTCGACACAGATAGCTTATTTCCTGACAAATGGGGGGGTTCATTTGAACTGCCTGCATCTTGACATTTTCTTGCCCTGAGTCTGTTGACAGACTGGGGTGCAGGACAATTTCTGTACGTATCTCTCATCTTATAAGCGCGCAGGCCCCCGCGCTGAGTGGTCTAGTCTTGCTTTGAAACAAATGGACAGCCCTCTTGTTTGAACGCAGGTTTTCTGCCTTTCTCATAAGCTTTTGCGGGTCCCACCACACATGCCGGCTCCCTCAGGAGCCATCTTAGATGACTGGTCGACCCCTGTTTCTAAGATGTAGCTTTCCGCAATTTTGGCACTCTGTTACTGTCCACCCTCACTCACAGATCCCTCGTGCTGAGCGTTCCACCTCCACCGGCAGCCGAGTCAATACTGGCAGCAAGCGAAACCTTGCGTCGTCTATGATGCGTAGGAGCAGTGTCAAACATCGCCACTCCTCGTACAGTGGCAGTCTGCAGTCTGCGAGCGCAGAAGACTCGATGGATGAGGAAAACAAGGTGTGTGAGTGTGTGTGTGTGCGTGTGTGTGTGTGTGTGTGTGTGTGTGTGCGTGCGTGTGTGCGTGCGTGCGTGCGTGCGTGCGTGTGTGCGTGCGTGCGTGCGTGCGTGCGTGCGTGCGTGCGTGTGTGCGTGCGTGCGTGTGTGTGTGTGTGTGTGTGTGTGTGAGAGAGAGAGAGAGAGAGAGAGAGAGAGAGAGAGAGAGAGAGATAGAAAAATAGAGAGTGGTTGTGTGTGTGTGTGTTCGTGTCGGTGTTGTGTGTGTGTTTGTGTGTGTGTGTGTCTGTGTGTGTGTGTGTTTCTCTGTGTGTGTGTGTGTGTGTGTGTTTGTGTGTGTGTGTGTGTAGGTGTGTATGTAAGTGTGTGTGTGTGTGTTTGTTTGTGTGTTTGTGTGTGTGTGTGAGTGTGTGTGTGTGTGAGTGTGTGTGTGTTTGTGTGTTTGTGTGTGTGTGTGTTTGTGTGTGTGTGTGTGTGTATGTGTGTATGTGTGAGCGTGTGTGCGTGCGTGTGTGTGCGTGCGTG
>Ga0307942_1003761_pt1 | contig 12266 bp, 12 predicted proteins | sample OrgLakmetagen175_FD_201846 | JGI IMG/M metagenome (GOLD analysis project Ga0307942, IMG submission 201846) | Saline water microbial communities from Organic Lake, Antarctica - #175 | ecosystem: Environmental > Aquatic > Non-marine Saline and Alkaline > Saline | place: Antarctica: Organic Lake...
TGGACTACTGGGGGGTGCTGGCTGCTGCGTCATGCCAGCGGTTGCAAAATCATTAAGATCAGGTTCTGCGAGCTACTATACGGGGGGGGGGGGGAGGACCTCTCAGCGATTCATATGTGTGTTATAAACGATGCGTTGAATCCAAGGAGTGTACCAGTCATTTGTTATATAGTCATTGATAACATAGGAGAATGGCGGTGTCTTACTGACGGTGGACTTACGGACCAAGATCGATCTAAGAGAATGTACTGAGGTCTAGCTGGTAGTGTAATCCCTGATCTGTGTGTGGAAGTGCAAAAAGAAACTGGGCACTTATGAACTGTATGTATGTACCAGGGATGGGTCATACGGCGTGTTCGTATAATACGCCGTATGGGATATGGTATTAAACGCGTAAGTTGCCGTATTGGTGACAAATCGGTCGTGTGCACTGACAGGGTGGAGCTGACCACAGGTCCCAGCGAAGACAGCAAGCTGAGCAGTGGGGTTGTGATGGTGGACATACGGGGCTCTGAAGGAAAGACAGGTGTGGAATGTCAGGGTATCATTGGGGATGGCCAGCTCGGTGTGTGCGTGCGTGCGTGTTTGTGCGTGCGTGCGTGCGCGTGTGTGTGTGTGTTTGTGTGTGTATGTGTATATTTGCCAGAATGCCGCTTCCACTGCTGTCATATATGTGAAAAGTAGGGGCGGATGGGTCTACTTTTCTTCTCAGATTGAGAAGTGCAGTGTGCGTGTGCGTGATGCAACCTGTTTTCTGCCTTGTTGTTTTGTGAGTGTGAAAAGAGGTAAAGCAATTCCAGTGCTTGGTTGGATGAGGTGCGTTATTGGAGCTGGTTCAAATGCACACATACACACACACACATGATTTGAAGGTCGTCAGAAGCTTGAGATGCCTCCCCAAGGCTTCATGCCCTCCAGAGTGGAGGCGTACCTTTTGCCAAAGGTACGTCACTGCCTTGTTCACTTGTAGATCTGAAGGTTAAGTGTGCAGACCTTGCAGCTGTCCCATTCATTCACCGAGGTGTGCTTACGTAAAGTAATGGTCAGACTGGTTGTGTGGCCATTAAAGTAAAGGCTTTGTCCTTGCCAAGGATGCCTCATATTTTTTCGGAATGCCCTCCTTATGTAATCTTTGCTGGCTGTTTTCCTCTTGATTTGCAAGCTGATTTCGATACCAGATGTAAGGAAACAGGTGATTAAATGTGGTAGCCGGGTCTTAAGCCCGTGCCTGCAGCTATTATATTAATAACAGGCCAGGACTACCTTGAGAGTCTATATAGTCTAGAGAGTCTGTTATGTCTGTTAGGTGATCGAGGAGAAGGAGGTTTTGTTATACACAGATTTGATCTTCCCTGGGTGCGCCTTTTCCTTCTTCCTATTTGCCTTATGCACAACTACATGGCGCTGGCTAAATCTTGCTCGCACGCAGCTCACTGACACCGGCAGCGTTGCAGAGCTGGAAATAGGCCACACTGGACCTCACCCTTGGGCCGTGAAGGAGGTGCAGATCACAAACGTAAACACTGGGGCGAGTGCAACGTTTAACATTGACAGGTGAGGCGCCCGCAGGCACGCACATACACACACACACATGCACACACACACGCACACACACATGCGCACACACATGCGCACACACACACGCACAACGCACACACACACGCGCACACACACACGCGCACACACACACACGCACACACACACACACATACACACACACACACACATTCGCACATTCGCACATTCGCACATGCTTGTACACAATGCTGAACATTACGCTGACAGAACCACTGGTGATTGCTTAGGCATGTATAACCTATCACGCAAACTGCCTGCCGTCCTACTCACCCAACCACAGGCTAGTACGGCTATTAAAAAGGTTGGCCAGAACCATGTGTATGTGTGTATATGCCGTATGTGACCAAATATTTGATTGATCCCTGCAAAAAGTGCCATACATACACCGTGTATATATAGTTCTGGCCAACCCTAGCTGTAACATTAAGACAGGTTCTTTGTGTTCGTCCAGGCACCAGCCAATGCCTAGCACGAAAGAACATTGCTCATCCAAATACGCACACGATATTGCGGCCAAAGTTAGGGTATTTTTCTCCGCCCAGGCCGCCATACCTCCCTGCGACCTGTCACAGGGATCCTGTCTTGCAGTCCTGCAAATTCCGACTGGCCCATTCCTTGAATAAAATGCAGGCTGTTACAGCCAAACGAGTTCCTCATCTTTGCCCGGGCCGTCATGCCTCCCTGCGATTATGAGCTTCATGTGGCAACCTCTGACAAGCCGAACGCAGGCACCTCTGCCAATGTTTTCTTCAACCTGTTTGGCTACAAAGGAGCCACAGGTGGGAGAGCAGTGTAGCATGTATATGTTTTGTACAAAATAGCATGCATACTTGGTGGAGAAGTTATGAGGTACCCGGTAACAAAATGGCTCCTATTCCTTTGTTAATGTGGGGAGTGTTTTTCCCTGCCTGCGTTGTTTTTCTTTTCATGCATAAGTCTCAACCTGTTTGGCTGCAAAGGGGCCACGGGTGGGAGAGCAGTGTAGCTTGCATAAGTAATGTACAAAATACAACAAATATTCCCGGTTGTACTCCTTTTGGTACGCCACAAGCAACCTTGTGTTGGTGTGAGGGTGTGCGAGTGCTAGAAGGTTTTCATACGATTTCTGAGCCTCAATTGCTCAGATCTAGCAGTTCCTGCTTCTTGAATCTGTGTGAGATGATATTTGGTAGCTTTCATTTTTAAATTAACTTGCTACCTGTGCTCCTTTTTAGGCAGCACATCCTGAGCATACTTTAGGCGGTGTAGCTTTGAAAGGTCCAAAACGAGGGACGAGCGAACAAGCATACCGTAGCCGAGTGTATATATACCCTAGCCCAATATATATAACAATATATATACCCTAACCTAATAATATATAGTAATATATATGCCCTAGCCAAAAGTCTCGGCCAGTTGTCAGCACACTCTGATGTGCAGACACTCACATCGCTACACACTGAATTGCGTGTGCAGAGACGCAGGCCTGTTTGGTGGGCTCTGGCCATAGAATGAGCACCATATTGGCATGAGCACCATATTGGCATGAGCACCATATTGGCACCTTTTTTGAATGCACCCTGACCCCTTTGCTGCACACCTCTACTACTCCCTTTTTTTACTACAGCGGTGTATCAGTGTATCAGCTGTGTGTATAGAGGCATGTACACACATAACACAGTAACAGTACGCTGCAGCATAGCTTTTGGTGTGCAAATGAGAACTCCGGAGTCCACACACAAACCTGCCACTAATTGAGTCAGCGCAAACCCCCTGGCGTAATCTACGGCCCATTCACTTGACCACACACCTTCACTCAAACCTGTAGCAAGCACGAAGCTGCCAGGCCAGTGTGTTGCCCCAGAAGCAGGCCCCCTTGTTTGCTCTACAACCCTACTCACTCCACACCCGTCCACTCAAAACTGCAGGACGCACCGACCTGCCAGACGAGTGTGTTCCCCCAGAGGCAGACCCCCCTTCCAGCCAAGGCTCGCTGCCCGCCTTCTGCAGCTCTGCAGCTGTTTGCAATCCGAGCGGCTGGGGCAATGGGCTCCTCAGGTGGGGGAAGGGCAGTGATGTCACAGTGTCCGTGCATATAAGTGTGTGTATGTGTATGTGCATGTGTGCATGTGTGTGTGTGTCAATGGGCTCCTCAGGTGGGTGAAGGGCAGTGATGTCACAGTGTCCGTGCATGTAATTGTGTGTGTGATGAGGGGGTGAGGCATTACAAGCTTGCACGACACCTGCAGCTCTGCAGCAGTGTATTCTGGGTGGCTGGTGTTAAAAAGTGCGTGGCATAATATAGTTAACCAACGGCTAAGACACTAGGGCGGTGTATGTGTATGCTACTTATATTGAGAACTGCCTTCTGGAGTTGTAAACCTTTTCACAAGGGACGTGTACGCACGTAACAGCTGGGGCAATGGGCCGCTTAAGTGGGTGATGGGGCATTGACATAAGGGAGTGTACGTGCAATATAACTCTGTGTGTGTGTGAATGTTTGACCGCGTCACAGAAGCTCTGCAAAAAAAAATGGAAAAAAAACTACGCAGGCAGTGAAAACCACTCCCCACAACAATTAAAGAAAACACGTTCCGCGACTTCTGCAGCTCTGCACTCAGTGTGTGATATATGAGTGGCGAGGCGGAAACGGGCTGCTCTTGCTGCAGCAGAATGGGAGAGAGGATTTGGGATGCACTTAGAATGAACGGATTGCTGTGTTGTTGTGCGAGGCGTGAGGAGGCTTTGATTCCTCCTCATCAATCCCCAAGCCACCTCTTCACACAACCATGTACCACAGGACCATAGCCATAGGATCTACCGAAATACCAAGGAATCGTCCCTTAAGAGTAGCACACTCGTAAACTTATGGAACGCAGGGCTGGCAATGGCAAAGCCACAGTAACTACCAAAATACCATGGACTCGTCCCTTAAGAGTAGCACACTCGTAACTTATGGAACGCAGGGTTGGCAATGGCAAAGCCACAGTATCTACCAAAATACCATGGACTCGTCCCTCATATCACGCTCGTATCACACTCGTAAACGTATGGAGCGCAGGGCTGGCAATGGCATCTACATCGCACATCAGCTTCCAGATGTTGGCATCATGCAGCAGCTCAAGATAGGGCACGACAACTCCGGTCCGAATCCAAGTGAGTTGGAACGTTGAAAATAATGAACAGATGAGACAGGTGTTGTGAACACCACGCCCCACGTTGAGTAAGGAAAAGAAGGCATTGGAACATTTAAACATGGAAAAATATTGAACAAATGAGACAGGTGCTGTGAACCACAACACAGATTCCTAAGTGCCGTAAAACTCCGTCACATAAGAATCAAGCAGAAGGATCAATAGGGACCATTGGAGTTGCAAGCTCGACCTCATGTTTGTCCGTATATCAAGGGTTAAAGTTTTCCCTCACTCTCCATTTATAACTCTCTCACTCTCTTTGTCTCTCTCTCTCTCTCTCTATCTCTCTCTTTCTCTCTCTCTCTCTTTCTCTCTCTCTCTCTCTCTCTCTCTCTCTCTCTCTCTCTCTCTCTTGCGCTTGCTCTCCCTCTTGCTCTCCCTTGTTCTGATGCAATGTCATTGATGTGCTTCGTCTGAAAGCTTTTCTCAACTTGTCAAAAACCTGCAGGGCATATTTTTGTCAGGCCAGGCCTATCATGTTGCATTGAGCAAATGAGCACACACACGTATCTGCGTGCATAGCCTGTATAATGTATTGAATGCTTGCACAGCAAATCACAATCACACACACGTACACATACACACACGTAGATATGCACAGCAAGTCACACAATCACACGCACGCACACATACGTACACACACAAAACACATGTGCACGCAGGCTGGCACCTTGCATGGGTGCGTGTACGCAACATGCGCACCAACGTATCTGCCCTGTTTCACTGCGACCAGTGGCTGGCTGTCGATGAAGCCGACAGCCAAATAGAGCGCGTGCTAGAGGCGACAGAGATCAGTACAGGGGATCAAAATGCCTCCAAAAGCATTGGCCCGCCTCTTGCTCAAATGCAACCCGCCGGATGGTCTCAGCAGCGGTATCAGCCACAGCATGGGCAACAGCAGCAGCAGCAGCCGTTTTCTTCGCAGGGACAGCAGCAGCAGCAGCAGCAGTTGCAGCAGCAGTCGTTAGGGCCGCATATGGTGATGCAGCCACAGGCCTTGAGAACTGGCACCACAGGGCCACCTGGTGGGTGTGAGTGTGGGTGTGGGTATCGATGTGGGTGTGGGTGTGGGTGTGGATGTGGGTGTGGGTGTGGGTGTGGGTGTGGGTATTGATGTGGGTGTGGATGTGGGTGTGTGCGCGTGTATGTGTGTGTCAAAGGGGTGGAGTTTGGATGGGAGGATGGGCGTGTGGATGCAGATGCGGATGTGCGAGTGTGTTTGTGTGTGCAGGCATATGCGTGGTTGAGTGTGGGTGAGAGGGTGAGGTGAGGTGAGAGGGTGAAGTGTGGTGTGGTGTGGTGTGATGTGCAATGAATGAGCAAGTACTAGGTGTGAGTGTATGTCCACAATTTTACCGAATCAGGCCCCTTGCAGCAGCTATTGTGGGCTATTATGATGACCTGCATTGCCTTGTCTGCTTTGGACTCCAGTGCCCCAATACTTTTTGCAGGCAGCGTCCAGGTCGCCACATGCATATAGTTGGCCAGAACCGTATATACACACCGTATATGACTGTATATTTGGTGATTTCCCTGCCAAAAATGCCGTATATGCACCGTATATATATGGTTCTGGCCAACCCTACACACGCACCACAGGCCACAACACAACTAGGCTCAGATCTGCTTGCCTGTCTTTGCTTGCGCCACAGACTACGAGATCATTTTCGACACCCCTGGCAAAATGTCCTTTTTTTAATGTCTTGCTTGCGCCACAGGCTACAAGATCACTTTCAACACCTCTGGCATCTGCCTTTCCGGCACAAGTGCTCCCGTATTTTTTGAGCTGGTGGGGCAGAACGGGTCATCAGGTGGGGATTGTTACTTGCTGTCAGATCAAATTATCGTCACTGCAAAGTGTAGGACTCAGCACAACAACTAATATACTACCCACTCAATCATGCACAACATTGATCTGTCATGTGTCAGCCTCCAGCGCAGACTGCAAACTGTCCAGCCTTTACTGGTGGGAAAGATATCAAGAAAAGGGGAGGAAGGCTTATGCTGATGCTATCCAGTGCTGGTGGTGGGCCCTCTGCTACCTGCTTGCATGTCTATTATGTAGGGTTGACCAGAACCGTATATATACGTATATATACACCGTATATTTGGTGATTTTCAAGCCAAAAATACCGTATGTACACCGTATATGTATGGTTCTGGCCAACCCTACTATTATGCCATGCGCTGGTGCTGGGCGGAGCGGTTACTCACATTATTGTTAGCGCTGTCTGTATCTCAGTCTCACCCACGCTGACAATTAAGGCACACTTTTAAGGCTGGTTAGGATCTTAATTATGTTAGGGGGGGGGGATGCACACAGATGTGGCACGTACGGTTCTTGCCAGCTCTACACAAATCACAGCCTAAAAACTAAAAACACACACGTGTATGTGGACATCTCCCTGTATATGTATGGACATGGACAACCCTAACCATGAACTATGTAACTGCACATACATATATTGAACATGACCTGCTTGGTGATATTTGCAGGCACTGTGTTGGTACGCTCCTTGCAAGGGCAATTTTCAAAGGGCAGCTGCGACACGTTCGTGTGAGTATGATAGAGTATGGGACTTAGTTTGTGGGATGTTGCATAAGTACAAGCTTCCTAATGGTGGTTTTAGTAGACGTGCGTATGAGTACTACCTTCCTTACGGCAACTTTGTGCATATGGACGTGCACAGTTGTGTGAGTGCTACCTTTCTTCTGACGGTGCTTGTGGTGTTGTTCCTTTTGGTCAAATTGTTTTATTTTAGGCTTTTTTAGGCAGGGTAAAATCGTCGTATCGGTGTATGCAAGCATTGAAAAAAAGTGTGTATAATACAATGTCAATTGTATTAGATACACTGTCAATGGAAGCATTCTAAAAATGGTGTAAGATAAATTATGCTTTCCCTTGTAAACCATTATGGACAAGTGAGGTCCATTAGATACAAGCATTCCCTCGTGCCCAATTGATGCCCGTATTTGCACCATCCTTGTGCAAGGACACAGACGTGAAGGACAAGGTTGTGCTGGCTGTGACGCAATGTTGTGATCAATGTGACGCAAGGCTGTGATCAATGTGACGCAAGGTTGTGATCAATGTGACGCACGGTTGTGATCAATGTGACGCAATGTTGTGATCAAGGTGACGCAAGGTTGTGATCCATGTGACGCAATGTTGTGATCAAGGTGACGCAAGGTTGTGCTGGCTGTGACGCAATGTTGTGATCAATGTGACGCAAGGCTGTGATCCATGTGACGCAAGGTTGTGATCAAGGTGACGCAAGGTTGTGATCCATGTGACGCACGGTTGTGATCAATGTGACGCAATGTTGTGATCAATGTGACGCAAGGCTGTGATCCATGTGACGCAATGTTGTGATCAATGTGACGCAAGGTTGTGATCCATGTGACGCACGGTTGTGATCAATGTGACGCAATGTTGTGATCAATGTGACGCAAGGCTGTGATCCATGTGACGCACGGTTGTGATCAATGTGACGCAATGTTGTGATCCATGTGACGCAATGTTGTGATCAAGGTGACGCAAGGTTGTGTTCAATGTGACGCACGGTTGTGATCAATGTGACGCAATGTTGTGATCAATGTGATGCAAGGCTGTGATCAATGTGACGCAAGGTTGTGCTAGCTGTGACGCAATGTTGTGATCAATGTGACGCAAGGCTGTGATCAAAGTGACGCAAGGTTGTGATCAAGGTGACGCAAGGTTGTGACAATGTGACGCAAGGCTGTGATCAATGTGACGCAAGGTTGTGTCAATGTGACACAATGTTGTGATCAAGGTGACGCAAGGTTGTGATCCATGTGACGCACGGTTTTGATCAATGTGACGCAATGTTGTGATCAATGTGACGCAAGGCTGTGATCAATGTGACGCAAGGTTGTGTCAATGTGACACAATATAGTGTATGCATTAATGTGATGCAAGCTTGCGTAAGCACTACGGTGATGTGCTAGATCTTGTCCGCAATATCGTGTATGCTTTATTGTGATGCAAGCTTGCGTAGGCACTAACGTGATGTGCAAGATTGTGTATGCATTAATGTTACACAATGTTGCAATACGCTAACATATTGCAACACTGGTGTTCAGCACAAACTCCTGAACCTCAAGTCTGCATCTGTTTCCTGCATTTGCTGCTTGTATAACTGGAGACATTTGCAGAGTTGTCTACGGCGTACAATTGCCTTTTTTGAATATGCTTGTGATTGTGCAGGTACCCAAGGCTCCCTTTTCTGGGGCCCCTCCTGCAAATGCGTGTGGGCACTTCTGGAGAAGGCATGTCCTCGACATGGCATTTGCGCAAGTGAGTATGCAACATGCTGCAAACTTCCTCATTCCTTTGTGAAGGACTGCAGGCAGCAGGATGCGTGTCTTGTTCTTGGCATCCACGTATGCTAGTCCGACAAGGTGAAGGTTGTATGTATATTACCAAAGCAAGGCAACCTTGTTAAAGCTCATTACCGGATAAAACTGGGCTGTTTGACAAAATTTTATTTGCGGCTGTGCGATAGGTCAAATCCAATGCATCTCGATCATGTCATAAATAAGGTTGGCCAGGACCATATATTTTCCGTACCGCTGCTTGATCATTTTTCGAGCAAAGGAGATGCGCAATCAATATTTTGTGGGATTTGAAAGGGGGGGTGCGTAATCGGGTGCGCAATTTGTTAATTATTTCGGTTTGAGCCGGTGCGCAAAGGTGCACAATCGCGGAATTAATTCCAGGACAACTTCAAAGTTTGGGTAGGCAGTGTGGCTCCTGCAGCTGGAAGCAGCCCGTGGCGGACAGAGCAACAGCAACCCTCGCCTGTGGCAAGCACCTGCAGCCATGCCACAGGGGACATCAGAGCAGAGCAAGGGCTGGACAGATAAGGAGGGAGAAACAGCAGCAGCAGGAGGCCAAGTAAGGCCATGCGCGCACGCTCCATCAGCAGCACATGGCAGCAGGCTGCGCAATGGGGTCAGCGCGCAATGCTCCTGAAAATAACTCTGCGCACCCCCTATTGCTGCGCAATAGGGGTGCGCAATGGCAATTTCCCCCCACTGAAAGGGGTGCGCAATCCCCGCGCAATGCACTCAAACAATTGCTGAAAAATCTTAGGGGCGCGCAATGGTCACGCGGCTGTACGGTATACAGTGCATATTCGGTACTTTTGGCATGGATTTTATCGAGTATACGGTCATATAAGGTGTATACATAAGGTCTGGCCAACCCTGACCACGAAGCAACGACCCTTGTTCACTGGCATACACGTGTTCATTATTCCATGACCCCTTGCATTTCTATTGCAGTGTGCTCGTCAGTGCCCTTGGCACCAACGAGGATTGGCTGTTTGAGTGCAACGACTGGGTTGACAAAAAGAGTAATTGGCAGAAGGTAGGTGCCAGCAGCACATCATTATCTTCTCTGGTTACAAAACCAAATTCAGCTGTTCCTCGAGCACTTGCTTGCTTTTAGAACAAGCTGTCTTTGCAATGCTAAAGGACATCTTCCTACCTTTTTGGCTAGAGTTCGCTGCCACTCTTTTGTGAAGGGCTTGTGTTGTGTGTGGTGCCTACTGGACCTGCTTTTCTGAGACATTGGACCAGTGTTTGACTGTCTTTGACCAGTCCTCAATGCGGTACAAGAGTGTCTACGTTGTTTGTGGAAGCACAGTATCCTTGATTTGGTTTGGAGTAGATGAGACATCGGACCAGTATTGACCAGTCCTCAGTGCGGTACACGAGTGTCTACGTTGTTTTTGGAAGCACAGTATCCTTGATTTGGTTTGGAGTAGATGAGACATCGGACCAGTATTGACCAGTCCTCAGTGCGGTACACGAGTGTCTACGTTGTTTGTGGAAGCACTGTATCCTTGATTGGATTGGAGTAGCTGCTGGAATGACTATGCATTATAGCAGGCGCAGCAGTGCACCCTCCTGCAGTTTGTTTGCATTGAGGGAGGAGGAGGGGAAGTGGTGTAGGTAAAACGCACACACACACAGACGTCACCCCCAACAACACCCTGTATCTAAACTCACCCCCAACAACGCCCTGTATCTAAATTTACCCTCATCAAAGCCCTATATCTTAACTCACCCTCATCAACGCCCTGTATCTAAACTCACCCTTATCAACGCCCTGTATCTAAACTCACCCTTACCAACGCCCTGTATCTAAACTCACCCTCATCAACGCCCTGTATCTGAACTCACCATTCCCTTGCATGTCTCCTCCGTAGGTGCTAAATGGAAGGAGACATCTACAGTGAATAAAGGATGAGGATGTGCCTGGCACCTTGAAACTAGTCATGCACTGCACGTGTTGTATTGAGTTTGATTCTCCTTCTATTAGTATTATTGTTGTATTTTATAAACTTGTATTACACCAGGGGCTGTGTACGCAACCTTACTTTTACAAACAACCTAGGCGTTGCACGCACTTAGGCTTCAAGCGATGAGGCTGAAAGCAGCACTGTAAACGCGCCAACACGGCATGGAGTGTCAGGGGTTTGACTTGTTTGATCGGTTGCTAGTTGTCACGACCGGCCACCAACACTTGAAGGCATACCATAACCCTGCATACCTAAATTCCACCATGCATGCGCCTCTTCTTGTCCGACCCAATCATGGCATGGTACTTGCTATGTAATTCTCTGCCAAACGTACAAGATCTGCAAGATGCACTTCCTCTCATGTCATATCATTCTCAATCATGCTGGACAAATCAGGTGCGTGCTCTAATCGTTTCCAAACTGCTCGATTGTCTTTCACCTCTGCTTCTCTAGCCAAAGCTGCGAATCTCATGGCAAAAATGAAGCGTCCTCACTTGCTTGGAGTTGCATGTCATAGAACTGCTGCTCTTTGTCACCTGAGATGTGATCAAACCCTGCAGATATTGCTTTCAGTGTGCAATTGAGCAGCGCGTCTGCCTCGTCTCGTCAGACTGTGCAGTTACTTGGGTGTGCATCTTTAAATCAAACTTGTGCAGTTGAGGAAATATTACCTTTAAACAAATGTAAAAGAATTTTTAATTACAATCTCGCCTGTCCCCATCCCATCTGAGGAGCGCCCATCTACACCAAACCATCCCCTGCAAGCAGGTATGGACATCAAAAGCATGCATGCATGCATTGCCCCCTCATTGGCTATGTGACGTTATGCAGGGGCGCACCCACGCATGCATGCTTGCACGCACGCACACGTGCACGTATGCAGGCACGGATGAGCACACGCATGCACACACACACACACACATACACACACATACACACACACTCACGCACACACACGCACACTCACGCACACACACGCGCGCACGTACACACACATACACACTCTCACACACACACACACACACACACACACACACACATACACACACACACGCTCGCGCACACACACACACACACACACACACACACACAAACACACACACAAACACACACGCAATCGCACACACACTCTCACGCAATCGCATGCACACACGCACACACACACATACACACACACACACACACA
>Ga0307942_1003762_pt1 | contig 12258 bp, 9 predicted proteins | sample OrgLakmetagen175_FD_201846 | JGI IMG/M metagenome (GOLD analysis project Ga0307942, IMG submission 201846) | Saline water microbial communities from Organic Lake, Antarctica - #175 | ecosystem: Environmental > Aquatic > Non-marine Saline and Alkaline > Saline | place: Antarctica: Organic Lake...
CTCTCTCTCTCTCTCCCTCTCTCTCTCTCTCCCTCTCTCTCTCTCTCTCTCTCTCTCTCTCTCTCTCTCTCCAACTTTGACACCTAAGCGCGTGTACACCTTGACTGTCGTCGCCCACGAAAACAGAACGACGTGCACTTTCCACACAGGCATCCCTGGGGTGGCAGGAGGGCAAGAAGGAGAGGAGAGAGGAGAGGGAGAGCCCAAAATGGGCCTGGGTCCCAGTGCTGCTCGACTCCTGCTGCAGCGTGCCTACAGTTTGAGTGTGTCCAGCATGTACAGCGTCATTCCTCATTGGGCAGCTGGGCTTCACCAGGTATGTAGCCAGAGTGGTGAGCGGTGTGCTGAACATTGTAGAATGTGTGCTGGTGTGCAGCACACAGTACAATGTGTGGTTGTGTGCAACGCATGGCCCGATCTGCGTTGCCTCCCTCAGGAAGCGGCGTCCTTGCCATGCGGTGCGTGGAATTTGCTGTAAGCAGGTGCACCGTGTTGTGAGCACGTGTGTGTGTGTGTGCATCTCAAGGCGTTCAGCAAACACCACGGATGGTTTGACCGGTTTGGCCAACTTCTTGTTCTCAACTTTGTTCTTCGATGGGCAGTTGGGTTCAGCCAGGTGCGTGTGTGTGTGTGTTTGCTGTGTGGTATGGGGTGCCCGTGCCACAGCTTTGTCTGTGTAGGGAGCAAGCTGATGCACGAGTGGTGTGTGTATGTGTGGTTGCTGTGTGCTGTGGAGCAAGCCAGTGCACGAATGGTTGCTGTGTGCTATGGTGTAGTCGGCAGCCTTGTGTGTGAATAGAGGAAGGTCCCATATGGCCTAGCTAGTGCCGGCTGGTGTGTGCAGCGGTCTATGGGTTGAGCAACTCCTGTAGTGACGCCCTACTGCTCCAGGTGCGTGGACGTTTGTGTGAGCATGTGTGGGTTCCACTTCCCTCAACTAAGTCAAGGAAATGAAGTGCATGTTTTCTGCTCCTGCTAAAGAAAATGTCAGTCTCATGAACACTTACACACGGCAACACACACATATGTACGTACAGTCTCATGAACACACACACACACACAACAACACACACACTTACACAAAATACGCACTTACACACTTACACACTTACACACAGCAACACACACATATGTACGCGAGGTGAGATCGCCACAGTCAGCACAGGAAGATTGAAGCCAAGTACATGGGGCAGAATTACATGCACACACAGTGCACAAACATGCTGAAGCACGCACACACAGTGCACAAGCATACTCAAACACACACACGCACACTACACACATACTACACACACATGCACACACACTTATGCACACATACACACATGCGTACGCACGCAGGCGCTAGGTGCAGCAGCCAAAATCGAGGACGGCATGTTAGGCTCAAAGGGAGGGGGTAATCAGGGAGTAGGTGGAGGAGGAGGGCCTCGAAGCAAAGACAGCCTATATGCTGCAGGTGTGAGTTTGTTATGTGAAATAGCAGGTGCAGCCAAATCTTCTGCACAAAATGCTGCTGAAACGCACACACACACACACACATGCACTCACACACACTCGCATGCATAAGCTATTATTGTTCACATGCACAGTCGATATTTTTAATAAACACAACCACACAGATATCTACACAAAAGAACTCCTATACGCACGCTCACACACACACATACACACACACACACATGTTTCACTTGCGGCTTGCAGATGCAGGCCTGAACAACGGTTTGGAGGGGGGGGGAGGGGATAGCCAGCGGCAAAAGTACCTGAACCCACAGCAGTACCTAAGCCAGCACCGATCTCCCTTTCAACTGCCCCACCAGGCATCACTAAATGCAGGCCAAAGAGCCGCGCCCTCGCATGGCATAGGCAGCAATGCCAGTGCTGGCAGTGTGCCAGCACCAGCACCAGCACCAGGGGTTGGGCTAGCTCCAGGGCAAGGGGGGGAAATGGGCGGGGGGGGTTACGGTGCTCGCCAACAACAGCCGTCTCTGGCCTCAAGGACTCATCGCTCTCAGGTGCGGTCCGTATATGCTTGTGTACACGTGTGTGTAGAGTGGCCATTGTCGATTGGAGGCGCTCCTTGCAGTCTTCATTCTGAAGGTTGAAGAACGAAGCGGGTGTGAGCAGATCCGTTTGTTGGTTTAGGCTCCTTTGTTTTGTGGCGACAGAGGCTCAACGAACTGCATGAAGGCTTGAAAAGCTTGTACAATGTCACAAACCGAAACTGAAGAACTCTGGGTGTGAGTGCGCAGGTTCATCCTAGTGTGTGATGAATTGCGTTTGACACGGTTGTGTGTTCAAGTGAGAATTTTGAAGGCTGGAGTGGGGAACGCTTTCATGTGAACAGCAATTGGACATTGAAGGTCTATTGATCCTAGTAGAACGAAGGGGGTGTGGTTTTTCATTCATTGACCCAGAAATGCATCTTCGTCATCAATCACGCAAGGACAAGTGTGAACCATGGCTGCAGTGTGCTACCTACGTCCTGTGTTGCTTATGAACTTGCTTATGCCTTGCTTGGCTGCAGCATCTCCCTACGTCCTGTGTTGCTTATGGACGCAACATCGTGAGTTGGATATTGCAGATGTGCAGAGGGTCGGCCAGAACCACACAAGCGCACCGCATATGACCTATGACACTACATTCAGAGACTTTCCTGCTAAGACTACTGTACATACCCCGTTGATACGTATGGGTCAGGCCAACCCTACAGATGCATGAACATGGTCCTGTCTGCTTGTGGCTCAAGATGGTGGTTCAGGGTACACAAAAATTGAGCGAGGTGCTCCGTCCGCCTTGTTCTCAAGGATGGCTCATTAAGTGGACTGTCAATAAATGTGCTGCTGTGATCATTTAGGGGTAAAGGGCTTTGCATGCCACAAGGGCATCCCAGAAGCTCTGTAGGCCTGTTCCAGTGAGTAGGGGCTGTTCCAGTGAGCAGGGACTGTTCCAGTGAGCAGTTCCAGTGAGAGAGTGTTCTAGTGAGAGAGAGTAGGGACTGTTCCAGTGAGTAGGAACTGTTCTAGTGAGCAGTGCCTTAACCAGGCCTGTGGCTCTGGCTCTGGGGCAAATGGTCAAAAGGTACCACACGAGATGTTTTGCACATTTTGATCGCTTTTGCGTGTATGTGGGTGCGGATAGGGCACGCGTGTGTCCACACACATTGGTGCTCACACACACGTACCTGCAGCGCCCACCCAGCCTTCACAAGCTGCTGCTGCGCTTGCCGCCTGCTTGGGCTTCCCCTTGGTTCCTTGTCCGGTCAACACTGCTGTTGTTTCCCAGCACTCAGGTGCGTGTACGTATATTCGTGTGGGTGTGCACGTGTACGCATGTGCGTGGACATGTACGCAGGTGTTCACTTCTCTCCACCACAGTTGATGACAATCGTAGATGCGTACCCTCCCACACCATATGTGTACGTACAATGCATGATGCATTGCGGGCTGTACTGAATGCACGTGTGTTGATCCTCACATGCTGCAGGTTACATTTCTCCCACTTTATTCTTTGCTGCCCTGTTTGTTTAGTAGTTTATTCAGGTTCTGCTTCGCGCGTGTTTGCTGCTATGAGTTCAGAAAAGAGTCAGTCAAATGTATAAATCCGTACAGGTCGACACACGTTAAATAAATTGTGCACCCTCGTTGTTTTTCCCCATGTGATTTTGGACCAGGGCTGTTGCTTAGCACGTGTTTGCTGCTACGAATTCAGAAGGGAGATGGGTCAAACGCATCATTTTGCGTTAGTTGATACGCGTCAGATGTACGCAGGCTGTGCGCGCGCTTGTGTGCGTGTGTGCCAAATTGTGAACACATGCACACACCCAACAGTTGTCGTGCACGCTAGAAGTGGAAGATGTGCCTGAAGCATACTTTTGGTGCAGGCTATGGGTGGGCTTATTTAGCACTGCCTTCATCTGCCATTGCAAGCCTGTTGCAGCCCCCAGCCAGTGTGCCTGTCTAACCCCGTAAACTCAGCGTCCATTCATGCGGTTACTTTTCGGCCAACGCTGAAATCTGGCAAGATCATGTATCGGCTATGGATACAAATATACGCAGAAATCACCGACTTAGCCAGAACTCGCAAGTCACTGTTGTTCCTGATGATGGGCTGCATTGCATATTAAAGAAAAAGTTCACGTCCTCCAAATGTTTTCGTGTACGTACACATGGACTGTGGAGGTGCGCGTCGCTGTGCGATGAGGCTGCCTGCCATGCCACGCCTTCACAATGCCGATAGTTACCACATTCAAGTCTGCAGTCTGCTCAAACCCCACTGCCTCACTCATTCCTCCAGGTGGAGGTGCGCTACGTGTGCTGGGCATCTGCCAGCAGCCGCAGCCTGCACAACAGCCTCCCCTACTGGGCCCTGCTCCTCTACAGCTGTATGTGTATGCAGCAGCTACTGCTGGACCTTGGGCCAGGCAATCACGGGGGGCAGGCCCTCAGCAATCATCGGCCTATGCTACCTCCTTACATGCTATCGGGGGGGGAACGTATTGAGCTGCAGGAGGGCGAGGCACCCCCACCCCAGACCGTGCTTGCCGCCGCTGCTGCTGCTGTTGCCAATGCTGGCAGTACAGCTGCCACTGCTGCAGTGGGGTTGGGAGGCTTGCAAGGGGGGTCTGTGGGGGGGGTGTTGGCACCGTATGTGCTGTTGCTGCTGTCCATGGTGCCCTGGGTGCTGGTGCTGCTGCTGGTCAGAGCTCTGCCGCCCTCAAAGGCGTACGCACTGGTGTGGAGCGAGCCCACGGGTGTAGCCATAATGGTGAGAGGAGCAGGATGGGTGTACACTACAGTGGGGGTGCGTCTGTGTGTGTATGTGCCTGCATGTTTGTGTGTGTTTTGTGTTTGCAAATTTTCTCACGCATCTAATAGTGCGCATAACATTGGCTTTTCTCTTTTCTCCCTGCTTGCCCCACACGTAAACTTAAGCATGATAACGTACAATAAAGCATACGAGCAGGTAACCCGTTACTACCAGGCGCCCTGCATCCTCTTCCGTTACTACCAGGCGCCCTGCATCCTCTTCCTCTGTTTACCCTGCAGATCTGGTATGCAGCTGTGCGGGCAGTCATGGCCTCAGGGATGCTACTGCAGCAATCAGACAGTGCCTCCTCCTTCCGGCTGACTCATGGCTGTGGCCTACTGATGCTTCTGGAAGACTGCACACAAGCAATGCTTCCGGTAGGCAAAGACTTCACGGCTAAAGTTGCGTGCTTAGGGCTGGTATGTTGGTTTATAAGTGGCAGGTTTGTCATGACATGGCAAGTCGCTGATGTTCTTCTCCTGGCGGCTACAAATGAGACTTGTTGGCGAGCCGCCAAAATGCCTCGTCGTGTAGAATGGTTCCTATTTCTATACCATCTTCCTGGTGTCCCAACACCAAGAGTATCAGACACGGCAAGCGCTTCTGTTGCTGTGTATGTGAGCCTTTGTTCCCAGACATTTGTGCACTTTTGCAGCGAGCCAGACCTATCTCAGACCTGACAAACGCCACACCACCGCCCCGCCACAGGTCCGTCTACCTCACGCAGTGCTACCCTGCTGCCTGAATGCCCTTTCCACGGCTGCCTTGTACATCCGCCAAGACAGCTTCTCTGGCCCTGGCCCTGCTTTCATGCATGCCATAACCTGGGGCTTCTGTTGCCTGTTGCTGTTCTTCCTGCTTGACTTGAGGAGCCGGTGGGCTTACTGCACTGCCTGCCGGCGTGCAAGCTCCGCTTCTCGTCTTCATTCCGCCAATAAATAGGTCAATATATTTCAGCAAATTTAACAAGCCTTTAAAAAAGCCCCTTTTCCTTCGATGATATAAACCTTAGCTTTCCACCCCAAAAAGTAGAATGAAGGCTCGCCAAGATGTAGCACTCTGCAATTATGTGTTATTGGCAGCTCCAGCGTCTGCCATTCTAATTCCTTTTATTCCTGAGGCTCGCCATTTTTGTTCCCCTGTTAAATCATCCATTCTTTTTTAACAGCTTGAACTTTGAACCCACATTGTTTGACACAGATGCACTAGCTTTGCAGTTGCTATTCGTAGCCATGCGATTCATAATTAGTTGTAACAATAGCCAAGATTCCAGAGCCTTGAGTACCTCGGAACTTTCATCTTTACTGACTTCATATGTTTGTGTGCGCTTAATCAATGCCTGATTTGCATGCAACATGCTTCTCCTGTGATCTCATTGACATAATATCCCCTCGCTATTTAGTGTGCCTCTCAAAAGATTGATATTTATGGTTACGCTTTATTTTATGATGCAGCAACATGTGGCTGTGGCAGAAGAATATTATTATGCAGAAGTGGATATTTTTATTCCTGATGTGGGACATTGTGAAGTTGTTTGTTTGGTTTTATTTTTCTCGATTAGGTGCAATTATGATAAGGCTTATAGGAGTTGTAGATCATTGGGCACAAGGCTTGGGCATTAAAAGGACCCACATATCTTGAGGCCGTTGCAGACCACAACCTAGTACAAGATGATCAACTTTATTTCTAGATACGCCACGGCATATGGAAAAAAGTGAGTACTAGTAAGCAGGCAGTTAGCTTGCTCTTGACACTTTCTTAATTGTGTGCTTGCGGTATGTGACTTGCTCAGCATAGCTCATCAGCATGCTAGACAACAACAGTCTTCAAGCTCTGCAAAGAAAAGACGCGGCAGCGTCTTTAGGAGGAGTTAGGAAGTCTTAGATCAACATGGGGGCTGATTGGCCTTTGACTGGTCCTCGCCAGTTATCAAGACATCCATAAGCTCAGACACAAAAAAAAGAATTGGAACCCTAGTACATAAGGTACCTAAATCGGAACCGTAGTCAGTTAAAGACTGGACAAGGTCCTTACTGAGTGATTTGGGTCACATGCCGTATGACATCCTTCGACATGTGCCTTAGACAGGAAGCCCTCTCTGTTTACATCACCTATATTGGAACCCTAGTACCTGCTAGGGTACCTATAGAGGGACGTAAATGACAAGTGTGTATTCTTCGCTTAGAAATTGAGGTACTCCATAGAAGTAGCAAGACTCTCTGTTGTAACCAGACAGGACACATGAAATGGAGCTGGAACACTTAACTCGTGATGAGCAGGAAGTTAATACAACATCGCTGGAGCACATTCCGGCCACTTGTTCACAGTGATGACGTGTGCTCGGTGCAAGCGATGTCCGGGGTTGAGAATGGCAGGTTTCAGGAAGTTCCAACAGACATCTTGCATCACCCATAAAGTCTTAAAAGCTGTGGATGTTTGCACACCTGCCATGCCTTTTCTCACAAGACTTGCTGAGTTGCACGACCTAGGTCCCCAAGCGCAGCGCCACTATTTGTTTTGCTTGTTGCAAGAGGAAATTAAGGAGGTTTCTGAAAAATTCGATAATATACTGAACAGGGAAGCAAAACTTTCTCCTCAGAGCATAAACGTCTGCGTCTCTTAACATCAAGCAAAAGTGCAGCATGCACTTCGTCAAGGCATCATACGCCCTTCTGAAGAGACACAGATAGGAATGATTCAACCTGGCTCTTACCTTCCAATCTCAACACACAACAGCGGCGAAAACTTAGCAAGCCAGATGCAAACATCCACTCCAGCAACCACGCCCTGAACAAAAACCAACAAACACGTATCAAACTAGGTCTACCAATAAGGCAAGAAGAGTTGCCCGTGATAATCTAGCAGATGGCACTGCCAATCCATACCTCCTGGCTATGAAACCAAGAGACATACAACCAAACAAACACGACGACACATATTAGTACTGTGAAAACACTTCCCCTAGGCCTACTTAACAGGCAGGAAAGACACGCAAAACCCCTACTCAGCAAGCAGGAAAGGCACGAGAACAACATAAGCTGCTAATGCCTCGCTTACTCCCTCGGACACCGTAAAATCCTTCACACCATCCTGCTAGGAGCAACAGGCACCAACTACAGCAGCCACACAAGGAACCCACTCCACAGCCTCGGAGTTACTGCTGGTGGTCTACATGCCACAGCACCCTCTTTCGCAACAAAAATCATACAGGTGAAGACATTGAATACAAGCCCCACAAATATCTGAGCAATACTCCTAGTGGTGTGCCCAATCACTGAAACACTCCTCTTGGTTTTATTCCCCAGGTGGGTTGTTGTGTGTCTCTGCATCCAATGGGCAGGTGGTGCAGAACACAAAACTTCCTCTCCTAATCCATGCCGGTAGTATTACACTATCTGCGGACTTTTTTCTTTTGAATCTGCTCACAAGCCAGCACAATGGCTACACAAAGCAGAGTTTTCGTGCCCAAGATGCTACTAGTACTATAGTGGCACTCCCAAAAGGATGTTGTGGAGGATAACAAAGGCTCCTTGAAAGATGGTGCAGAGGCCTTTGTGCTGTTCCTGCACGGGTAGGAGAAGTGTATATCAAGTACTTAATATCAATCAGGTGTATATCGCGTTTGTTTAGTTATGCTTTCCTTGGTTTCATAGCCAGGGGGCATGATGGAAATGCAGAGCTATCTGCTAGGTTAAGGCTCTCCTTGCAATTGTGGCGGATCTAGATTGGTATGTATCAGTTGGTTTTCAATTGCTGGAGCCTCGTCATTGCTGGGTTGGGGTAGCTATGGTTGCATCTGGCTATGACTGCATCTGGTGGGGGAGACTCACGGCACTCTGGGCCAATGTCTCTTTTTCCTGAATTGATGCGGGGAGTGTTTTGCTGCCTGCGTAGTTTTTCTTCTCTTTTTTTTGGCTTGCTCAATCTCTGTCGAAATGAGACGGAAGGCAAGAGCCAGGCTTGATTCATCCCTACCTGTGTTTCAGCAGACGTATGCAAATCATATGGCACCTTGTTGTCCCATTGTCGAACCTACGCCTGCGTCTTCATGTGCTAGAATACAAGCGCCGCCCTAGACACCTTCTGTTGAATTGCTTTTAACATCATTGTCAAGCAAGCATGTAATGCCTTTAAAAAACCATCTTATCAAGAATAATGGGATGGCAGCAGCCTAATAACAGCATACGGTAGGCATCGGATGGGGCAGATTGCTTGGTGGGCCTTTTATTAGACCATGGTACCAATGAGTAGCACGCTCTTGGTTGTATATCAGATCCGCAAAGCATGACTGAAAGGTCTTTCTGTCAGGTGATGCATGTCGCCCTACATTGTCCAACCGAGTTACTTGGCGTCAGTGCAGGTTTTGTAAAAGGCGTTGGTGCTGCCTGTTTTCTAATACCCAGTTTCTTGGGAGCATGTCAGATCAAATCACCGTCACTACTGCAAAGTATAAGACCGGCACATCCAGCTTGTTCACACTCACGTCAAATCCTCATCCCCTCGCAGCATACACTACTGTCCAAACCTTACTAGGCACTGTTTTTGCCTTAGGAATCGCATATGTGAGACAAGCGTGGTAAGTTTGCTTCACCCAACAAAATTGCTACAAACAACAAGGGTGCAAAACCGGCGGTGGACCACTTGCCCCCACTCCAACTACCAGTTCCTTCCCACGCTATTAGACCTATAACACGGCTCTGATTATTCTCGGGCTGCTTGCTTAGTTCCTCAGTGGGGGGCATTGCACACACTAGGCAGAAGGTGAACGGCACAGGTTTGGTTGTGCCACCTGCGGTGACGATTGAGAGAACCTATACCCTCTTTTGTTAGTGGGAGATGGGAACGCTATCCTTTTCTCGGGGTTGGAACCTTAAGAAACCAATGCGTGCCGTCGACAGAGCTTAACACAGGAGATAGGTAGACACAAGTATACAGGAACTCAGTAAAACAGCATAATATCAAGCAGCAACTATGTTACAAAACCTGAGCGCGGTGCTACATAACCCAGGTCAAAACATTGGGGTATCTTGCTTGCCTTATTCAGTGTGGACCACCACCTTCCCCTGTTTTGTTGGTATTGTACGAAATAGTTATTGATCACCGTTTCTTTGTTTAGCTAGCCGACCTAAGTGCCTGTTGCTGCTGCACATGCTCTTGCACACCCGTCCCCCCAAGGCCTCCCTCTGCCTGGTGCACAGGTAAAACCTCATGCTGCTCTGTTCCCTGCCGCACGTGCTGCTGCTCTCCCACCCCTTGAACCACGCCAGCTTGCAGCTGCTGCACATGTCCCTCTTCTTGGTGTATGTGCTGATTCCTTAATTCCTCCTGCCCAACTCCCGTACTCCCATTTCCAAACCCCTGATCGAGTTGCCGCTGCTCATGTTCCTGCTGCTCCTGATGTTGCTGCTGCTGCTGCTGCTGCTGCTGCTGCTGAGCATGCAACGGTTCCAGCACTTTCATCCCAGCCTCCTCCTGCTGCTGCTGCTGCTGCTGCTGCTGCTGCTGCTCAGCCTTCACTTCTGGCTGCAGCGCTTCCTGCGCCTGGATGGCTGAAGCCGCAGCCGCCGCTGCTGCTGCAACAATGCCCTCTGATCCTTGCTCAACCCCTTGCACACACACACCACCTCCTCCACTTTCCATCACACCCTCAATCCCTCCTGCTGCAGCACCACCTGAGCCACTCGCTGTAACCATGGCCCCCTGCTGCTTCCCTGCCCCCTCCCCTTCTGTACACCCACATCCTGGCCCCTGCTGCTCCCCACCCACACAACCTGGCTGCCCTTGGGTGTACACTTCCCCTGCAGGAAAGCCCGGAGTGATCCAAGGAATGCTGAATCCCGGGACAGGCGCTCCTTGGAGCCCTTGTAGAGGGAAAGAGTTCAAAGAGTGCTGCTGTGGGTCACCAAACATACCACCCGCCGTCAAGGACGCCATCACCTCTTGGCACTTGGCCAGGGCCTCCTGACTCATCTCTAGGCCTTCCATACCCTCCAGGCCTGAAATCCCACCTGAGGCAGAGGCAAAGGGTGAGTGAGGCACAGGCACGTTCAGCAGGCCACACGTGTACTCAACATCATTACTATAATTTTTACAGGATGAGGTTTTGTTTTAACTGTGATTTCCTGGGCCTTCATTGCCTCCAAGCCTGGAAACCCACCTGAGACAGAGGGTGAGGCACAGGCTGTATTGTTTGTTCATTTACAAGGCCCTCAGATGCTCCTGCCGTCCATAATTACGGCCCCATACTTAGAACTTAGAACACTTGATATTCTGTCTGCTTGATATTCTAAGTGTCTGCTAAGAAATCACGCGGTGGCATCATTCCCATGTCAGTCGAGGAAACAGGAGTCGGCATACATAAACAAGTGCAGGTGGGTGTCGACGGAAATTTAAGGGTTTAAAAATAATGGCTCTCATTGATGACCCATCTGAAGAAGGCAGCCGAGAGCAAGCACAGTACCAAGAAATAAGCTCACCTAAACCAGCACCCATGACGCCCTTCTCGCTTCCACCTCCCTCCATGTGCTCCTGAGCCTGAGGGGGAGATTAGAAAATGTGCACAGCTATAAACGCACAAGTTGCAAGCACCTTTTCTGTGTGTAACACAGCGTTCTTTCAAGAACTGTGCAACGACATGTGCATCATGTCGCAATTGCAGGCCACTTTGAGCCTCACACACAAAGGAGGGGAGAACTGTGCAACGACATGTGCATCATGTCGCAATTGCAGGCCACTTTGCAGCTTCAGTGTACTGATTGAGAGCCAAGAGGATGTTATCACACAAAGCAGGTACGTAGGCTCAGCTTGCTCAACCCTTTTTGCAGCATGTAATCAAGCAACAGTCCCTGAATCAAAGCTAGATGCACAATACGTTCCGTTCCAGTTCCTTACTGCTCCCGCCTGATAGTTCACTGCTCTGTGTGACCGAAGACTAGCGATATAAACTCAAAACAGGGAATGAGAGATTAAGGCAACAGAACCAGGCATTTTGGCAAGGGATTTACCGAGGGCGAATTTGAGGGAAAGACGCATCGGGAAGCCTTGATCAGGATTAAAGGCATCAAAGCAGTCAAAAAAGGGTTAAGTATGACAGGAATGTTTTGGAGGGGATGGCTTGATTGAGGCACATGACCATGGCGCGCAGAGGCAACCCAAACCAGGCACGTAAGAAAGTGCCCAGTTGCGTTTGGGGTGTGGCATCACCTGGATCGTGCCTTTTGCGACACTCACCTGATGCGAAGGACGTGCCGAGCGCCCTGTCTCCTGTGCTCCGTTGGCCTGCACATAACACAGAGGAGTGTGCACAGAGAAAATTATGCATGGAGGGGTGTGCACAGAGGGGTGTGAATGGAGGAGTATGCACAGAGTATGCACGGAGGGGTGTGCACAGAGGAGTGTGAACGGAGGAGTATGCACAGAGGAGTATGCACGGAGGGGTGTGCACAGAGGGGT
>Ga0307942_1003766_pt1 | contig 12253 bp, 9 predicted proteins | sample OrgLakmetagen175_FD_201846 | JGI IMG/M metagenome (GOLD analysis project Ga0307942, IMG submission 201846) | Saline water microbial communities from Organic Lake, Antarctica - #175 | ecosystem: Environmental > Aquatic > Non-marine Saline and Alkaline > Saline | place: Antarctica: Organic Lake...
CTCTCTTTTCCTGCATGCTCCTCCCTCTGAGCGCTAGCGTCGGCAATTTCTCCCATTGCTAGCGAGCGCTGCGACTACGCCCTGAGGATTCCTGCCGGGTCAGCTTTGCATGCTGCTACACCTACGCCGGGATTCTGCCTCATGAAGTGCTCGCGGATGCGGGGGGCACCGCTGCTGAAATCTCGGAACGCTGGCATCTGGCTCTGGCATCTCGTAAATTTGCCCCTTCTGTCCCATAACAACAACACGATGCCACTCAGGGTCCTAACCAGGAGGCGTTCTAATGTTCTGGAGGCTGGGGGGACAATTCGTGGTGGTTGAAGGGTGGTTGGTGCAAGCCCAGGGTACCCCCCAAAATAGCATAAATACGTTTTCGTATTATACGCGTATTGCGTTTTAATAGCGTATTATACTGTATGGGACGTCTCAGAAGTCCGTACGACCAATCCCTGAAAAAATGGAAGCGTTGTCTGCGCTGGTTAAAAAGATATAATAAGTAGCTCTAGGCAATATGGGAAGCTTGTGGCAATCGGACGATCTCGTATGGTGTAATGAAGCTTGTTGCCAATCCTCATTACACCATACGAGATTGTCCGATTGCTATTAGTTTGTGTGCCAATCAAGAAAAATGTTTTACGCGAACCAGACAAACGTGCAGTAAGAAAAGATGCCCAGCTAGTGCTCGCACTAGCAAGAGCCCTCTCACAGACCACAAGTACGCATACCACAGACCTAGGGTTGTCCAAGAATATACCTACCAATATATACTTGCTGGTAAAGAAAAGATGTCTATACCTGTATATTATACTTACTGGTATACACGAGAGATACCGTATACACGAGAGATACCGTATACACGAGAGATACCGTATACACGAGAGATACCGTACATATATGGGGTGTAGGTACGGTATCTCTAGCACGGGTTTTGCCAAACATACGGTCATATATACAGTTCTGGCCAATCCTACACACAAACTTGTGTACACCACAGACCATTGGCAACAATGGGCTCCGTGTCGATACTGCTCTTACGTGAACTGTACTTGTATGGTTCTGCTTATTCCTAACACAACTTCAGTGCGGCAAGCAGGAAGCCCTTGGTGGCAAGCAGTTTTGAATGCCATGCACATGCAGTTGCTGCTGTTGGTCGACATTGCCCATTTCATAAGTGAGTGAGTGAGTGAGTGAGTGAGTGAGTGAGTGAGTGAGTGAGTGAGTGAGTGAGTGATAAGTGAGCGTTGCTGTTGCTGTTGCTCCAAGTGCAGGTGGGGTCTGGCAAGACGCAATTGAATGCCTTGCTGCAGCTGCCCAAGGCTTGAGACGAGGTTTTTTCAGAATGGGTATTCACATTCGCTGCAATCTGTAGGTGGGGCCTGACCAGCTGCGAACCAACGCCCTGCTGCAGCTGCTGGTTCACATGTCAAAGAGGGACGCTTTTAACACACTCCGCACGCAGCAACAGGTATGTGAATCTTGTACAGAGCCGCTTATGTTGTGTTGCATCGCAAAGATGGGACACTTTGGATAGCGTCCAGACTGTTCAAATCTTCCTTATACTCCTTTTTCACGTACTAAACTGTGGCGGCAGTCAAGGAGATTGAGTTTGTGTTTGCATGTATGTGTATGTGCTGACAGAGCCAGCATTGGCCTTAGATGTATGGCACAAGAATGGAGGGCACGTAAATATGAAATCAGATGAACAATGAATGGATAGATGGAGCTGAGGCACCTTCTCAAGCAAATGGTGATATGCCAGATCTTGCAAACTTATACCTTCAGTTCTGCCTTGTATGTTATGCTTAAGGTGGAGCCCGTTCAATCGCCTTATTTAATTCCGACATGCTACTCCTTCTGTTCGTCCCTGTGTGTTATGCATATCGTGGAAACCATTCGGCTGTTTATTTGCAATTCTCTACAACCTACTCCTTCTGTCCATCCCTGTGTGGTATGCACATCGTGGAAAGCGTTCAGCTGCTTCTTTGTAATTCCTCATGACCTGCACCTCATGTCCGTCCTTGTTTGTGTATACACACACAAATGCATACACATTGTGCAGCTTGGATGCATCGTGGCCTTGTATACACGTGTGATTACTTTTTTGCTTCTTTCCATCCCCCTGTGTGCACTGCGCAGCTTGGATACATCGTGGCCTTGTATGCACGTGTGAAAAATTTGCTTCTTTCCATCCTTGTACGTACTGCGCTGTTTGGGTACATCGTGGCTTTGTATGCACGTGTGAAATTACTTTCTTGCTTCTCTCCATCCCCCTGTGTGCACTGCGCAGCTTGGATACATCGTGGCCCTCTTCAACAACCACGAGCTGGGCATCCACCATGTAGAGTTTGTCATCCAGGTATGCCAGTTCTGAGACCAATCATCCAGGATGCTAGTCCTGAGACTGGTCATCCAGGACACTAACCTTCAGACTGGTCATCCAGGACGCTAGTCTTGGGACTGATCATCCGAAATGCTAGTCCTGAGACCAATCATCCAGGATGCTAGTCCTGAGACTGGTCATCCAGGACACTAACCTTCAGACTGGTCATCCAGGACGCTAGTCTTGGGACTGATCGTCCGAAATGCTAGTCCTGAGACCAATCATCCAGGATGCTAGTCCTGAGACTGGTCACCCAGGACGCTAACCTTCAGACTGATTATTCAGGACGCTAGTCTTGGGACTGATCATCCGAAATGCTAGTCCTGAGACCAATCATCCAGGATGCTAGTCCTGAGACTGGTCATCCAGGACACTAACCTTCAGACTGGTCATCCAGGACGCTAGTCTTGGGACTGATCATCCGAAATGCTAGTCCTGAGACCAATCATCCAGGATGCTAGTCCTGAGACTGGTCATCTAGGACGCTAACCTTCAGACTGATTATTCAGGATGCTAGTCTTGGGACTGATCATTCGAAATGCTAGTCCTGAGACCAATCATCCAGGATGCTAGTCCTGAGACTGGTCATCCAGGACACTAACCTTCAGATTGGTCATCCAGGACGCTAGCCTTGGGACTGATCGTCCGAAATGCTAGTCCTGAGACCAATCATCCAGGATGCTAGTCCTGAGACTGGTCACCCAGGACGCTAACCTTCAGACTGATTATTCAGGATGCTAGTCTTGGGACTGATCATCCGAAATGCTAGTCCTGAGACCAATTACCCAGGATGCTAGTCCTGAGACTGGTCATCCAGGACGCTAACCTTCGGACTGATCATTCAGGATGCTGTCCTGAGATCGGCAAGCAGGCTATGGACTCTGTGCTTCTGCGCTGCATGCCAGACGTTGCTGTAGAAGGAAGTAGGATTTATGCGTCTTACTTTTGTGTTGCATAGAACGCTCACAGCGTTGCGTAAAGGCAGTCATAGTTGAGTTGAGCAGGCCGTCACTTCTTATGCATCTCCTGTTTGTGCTTAATAATGCTCACACTTTTAAAAGAGTGGTGGATGTAGTGTGCTAGGGTTAGAGCTCACTCTTAATTAGCTTTGTGCATTGGGTGCTAGCTACAGGTAATCCATGCATGAGTGGCCTGTTTGTTAAAAAAGAACGCACTGCATGAAAATGAACTTACACTCTTTGACCCCCTCCCTTTCTTTAATCTCAGTCCACCGCCCATAGCACATCCACCCTCTGCTTGCGCTCAACCTTCTTTTGAATCAAGATCAGGTGCTTTGCATGAACGTACACACACACTCTTTTGACCCCCTCCCTTTCTTAATCTCAGTCCACCGCCCACAGCGTATCCACCCTCTGCTTGCGCTCAAACCTGTTCTGAATCAAGATTAGGCGCTTTGCATAAACGTACACACACACTCTTTTGACCCCCTCCCTTTCTTCAATCTCAGTCCACCGCCCACAGCGTATCCACCCTCTGCTTGCGCGTAACCTTTTTTAAATCAAGATCAGGTACTCTGCATAAACGTACACGCACACTCTTTTGACCCCCTTCCTTTCTGCATCTTCAGTCCACCGCCCACAGCGTGTCCACCCTCTGCTTGCGCGTAACCTTTTTTCAATCCAGATCAGGTATTCTGCATAAATGTACACGCACACTCTTTTGACCCCCTCCCTTTCTGTATTTTCAGTCCACCGCCCACAGCGTTTCCACGCTCTGCTTGCGCGTAACCTTTTTTTAATCCAGATCAGGTATTCTGCATAAATGTACACGCACACTCTTTTGACCCCCTCCCTTTCTGTATTTTCAGTCCACCGCCCACAGCGTTTCCACGCTCTGCTTGCGCGTAACCTTTTTTAAATCAAGATCAGGTGCTCTGCATAAACGTACACACACACTCTTTCGACCCCCTGCCTTTTCGTATTTTCAGTCCACCGCCCACAGCGTTTCCACCCTCTGCTCGCGTGTGGAACAATTTGTGCAATCACTAGTCATGGAGCTACTGCCTCCACGAGCAGGAATGTCTGCTACAAAGAAGACAGAGGCAGAAGGTGTGTTTAAATGTTCTTTGTGCAATCACAAGTCATGGAGCTCCTACCTCCACGAGCAGGAACGCCAGCAACAAAGAAGAAAGCGGCACAAGGTGTGCTTTTGTGTGGCTTGGTTAATTCATGGAGCTACTGCATAAGGTGTGCTAGAGTCTACTTTTGTATGATTCAGTTGTGTGACTAATTTGATGCAATTAGTTGCAGCTTTTCTGTCTGCTCGTATTTGGGCATGTTGGGCGCCAAATTAAGTACTGGACGTTTTAGCAAAAATTCGGTCTTTGCATGGTGCTTGATTTTTCAAGTTTGGTGGGGCACCTTAAAAAGGCAGTTAAGAGTCTTGTCCTCGATTAAATTGAGCCTTACTCCGCAATCCAGCTCTACTCTCAATTTTAAGTTAGTTCTTCTCCTCAATTATAAAGTTCGGTCGGGCTCTGTTCCTCAATTGAAGAGGTGAGCATGGCTACCGCAACAACAATCGCTTGTGGTAGTGCCGTTGTGGTGTCTTTCATCTCACTGTTAGATATGTACCTGTTATACATATGCAATATGTGTGATTACCTTTTTTGATTTGTGTGTCGTGCAGTCTGCAAGACAGAGGCAGCAAACGGGGAGCCCCCGCTCAGTGATAGTGAATTTCGAAAGGCGGTGCAGGAGCTAGTCAAAAGCAAGCTGGAGAAGCCCAAAAGGTGTGTGTATGTCTGTGTATGTATGTTTGTGTATGTGTGCTTGTGTTTGTGTGCGTGCTCATGTACGCGCGTGTGTGTGTGTGTGTGTGTGTGTGTGTGTGTGTGCGTGCGTGCATGCGTGCATGCATGCATGCATGCATGCATGCATACATTGCGGACGATGGTAGGTAGGTGTACTAGTGGTTTGATAAATGACAACAGTACCATGCACTTATACAGTCAAGAGTTTGGAAGACCTGAGTAATTTATAGGCTAGCAGGTATAAGGTACACAATTGCTTGCAGTCATTGGTCACGAGAAACGCAGGGCCTAGATGGTGTATGCGTATCTGGGTAAGCAAGATTTTTTAGGTATTGAACCTGATCACACTAGCTACAAAGCAAATATTTGCCCGACTCACTCTATTTATTTTATCGGCCCTCTGGGTTTTCCTTTCAGACCACAGGCTTAGAGAGCTCTCCACTCGATGGTGGAACGAGATCACCTACCAAACACACACATACAGGCTCGGAGAGCTTTCCACTCGATGGTGGAACAAGATAACCTACCAAACACACACACATACGCACACACACACACACACACACACAGGCTTGGAGAGCTCGCCACTCGGTGGTGGAACGAAATCACTTACCAAACACTTGAGTTTGCACGCCAGGTAAAGATTGCGGCTGTGTAATCTTGCCTATTTGATGCTGTGCATAGCTGTGTAACATTTCTTATTTCATGCTGTGCATAGATGTGTAATCTCGACTACTCGATGCTGTGCACAGCTGTTCTCGCATGCACCATCATACTGTGGTAAGAAAGCATGCTGACAGTAGTATCAACACCGCAGGCATGCCACGTATCACCACCATCCAAAATACATTCACCAACCCTTGGCTGCTACAGAGAAGTAACACTATTGCGTCATTGTGTCCCTTATAATTAGGGTTGGCCAGAACCGTATGTATACACCGTACAAGACTGTATATTTGTTGATTTCCCTGCCATGAATTCCGTATATGCACTGTGTTTGGATGGTTTTACCAACCCTACTTACTATCACAAAACTCGCCGTTAATCCTCCGTGCGCTGGAATTTTCTTGCCTGGCCTATATTACCTACACCATCTAGGAGCTTTAACTCCGCATGCGCACGCCCTTTCTGTTGCACCACGACGACCGTTCCTGAGTACTCTTGTATCTTCAACCCCACAGGAAAGGGAAGCAGACGAGTTACGGAAGCTCTCTCCCACTGACCTGATGTCCTTTGCCAGTACGGTGCTGCAGCAGCCAAGCACCAGGTACAAGCGTTCTACATTTTTTGTCAGTGGCCTAGTGTCCTTTGCCAGTACGATCCTGCAGCAACCAAGCACCAGGTACAAGCGTTCTACATCTTTTGTTAGTGGCCTAGTGTCCTTTGCCAGTACGCTGCTGCAGCAACCAAGCACCAGGTACTTGTTTTATTTACTTTTTGTCAGGGAGCTTGACCTGCTTTTTCATTTGCCAGTACAATCTTACAGTAATTGCCAGCTGTTTTGGAACTGCCTTGTCAAGAAGCAAGGAACGTTTGCTGCAGCGTTTACAACATACCATACACTTGCAACGTTTCATACCCACACGTTGCTGCTTATACACACGTTGCTTATGCATACCACAAGCAACAGAGTAAATAACGCCTGCTCGTGCTTCGTGCTGACCATATTTCTCTCTTGCATTGCATGGCACATGCACAGGCGATTAAGGTCACTCACCCAACCACCACATGCAAAAGCGTGAATCACTGCTCCATGTTGTGCACACCCTGCAGCGATAGTCGCTGCTCAAGCAAAGTTTTGGTTGAAAAGTTGCTCATGCGTCCACCACAAGCAAAAGCGTTAGGCACTGCTTGTTGTTGCTCACTGCTTAGCGTTGCGGCACATGCAAAAGGCAATAGTCGCTGCCCATGCGGCTGAGGGGCCTGCTGATCTCATGCCACATTCAACAAAGCTGATAGCAACTTGGTGCTTCTCCCATAACACTGCCTCACAGGCAAAAGGCAATAGTTGCTGCACATGCGGCTGAAGGGCCTGCTGATCTCATGCCACATTCAACAAAGCTGATAACAACTTGGTGCTTCTCCTATAACACTGCCTCACAGGCGAAAGGCAATAGTTGCTGCCCATGCGGCTGAGGGGCCTGCCGCTGAACCTGTTGGGTCTGCCAAGGGTGCATTAGCTGCAGACAACCAGCCAGTACAAGTGGTGGAGTGCGTGAGCGAGTTCAAGCGCAGGTTTGTTAAATCTTGCATAAAGAGGCTGCAACTCGCTGCACACAAATGCATACGTTGTAAGGATTTTTAAACATGGGCTGAATTAAATACAGACATGAAGCATCCTCCTTGCGTGTATGCCGGTAAACATTTCCAACAGAGTCTGTATCCTGCATCATTAAAGAAGAGGAGCCGTTTTGGCGTTATCCATTTGAGTATTTCAATTGCTGAACCCAACTTGTACCCTCACTTACACAATATAATGACGATTTCTCAACAGACACCAATTTGCAACATTCCTGTTTAATCCGCAGCTGTGATGTGTGGCCAAATGTTGGAGCGTGGACGATTGCGCAGAAGAAGCTGAAGCAGGGTCAAGAGCCTCAGTAAATGAAGCTGAAAGTGATATCCCTTTACGTAATAGGGTTGTTGAACTGGTTTCTTTGTACCATACTAACATGCTCATGTCCTACTAAGCTAAAAGCCAACAAATTGTGCTGCCTTATACACATACTTGCCTGAAAAGGTCTTGCGGTGCGCCTTCCTATCGGACAGGTTCAGGTGTTTTGTTGCATTCAAAGTACCATGTTGCGCTGATGACGTGTAACTGGTGATGGAAGCCTTCCAGGAAGGTCTTTTTTTCTGTGTAGACTTGTACAACCGCTCCAGTACTGGTACCTTCAGCGCACTAGCCCTCAGAACCAGCTGGTTTCTTGAGGATCTGCAAGGATCAACAGATGCAGAAAGCTTGTCGGGTCGAATCACTGTCACAGCAAAGTACAAGACGCAGCACATCAACTAACTGAAAAACCAACAAGGGTTACAAGGATGGCCAACAGCCCGAGACTCTGGCTGATGGCAATTGGCTGGTGAAACAAAATCAACTAGTGTCGAAAATTGAAAATAAAGCTGACACAAACTTGAGGAGTCTGTATGAGTCTTAATTCAGAAATGCATTGACACTAAAAAACCAACCAACTCTGACACAGGATTTGTCACTACCACCAATTGGGCGTGACAAGGCAGCCACACAAAATGTCTCCAGAGGAAGTAATGAGGGCAAGGTTTGATGTTATAGTGACGGTTCTAGAAGGATGTATTACGGCATCAAAAGGCTGCGTTGCATAGCCAGAGGGGTGTGCGGCGTCCTGAAAGCTATATTTGCTGTTCAATTTATACTCCCTGGTTAACAAACCAAGAGACTTACAACCAAACAAACGCGATTTACATCTAATTGAAAATAAGTTCGCTGACACTTCACATATACAACAAGCAGAAAAGGCACAAAAACAACATAAGCTGAGAACGCCTCGCTTGCTCAGGAACCGCAAACCCCTTCACATCATCCAACTATAAGCAAAAGGCAGCAGTCACAGCAGCCACACAAGGAATCAACTCTACCGCCTCGGAGTCCTGGTGGTGTGCAGGCTTCTGCCTCCCAACCACCTGATCCCCACTACAAAGCTTTTCTTATTTTTATCTCCGGGTGGGACATTGTGTGTCTCTGGCTGCATCCACTGGGTGGTGCAGAACACAAACATACTTTCCTAATCCATGCCAGAGGTGTTAACACCATCTGTGCTCTTTTTCTTCTTCTTTTTCCTCCTTTTCAACGAAAGACCAGAAGGTAATGATTACAAGAATAAGCTGTCACAAAAGTAAGAAATAGAGTTTGGATAAAGGTGATTACTACAAATATGCCACTGTAGTTAGAACCAACCAATTAGGCACTGAATATAAGCAAACTACAGCTTGCAACCTTCGCCCAAGCTTTGCAATCAAGTTTACGCTACTTGCCCAAGCACAATTGTAGACAGCAGACAGAGCCATTAAGGAACAGGAAGGAATGCTAGAAAAAGCTAATATTAAAGCGTCTGGAAGGAGGAGTTACTTATGCAAAAAACATATTGATGAAATCGATGATCATTCTCAGAAAGTACAGCCTAAAAAGGGAATGTCAAGATACGATAGTTTTGGGGCGTCCAAATAAGTCCACACACTCACTGGCCGTGCGTAACAAGATGGTTATTGTTATTTCAAATCATACACAAATAAATGAGGAATGCTGCCATATAGCCTGCCCTTTTTAATCATAATTGGCCTCAAAATCAGAGTTGCATGGTTGCTGTTAACGAAGCACACTCTTCCTGTGTACATCGCATGTTTTCACCTGGTTATGGCAAGCATAGAGTTGCTAAGGTCATAATCGCAGGCGGCAATGGCCTCTACCTGGACAGAGTATTTTGATCAGCATTGGGAGGTTATTACAACGACAGCTTATAGCCGCACGCATGTTCACACCGTGAATTCTGCATATCCTCATACACGCATGTGCATACTGTGAAATTGTGCATCTCCTCTCATATGCATGTTTGTGCTGTGAAATCTGCATCTTCACACACAAGCCCACCTCGATTGCTTCCTCATACTAGTTTTACTCCTCCACAAGCCCCCACTGGGGAAGCATCTCTGCCAGCATGCGCACAAATGCTTCATTCTTTGAGTTTTCACGCAGCAATTTCATCAGCCTTGAACGCAGAAGTGAGCGTGACCTTAAAGATTTGCTGCGGACCTTTTCTGCACCTTCTTCTAGGTCATCTATGATTATCATGTAATCAAGGTCATAGAGCATTTTTGATTCACAAGGGATGCTGTTAATCAGCTCAATGTGCTTCTCACCAAACACGCAAATAGCCCTGTTCTTCCTCCCTTTACAAACCTGAGCGCTAATGCTAGCAAACTCCCTTGCTTCCCCTTTTTGCAGCTCACTCAGCACAATGTCAACGTCTACCTTCATTGTGTTTTCTGCGGCATCTGCAGGGAATGAAGACGTGCAAATAGCCATGCAAAAGCCAGCAGCAAGCAGAGCACGGCGTCTGCGCATCTTGAGCAAGTCATGGCCTGCGGCATTACAAAGGAGGAATCGTGTGCTGGTGTGTATGGAAATTATGTCTGTTTGTGTGAATGCATGCGTGTTTCTGGTATGCTTATGCGCATCATCTGTGCCTTGCAAAACTGTAGATTTGTATTTTACATAAGCCCGACGGGGAATGATTGCTTAACTCCATCGTCGAGGCTGCGTACTCCATAGTCCACAGAAAAGTAACTAGTCTCGGGCAGGGTCGATTTGGGCGTGAATTGATATGTTTGGGGGTGCCTGGAAATCTGTGTATTCTGGCTTGCCTGTGTGGGAAACTCAGGCAGAACGATCAGAAGGAAGTATTTCGAGGCTCAAAGTGAGCGTGATAATGTGCTCTTTGGTTAAAAAATACCACATTTCTTGGATGTTTCAATTATGCCCAATTTGATAAAGGAGCACTTGATTGCCAGCACCTAATACAATCCCAGAAGTCCTGAGATACTCCTTTTTTATTCAGTTCTTTTTAGTATCATCAACTAGACTGCTGATAAAGTTTGATCTGGAATGATCATCCCAACCTGGACAAGTTTTTAGAGTGCAAAGTGTTCCCCCTTTATTTGGGAAATGCTGCGCTTTGAGCAGCAGGAGCATACAAATTATAACCACAAGAGAAAGCAAGATTGTGCGCGTGTCAATAGCCCAATAAGCAAAGCAACGACGGGCTTCTCTTGTTGCAGTTTCATCAAGCAAAGGAAGCTAGAGATCTGTATGACATCGTACGGCAGTGATCATTTTTACCTCGTCACCCCAACTTGTGGTTTACTTTAACCTACATGTCCAATTGTGCTTCCGCCATCAGTGAAGTCAATAACATTAAAACCCTTGCACTTCCTTCAATCGAACCAGTGCAAATAATGATTTAACATCTACGCATCTCTTGCGTTTGCCTCAATGTGTGTTCAGCGCTGGCTGATATCTACTCTGGTCAAAGCCTCTATTTTAAAGCCCTTACTAAGCCATTTGCATTACAACTTCTTTCTATGCGCTTCATTTATGTCATTGGTGATTTCTGCGCTACGTGTAGGTTATGTAGGTGGGATGACGCCAGTTTCCTGCTTCCTCTTTCAAAACACCAAGCTGAACATTTTGGATATCGAGTTCTCAAGCAATCTCTTGCCCAGGAAAGGATGGCGTGCATACCAGGGACATTCTTAAGAGCCTTGCTGAATGAAAATAAAGCTAGATACTGTTCATAAAGCAGCTGGGGCAAAGCACATTTCTGATGAGCGTTCTACTCCTAAAGCCATTTTTGTCCCTCAGACCTCTGCTACTTAGTGTGAGGCTTTGAGCATCTACATCATCAAGTTTTGGCAAGACCGTTTGCCATTTTGGCTGCTATGCTCGTACAAATAACAACCCTCTATTGACTTTTTCTCCACCTGCTACCCCAAGGCCACACTGCCCCTTGCATTACCTGTGCCTCCCTGATGATGCTGCCCATCGTGCTCCCCTGCAGTCATTCACACGCGTGATGAAAGCAATGATGGTGAGTTGCGTGCAGTCAAACTATATACAAGCACCACAATCTTAGCTGCACATCCAGCTGGTTGCTGCTGCTGTTCTCCTGATTTATATGCTGCAGGACAGGCACGTCGTGAGATGCTCAAGGTAGGTATAGAGAACCTGCTGTGTTCTGGGCACTGCTGCAGGGATTCTGTCCTGGCTTGCAGCTCAAAGCTGAAACGGCTCTGGGCCTTGCTGATAATGCTGAATACGAGGGCGGCAGCCTGTGCTGGAGGGAGAAGGCAGGGCGACTGGCTCGGGTGCGCATTTGCGTGCTCAAGAATGGATGGACATTTTTTTAATTGGACTTTTATATAATATTGATTGATGAAAAATTTCACACCGACCCGGAGTTGGTAGCAAAAGGTGACATCAAGCCTGTGCGATGCCACTGCGGCTCAGACACTGCACCATACGCTCTGAGACTCGGCGTGTATATTCACTAAACTGATGAAGGAGTGGT
>Ga0307942_1003772_pt1 | contig 12246 bp, 12 predicted proteins | sample OrgLakmetagen175_FD_201846 | JGI IMG/M metagenome (GOLD analysis project Ga0307942, IMG submission 201846) | Saline water microbial communities from Organic Lake, Antarctica - #175 | ecosystem: Environmental > Aquatic > Non-marine Saline and Alkaline > Saline | place: Antarctica: Organic Lake...
TTATTTTTTGATCACACACACACACACACACACACACACACACACACACACACACACACTCACACACACATGCACACATGCAAACACACACACACACACACTCGTACACGCGTGCACACACACACACACACACACACATACACACACACACACTCACACACACACACTCACACTCACACACACACGCACAACAAACACACGCACACACACACACTCACACACACACACACACACACACACACACACATACACACACACACACTCGTGCGCACACATTTATCTACACCTGGTTTTGCAGGATCCTCTTTTCTGACATAGATGGGACTTTAATGCACGATCCAGTTGAAGAGCAAGATCGTTCCCTCCTCCCGGTAAGTACAAATCTGACAAGACACATAAAACATTATGCACCTGTAACATACTTGTACATTGCTGTGCACACACCATGCCACAATTGTACAATTACGTGCTTACTGTGTTAATGTCACATACTTACGTGTACAGGGAAATGAGCTTCACGTCACTCCTCCCTCTGCAAGCGGGCGGCAGGTAAAGGAAAGAAGCGGGATGCTGACCCTCCACATTGTTGCACATTATCTTTCTCAATTCAAAATTTGGGCCGTGGGACTGCTTTTTCTCCTACAAATTGAGGGGAAGCCATTTGTTTGCGTTGTTGGTTATTTACTAAGTAATCCTCGTCCGCCACAGTGCACCAGAGCGTGCCTGTGGAAGTTTCTTTCATCATGTGCTAACGTCATTGTTGCTGAACATGCTTTGCATGTACGCGCTCTATATGTGCTAACATCAGCCATTTGCATCTGAACCCTGAGCTCTCCATGCCGAGGGTCACCTATTGGTGCAAATGTTTCCTGTACTAGTCCCACGTATGCTGTCTATGCTGGACATGGATCTCAAGGCACCCTGCTACCTTGCAAGCATCCGGTCTACCATTTAAACTAGAGCTAGTCCTTAAACTCTATAGCAGAGTAGATTGCACCCATCTTTGACCCATTATTCCCCTAGGGGCACCTCTTACATTTCAATGTTGAATCTCATTCTCCTAGTGTTTAGGTCTTGTCTAACCTCAATCTCTGCTGGCGACGGGCACGACTCAGCATACTCTCTAGGCAATACTGTTTTGTATCCTGCACCATTCTTGTTGCTGTACATGCTTTGCATGTACGCGCGCTACATGTGTGTGCGTGCAATGGGCGCTGGTCTCAAAATACCTCACTTTCAGCACACATAACTGTTTCAACCAAGGAGTCACCTCCTAGGCGCTTTGTGTACTGGACCTCAGTCTCAGCTTACAATGGATGCTTACGACAGTATAAACAACACTGCTCCACCTGACCAGGGCTCAACTTCTATGTGTACTGGGTCTCAGTCTTAACTACGGATATAATGCAACTTATCACGCAAATTGCTATCTACTTAACAAATTATTCAGGGAGTCATCTCCTCGGCAACAATCAACCTTGTAGCAGGCCATAGAGCGAAGGGTTTGAAGTTTGTTTTAGGTGCGTGGTGCGTTGTAAAGAGAAAACGAACAAAAACAACCACGCAGGCAGTGGAATTTGCTCCCCACGTTAACTGACCAAGATGAGCCACTTTAATACGGGAAATCATAAAACACCACACTGAGAGAAAACTTGATGTGGAGAACCATGACACCTCTGAGGGTCCACACTGAGGCCTCAGACGGCAACGCTTACATTATGAACAGCGTGTTCAAAGATCCTCTCTGGTGGCTTTGGAGCCTTTGTTACCTTTGTCGTTCCAGCGTGAACAGCGTGTTCAAAGATCCTCTTTGGTGGCTTTGGAGCCTTTTTCACCTTAGTCGTTCCAGCGTGAAACAGCGTGTTCAAAGATCCTCTCTGGTGGCTTTGGAGCCTTTTTTACCTTAGTCGTTCCAGCGCACCCTTTTTGTCGTTCCAGCGCACCCTTTTTGACTTTTTTGTGTTCAAAAATCCTCTCTGGTGGCTTTGGAGCCTTTTTTACCTTAGTCGTTCCAGCGCACCCTTTTTGACTTTTTTGTGTTCAAAAATCCTCTCTGGTGGCTTTGGAGCCTTTTTTACCTTTGTCGTTCCAGCGCACCCTTTTTGACTTTGTTCGCTGTTGCAGCCCTCACATGTGAAGGCATGGGTGCAAGTTAATGCAATTCTGTGTAGGCTTAAATACGTACACAAACAATGAACGACACAAGAGGAAAGAGGTCCTGAAGTCCTTTGATGTATTGATGCGGGTGCATTTTTATCTGCCCATGCTTTAAGCAAAAGTAGGTGCCAATACAATTGATGATGTGTGGTGATAATGTGTGGTGATAATGTGTGGTGATAATGTGTGGTGATGATGTGTGGTGATAATGTGTGGTGAGTGCCTCTTGCACCAATGCATTGCTTTCTCCGATTTTGTGTGCAGTCACGGGCGCACGGCTGTCCACGTTACTCATGCGCTTACCTTACCTACCGTACGCTGATGCACTAGTGTGTGAAAATGGTGAGTGGTTACGGTTGTACTTTACGTTTCATGTGTTGCGTGTGTGTATGTGTGCATGTGTTCGTGCATGTGTGTGTTTGTATATGTGGGTGTGTGGGTGGGTGTGCGTGTGCGTGTTTGTGTGTGCATGTGTGTACATGTGTATGCGTGTGTTTGTACAGGGGGAGGAGGTGGAGGTGGCTCTAATAGCATCTTAGTATGTTTGTAAGTAGTACCTATGCTTAACTTTGCAAAGGATTTCTTTAGGGGCCAAGGGCAGCCCAGTTTGGGTAGGCGCTGGATGCACTTAGTGCTCAGATTCAGTAATCATTTTTTTGAAGCAGACACCAAAAAACCTAGCCGAAAACTTATTGATTTGCTTTTACCGGTCATTCTTGTGTGATCATTCTCAGGGGGGCGTATCTTCTATCCCGGCAGTGAGTTGCAGACAGGTATAATACTGCCTGCGTGAAAGACAGCCATATCAGCACACCTTGTTTGAAGAGTTGCCAAGATTGCCAGACTGCATACTTTGTGAGATCAGTGCCTTTGCCTCAGCAAGTTCGGCGCAACTGCGCTTCTGAAGGACGCTTATGTGTATTTGCAATGTGAGCCTGAAGTAAGCAAAGGGACATTTGCCTTAAATAAAGCAGTGCTCAAATCATGAGCTGCTGGAGGAAGAAGAATCACTCGTTTCTCGCTGTGTGTGTGTGTGTGTGTGCGTGTGTGTGTGTGTGTGTGTGTGTGTGTGTGTGACCAACAATCATGGTGTGTCCCCTTTAAAAAGATAATAAACACACATGCACACATACACACACACACACTAACACACACACTCATATATGCAACTCACACAGGATGCCCAATAACAGAGGATCATAAGTGGCGACTAAGTCAGGCTGCTGCTGGGCCCGCCCAACAGGATGCACAGGCACCTGAAGCCCGGCAGGGCATCCTGTGGGAGTACTACAGGTGTTGTTGGTGTTGTGTGGTGTTGTGGTGCGATGGTGTGATGGTTGGTGGTTCCTCACAATTATGTGCATACCGTAGTAACGTGTACTCAATCTGCACCCCTCCAAAAAAAGGGTCATTTTTACCCTGTCCGCACCAATCCGCACTTCTCTCAATATATATTTTAGTGCTTGCCGCACCAATCCGCAGGGGCAAAATGCCCTCAGGACTGCACCGAGAGATTAGAAAGGCACCAAGAGACTCAGAGGTGCATTCCATAACACAATAATACGTCCAAAAGCACTGAGAAGTCAAAATGAGCCTGGTTCTGCTCAGTCATCCAATCTGTGTCAGCTGGCAACTGATTTTGCCTTCTAGTCTTTCCAAACTCAAGTCCTCCTCATCTTTCCTCCTGCTGGCTTCCTTGCTCTCCTCACTCCCCTCCTCCTCACTTCCCTCCTCCTTACTCCCCTCCTCCTCACTTCCCTCGCTTGGCTGTCTCCGCTGCACGCTTCTGCTTGTCTGCACGCTGCTTCTGCACGTACTGCTTCAACTTTAGCCTGTCCTCTTGTTGCTGCTCAAGCTGCTCGGTGGATGGGGGGGCCTTGCAGAAGCTGGCCATCCCTGTCTCAACACGCCCCATAGGTTCCTTGGGGTCAGACCCACCATTCCTGTTTGATATAACGAATCTGCACGCTTTTCCACTTTTAAGTAGTCAGGAGCCTTAGACATATCTAAGCACCCCTGCACACTCAGTTTGTGCAGAAGAGTGCCCAGGTGGGCAGGGTGGAAATCCCTGCCAGAAAATTAATTTGCAAAAGCTTCTCCCCGGTGCCATCAACTTACCAGGGGTGTTTGCAATAATATTGGGGACATTTTGGTGAAGGTCCGGTTAGGGTTAGGGTTTAGGGTTAGGGTTAGGGTATAGGGTTTAGGGTTAGGGTTAGGGTTAGGGTATAGGGGGTTAGGGTTAGGGTTAGGGTTAGGGTTAGGGTTAGGGTTAGGGTTAGGGTTTAGGGTTTAGGGGGGTCTGGGGTCAAGGTCCAATTTTGGACCCCCTTTTGGCAGGGGAAATGGCGAAGCTATTGAAAAAGTGCACGGCCCAAGTCGGGGCAAACCGATTTCTTCGATGAATTACATAATTATTAAAACTATGCAGTGAGACCCTCTGCTACAAGCTGGGGCATCTGCACTGCAGGTGTGGCTTCACAGACTTTGAGTGTGTTTGGCACACTATTAGCTGGTCCCATTGAAACAAATGTTTGAGATCTGTGTGAATATTGCTTGGATTTGGATTCAGCTGTTGCTGCCCACCACGGCCCAACCCCAGCATTCCAGACCATATTACTTGGCAGGGCATGCCCTGGGAGCATACTGAAGGACTCCCGACACCCAGGTGGTGGCCAGAAAGCGTATTTGCAGGGTTTCCAGAAAGGCACAATTTTTGCCCAGCAAACAGGCCCACGCATCAAGTCCAATGGGGGCGAATTTTCACCCCCCCTTTTTTTTGCTGCAACGGGTATGGTTTAACCCAAAACGTGTCTGGGAACAAAACAATGGTGAAATTTGGATTTGGAATCACATTTCTGTACCCATGCATGGGTACAACCTCCTTTTCGGCAGGGAAATGGCACAAATCCAGCCCCCGACGCACACAGTGGACCCCACACCCTTATTCTTGGCGCAGAAGTGTTTCATAAGTTGTTTCTTACTACCACGAACTATTAAAAGTCAAAAAACGATGAGGTTTGTTTTAGGGACAAAATTTGGCTGGGAATGGTGGTTCTGACTTGGGGGCTCTTCCCCACTCATGACCCGTCAAAAACTCAAAATAATTATTAGAACCCAATCCGACCCCCTCAAGTATTTAATTATTTGGGGAAATGAGTAGGCCGCACCCCCCCAAAACAATAATTTTGCGGCGTGATATATTGTCACTTACTAAGTTAGGTATGCACTCACTTCACTAGAAGATTGTTCGAGACGTCTGTGGGCTATGACAGATCAGGTCAGCCACGCCATCGAGGTCAAACCCAGTTAGCACAGTTGAGTTGCACAGAGGTTTACAAACAATCTCAGGTGTGTACAAACCTTAAGTCTATAAACAGTCTATTGCACTCCTGCATGAGGTAAAGGTCACTGAGTGCGAGAGTTCAGGTCGAGGGCTAATTGCAATTTATACGCTGGCGATGGTTACATTTCAAGCATTGATGAAGGGAAAAGGTTGCCATTGCCAGGCAGCTATGTAATTCTCAGGCTTGTGCTCAGACAATCAGACGGTACGGTACTATGAGTACGGTACAGTCCGTCTTTTTGTAAAAGAGGGCGTATTTCAAAATTTTAGCGACCGTATGACTATGATTATGATACAGACTGTCTAGACGTTAAAATACAGTACGGTGTACGCTACGGTGCCGAGCTGGCACTGCCAGTGCAAATTTGGCCTCAGAATGGCCTTTCCGCCCCAACACTTCCCATTTCCACATCCCGCATGCTCCTCTCATGTGTTGACGCCACAGATTGCTTCCCTGAACAACCCTGAGGCTGGGTTGGGGCTGCATCAGCTCGGGGGAAGGGCCCAGCAGTGGCTTGCATGGAAACTCAAAGTCGAACGCAGTACTTGATTCCTGGTTCCTGGTTAACAATTAGCGTTTCATACGTGAACAATTGTTGCGAAAAGAAAACTATTGTTTTGGGCCGAAATTGGAGCAAAACGGCCAAGTTAAAACGAAATCGCACTGTACAGTGGCCACCGTCCTGTTCGGTTCGAGACCGTACCAGTTGACTTTACCGTATTAGTTCAATACGGTTTGGCGTATTACGGTACGGTTTTGTAAATACGGTCAAAATCGCTCTAGTACAGCGTAGTCGCACAAGCCTGGTATTTCTGTCAATAGGCAAATTCAAATTTGCGACCTTGACATCTGCCCTGGAATCACAGTATAGACAACAGACCACTAGGCTTTGGGATAGCTGCCTTGAAAGTATAATACAGGTAACCCGGTGTTGCGTCACTTGAAGCCAGGTAAAGTTGTAGTGTTGCAAGCATGCTTGGTGCGCATGTCTGTTTGCCAGGTCCGCGGTAGTTTGGGGGAGCTCTGCGAACATGAGTCGGCACTTCTATGGGTGCGGACATGGGTCGGCACTGGGTGCAAACATGTGTCGGCACTTAATGGGTGCGAACATGGGTTGGTACTTCTATGGGTGCAAACAGGAGTCGGCACTGGGTGCCATGTTTGGCAATGGGTGCGAACATGGGTTGGTACTTCTATGGGTGCGAACAGGAGTCGGCACTGGGTGACATGTTCGGCAATGGGTGCGAACATGGGTTGGTACTTCTATGGGTGCAAACAGGGGTCGGCACTGGGTGCCATGTTCGGCAATGGGTGCAAACATGGGTTGGTACTTCTATGGGTGCGAACAGGGGTCGGCACTGGGTGCCATGTTTGGCAATGGGTGCGAACATGGGTTGGTACTTCTATGGGTGCCAACAGGAGTCGGCACTGGGTGCCATGTTCGGCACCGGGTGCGAACATGGGTTGGTACTTCTATGGGTGCGAACAGGGGTCGGCACTGGGTGACATGTTCGGCAATGGGTGCAAACATGGGTTGGTACTTTATGGGTGCAATCAGGGGTCGGCACTTCTAAATAAATTTTGCGCAGCATTATTTGAGCTGGGGACGTGACCTAAAAAAATTTGTGCAGCATTTTTTGAGCTGGGGCCTGTGGTCTGTGGTTGTGATATCTTCTTTGACAATCTTTTGTCAATTTCCTGTAACAGACCCCTCTATCGGTGAAAAGTAACAGATAAAATGTGATTGATTAGATCGGGCGTTTCAGTACTTAAAATTTTGTAAGGGAAAGATCCTGATAAATTTGGCCTTAAAACTAGGCACCAGCTTTGCGTGGTATGCATTCGGAACCACGGCACCAGCGGCTTCCTTAATGTGTAGGGAGTCATTGTCACTGCCCACGTATTTTTCCTAATTTTACTTAAAGACCAAAAACCCGATCATGCACTGCAATTGTTGTATACAAGAAAGGAGACCCTGTGTATTCCATGTTTCTTCCTAATCCAGCTGAACCAACTCTAGTCTTGCATTCTTTTTTCTGCTACTGAGCAATCTGTCACCTGCACGTAAAAAGCGTGCTTACTTCTCATGTGTTTTAGGTGTGCTTGAGTATTTGTGTGAGCTCATTTCCTCCGAAACAGTTTCACAGTATTACCTATTAGAAGTTGAGATAAAGTTAGGAAGCGCTCATCAATCTGCTTGTGCAATCATATGATGCCCTTATTTCCTTTGATACAAGAAGGAAAACACATCGTCTGACCAAGATGTTTGTATTGTCCTGAACAGCTAGTGACGAAACAGCTCTCACTGTACCCCTCACCCACCAAAGCACCTTCACTACTTTGCCGCTTATGTTATCAACAAGTGTGTGAGGGTGGGTGCAAGTGTGTATGTGAGCATGGCAGTTATTACTTCAAGCACGCTGCCTACCCGTACTTACGCTGCCACTTTGGCATTCACATTTTCCAGACCACATCCTGGTTTTCAGGGCATTGAAATCAGAGGGCTGGCAGCTAGACGCCAACGGCTACACCACCAGCTTCCGTGTGATGGTGAAGGGCAAGAGCCAAGAGCAAATGCAGGCGGCTATACAAGCAGCACCCAAGGAGCTGCAAAGCACCTTCAACTGTGAGTTTGTGTTCAATGTACCCCTCTTTATTGACTTTCGTTTTGAAGTCATGGGGCCTAGTCATAAAGGGGGCTGGAAAATGAGCAAATTTGCAGGCATTCTAGCAATAAACAAGGACCTGTCAATTAAAGGCAGTTCCAGCGTTACATTTTTATGGATGTTTTCTTAGTATTTAAGTGACTGTGCTCTAAGGGAAAGATTAATTGCAGGCATTCTAGTCACTATCACTATAAACATGCTTTTAAAGAACACTTATTGCTATAAGGCGACTAGAAGATAGGGTATGCAACTAGTTTTTGACTGACAACTGACAATTAGCCAACGGCAACACTCCAATCTTAGAGTGGCAACCGTTTCTGTTGGGAGGCTTGTCTCTGTGTCTTATACACCAAGGTGAATCAAGGATCATGCATATTCCTGCTTCCCAATTCATGGCATACTCACTAAAAAATACCTGTGAAATTGTATTAAGCGTTTTGGGTTGTGCTGCACGTTGCGCCTGGTGCGTAATTCCCCCCCTTTCCCTTATCTGACAGTTAGGCGTGTTGCGGTTTTATAACCCGCATTCAACTCAACAACAAAATTGAGCTGCAATTCACAAATTGCATGGTGCATTCCCTTTCTGATCCGCATTCAACGACAAAATTGAGCTGCAATTCACAAAATGCATGGTGCATTCCCTTTCTGATCCGCATTCAACGACAAAATTGAGCTGCAATTCACAAATTGCATGGTGCATTCCCTTTCTGATCCGCATTGAACGACAAAATCGAGCTGCAATTCACAAAATGCATGGTGCATTCCCTTTCTGATCCGCATCGAACGACAAAATTGAGCTGCAATTCACAAATTGCATGGTGCATTCCCTTTCTGATCCGCATCAAACGACAAAATTGAGCTGCAATTCACAAAATGCATTGTGCATTCCCTTTCTGATCCGCATTCAACGACAAAATTGAGCTGCAATTCACAGATTGCATGGTGCATTCCCTTCCCTCAGATCTTGCATACAAGATAGAAGCCAGCGTGCCTCATCGCAAACGAAAAAACATATCATAAATGATTTGAGCCCTTGCTCCTTACACGTTGTCGTCAGGCTTAGCTATTGTAAAGCGGCATACTGACTTCTACCCCGCCTCTAGCAGAAATGTCGGTGCTGTGAGACATCTTACAGTGCTTGCTATCCACAAACCTCATACTCACACTCATACTCGTACTCACTCCCTTGCCTTTTTGCAGTGGGGCTTGCCAGCTTCTGCCCTGCTCTTGTCGGTGCTCGGAGGCCTGTAGCAGCCTGTGCACAAATTTTGACTTGCACTCATTCCTTTCCTTCTTGCAGTGGGGCACGCCGACTTCTACCCTGCCTCTAGCGGCAAAGTTGGTGCTGCGAGGCACCTGGTGCAGCGTTTGAATTCTTCGCTTGAAGCAAGCACCTTCATGTGTGATGATGATAATGTGAGTGCTGTGCCTTACTGTGGAGGAGTGATGGGGTCCTATTTTGTTTGCATCGTGAGATGGCGGTAAAATAATGTTTGGATCTCAAACCGAGAAGGAAAGCAGTTGTGAGGACCATGGAAATACTAAGATGGAAAAACTCAAGAGGGGGATAGATTAAACGCAAGAGCAATATGAGCGGTATCACTCTACTTCACTCCAGAAACCGGAGTTCAAGTGTCAAACACACTAAATGTAGCAGGTTGCTGAGCTTAAGTAGCTAGCCTTTGATGTAGATGGGTGGTGGTTCCTGCATTACAACTTCCTTACTGTGTCCCTTCATCTCTCCTTTGCTGTGCTTGACTGTCGTCCAACAAGCAAGCAAGGGGGGGGAAAGGGGGAAAAGGCCCAAGCAGGTATTGCCTAAAAAATTTCCCACTCCCTTTATAGGTATGGCAGAAAGTTATAAGAAAGATAATAAAAAGGCACGTTAGGTGCGTAATATGGCATGATGCTTCAGATAGGGAGAACAGTGGGATGCTCATTACTGACTGCATATCTCTCATTGGCTACACATTGGAAATGGGTACCATCAGCTTCATCATTCTCACCATCCTTGCCCTATCCAGGATTTGGATTTGGCTGCGGTGGTTGCAAAGGCCTTCCTGCCCACCTGTACATCGGTGCGTGTGTTCTCAGCAAGTGGCATGAAAAGCCGAAGGGGGAGGTGCTTTTGTATTTCTTTTTGTTACCCTTTGGTGTGTATTTTTGTGCAGCAGCTGTCTCAAAGCGTTGCAGGGATTGCGTCAACAGTTCTACAGCCTTGATGTATGTGCCTTCAGGCTGCTGCAGCGCTATATTGAACGGTGGTCAAGGTTCTAGCAAATTGTAAACTGGACAACACACAATATCTCTTTGATTTTTTCAGCCAGAGGACAGTCTGTATGTGTGTGTGTGCATGAGTGTGTGTGTTTATGTGTTTATGTGTGTGTGTGTTTGTGTGTGTGTATGTGTGTGTGTGTGTGTGTGTGTGTGAGAGAGAGAGAGAGAGAGAGAGAGAGAGAGAGAGTTTGTGCGTGTCAGGGGAGGTTGTCCCCACGCCAAAAGTCACCCCAAACAGTGCCAATAAGCTATTCACCCAACTCAAAGCCCCTTCTACCTCATCTGAATGCAAGATACTGAATTTTATGTATAAACCATTGACATTGCTGGTAATTCGGCATCCCAGGGGGTTCTGTGGGGCCCAGTGCATATTTTGCACCCTCTCTGCGCCTTTTAGCCTGCTTTCTTTGTAGGCATATAAACAGGAGGCTGCAAGAAGCATAACTTTTGGAACACCCCTGTCCGCGCTGCTAAAAACTATATATTTGGAATCCTGGGATCAAGAGCTATCGATTGGTATATGCATGGGTCCGATCCGAGGAGGGGAGGGGGGGGGGTGGTTGAGGGGGGGTTCGACCTTTTGGGACACCCCCTCCAGAATTTTTCTGGGCCACTTCTACAGAATTATAAAGACACCATTGGATTCCTGAGCTCAAGAACTGTCTATTGGCACCCTCTTTGGGTAAATTGAGTAAAAGGGGGGTCTGTGTGCATGGCTGGGAGTCAGTGCCATGCACGCAAGGGTGTGGGCGGCAGGGGGTGTAAAGGTGAACATGCAGCAAATCAGTTCAAACTTCCAGGATAGCGATAATGTATGATGTGATTATAAATGGTGAAGTCAGGAGGGCAGTCAGTGGACTTGCAAGCAAGTTGTGGGTGCCTGGAAGGGCAGGTATGCATGGGCGTCCGCTGCTCAATTTTTGTCGCATAACTCTGCTGCAACTCACTTTTCAGTATGGTGAGTATGTAGATGGATGGGGAATTAAAAAAGGAGCGGATTGATACCCTTTTTGTCCATGTAGGGTTACTGCAAGGGGGGTTTTGGGGTGAATGGATGGGTCAGGGGGGTCCCACCCGTATTTTTGAGGGGTGTTCCACTACTTTTTTTTACCCTCCTGCATAATAAAGAATGAATTTAGTTATCCAACGCAACTTTCAGGTCCCAGATTGGTGAAGTGGGTGGGGAGGTATGGCTGATTTAGGCTTGTTGGCACTGTTTGGCCGGGGGGGGGCATGGGGACGATTGGGAGTCTTTGTGTGGATCATTCTCTAGCAGACATTAAAAAAGGAGGGAAGACAGTCTTACGCCGTGCCACTTTTGTATATTATATCAATGCTTTTTTTCTTAACTTGATACAACAAGCAATTGCGTATTGCGTGTGTGGAAGGAAAAACTGGCATCAAAAACTGAAAACAAACAGGTGGATGCGTATGTCCTGCATTTTTTGTTTGTTACCTGAAAACTTTTTGTATTCCCGTGTGCAGGATTCTGTGGTGAAAGCGGTCGTAGCTAGGCCGGAACATTTTGTGTCTGCTACCAAGCAAGGAACGGTGAGCCCTTGTTTGATGTATTGAGCAGGCGCTGTGCCTATAACATTTGCCTATAACATTTAGACAGTGGTAAATTGAGGCCTTAATCATTCCCTTGCTGCAATTGAAACGTCTAGCAGGGCACGTTCTCTTTCTCTATACACTTTATTCTAGCTTCTTTTTCTGGTGTCTTGTTCAGTCTGGCCTCTTTCTCTTCTTGAAGCTGGCTTTTTTATGCTATAGCTCAACTGCCCTCGCTGGCGGATATA
>Ga0307942_1003773_pt1 | contig 12245 bp, 13 predicted proteins | sample OrgLakmetagen175_FD_201846 | JGI IMG/M metagenome (GOLD analysis project Ga0307942, IMG submission 201846) | Saline water microbial communities from Organic Lake, Antarctica - #175 | ecosystem: Environmental > Aquatic > Non-marine Saline and Alkaline > Saline | place: Antarctica: Organic Lake...
GGCTCCAGTTTTTTCTCTTTCACAGAATTTTAGTTATATCATCGGAACCCTTAGCTCAAGCCCAGTCAATTGCCACCCTTTTTGAGCAAACTGGGTGAAAGGGGGGGGGTTGTGGACATGTCCAAAAGTCAGAGGCACACGCGCTCGGGTGCAGGCCGCGGGGTGAGTCAAGCCACTGGAGCAGCAATTCACTCCAAACTTCCAGGATTGTGCCAGCATGAGATAGTCAGTGGAATTTTGAAGAAATGGAAGCTGGGGCTGTGCAAGCCAGGTGTTGGTGCCTGGTAAGTCATGTGTGCATGGGCGTCCGTACCTCAGTTTTTGCCCCATAACTCTGCAACGATTCAGTTTCAGGTCTTGATGAGTATGCAGATGGATGCAGAATTCAATAAGGAGCAGATTGGTACCCTTTTTGTCTGGTTGGGGGCATGGAAGGGGGGTTGGGGGTGGGTGATCCCTGAGAGGCGTCCACCCCAAAAAGTGGACATGCCTTCCATAAAAGAACTCCTGTACAGTACGTATATTATTTTTCAGGGATGTTATATATGGCGTTTACATGATACTTTGCATATTTACCATATAAAGTAAGAAAAGTACCTAACAGGGTTTTATACGGGCATTGGGACATTCAATACGGTATATCAAGTGTTCAATAAGAAAAAACATATAATATTACCGTATTTTAAAGCAATTTTGGGAGTGTCGAATTTTGACCCAAAATGGACCCGATTCGCCCCAAAATCACCCAATCATAACGTTTCCAATTCTTTCCCAGTACCTATATCATATGATATTTATGTTATTAATACATTATGTAATAGCATTGGAAGCTCGCTGAAAGGCCGTTTCTGGGCAGGAATTGCCAAAAAAGGCCAACATCCGGCAAAAATAGGCAAATTTTGTACCGTATAATATGGCCCGGTTTGTTCAATACGGTAAAATACGCGTTAAATACGATATGGCGTATTTGTATGACACATTCCTATACTGGGAAGTTTTGTAGCTTTTTGGGTGATTTGAGGGCGAATTGAGTCCATTTCAGGCAGGTCAGCCATACAAGCCAGAGTTACTGTCCGAAATCAGAAACAAAATTTAGGTCAGTTCCAAGAGCTCCTTCTCTGTGCCAGGAAAAAATCAGGGACGTTTGAAATAATATTCCTGACGCTCAGGTGAAGGTCCGGGGATCTGGGGTATTAATCTGGTTTTTGGACCCCCTTTAGGTAGGAAAATTACAAAATGTACGGCTTTGCTAAATTCTTTATTCATGTACATGTTGTTCATAAGGGTTGCTTTGTTATGTTTCTGGAAGGAGTCTACTGCAAAAGTTGAGGGCAGATGGCATTTTAAATTTTCAGCTGTCGCTGCCCACCGACGCCCACCATTTCAGACCATGCACAAGTCTTTTGGGGGCAAAGTTTTACACCCACCTTGTTTTTGCTGTAATGGGTATGGTTTGATTTTAATTGTACTTCTACGCCCGTGCAACCTTTCTGGCAGAATAAGGCACAAATCCAGCCCCTCACACTCTGGATCTGAAACCCATATTTTTTATGCAGAAGTGCATATAGGACACGTGCAGTCCAGTGCATATATGACATGTGCAGTCCAGTGCATATATGACATGTGCAGTTCAGTGCATATATGACATGTGCAGTATAAAGTATATATGACATTTGCAGTTCAGGAGAGGGGGGCATTTATCCCCCCTTTTGGGAGTGGGCTTGGCTGACCTGATTTTGGGTAAAATCCGGAGGTCCCAAAATTGCTTAATATAAGATAGTATTATACGTGTTCTGTAATTTACGCATAATTTTCCGTATTGAATGTCTCAAAAGTCCGTATGAAACATCCCTGGTATTTGTGTGCCTGTCGGCATGTGTCTTGTGTATGTTGTGTGCACGTGCATACATATATGCGTGCTTCTATGCGTGCGTGATTTTACGTATGAGTGTGTATGTGTGTGTGCGTCACCAAGGAGGGTAAAGCAGAATTGATTGCCAAGAGGCTACCCTGATATAACGAGCTCTTTCAAGATGGGCTGCTTCAGTCCTTCCTCATCCCACTTACAGTCTGGATCTGAAAGGCCACGATGTACGGGGTTATGATGATGGCGTACAGATTGGCAAACACGTTGATGATATCCCAAGTGAGACGTATGGGGTCCGAGGGGCCCAAAACGTCCCACACCAGGCGCTGCGTTTGTTTTGATGTGCATGTGTATGTGTATGTATGTGTGTGTGTGTGTGTGTGTGTGTGTGTGTGCGTGCATGTTTGTGCGTGAGCGCGTAAAAATGTGTGTGTGTGTGCGTGCTTATTTGCAAGCATTTATGTGTGTTTGTGCAAGCATGTGCACGCCAAGCACTCACCTTCATTGTAAAAAACGCTCGCTGCAGATGCGTTTGCTGAGGTTCTCTTCTGAGTTGTTGGTCAGCCTTCTGTGCTTGCATTTCAACTTTTAAATTCGCAAGGACCTGCGTGTGCCCAGCAAGAAGGGTGACGTGTTTTGGCGGTTAGAGTGTAATTAATATGTATGTCGGCAATAAAGGTGGCTGCGTATCTGCGTATGCAAAATGTGTTATGGGGTTTAGGATGACTGCTATTGCACAACATGTCTGGCAGAGAAGGTGAATGCCCGTGTGTTGCTTCCACTAAAAAGGTTTCACAAACATGCACTTTTACACGTATGCGCGCACACACAAACACTAGTTTCTCCACTTAACATTCCCTAACCCACCTCTTCTGTGTCACTCTTTGCGGGGTCCGATGGTTTATGGGAATCCAGGTACTTGACGTCATTATAATCACTGAACCGTGCACACCTAGAAGTATGTGGTGTACGTGTGTAAACGTTTAGAGCAAGGGGGCATGTCCACGTGCATATACGCTGTGCAAAGCTCGACAAGTAGCAATGAGTGCAGCAAGTCTCTCTGTTCGCCTTTGCTTCTGGTTTTTACCATGTGACAGCAAAGCTTGTACACACACACACACACACACACACAAAACACGCACACACATACCTGGCCTGTGAATAGACAGGAGGAGCCAAGGACTTATCGTCCAAGACCGGACTGCACCGCAGCTTTTCAGAAGAGACGTTCAGCTGAGCACCAAGGCCGGCCATGCCCCCTTGCTCCTCCCTTCCTTTTTGCCTAGTTACCGCGCTTGCTTGCCCTGCCCAGCTCATGGCCCCTCCCCCTCTCCCTTGCCCTTCCTCTCCTCCTGTTCCTCCTCCATCCACCGCCCCTTGCAACGGTGGTGGGTCCACGAGCCCAGGCTTCGCTTCTTGCCCCGTCTCCTCCTCTCTCTTATGTCCAAGGCTACTGCTGCTGCTACTGATACTGCTGCTTCCATTCCGCTGCTCTCTGCCCACCCCTAAACCTCTGACACGCCCCGCCCCTGCGTTTGCTGCCCGTCCACTCCCTTGTACACCATCACTCCCCTTCCCCTCACAACTAACACTGCCCATGCTGTCCCCCACCGTATGTAACACATATGCAGGTGGACGCGAGCCAGCTTGTGCTGCCCCCTCACTGTCATCCCTCTCCGCACTAGCTCCTCGTAGTGGGGGTAGACTGTCCGCCTGCTCCTCCTCTGAACCTTGGCTGTGGCTGTGGCTGTGGCTGTGGCTGTGCAGCGACGCATCCTGGCTGGTGGACTGCCTGTGTAGGTGGCTTGACAGGGGGGGGGCATCTGTACCGGGAATAACGACATTAAGGTTTCCCAAGGGAGCTGCTCTCAGGGACGAGTGAGATATGACGTGGGAAGCGGCATTGGGGGGCAACATGATAAGGTTCCTGCGCAGGCATGCCACGTGGGAGAGTGTTGGTGTGATTTGTGGGGCACGAAGAGCAATGGGACGATAAAAGCGTGTTGCTATGCACTGAAACTAGGATGTCATGCAGACATGCGCGCGATGTGTACAAATATATTTGAACATCCGCGCACGAACACACACACACAAACACACACACACACACACACACACACACAAACACGTGCACACATACACACGTACACCTACACACACGTACACAAACACACAACACACACGCACATACACACACACATACCCTTTACAGACATGCCTAACCACAAAGCACATAAAGCACACTGCAGCACTCATCTTGCTTTGTACCTGTGGTCACCATTGTCGTCACCAAATGCCAGAGGTTCTGATCTACGTGACTCCGTTTCTAAAGCGCCTGGTAGGCTAGGGGGGGGTGGAGCGGACGAGGGCCTTTTGCTCTTGCTGCAGCTGCTATGAGCATTTGCGGATTCACCCTGTGATTAAAGTAAAATGGGGGGATATTATGGCAGTTAACTCTCCCGGTTGTTAGGCCTGAGCGTGGTGTGTGTGTGTGTGTGTGTGTGTGTGTGTGTGTGTGTGTGCGCAAGTTTGTGTGTGTATGGGTGTGCGTGTGTGTGTGTGTGTGTGCATGTATGGGTGTGCATGTGTTGTTATGTGTGTGTCATGTGTGTGCGTGCGTGCGTGCGTGCGTGTGTGTGTGTGTGTCTGTGTGTGCGTGTGTGTGTGTGTGTGTGTGTGTGTGTGTGTGTGCGTGTGTGTGTGTGTGTGTGTGTGTGTGTTAATAAACTAAACGTACCAAGGATGCGCACACACCTCTATATTGGGATCCCTCCTACCAACCCTGGGGCACCAAGGATGCTGTGTTGTTGACCGTTGGTATGGCTGCCTTGGCATGCCTGGGATGTCACGCCAGGCAGGCCTTTCCACAAGTGGGTCGTCCAGACCAGGTTGTCCTTCAAGACGGGCAATGCTGGCACATAGCTGTTGCAAACATGCACGAACGCTTTCGAGTTCATCAGAACCGTTAACAGGTGACGGCACGTCCGTCATACGCGGTTCTTTCCTCAACTGTGGTTCATGATCGTTGTAGATTTCGCGAATTCGAAACGTAGGTTACCGAACTTTGTGAGGCTCTGATCTCTATCAACGCGTTATTGACAAAATACAATGCAAGTCCGCAGTACAATCCTGCGTAATTTGCGCTCCTGCGCAAGGTCTCTAACCGCATTCAACAATGCTGGTGTATCAGCAGGTCAGTGCGTCACTAGCAGTGATAATCCATCAGATACAGTGGTGACACACACACACACACAACACACACACATACACACACACAGAGACACAAACACACTTACACACACACACACACACACACACACACTCACACACACACACACACACACACACACACACACTCACACACACGCACACGCACATGCACACGCACACACACACACACACACACACACGCACACACACACACACACAGAGACACAAACACAAACACACACACACAAACACACACACACACACGCACGCACGCACACACACACACTTACACACACACACACTCACACTTACAGACCTGTATGTATGTGCACGCAAGCCATCACACACGCGCATACATGCATGCAAATTCGATCATGCGCCCACACGTACGCAGTCAGTCACACACAAACACCCGCGCAAAACGTAGTCAATCACAAATACGCCCAAATTCCTCACACGAGACCCTTCCTATTGCAACGTGTGTGACGCGCATCCTTGCACGGAATTGCGCAGGCACTGGCGAAGGGGGAGCTGCGCTTGGGGCATTGCGCGCCTCCCTTCCAGCCCGGAGCTTCCACTCCAGCCGTGCTTTGTGGGAGGAGTTTGACGAAGACTTCGGGTGCGTCAGCTGTGTGCACTCCTCAACCTCGGTTTGTGGCGCTTTGTCTGATGCCTCAACCAATGCAACTAAAAAAGGACCTTAGCAGAGACCCCAACAAAAGCTTCCCAAAAGGAAAAAGGTTGCAGTTTTGTACTCTGCTTGAAGAGATGGGCACTCAGGGGTTAAGCACCCCTCTTGTTGCTGCCCTAGGAGTGGGCAATCCCCCATACTTGGTCTCACGAAGTGATTGTAAACGCACGGTATTTATTAATGCAAAAAACTTGCATTTGCAGAAAGTAGGAAGCAAAGGAAGTGCCATTGATAAAAGGCGAGAGGAAGAAACTGGCAAAAAAAAATTTCCAGCCTAGCCAAGCCCCTGAGGCCACCCAGGATTTAAAACATAAATGTAACACTTCTGCATAAAATAAATGAGTTTATGGTCAGTTAGTGGGGGGCTGGATTTGTGCCATTTCCCTGCCTGAAAGTTGGCATGGGTGTAGAAATGTGTCCGATTTTCACCAGTTCTTTTGATATGCCAGACAGGTTTAGGGTCAAACCATACCCATCAAAGCAAAAAAAAGGGGGGGTGAAAATTTGCCCCTAAGGATTTAGTGTGTGGGCCTGTTTGCTGGGCAAGAATGGTGCATTTCTGGAAACCCTGGGAACACGCTTTATGGCCACCACCTGAGTGTCGGGAGTCCTTCAGTATGCTCCCTAGGCATGCCCAGTTGAGAGTATGGTCTGGAATGCTGGGGTTGGGCCGTGGTGGGCAGCGAGAGCTGAGATTTTCAAAAGCCATCAATAGCTTGCACTAGCAACCTCCCACAAAAGAAGCATAGGCTCTCTTAGTATTATAAGAACATCCAAATTCTTCAATGACCTTGCACCTAGTGGCCTCACGGGCCAGCTACAGCCCATCTGCAGGGAGAAAAAGGCTGAAGCTTTTTGGAATTTCCCTGCCAAAACTGGGGTCGAAAACGGACCCCCGCCCTACCCCTTCGGACCACCCTCGTAATGGCCCCAATATTATTGCAAACACCCCTGGTAAGTTGCTGGCACCAGAGGGGAGCGTTTGAAAATCCATTTTCTGGCAGGGATGTCCACCCTGGTCCACCATGCCCACCTGGGCACCTCTCGCCACAAACTGAGTGCGCAGGGGTGCTTATATGTACCTAAGGGTCCTGCATACTTAAATGTACTTTTTGGCTTTGGGGCAAGAACTCCAACAGGAATGGCTGAACTGACTAAAAGAGCAATAAGATTGCTGTTGCTGGGAATCGAACCCAAGTCTCTGCACCACCTGCAATTGCTGGTCCATATACATGGTTTAGACCATGTATATACGGTCGGTCAAAACCCATGTACAGTCGTACGGATACAGACACGGTGGGAAATTTCATATGCATACGGTACCGTATATATGGCGTATTGAAATACGCCGTATTCCATATACACGGTTTGGGCCAACCCTAAAAATATTAGGGAATATTTCATGACGACACTTTTTTGGCGAAGCCTTTGTGGGGGGCGTGAGCCCCTAGCGTTGGTGGCTTCCCACCACACTTCACACTGGCCTTCCCAGGCTCACCCAGGCCACCCCACAGGCTATAACTCGACATAGGCTCCTAACTAATCCTTTCTACTGGGGCAGATGAAATCTGGGACTCTGGGGTCCTGATGGTGCAGCATCCATCAGCACACTTCCCCGGCTGCGGATGCTGCGTTAGGGGCCCTCGGTTGTGTTCCGGCTGCAACGTTCACGGTTCATGGATTACCATACAAGCAGAATCCAGTAATTAAAATTTCGATGGACGATATAATTTTAGTTTAGTCAGATGTTCATGACGCGCGGAAGTTTACTTGAACGGAACCCATACAGGAATGCGGTCCGTGTTGGCTTGGACTGCTCGCGGGGCATGGAGCGCGCGGTGCAGGTGCTTGCCGCGCACTATGGGTTGAAGCAGATTCCAGACATACAAGGCTGCACAGCTTCATGCACACCACTGCAGCATCTGTGGGGCAGTAAGACACACACAGGCACACACACACACATACACTCACACGCATGCGCATGCGCACACACATACAAATACAGGCGCGCGCGTGAATACACAGGCGCGCACACACATACATATGTGCACGCACAAACAGACACGCGCACACATTCACTCGCACTAACACACAGGCACACACGCGCACACACACACACACACACGTGCACGCATACATGCGCGCGCACACACACACACACACATACGCACACATGTTTATGCACGCACACGTTGTGCGCGTGATGGGCTTTGCCAATTTTTCAGCGTCGCTAGTGACGCTCCCACACTGGTCACCATGAATATGATGTATGCAATGTAAAGGTGTGATGCATTAATTTGAAATTGAAAAAAGGGGGAAAGCAAGAATTCAGGCCTCCGATTGCGCTGCATCGTATATCTGGTCTGGAATAACTGTAGGGGGAGAGGCGCTCTGTGTTCAACCACGGGTTCCTTGCCCCCCCACTATGACATGTTGTTGACTGATTGCTTTCTCCTTGCCAGGCTTGCCAGTGACCGGTTCTTGTATTAGCTCAAGGTTAGAGGTTAGTTCTTGTATAAGCTCAAGGTTAGAGGTTGGTTCTTGTATTAGCTCAAGGTTAGAGGTAAATGGGGTGCTGCTTAAGCAGTGCTTCATGCTGTGTGATTGTACTTCTGCTCTCTGACTGAGGCTGGTGAGTTGCTGCTCGATAATTGTTCTTCCTTCTCTGACCGACCGACCATGGTGGGGAATTTTTGACCCTTTATCGGTACTGGACGAGTATTGGTGTTTTATTGCGACCAGCGCTGCCATTTTTCCTCCAACATTTGCAAAAACTAGACTCGTGCTCATGTGCGCGCACATGCACACACAGACACACACACGCACACACACACACAAACACACACACACACACACACACACACACACACAAAGAAACAATCAAACAAACACACAAAATGCACACACACATACACACATACACGCATACACACAGGATGATCACGTACCCTCTTCCTTCCGTCGCAGTAGGCTGCAAAGCTCCTTCATTCAAGACTGCAGGTGAGCCCGAAATATAAGTGCTGCTTATCTGCTTATCTGTGTGTGTTGTGTGGGCCCCATTTGTTGAAAGTGGAATATCAGAGACTGCAGGTGAGCCCAATATGAATTATATAGCATCTGGGTTTGACAGAGCCTCTTTTTTTCAAAGTTTAGGGTTGGCCAGAGCCGTATACCTATACACATTGTATTTCCGTACATATGGTGATTTCTCTGCCTAAAACCGTATATACACCGTATATTTGTGGTTCTGGCACACACGCACACACACACACACATACACACACACATACTCACATACACACACGCACACACACACACACGCACACGCACACACATACACACACGCACAAATACGCATGCACACACACGCATGCAACCTGGTCTCAGAAACTCATACGTAGCCCTCCTACTTTGTGCTGCAGCTGTGGTCGACAACGAGTTCAAGCAAGTGAGCCTGGATGACTACAAGGGCAAATACGTGGTGCTCTTTTTTTAGTGAGTCATCTCTTTTTCTAGTGAGTCATCATTTCTTCTTCTAGTGAGTCATCTCTTCTTCTACTAGTGAGTCATCTCTTCTTCTACTAGTGAGTCATCTCTTCTTCTAGTGAGTCATCACTCCTACGAGTGAGTCATCTCTTTTTCTACTAGTGAGTCATCTCTTCTTCTAGTGAGTCATCAGCTGCGTCAAGTATTGATGAACAGGCCCAACTATCCGCTTTTATCAACTGTCCGTCACCGCGATCTTGATAGGATGACTGTACTTGCTGTACTGCACAATCTCAAAGTTTGCACGCTTACCTCTTCAACTTCATAGTTGTTTTTGTTATAAGCCAAAAAGCGGTGGACACAAGATATACATGCAAACAAAGGGAAGGAAGTGGAGTTGTAAGAATCAGTGCTGATAAATATCACTCAATTGCGTGCACACTATAGTGCTCACTTCTTCTCAAATCCCTGTTCATCGTCCATTCAGAAATAGAAGTACTCTGCTTGCTCGCACATGTAAGAGCCCCGCTTAAGCATCATCCATCACCTTCCGTGCATGTACGCAGCCCAAAGGACTTCACTTTTGTGTGCCCCACCGAGATCATTGCCTTTTCAGACAGGGCAAAGGAGTTTGAAGCCATAAACGCGCAAGTGCGTTTTTTCTTTGTGCCTCGTATGCATCGCATGTCGCATGTCTTATGTTTGGCTTTGTAGCTTGAGCTTGAGTAGATTGTAAAATTGAATAGGTTGTAGCTTGAGCAGCTTTGTGAGTGAAAAATTGAATAGATTGTAGCTTGAGCTTGAGTAGATTGTAAAATTGAATAGATTGTAGCTTGAGCAGCTATGAGAGTGTAAAATTGAGTAGCCAACCAGAAGTAGGAAGGCATGGAAGGCTTTTTTATTGGCACAGAGTGTGCATTCTGGCGCTCTTTTGCTCTCTTTGTGCCGTATAGCACATTGGCTACTTTGCAGACAGTTACGCGCACTCCCTTTTTTGCATCCTTTGTGCTGTAGTTTTGTTTGGATTACAAAGGCCTCCAGCCTGGCATGGCTGCTCAACCTATAGGCTTTGTGCTGTAGCTCATTGCCTACTCTGCAGACTTTAAGTGCTGAGTGCTCTCTCTTCTGCTTTCCTTGTGCTGCAGCTCATTGCCTGCTGTACGGAAATCATCAGTTCTCTGCTTCAGCTGTAGAACTCTTTTTATGCCTTGGTGTAATGACGAAGCCTACAGCGAACTGAAGCATAGAACTCCTGAACTCTTTGTTGCTTTCTTTTTTTGCGCTGTAGCTCATTGCCTGCTCTACAGACACGGAGGAGTCGCATCTGGCATGGATCAGGTATGATGTGTTTAAGGCTGCTGTAGAAAAAGCAAAGGAGGTTGCTGTGCTGGCTTGGTTCACCAGATTTACAGGCCTCGTCTGATTCTCATAACAAGGACACTACAATAAATCCTCGGTGCCTTAGTTTACACTGAGTAGCGCAAAGCTGCGAGTAGGGGTATGACCCTCCCCAAACAGCTTGTCATCTGTTTTTGGCCTCTGCTTTTTATTCCATATGCGTATACGAGCATATCACATATGCGTGCACATACACACGCACACGCACATACAAACAATGCTTGCACACTTGGGACTTGTGCTGCAGGACCCCACACACATTGCTTGCACACACACACACACACACACACACACACACACACACACACACACACACACACACACACACACACATGCACACTCACACACACACACATTCACTGTTTGCACACTTGCAACTTGCATTACAGGACGCCACGTTCCAAGGGTGGCCTTGGCTATATGCAAATCCCCATCCTAGCAGACACCACTAAAGCCATCTCGGCAAAGTACGCATGATAGAAGATGAGCTGATGACGTTGATATAGAGTAGGCAGTCTTTTTACTGAAATTGGAGTGCGGTGTGATGAATTTGGAGTGCTGTGTGATGGATTTGGAGTGCTGTGTGATGGAGTTGGAGTGTAGTGTGATGGAGTTTGAGTGTAGTGTTTTGAATTTGGAGTGCTGTGTGATGGAGTTTGAGTGTAGTGTGATGGATTTGGAGTGCTGTGTGATGGAGTTTGAGTGCTGTGTGATGATTTTGGAGTGCTGTGTGATGGAGTTTGAGTGTAGTGTGATGAATTTGGAGTGTAGTGTGATGAATTTGGAGTGCTGTGTGATGGATTTGGAGTGCTGTGTGATGGATATGGAGTGTAGTGTGATGGAGTTGGAGTGTAGTGTGATGAATTTGGAGTGCTGTGTGATGGAGTTGGAGTGTAGTGTTTTGAATTTGGAGTGCTGTGTGATGGAGTTGGAGTGTAGTGTTTCGAATTTGGAGTGCTGTGTGATGGAGTTTTGAGTGTAGTGTGATGAATTTTGAGTGTAGCGTGATGAATTTGGAGTGAAGTGTGATGAATTTGGAGTGTAGTGTGATGAATTTGGAGTGTAGTGTGATGAATTTGGAGTGTAGTGTGATGAATTTGGAGTGTAGTTTGATGAATTTGGAGTGTAGTGTGATGAATTTGGAGTGTAGTGTGATGGATTCAGAGTGCTGTGTGATGGATTTGGAGTGCTGTGTGATGGAGTTGGAGTGCTGTGTGATGGATTTGGAGTGCTGTGTGATGGATTCAGAGTGCTGCTTGTGCTGCTTTGGCAAGTGCTGCTTCACACTCCTGTGCTCCATGTGTTGTGCGTTGCAGGTATGGTGTCCTTGTGGAATCTGCTGGGGTAGCCCTGCGTGGACTGTTCATTATCAACCCAGAGGTAGTACAGGAGGGTGGACAGACAAAACGTGACGTGCAGGCAGTGCACGTTATCCCTTCATCTGATGATAGACTAAACTAAAGCTACCACGGTATACTACTATGGTACTTGAAACTGAATTTCATGGGGTTGATACAAGCAAATTTTCTCTGACTTGCGCATCGCAGGGCCCCATTTCAGATGCGTTTTTAAGATACATTACCAGAACAAAAT
>Ga0307942_1003780_pt1 | contig 12240 bp, 11 predicted proteins | sample OrgLakmetagen175_FD_201846 | JGI IMG/M metagenome (GOLD analysis project Ga0307942, IMG submission 201846) | Saline water microbial communities from Organic Lake, Antarctica - #175 | ecosystem: Environmental > Aquatic > Non-marine Saline and Alkaline > Saline | place: Antarctica: Organic Lake...
CCCCTGGGGGGGGTAGTTTTTTGGGGGGGTCTCCAGGTTTTTTTCTGGCCACTTCTACGGAATTTTATATGTATCATCGGAATCCTCAGCTCAAGCCCAGTCGATTGCCACCCTTTTTGAGCAAATTGGGTAAAAGGGGTGGTCTGTAGACATATCCAAAATTCAGAGGCACACGCGCTCCGGTGCAGGCTGCAGAGTGGGTCAAGCCAATGTAACAGCATCTCACTCCAAACTTCCGGGATTGTGCCAGCATGAGATGGTCAGTGGATTTCTTAGAAATGAAAGTAACGTGGGGCTGTGCAAGCCAGTTGTGGGTGCCTGGAAGGTCATGTGTGCATGGGCGTCCGTATCTCAGATTTTGCCCCATAACTCTACAACACTTAAGTTGCGGGTCTTGATGAGTATGCAGATGATGGATGTAGAATTCAAAAAGCAAACTGGTACCCTTTTTGTCTGGGTGGGGGCACTATAAGGGGGGTTTGGGGGGGGGGGGTGTCCCCTCAGGGGTGTCCACTCCAAAAAGTGGACATGCCTTCCAAAATAAATAAATTAATTAACATCCTCCTGTCTGACTGTCATGAAAATGTTTATAGCCTCCTGGCTGGAGCCACAAAAATTTCAAGAAGATCTGCATCTCTCGTAATGCATGCACGTATTTTGTTTGCAATCTTGCTGGAGTTTCCTTGTCTTCCTTACCGCTGTTGCAACGTGGCACATACTACAATTTTTTGCTGTTCATTATTCATTATACAAATCACAGGTAACCGAAGCAGAGCTCCAAGATCATGCTCGTGTCAGGTCTGGCCCTCGCGGGCACGACGAGGAAGGTCTGGACTGGGGCGGGTTCTCAACAAACCCGTTTCCCTGAGTGCATGTGCACATGCTTGTTGTTGATCATAAACTATGTCACTCTAATGCAACCATTGCTCAAAAACATGTGGACTGAGCCTCAACATCAGGGCTGACATCTGCACCTCTGTTTCCCCAAATAGGAGCATATGACGTGTCTACTTTCTTCAGCCAGAGCAATGACGAGCTATGCTTTCCCTTTGTAAGCAAACTAATTTCGTTTTATGAGCAGTTTAGCGGTCATAAGGCCTTTTTTTTGTAAACCTTGACTCAAATTCAACCACATCTTCAATGGTTTAATATTATGCCGTAAAAGAGTCAAACAGCAGGCAAAAGCGCACACCAGTCCCACAGTCCAGTGAACTCGGTGGCGCAGCATCATATAGCATTATTTAAAGGCACACTGTTTGTTACTTAGCGCACTATTGTTTATATACACTGCTGACGCATACCGCTGCCTACATGCACTGCTGCACACAAGAGGATTAGTACGTCATGTATCACTAGCCCACTCAATCCAGCACAGCCTTCAGACCCCCTGCGAGACCTCCTTCAAAAAGAGCCTTACGAATGTCCATTATCTGCGACGTGCAGGCTGACTGTGTCAACGGGGCGTGCAATAGCCACACTGGCGTACTGTCTCTTAAAAAGAATGGCCCCCCAATGGAGGCCAGGGCGCTCATTATAATAAGATGGAAGTGCGGTACCTCCACCAACATCTCTGCCACCTTCTTCTGTGTAAACGCACGAATGTGTGCTATGTGTGAGTGGGGCAAATTTACGCACTTCGGTTTTTTTGTGTGTTTGAGATTTAAAGTATTTTCACATCTTTGAAGCCTTTCAAAGAACTGCAGTTCTTGGATCCCGCCCAGCTGGGTCTCGATTCTCAAAGAGTAAAGAAGCTTGCCTCCAAGCTCGATGTGCACTCTGTGGACTTCGCTGCTAAACTTGTCCATACCAGACGTGCCCTTTCCAGTACTGTTATCAACTCTCATCATCAGGAGCCGGTTTCAGGCCAAGCCTGCAAACCTCTTGATCCCCATTGATTTTTCCTTTCCTTTTTGCGGTGGAGGAGCTTTACGGTACTCAGTACCAAAGTGGCTCCTTTTCCTTAATTAATGTGGGGAGTGGCTTTACTGCCTGCGTAGTTTTTCTTTCGTACCTATTGTTGTTCTAAAATTCTAGACACGAGGAAAAATAAGGGGAGGAAAGTCGCTAGCGCGTTCGTAGGCCCCGTTCGCTGTGGGGCTTGGTCAATTTACTTGGTTTAACAAGTTAAAAACTAGAAATAATTACTTTTTGAATACCATCATTGTTGCGGCTGCACTCGGTCGCTGGACACAAAAATGGCGAAGTAAAAAGTTGATTGAATTTGTGAACGTGCCCTTCCCCCCCGATTACGATTTTGGTCCTTTTCAACCGAGTGTCCAGATCACAAACCGACAGCGTGTTCTCTGATGTAAGGAGATTTTTTTATTGCCGATACAAACTTTAACCAAGGACTTAATCAAACCACCGTGTGACCGGGGCCTAAACAATTGTACACAAATCGAGAAAATTAGTTGTGTGCAATGAGATTATTCTAAAGACGCAAATGAATGAATGACATTTTTGGCTGCTGTAAGGACGCACCATAGCTGCCCTTCTCTCTCTCTTAAGTCTATCTTTCATCAACACACCCACCAGACAACTGTCAGCGCCCATAGTGTCAGAGTTAGGGACAAAGGCAGTGGCATCTCGTATTCAGGACGCAATCCGCATTTAGAGCCACGTGAGGTGTACGAATGCCTTCGAGTAAGCACCACCTGCCATGCGCCCAATTTGCTTCGAGGCAGCATGGCAGAGCTCGCAAGAGAGAGGCATGAAGGAGCGGGCCTCAGCAAGATCGAGACAGGCACGGCTTGGTGCAGCAATAGGTGTACGAGTGAACGCACGGTTAATGTGCCACATGCATGCACGTGAGTGCAGGCCTTCAAAATAGCTCTGCCTTTGTGGCTGCCTTTGCGGAGCGGGTGGAGTTGTACGAGAACCCTACTGCCATAGATCAGGCATCCGGGCCTCCACGTCAGACACCCTCGTGGCTTCATCACCTGTGCGTGCAAACAACCATTCTATATTGTTTATGCTTGCTTTTCCATAGTAACACGTGCAGGAATGTACCTGATTTAGCCACTCTAGATGTGACTTCTTGTGAGCACAGAGCACGTGCATACGTGTGTTAGTAAGGCTTGCATCAGCGTTGCCCTCTCTTGCAGGTCAAGTGCCACCACTGCGCAACCCAGAAGTCTGATAGGCCTGGCAAGGGCAACCTCGGACGAATCTCTCGTAGCCACCATCCATGAGGTGTGCTGCAACAGTTCTTGCATTTGTTCAAGCTCCGTGTCGCAGAGAGGTTCCTCTGCACTGACACTTTGAGAACGTGGAATTGAGTGACATTCCATTCGCTGTTCAAGGATAAAAGTTGCCCTCATGCTCAGGTTTGACCAGAATCGTGTGCATTCTGAGCATTCCTTTGGCAGAGAAGTGTAAAGGTGTTTCATTTATGGCTTGGTACGTGGCTTTGGCCAACCCTGCGCACATGCCTTTGGTCCTCAAGCTGCCCAGTGTTCTCTTTACGATCGACCGGCATCCTGTTCCGGTTCTATCATGCCTCTAGGATGGACGTTGCTCAAAGAACAGGCCGCAAATCAGCCTCACTCATCCTCATTCTTATTTATAGGTATGCGTTCATCCCAAGTACCGTGGGCGCGGAATTGGGCAACACTTGGTGCATTTGTTGCTGCGGCATGTACTGGATAAGGTAACTTGAATGGGAAAACGTCCTCTATAATGCCCTTTTATTTCCTCGTGCAATAAAGTGTGTAAAGAGGGGGATCTTGGTTTCCATACTTCAATTTGCAGGGATCTCCTAACAGGGTTTGTTATTAGTAGGAAATTACAGTGGACAATCCCCTTGAACGTCTTGACGCTGAGCACCGTCATCTCTGAATCTCCGTCAGTTTCACGGTCTGACGATACGGACCGTCAACCGTACCGTAATTACGGTGCAAAATGGTTCTGACGGTGTCACAGCCCTGTTTGTTACGTTGTGATAAGCCGACATTCTTACGTCCGTATTCATTTTTTGAAGCCCCATTTTACCCTCATCCATCAGGGAAAAGCTGTAGAAACAAGTACTTGCTGCTGGAAGATGCAGAAGTGACGGATACGATGTGAGCACAGGGGAAGGTGGTGCCTCTTTCGTGTTCGTCTTGTCGCCAGGATTGGCCAGATCCATGGCACCCACGTGAAAATTTGTCCTGGCCAAAATTCAAACACGTAGTGAACTTACGATTCTGGCTTACCCTTACTCAATGCATACAGGGAATATATGACATAGGGGCCGTAGCACCTGCAGAGATGCAAGGATTTTACACTGCACTTGGCTTTGAGAAAGACAGGTGGGATAGCAGAGGGCTGTTTGTCAGGGGCTGCTCAATGTACCTTGATGCGAGTGTGTGTTTGTATGGTGGGGAAAAGGCCTGGTGATGCGGCCAAGCTTGCTGCCAAGCCGCAACACAAGTGCTCCTCAATTGAAGCATTCCCATCGCAAGACACAAGAAGGACCCTTTCTTGTTGGGGATGCCTTGAAGGTTGCAGCCATGCTAGGCTGGAGGCCTTAATGAGACGAGTGAGAGATCTGTGTTAGCCCACAATATGCAGTATAATTTGGTCGTGTACTGCTTTCCTGCCTAAACTACTTTCACTGCCTTGCGGATACATTGTTGCGCAGAGAGAACTCCACGGTCATGAAGCTCCTGGGCGATGCAAGCCAGGTCCAGACACAATTTGCAGGCGACACAAGGATGCAGTTCTTGTCACAGCCCCAGGAGTTTGACCCAGCTAAAGCTTCCCCTATGTTGCAGTTCCAAGAGCAGGGCTCAACACATATGAGTACTTTGCAACTGAGTTCAAAGGCCTTGCAACATTTAGAATCAATCCTCGTCATTAAACTTGATCTGAGAAGACAGGGGCACTAAATATTTACCTGCATTTTGCCTTTCTTGGTCTGGTGATTTGGTCTGACGCAGGAGGTGCAGGAACGAGGGCACAGCCACTCTGCTGTGCTAATATCAAGTAGTGGGCTTTGCTTGTCTTTTACATCTTGTCGATTCCCATCATTGGAAAGTCATCGGATATTGGAGAGAAGTCACCATCTCCCTTTGTTGATAAGAGTGTGTACTTTACGCAACTACCGTGCAAGCGATAGTAAGAAGTTCTTGTGCAATGAGCCCAGCAACAGTAGTATTAAAGTTAAGGTTACATCGCTATATATGCCTCAAAGAGCATCTGAGCTTTTTGAAGCAGTATAAAATAAGCAAACAAGACAAATCAGTAGGGTTACAAGGGTTACAAGGATGGCCTACAGCCCGAGTCTCTGGCTGATGGCAATTGGCTGGTGAAACAAAATAAACCAGTGTCGAAAATTGAAACTAAATCCGACACATACTTGAGGAGGACAAATCAGTAGCAATCTTTCACCTGTAAACCTGCATTCTTTCATTGATTTAATAGCAGAAATTGGCCACCAACCAACCCGGTTGACCAACTAACACCAACCAAATTGGCTCTGACACCAATTAACACCGACTAACTAATTGTAGCACCTTTTTTTAATACTTCTCAGCGGTCCGGAATAATTTGCTGCAGCAAGTTCCGCAAAAACCATTGGCTATGAGGGAGTGCACAAACAAGCACTTCCTTCCCTACCCAAAAGGCACTTGTTTCCTATAGATGAGTAGCTGTAGTGCAAATTCGCTAGGAATTTACAAAATGAAAAGACCCTGTTGGTAGTGAGGAAACAGCCAGCATGATTTAGGCTACTTCTTTACATAATCGATCTATTGACCATGCATAACAAGGACAGCCACCATTTAAAAGGACCTAATTCAGCCAGTCTGTGAAACCGTTCACAATTTCAGCTTTATCATCAGAAAGATAAACTGCACAGGTTTCTACCGCCATAGCACTAAGACTAAGAATGAGCGCCTTCTAAGCAGAACCTCTAGTATTGATGGCAAACAGCCTTATTTCTGTACCATGCATGCCACTCAGCCTAATAACCTACACTCATGCCTTTGTAATCCAAACTAAACTAAACGAAACCAACAACCTACACTTATTGCACTTGCACACGCTATTCATCTCACGAAGACAGAAAGATGATATATGATATATGATACAAGCGCCACCCACAATTCAAAATGCACGGTTACAGAAAGAAGGATTGGAAGAAGGGGTGGGATGAGAGCAAGAAAACAATTCATATACAAAAGCACATCACTTCAACAGTACAACAAGCAGGGGGAGATGTTTATTCAACATACACTAATATTGCGCAACCCTTTTGGTTTATTAAGCTGCCTGGTATCTTCAGCAGTTCATTATTCACAGCAGCAAAAAATTATCGTCAAAGTGGCAACTGTTAGGCAATTTATGGCCGCTCTTTACTACGTGCGGTCTTGCTTGCTCTTCTTTGTCTTACACGCAGCCCGGTGTGTTGGCCAGGAAGCCATCTGGCAAGCAACCGAGCACAAGTAAACATTTTTGCCTGCAAAGAGCACGCAATAAAATGTTCCACGTTGTACAACAAACACTGTCAAATGCTGATTTGTGCTAGTACAAGTTAACTCGAGCAAGACACAGCACGCTTGCAGGGTCCGTACACACAGGTCACATGAGCATTCAACACATCACACTTTCCAAATTTCACTCACATTGGCCACAAAGCTTCATCCCTTTGGCCGCCGAGATGCCACAGTTGAGGCATATCTTAGGAGGTTTGGCAACTGTGGGTGCTAAAGGTGCTGAAGGCAATGGTGATGGTGATGCAACACCAGCCTGAGAGCTTGCTCCCTACGAGGAAAAAAAACGCCATGTGAGCATAGAAACGCCACGTGAGAACAATAACGCCATGTGAGCACAGAAACGCCATGTGAGAGTAATAACACCATGTGAAAACAATAATGCCATGTGAGAAGGTGTCTTATCAAGTTGCAGTTGGTTGTCGGAGGTTTGTCCAAGTTTGTGCAAGATGGTACTAAGCCTCAATGAAGCCGAGTGTGCTATCAAGCGACTGCTTGCCTCACCTGCGGCTGCTGCTGCACCTCATCCGTCTTGTCAGGTAGATTGCAGCTGTTGATAGGCCTCTCTGCAGGTTGGACAGCAATGGACTGCACAGGTCCGTGGCAAGGTGGTGATTACGGTTCAGAGCGTGTGTGTGTGTACGCGTATGTGTGTGTGCGCATGTGTGTGCGTGTGTGTGTGCGTGCATGTATGTGTGTGTGATGCAATGTCTGAGTTTTTGCATTGCATAAGATAACTGTGCGCGTATTGTCGGGAACCATTGCTGGCAGCTTGCAAGCTTGAGAGAAGCAAGCAACCCGTGGCACAATACAGCCGTCATCAGCTGTGAATGCTAACACTCAAAAAATATAGAAAAGGGCTGATGTGCTGATGTGTAAAGGCATTCAACATACCACATCAAAATAAGGTAATCTGCGTCCTCAGACACCTTCTTTTGACGACAGTTGTGTTCAACCATGCCGACAATGACAGAGCAAGTATTCAATAGCAATGCAATGCCTGACAGTGGAATCGTTGAAAAAGGGGACACTGCCTAGTCGAAGGATACAAAAGTAGCTGCAGCCTGGTTAGAGCTCCAGCAAATTAGTCCAAGTCCTAAATGCTGTCTGAACCAGCTTTTCGTGGATCGTGGCAGATCTTGTTTGTGTTTCCTGTTTTTCCTTGGTTGCTGTCACTATCTTGTGTCGTATCATACCATCACTGCCACGACTCACGCTCTGAAGGCAAATCAATTTGCAGGGTTTATTTGTCCAGACTTACGTGCGAAGAAGCCGGGTGAAGCCGAATGCTTTGGTTGATTTTTTGCCCCGGGAACATCCCTTGTATGTGCCGATGGATTCTGTAAGCAAAGCCTCCAAGCACCGGTGCAGGCATGTTTGGGAGCCTCTCAGCGAACTCTTTCTCGATCCTTTCGCACGCAAGCTGGCCTGTGCAATAGTTGTCCGGCTCAAACCATATGACAAGATCATCCTGCACATGACAAGGGTTTGCTTTGCAACTTGAAATGCTAAAGCTTGAAACAAAGATGTGCACACGTGTAAAGAGGCCCACCCACACCCACACCCACACCCACACCCACACCCACACCCACACCCACACCCACCCACACACCCACACACACACACGCACGCACGCACGCACGCACGCACGCACGCACGCACGCACACACGCACGCACGCACGCACGCACACACACACACACACACACACAAAATTGCTGTGCAGATTTCTGGTCATGAAACTTTGGTCATGAATTTCACCAACGCGTTATCATACTGCCTTCCTTGACATTTTGCATGAAAATGGGTGCAGCAGTGCAGATGTTTCATTTTCTGAGTTTGGCAATACACTTGTTATCCTTTACCGGGCCACAAAGATGACCGTAGCATGTACGTACACATCACAAGTCCCGCAAATTTTGGGTCTTACTTTGCAGATTTGCTGTCAAAGATTGGATTTATCAATCTGGGTAAATCGATTTGCGACTAATAGCTAAGAGGCACTTGAATAGCCTGTTTGAATCTATTGCTGCACCGTTTAAACAAGTCAACGTTGCGCTGTGTAGCTTTCATCACATCACGACAGTATGTGTGAGTGGAAACATTATATGGTAAAAAGAGCAAAGCCTGGAATACCGACAACATTGGCAAATGTGGCCTGCAACATTAACCATTCTCAAATAATTACAGACCTGCATGCCACCTCCGGAGGATTGAAACGCTGGCGGCTTCATGTCTTTTTTGGGCAAGCCAGGCAGCTTGAAGTGCTGCCAATGCTCTTTAAATTCAGCCTTCATGAGTGCTGCTTCATCGGCTGTGACCCCCCCCCCGCTTGTCGGCTGAATCTCCACTAACTGCTCCCCTATGCCCCCCGAAAGGGTAACCAGAGACCCATCGTGAATGCTCATGAGTAGCGTGTTTCTGTACCTGATCCGCATTGGCAACCTGCCAATTGGAGAGAGGGCGGTAGAGGGGAGGAAGAAATAGTGGTTGAAGGCACGACAGCTGATGACTTCAGACTGAGTTTTGGTGGCTGCTGAATACACGCCTTTTGATTTAAAAAGTATGTGTTCAAGTTCAGACGAACGCCATTTCATGCGTTAATGAAGGAAGAAGAAAGTGACGCAACTGTAAGCAGCACTTCCCACATGAATGTCAAAGAGAAAGCCATGCTGGTACCGGGTATGGTGACATTCCTATATTACCAGGACAGTCAAACAATGCCCAAGTAAAGAATCCTTGGTCAGGCTTGGTGATGATAGGAAAAGGGAGGCCACTGAGAGATTGAAGTTTTGAATAGGCAGGAAAGCGTGACTGAAGATGTGGACTTACTGCAGATGATAATGCAATGTCGATTGTTCACGTTAGGGTGTAGATCTAATAGAGAACTTAGCAGCAAATGGCTTGAGCAGTGGCCTGCATACCGCAACTTGAGTAAGCGCCTTCAGTCTAGTTTAGTGCCAAATTTATAAACCAGCATAATTTTAAGCATGCAGATTTGGCATCAGCAACCTTCTATACTGAGTTTTGCAAACACCTGTGAACGCCATCTATGACGTCTCCAAGTCGATGTCCCACATCCACCACCACCTGCACGCGTGTGAGTGCGTGTTTGTGTGTGCGTATTTGTGTGTACGTGTGAGTGCGATAGTGTGTGTACTTGTGAGTGTGATTGTGTGTGTATGTGTGTGTACGTGTGTGTGTGTGCGTGTGTGTGTCAGTATGTATACAAAACAGTTTTGAGTATTACCTTTGCTATGTTACCAATCAAAACCTTAGAGCTAATGAAAAAGGCATTATGGCTAAAGAGGAAAGCAACACACGGACACTTGCAGCTTCATCCACAAGGATGTATAGGAAATGGCGCACCTCTAAAGAAGGCTTACGAGCAGACAACATGTCGACTGGTTGCCAAGTGAGATTTCACTGTTTCATCTGCCAGTGCATTTCAATTTGCAGTCGAAAATTGGTATGTATAGTGGTAGTGTGCGTGCGTGTGTGTGTGTGTGTGTGTGTGTGTGTGTGTGTGTGTGTGTGTGTGCGGGTGTGTGTGTGTGTGTGTGTGTGTGTGTGTGTGTGTGTGTGTGTGTGCGTGTGTGTGTGTGTGTGTGTGTGTGTGTGTGTGTGTGTGTGTGTGTGTGCGCGCGTGTGCGTGCATGCGTGCGTGTGCATGTGTGTGTGTGCATGTTTGTGTGTGTGTGTGTGTGTGTGTGTGTGTGTATGTGTGCGCGCGCGTGCGCTCGTCTGTGTGTGTGTGCGTGTGTGCGTGTGTGTGTGTGATTTGACTCACCTGGACTATAAAAATTGAAGCAAATTTTTTTATATATTGTAAACATAGTCATGCTGAATCAGCCATTGTCAGATCAGGATATAATAGAGACGCAAGGATCTTTAAAGCAAAGCAGACTAAGAAATCAGGTAAAGGCAAAACAGACCTGTATCCAGGCTTTTTGCAGCGGCTTGTTTGTGTGCATGCGCATGTGTACTCTAGTATACTAGAGTGCCGCTACGTAGCGGCAGCGTGCTTTGTGCTGCTGCAGTCCGTGCTGTGCGTCACGATGGCCATCCAAATGCTAAGCTCATTTTGCTTGAAGAGGAGCGGGACGCAGCTTTAAAGACAGGCAAGGCAATTTTGCCAGAATTCAAACCCGTATAAAGTATTGGTGACATACCTCCGCTGCTTCATCAACCTGGCATAACAGTTACAACATGGAAAACGGTGCTACAAGGTGTTCAGAAAAGGTGCATTTTTTATGAAGTGTGATGGATCCGGAGCGAGCGTAGGCTCTCCCGTACAGTATTTTTTGTATCCATACTATGTATTTTGAGAAAGGCTGCGGCGGTAAACCAGGAAAGCGTGTGCGAGTCCAATTATAAGCATTTTGGAACCCTAGACTTAAGGAGTGAAGCACCTTGATTATGCAGCAGTCATACATTTAACATGTCAGTGATTAGGTATCCAATGAGTAGTAAAATGGCCTCTCATCTCTCATAGGAGCCATACTGCATTGCATTTAAATGCAACTGTAGGCTGCCCGTTGCAGCATAATGCTTGTGGCGCGCTCACATTATGCTACGGTCATGCCTCTATTCTCCTCTCAACCTTCAAGCGAGAATACAGCGGCCTGCCACAAGGAAGGCATGTCTAGGAGACGTATAGCTATATAGGTGGCCTCGTAGAACGTAAAACGTACAATGTAGAACACCACTTTCTCAATAGGCACGACCCGGCATGCCTGCATCTGCGGTTACAACTGGCGCTGCACACCCTCTCCTTTCTCGCAGCATTGACATGCTCCGGCAGGTCACGCAGGCTGTTAGCGAGGGTGCAGAACTTGAAGAGCTATGCCAAAGAATGGAACGCGGCTAATGACAAGATTGCTGTGGAGGCCTCAAACAAGGTAACCGCTGCCTTGAATTGACACGTCTTGCTATTCTTCCACTTAGGACAGTGTAGTTTAAACGCTTAATGCTAAATGTAAAAGCTGGCAATGCATGCTGCTGCCGATCAAACATGTCTCCAGTCCACTCAACCATGTCTCCAGTCCACTCAAACATGCGTGTCTCCAGTCCACTCAAACATGTCTCCAGTCCACTCAAACATGTCTCCAGTCCACTCAAACATGTCTCCAGTCCACTCAAACATGTCTCCAGTCCACTCAAACATTTCTCCAGTCCACTCAAACATGTCTCCAGTCCACAACTGACCATCGCACACGCAGACATTGGGCCAAGTGCAGCAAGTCCTTGAGCTTAACATAAATCGAGCTCAAAACAATTACCGCCTGGCCTCCAAACTTGAAGAATTCATTGGTGAGTCTTTCGAACATCTCGAGGAGGGGACAAGAGACACAAATGCTTGCGCATCAGTCAGGCTCAGATCTTCTTTACTCTTTAAGTATTGGTTGCAATGGGTAGAGGAACCAAGGCAAGTTGATGCATTCTTGACTTTGGCAAGGCCTAAATTGCTCCAGTTCTGGAGAAAGGTGTGCCTGCGGGCCAGGAAGCGTTGTGACGCGCTACTAACAATGCATCAGTTCTTTGTCGAAGAATCTGTTCGTCGATGCTCACACGAGACATTGTGGTCTTCATGTTAGTTGCAGATACCTTGAAGTGTGGCAAACTTGTAGAGTTGACCAGAAACATATATACAGTGTATATACGGTGATTTTGGCTTGGAAATCTCCGAATATACGGTGCATACATACGTATATATATATATATATAATATATATATTATATATACAGTTCTGGCCAACCGTACAAAC
>Ga0307942_1003781_pt1 | contig 12239 bp, 11 predicted proteins | sample OrgLakmetagen175_FD_201846 | JGI IMG/M metagenome (GOLD analysis project Ga0307942, IMG submission 201846) | Saline water microbial communities from Organic Lake, Antarctica - #175 | ecosystem: Environmental > Aquatic > Non-marine Saline and Alkaline > Saline | place: Antarctica: Organic Lake...
CCTCGTGCATGTGACCCTCCCCCCCAATTCCTGTCACCAGAGGGCATGAAACGCGCGTGGTGGTTAGAGGCGCTCATGGCAGACTCCACATCGCGCATGCCCCGCTGTTCCTCATCATGCTCCGTCATCGCCTCCCCCACGTGAACTTGTTCTGCGCTAAACCCAAATTGATGGACGGCTCCACCTCTTCCCTCCTGACAATGTCCCAAAACCCGCCTACGCTCATCTGCCAATGAAGAGCCGTGCTGCTGCTGCTGCAGCTCTTGGCCTGATTGGTGCTCATACGAGCCCAGCTGCTCATGTTGGCCCAGCTGCTGCTGGCCTAAATGCTCTAACTGCGCCTCCCCCTGCTGCTGTTGCTGCTGCTGCTGCCCGTAAGATGGCAAGGCCTGCCCTGGGTGTGTCTCTGCTGCTGGCCGTGCACCAGCTCTTGGGTGCGTGCCGTGCGCGCTGTTGCTGTTGCTGTTGCTAGCTGGCAGGGGGCCACCACTGTGAGACGGCTCGTGGTTGTGCTGGTGGCGGGGGTGGTCCCAGCACTCGTGGTGCTGCTGCAGATGGTTTGGTCTGCAGGTGGCCTCCTGCTTGTAGGTGTGGTTTAGTATGTGGGCAGTCGGGTGTTGTTGTATTGGGTTTGAGAGAAGCTGCTTGTAGGTGGGGTTTCGTGCGTGCAATCGGGTGTTGTTGTATTGAATCTGAGAGAAGTGGCAAGGAAGGGCAAGGGGGGGCACGTACTAAGCTGCAAAAAGACTGCAACAGAGCACAAAGACTACAACAGAGCTCAGAGGATTCCCGGGAATGTATATGACCGGGTGTAAACGTGACCAGGAGGATTTGCACTGTGAACCATTTTAACTATTACATACTGCAAGCACACAGGACACAAACATGCACGTGCACACACACATACACACACACTACACATGCACGCATGCACCACTGTGACTTGACACTCCTGCACCAGCTGCTTGCAGCAGCACCGACACCGACTGCGGCCCACCTGTTTCTGAGCAATGGCTGCCCGGTAAGGAGGACTCAGCCCCCGATCCGCACCCTGATCAGAAATGCTGAGAAGCTGCTGCTTTGCCCATGGGTCTGCCTCTGTACCGTTGGGTTGTGAAGCTGCTGCACGAGTCACCACGAGAGCACCGACAGCGGACGGGTTGGTCTCTTGTCCGTTGTTAGCAGCGCCTGGAGTGAGATCAGTGCTGAGGGCAGGGTGCTGCTTGGGACTGGTGCGAGGAGCAGCATGATCTGGGGCAGGTGTAAGCGCGTCTTTGTTTAGGGTAGGGCATCGCTGAGGGCTTGTGGGAGAAGCGACATGATTCGGGGCAGGAGTAAGAGTGTCTTGGTTAAGGGCAGGGTGCTGCTCAAGGCTGGCAATGGGAGGAGCAGCATGATCTGGGGCAGGTGTATGAGTGTCTTGGTTAAGGGCAGGGTGCTGCTCAAGGCTGGCAATGAGAGGAGCAGTAAGATCCAGGGTGGGTACAGGAGTACGCCCAGCGTGAGCTGCACTCATGCCGGGCTTATGAACCTGCCCGAGCCTGACATTTCCAACGCGCTGATCAGTAGCAGCATCTGGGATGGGCAGGGGGGAACGCTCTTGGCTGACCGCAGGGGGTGCTTGGCTGAGAGGAAAGGCAGCAGCAGGAGCACGTGCATCACCGGCCATGCCTGCCCCCCCTCCCTCTCCCCCCATCATGGCCTGGAATGCAGCTTGGGCGGCAGCTTCAAAGAGCTGCGTGTGCCCACCTTCAAGGCCGGCTAGGTCGCTGGCATGCCCAGGATCATGGAACTCAACGCAAGCAAAGCTACGGTTTTTGTAACCCCTGTCAAAGCCGTCAGTTATGTCCCCATCAGCACCCGCTCTGGCGACGTCAATACCGGGCACAGCAGGAAGCTCGTGAGGTACAGGTTGGCAATGGGTTTGATAGGGGAGGGCCTGCATAGGAGGCTGCAGCTGCGGGTGGTGGGTTGACTGCATGAGCACAGGCTGTGGCTCCTGCTGCTGCTGCTGCTGCTGCTGCTGCTGCTCCTGAGCGGTGGTGTGCTGTTGCTGCAGTGGCTGCTGCAGTGGCTGCTGCTGCTGCTGCTGAGCGGTGGTGTGCTGTTGCTGCAGTGGCTGCTGCTGTGAGCCAAAATTTGGCAGTGGCTGGATGCTGTAAGTCATGCGCAGCTCAACGACGGACGGCAAAATGCCTAGCTGCTGAATTATGTCGCCCACCTGAATAAAAAAGAGGAGGGAGGCAATTGTGCGATGCACGTGTTGGATTATTGGCAGGATAACACATTGGCCTGCACACGTTTGTCGTGCTTGGCATAACTTTATAGCGTTCCCTGCTCTGAGCACCTACGGTAAAATTAGTAATCACCGTAGACATGAATTGTCTGAGCTAGCCTTTTGAATCAATATATAGTTAAATTGGCTAGGTGTCTGGCAGCTGATAAAATTACAGGGATCTGGGTGCACAGTAGCGAGCTTCATTTTCATGCATAGCTGTATAATTACAGTGGTTTCTAGTTTCCTTTTTTCTTTTGGTGGGGGAGACTCACGGCACCTCGGGCCAATGTGTCTCCTTTTCCTTATTTGATGCAGGGAGTGTTTTGCTGCCTGCGTAGTGGTTTTTTTTCCCACAGTGGTCTGGATGTATAATAGCGAGTCTCAATTTGATGCAAACAACTTGTAAGACGTGCCTTTTCTGCTTTTTGCAACACCAACCGGCTCAGCAATCCACCTCCATAGCAATAAGCTTTGCACTTCATTATAAACCATTGGCTTAGGTATGCTCAAATTACGTATGACTGCCGTTTATAAAATTGACTTGCAACAACAACACTTGTCGCAATCACTCACGCACAGGGTTGGCCAGAACCGTATATACACACCGTATATGACTGTATGTATGGTGATGTTCCTGCCATAAATACCGTATGTACACCGTATATACATATAAATATATGGTTCTGGCCCACCCTGCTCACGCATCCTACCTTCACTTTCTGCTTCACAGTGTGGCCCCAGTAGTGCTCATTTCCCGCCGTGTCCTGGCCGTGAAGTACCACACTGCCGTTGTGGCCTGCTTCCTGCTGCAGTGCCGTGCACCACCTGCTTGTGTAGTGCTCGATGACGCTGCGCACCGACTTCTTGTGCCTGCGCAGGGGACGAGAGGAGGAAGATGCTATCATACATCCACTCGTGCGTGACACAGAGAGGACATGCAAGCCCCTGTGTTAGGAATCACACGAGCACATTACACAATAGGACTGGAAAAGGCGATGCGGTTGATTTACTTCCTCCAGACGTACTAGTCCAGAAAGGAAGGCAGGGTTGTCTTCTCCATCGTGTAAGCTTCTGCGCGCCCCCTTCGTACAAACCGTGCTTCTGAACGCTCAAGCAACGAGCAAGAGAGCTGCACATTGCCTACAGGCCAGCTTCTTGTGGTGTACTGTACGCTGCTAAATGGGAGCCACTCACATGACTTTGACATTGACGTAGGGCTCGTGGCCCACTCCGCGCACGAGGTTGCAGGTGTGCTCTGTCTTGGGCGCCAGCTTCAGCTGCACCACAGCCCCATTTGAAGAAGGAGGAGGAGGCTGCTGCTGTCTACCTGAGCTGTCCGAGCAAACTTTAGTGTGCTGCTGGTTGTGCTGGTTGTGCTGGACACCTTGCTTTCCTGGACCACTGCCTGACGGTGCAGTGTGCTCATAGTTGTCCATTGGAAAAGCGCACGCTTGCTCCAACGACATACCTGCAATCATATATGGAGGGCTGGAACTCAACGGGGGGGAGACAGTGAAGGGACAGGTACAGCACCTGATTGTGCACACTTGCAGGCATGTAATTGCTCAGATTATGGTGAGTGGGGGAAACAAGGTGTGCAGCTGGAAACTTGGAGATGTGGAGTACTCCACATCTGTCAGGGAACTCATCTCACCAGTTAAGCCCCTCGAAACGCAATCAATTGCATGCCATGTCAACCTATATCATTTTGAACTGCAAGCTCATTGCCCAGTCATCGATTTTAAATTTAAACTTTTGGGGTGATTCATTGGTGATTCATGTTTTCATAAAGGGTAATTTAAGCAGCATTTAATTACATTGTACGTATGTGGCTCTTCACTCGTGGTGCTTGAAATGTGTACGTGATTTTTGAATTTGGTGACGCGTTTTGGGAAATTTTGTGATTTTAACTACTGTAAAAATGTTTTTATAAACTCACCGGGCCTCCCCCTACCCCCCCTTGCCCCCCTTGCCCCCACCTTGCCCCCCTTGTCCCCCCCTCCCACCGTCCATCCTCTGTAGCACGTGCTGATCTGAGGGGCACATTTTAACCGCTGGGGTGGCCGTTACGTAGGTTTGCATTCATGGCACACATACACAAGTCAATATCCTGCTCGGTACAGCCCCTCCCTTGTCCCTCCCTTCCATAAGACGACTGTACATCCACTGTGCATCATCACTGTGCACCTGAAGACGCACGTCAACCAACACGCAATGGACCAAGGCGGCCTCACTCTATAATAAAGGAAGGTCATCAAGTCTCTAATAGGTCTGAGAAGTAGGTCTGATAAGCATTCACTTGAGGGCTTGCACTCTTTCATCTATGCTAGCTAGTTGTCGAATTTGCTCTAGGGGAAGTTGACACTGTAGCAGGGTCGTTACTCTACCCTCTACCTTTTTGCACTGTTCTAAATATCGTGCCGACACGTCTTCTTCAAGTGGGGCCAGCGTCCTGTGCCCCCCCGAGGGCCGTACGCGCCCCGTGACTTTGCCTTGTGCCACAGCACAGCCCCTTCAATGCAACTTCTGCCTAGCCTGCCTCCAGCCAATCCACAATTGAGCATCCGTGGTGATGGGTTCGACTGTTTGACTCATTATTAAAGCAATTTTGTTTCCGTAAATTTTTTATGCTTACCTTACAAGTGCTCACAAATACAGCCAATTTTGGAATAGGCCATCGGGATAACGATTCTTGAATACTTTCAAGCACCACGGTACGTACACTGAAATTTCAAGCACCACTATATATTGAGCAAAGTATAACTTATTTTAAACCAGGCACACGTGCAACTTAGTTTATAGGTCCTGCGGTACATTTAGGTCACACTCATATTATTTTGACGTCTTAAAACGCGTTTATACAGTTAGAAGCAACACGTAGTTCCAAAAATCACACATTTACACCTGCATACAAATTAAATTTGTAGCCAGACTAGATCTGCCACCAACATTCTTTTTGCAGCTAACAGGCTGTATGATGGTTTGAGCAGATCTCACAAAGGCCCGGTCCTCTCGCTTCGCCATCTGAGTACCCTGCTCCTGTGGTTGTCAGTGGTGCACAAATGAGTCAGAGTTAATTATGCACAAATGAGTCAAACTGGCAAGTCATCTCGAGCAAGCCCTCTGTTTGTGCAGCAAGGTGAGCTATGTCATGCACAATCAATCAATTTCCTCGCACAACATTCCAGCACACATGTGCATACCTTTCTTTCCACCTTGCGCTCAAGGTCCTAAAACAGATCTTCCAGCCATGTGAGGCTCCAGTAAATCCCAGCATCATCGGCAGTCTGTCAAAAGGCGTTTGTAGTCATAGAAGTCGTTAAACACAAACTGAGAGGAAAGGAATGGACAGAACACAAGGGACAACGAGGGAAGACGACTCATTAGTGTGCGCAGCTCTTGCAAAAAAAATCAGCATTCTTGACTGACCCCAGCTGAGTTATTCGTGTGAGATTTGGACATGCATTCCATGCACACTTGCAAGCACCAACGTGTGATGTGTAAGTCAAAACACTCTAAGTTGAGTCCATGGGTTTTTAATTATTGAGCAGGCTATCTCTTCATGCGTTGTAAGTGCAGAGTACCAAGCTACACTGTAATCCTTGCCACGCACCTCAGCAAAGTCCTTGAAATGGTTAAAGTGCAAATGTTTCACATAGGAGTCCACGCTTTGCCATTCACCTGCGCAGAGTTTTTGATGTTACAAATAAGAATTATGCAGACCTTGCAAATAAGGGTGGTTACCTGCACAGAGGTTTTGTTGCTATGCATTATAATTGTGCAGATCCAGCAAGCAAGTCCCCTTTGCACTCAGAACCTCCATATGCAAAGGCTGCATTCAGGTTGCAAAACTTTGGACAACCATAAATCTGATCTGCTTCATCATACAGAAGACCATTTCTCCCCTCGCCTCATTCCTGCAATGCAAATGAGAAATGAGCATGGTGAAAAAGGCTCACCATAAGAGAAGTAGAAAAGGTTGTCCAGGGAGGTTTTCTTCAGGTCAAAGACCTCGTTGTCATCCTCCTTGTCCTTCACTTCACTCTCCAGCTTCAGCCTGCACAAGGATCAGTTGCTTTTCACCACACAAACAGAAAGAAATGCACAGATTGCTTCAAAAGTTTGAAGTGCGTCTAAGCTCAAACATGATCAGACGCATGAGCCCACTGATCAGAGCCCACATTCGCCGGAACTCCCTTTAACAGAGGTCAGACGCCATTTCAATTACACACCATGCCTCCTCAAACGCGTCTGACTGAGAGGGAGGCACGGTGAACTTGATGACAGCATAAGCCGTTTTCTTCGACCAGTCCCCCCTGCGGACAAGCGACCAAATTGTGCTTTCCCAGAGAACAGCTTTACAAGCAGGGAAGGCGCCACAGAGACCACATTGCATCCTGTTGGAAATCGATAAGCCGAGGAGAAAACCAGAGAAAATAAAAAGCGAAACATACACTACTCACGAGGTCAGTTTGTGGGCTGTGTGGATAGCCTGGAGGGGGCTGTGCACTTGCTTCAAGCCTCCAGGGAAGGCTGTTCATCATGTACGTAGGCAACAAGTGGTCGTATGAACAATGGTTTTGTTGCCAGTGAAGGCGTATTGTAGCACTGGAAGATCAGGCAATACTGCAGTCACAAGCATTTCACAGGCATAGGAGTGAGCTGGAGCTACCAACCTTCTGAGTGGACCTCAGCCAGCAGGCCGTGCGACAATAACGACACACGGCCTCATACCAGAACATTGATACAATAAAGAGAATTGCAGATCCGTGCAATGGATGGTATGTAATAGAGCCTGAAAGTGAGTTGCTCACTTACTCCCAGCATCTTTCAAATACTGCTAATACAAATCAGCACCAACATGCTAGCCTGGTGGACTCCACCAAAGAGACCGCATTTATAAATGTGTCTCATCCCCTGCTTTCCTTCGTTCAAGCTCACACTCAAAGACTGATCTTCCAAATTGCTTACTTGCATTGCAAACCTTGCTTTAGAAATTGCTTCACCACCAGGAGATTTTCAGGATCTAGACCAACCTTTTTTCTTTGCTTGTGACGATGTGCAAACTTGGCAGAAGCATGTAGGCATGTTTCATGTGTGTTACTTGCTATATAAATGTATGTTGTTGTGTGTCCCTTAGGCCACATGGATTGAAGCTATATCCTCTTTTGCCTAACAAGCAATTTCAAGATCATTATAATATCTTTTTGGGAGATATTACATTAACAGTATTGGCCGCATTATACTTGGGTGTTGGCAATTGAATTACATTTAACAGTATTGGCCGCATTATACTTGGGTGTTGGCAATTGAATTACATTTAACAGTATTGGCCGCATTATACTTGGGTGTTGGCAATTGAATTACATTTAACAGTATTGGCCGCATTATACTTGTGTTGGCCGCATTATACTTGTAAGGGTGTTGGCAATTAAATTACAGTTGAATTACATTAACAGTTATTGGCCGCATTATACTTGTAAGGGTGTTGGCAATTAAATTACAGTAATGGCCTACTATAACGGATAGGAATATCTAGAACGCAAACACAGTTTTGACGTGAAATCGAACATTCTCCTCATTCTGCCTGGTTCCCAATCTTGTCCATTGGAGTGATGAACCAGACAATATCCTGCAGTCGTGCAGAAAAGGAGCAGGAATCATTGTGTGAGAAGGAAGGAAGTGCAAAGGGATGACAAAACACACAGCAGGTATTGCTCGTAAGAATTTGTGGGATTTCTTACAACAGCCTGATCTGCAATTGGACCCAGTCAAAGATGGAACAAGACACATGTCCTCCAAAGAATAACACGCCCACCTTCTTGGCTACAAAGCTCTTCAGGCTTTGCACATGGTCAGACTCAAAGTGGTCGAGATAGGAGTCCATGTCATCCCAAACTGTAAAGCAAGGAGATGTTCAAATGGAAAGCGGTGATAAATTTGTGCGTGTGTTCAGTGCGCAACTGGTACCAGACATTTGAATCCTTTGGACGCTGGAAAAAAGTTGAGCAAGCTGCCTGCCCACTATTGAGCCACGTTAATTGCTTGCTCTATGTCAAAAAGATCACCTCCGTAGGCGTAGAACCGGGTATTGTCGTCATAGTTGGAAGACAAAGAGTACATCCTGCGTTGAAGAAGCAATGGGTCGCTTGCTTCTTTTCTGTGATTGTTTACCGGGATACTTGCTTGCAAATTTGGCAAATTTGGCATATTTCTAAATACACTTTTTACAATGGAAAGGCAATTCAGCGGCAAGAAGCAAGAGTTAAATGCTGCAGTGTGCAAGAAGGTCGAGTACAGCCATCTATCTATCAATGATCAACTGTTGCCGCAATTCTCTGCAGACACTACTACACACACTTCCATCCAGCATCTTGTCCAGTCATGCGTGTTATACAAAACATTACGCTCCTTTTACACTTCATGCCCCCCTACCTGTTCCCCTTTTCGTCCTTGAGGGTTGTCTTGGCCACCTTGCGCCATACATCGACAAAGTCATCAGCTTCTCCAGGTGGTACCTTGTAAGAGGTGTGATGCAAGAATCGACTACATTCTCTTCTGTGGTGGAAGATTTTTTAGCACAAATTGCCTCCTTTCCTTAGTCAGGTGCTTGTTCACACTACTTTGTAGGCAAAGTTTTTTTTGCAGCGTACAGGCTGTGCGATGGTTTGAGCAAAACTCACAAAGTAGTTGATGAGGATGTAGGCCCGATCCTCTCGCTTTGCCATCTGAGTCCCGTGCTCCTGTGGTTGTCAGTGGTGCACAAATGAATCAGAGTTAATTATGCATAAATGAGTCAAATTGGCAAGTCGTCTCGGGCAAGCCCTCTGTTTGTGCAGCAATGTAATGTACAATCAATCAAATTCTCGCACAACATTCCAGCACACATGTGCATACCTTTTTCTTCTCCATGCGCTCAAGGTCCTCAGACAGATCTTCCAGCCATGTGAGGCTCCAGTAGATCCCAGCATCATCGGCAGTCTGTCAAAAGGCGTTTGTAGTCACAGAAGTCGTTAAACACAAATTGAAAGGAAAGGAATGGACAGAACACAAGGGACAACGAGGGAAGACGACTCAATAGTGTGCGCAGCTCTTGCAAGAAAAATTAGCATTCTTGACTGACCCCAGCTGAGTTATTCGTGTGAGAGTCGGACATGCAATTTCATGCACACTTGCAAGCACCAACGCGTGATGTGTACTAAGTCAAAACACTCTAAGTTGAGTCCATGGGTTTTTAATTATTGAGCAGGCTTTCTCTTTGTGCGTTGTAAAGTGCAGAGTACTGAGCTACACTGTAATCCTTGCCACGCACCTCAGCAAAGTCCTTGAAATAGTCAGAGTGCAAATGTTCCACAAAGGAGTCCACGCTTTGCCATTCACCTGCACAGAGGTTTTGATGTAACAAATTAGAATTATGCAGACCTTGCAATTAAGGGTGGTTACCTGCACACAGAATTTGTTGCTGTGCTTTATATTTGTGCAGATCCAGCAAACGAGTCCCCTTTGCACTCATAACCTCCATATGCAAAGGCTGCATTCAGATCCCAAAACCTTGGACAAACATATATCTTATTTGCTTCATAATACAGAAGACCATTTCCCCCCTTTCTCCTCATTCCTGCAATGCAAATGAGCATGGTGGAAAAGGCTCACCATAAGAGAAGTAGAAAAGGTTGTCTAGGGAGGTTTTCTTCAGGTCAAAGACCTCGTTGTCATCCTCCTTGTCCTTCACTTCACTCTCCAGCTTCAGCCTGCACAAGAATCAGTTGCTTTTCACCCCACAAACAGAAAGTAATGCACAATTTGCTTCAAAAACTTGAAGTGCGTCTAAGCTTAAACATGTTCAGACGCATGAGCCCGCTGATCAGAGCCCACATTCGCCGGAACTCCCTTAAACAGAGGTCAGACGCCATTTCAGTTACACACCATGCCTCCTCAAACGCGTCTGACTGAGAGGGAGGCACGGTGAACTTGATGACAGCATAAGCCGTTTTCTCTGACCAGTCCTCCCTGCTGACAAGCAACCAAATTGCGCTTTCTTAAAAAAAGCTTTAGAAGCAGGGAAGGCACCGCTTTGCATCCTGTTAGACAATCGATAAGCTGAGGAGTAAGGCAGAGAACTATAGGCGACACATTCACTACTCACGAGGTCAGTTTGTGGGCTGCGTGGATGGCCTGCAGGGGGCTATGCACGTGCTTCAGGCCATCAGGGAAGGCTGTTCATCATTTGTGCAGGTAACAAGTGGGCGTGTGAGCAATGGTTTTGCTGCCAAAAACCGCAAAAGCATATCGTAGCACTGGCAGATCATAATTGGGTAATACTGCAGTCGTAAGCAGCCACAGGCACGGGAGTTAGCAAGAGCTACAACCTTCTGAGTGGATGTCAGCCAGCATGCCATGTGACAGCCGCGATGCCTGGCTGAGAAGCGCGCAGCAGGCGAAGAGGGCGAGTGTGAGCAATTTCATTTTGATAATATTATTAATTAGTTAATATTCGATTTAAATTAATATGTGCGTGTGTGATCACGCATATCGAAGAAGCAAAACATCCGATATTACTCATAACGTCGTGGTTTTTTACTAATCTCGTTCAACATCCTGTTATGCCTGTGTTGGCATTTCGCAGGATTGACTGATGCAAGTTCTCATCCACCACGTGTGCATATTGGTATTAGCGTGCAGATTGAAACTCTTTGGGTTTTCCAGAGAGAAGAAGAGAACGGACGAACTTAGCATGCAGGCACTAAACCCCTCCCCACAATAAGAAGGGGGAGCTTCAACGGCAACAGACAGAAAAAAATAGAGGTTTCAATCATTGCATATGAAATGTCAAGCTTGGCCTGATGTCGGTTCCTCGAATGACAGAACTCTTTAGCAGCGTTCGTGAACATATCTCTTGCCCCCTCTTGCCTCATCTCTGCTTGGCTTTTCAACCTCTTGCTTTTGATCTCTCTGAGCTCCGAGTTCATCTCTCTGAGTCCATCACAACTGCTGTGAACATTTTAGAGAACTTAAAATTAAAGTGTCTTTTGGCCGACGATCCTGTGTCAATTCATGTTTCTTTGACGGATCTGTGCTGCGCTAGGTCAACATCTCATCCTGCCAGCGAGTAAATAGTTCATCTTTATACTCTATGCCATGCTAAAAATTCATACATCTTTAAACTTTAATCTTTATGCCATGCTGACAATTCAGATTTTTGTGGATCTTTCTTTGCATGGGTCTGTGCTGTGCTAGGTCAACAACTAATACTGCCCGCGATTAAATATTTCATCTGCTAGGTCAATGTCTGATCTTACCAGCGAGAAAATATTTCTTCTTAGTGCTGCTGTCAATGGTTGAGGAAACTTTAATTCTCCAATAACCACCAGCGAGAAAATATTTCTTCTTAGTGCTGCTGTCAATGGTTGAGGAAACTTTTATTCTCCAATAACCAACATTTACACATCAACACCTAAACAACAAATACAGAACGTTTACGAAACATTGTCAAAACGATGGACAAATGTTCCTTCAAAAAACGTTGTAGAGCTAGCAAACTTGTAAGACTAGCTCCTGTTCCCAAAACTAACATATTCATGCTCAAAAACTACTCTTCGTTGCCAATTTTTTCCATGGGCGCAGAGATCTTGATAATGTCCTGCATATGCAATCAGAGGAAAAAGCCGTGAATACCATCGAGGAGATGCTGCTTTCTTAATATGATGTAACCCACTTTACATTGCTTGCTCTATAAAGAAACACAATTCTCCCTTCTTTATATACATTGCTTGCTCTATAAAGAAATGTTCTCCCTTCTTTATAAAGAGGATGGCACACACACGCACACACACACACACAAACCCACACACACACACACACACACACACACACACACAGACACACACAGACACACACACACACAAACACACACACACACACACACACACACACACTCACACACACACACACACACACACAC
>Ga0307942_1003784_pt1 | contig 12236 bp, 9 predicted proteins | sample OrgLakmetagen175_FD_201846 | JGI IMG/M metagenome (GOLD analysis project Ga0307942, IMG submission 201846) | Saline water microbial communities from Organic Lake, Antarctica - #175 | ecosystem: Environmental > Aquatic > Non-marine Saline and Alkaline > Saline | place: Antarctica: Organic Lake...
TGAACAAGACACCAGAAAAAGAAGCTAGAATAAAGTGTATAGAGAAAGAGAACGTTTGTGTTGAAGAAGCGCGAAGAGAAAGCATCAAGGAGAACGAGAAGAAAGCTGTTGATATGTCTCAGGAAGAAAGATGAATATCCTTTAAACATTGTATGCTCTTGCCTCAGAAGAAAAGGACTCATATCTCCTGCGAAGAAACATTGTATGGGGGTTTGTATTGGAAAATAGCATGCTGTTCATCCTGGACATCGTCATCACCCTCACATAAGGTAAGGTTACATCGCTATACAGCCTCACATAAATCACTGGCAGGGGAGGACCTGGGGTTCCATGTTGCGGTCCTAAGTTTAGTTTGGATTACAAAGGCATTCAACCTGGAATGGCTGCTCAAACTATGAGAACGAGGTAAACCTCAAAACAAACAAATGTTGCGGTCTTAAAGTGAAGGGTATGGACACGCAGTCTGAAACGGGCAACACTGCGAATGACATGGGAGGTCTAGGAAAATGTATGTACTTGGGTAGCCGGGACCTTTTTGGGGGGCAGTGCACACCACCAGTTGTGCTCTCGTGGGCAGCCAGGCATCAGAATAGGGTGTCCAAAACTCCAAGTGTCTCTTTTGTCTGATGACCACAACAAAATTGAGGTCACAGTTCCTCAGCTTTTTTTTCAATTTACTCTTGTTCCAGACCAGTCATGGCTGAAAGAATACGGGAAGACTAGCAGTTATCAGACCTGGAGCTCAGTCGCATGTCAGCATGTAACACATGTTTGGCAGCAGTGCTGTTGCAGTGGGTCAGAGAACTGTAAAGATGCATTGTGGCACGAAACCAGTTGAACTGTAGGGGCCACACTCCTCTCACATAACGCACCACCAAGAAGGAGTAGTGTCCCTGACCCCAAGGATTATTTTTAACACTGTCACACTTCTGAACTGGGTTGTCCATCTCTTTGCCCTGTAGTAAGACAGGAAGTTGACCAGATCTGGCTCACGTACATGCTAGCAGGAATTGCATTTACAATAGGTTTTGAGCAGCCAGATGTGAGCATGCAGCCTGTTGGTTCTCTTGTACAAACTGTTTGACTCTGAAAGAGCCAGCATTGTAACCATTGTAACCATTGAAAGAGCCAGCCGTAAAGGGTCTCAGCGCTGCAGTGGTCAGATTGATATTTGTTCACACACCATTGTCAGATCAAATTACGATCACTGCAAAGTATAAGACTCAGCACATCTACTGATACTTCGGACCAAGAAAGGCCTCCAAGGTGGAAAAACCATCCAGCAGGAGTGAGTTCTTTGCATCGCTGGTCCCTAATGCTTCTACCAGTTCTCTGGCTCATGCCCTTGCGCTCTTTGCACACATGTGTCTGTGTCTACTCAGCTTTGCGTGGCTGCCACACTGCTCCTCCTTCCTGAAGCTGGGACCCATGACTCAGACGGACCTCTCGGCCTCAATGTGGTTACATATTAACATCGCTAAACGTATGAACAAATAGAATCAGAGACCTTACACGGCACAGGGTCTCTTAAGGATCCCTTCTAGCTAATGGTACCTCTTCGAGTTCACATGTTGTCAATTGATTACCAGAACTATCAAATCCAGAAGATAAGGTTATCAATAAGACTGGCCATCCAGCTTATTGAACAAGACATAAAGAAACTCTCAACTGTCAACCAATTTAACTGCTCCGTCATACGATTCGTCGCCGCCAACGATTGGGCGTGACACCATGCCCAGGTATTTGAATGTGTCGGTATAGGATAGTTGTGTGCCGTCATAATAGAGAGAAGGCAAGCGGTTGTCAGACCTGGAGTTGAAGCACATCACCTCAGATTTGTTTGCGTTCCCTGTCAAAGATTTCCTGTGGGCATAAACTCTGAGCCTGTTGAGCATGGTCTGCAACTGACCCACATGGTTTACAAGTGAGCTACATGGTTTACAGAGATGATAATTAATATGATAGCATAGTCTTCTGAGAAATGACAGAAACTATAGAAGTGAAATGCATGGGGAGTCTGAATTAGCTACATACACCAGGATGCTGGAAGTAATGCTAATCTTGAACAGAGTCCCCCGAAGGTCTTCTCATTCTCATTTAGAATCTCCTTATATATATTGGTACAAGGATGAGTGGATTGTGAGGGTTGGCGAGTGAAATGGGATATGGTAAATACGGAATTAGCATTAACATTACATGCCAAGCCGGTTTTTCTATGAAGGTCACACATGCTGCATTGCACTCTTAATCCAGTTCATTGGTCTTGGTACTACTATTGGTAGTGTAAGTGATGCCTGCCATAATAGGCAACAGAAAAGCAAAGTGCTTTGACAAATGATTCATGGAACGTTCGTGCTCTTCATTTCCCGACAGTCAAACGGTTCTCAGCTGCAGCGCACGCTTACAAATTCAGGAATGTCCAGCAGCATCTATCAGAGAGGGGATTTTGACACCAGCTCCCTCCTTCGATTTTCCCTTTTTCTTTGACGTGTTGTTTAAAAAGATCCCAGAGCAGCTACCAGCTTTTGGAGAGTATGGCACATCCCTTGAAGCTGCAGAAAGTAAAATAGCCAAGTTGCACAACAAGGTATTGTACCCACTTCCAAGGAGACACAGATAGGAATGATTCCGAACCGGCTCTTACCTCCTTCCTCCTTCGTCCACGCGGCCCGTCCTTTTCTTGCCTCTGCCTATAGGATACGTAGGTTTGTGCGTGAACACGCTTTGGCAGACAGATCACACACTTCTTTGTGGCTCGCTAAGACGTATGTTTTTCCTGCTGGCATGTATGGTAGTCAAGTATGGGGTACTGGATTCTTGCAGGCAGGCAGAGAGTTCTCTAGCCCGCTGTCTACGCTTCATTTGCATTTTCTGAAGGGCACGTTAGGTGCGAAGCAGTCTACCACTAATTGGGCTGTACTCCGAGAATGTGGACATGAACCGTCGCAATTCTACTGGTTTCGGTCAGCTGTCAAGCTTTTCAATAGTATGCTTAATACCATAGTGAGACTTTGCGGAGGGTAGTCCAGGCTGATCTCAATTTACAGCCTCGTACAAGTGCCTGCTGGACAGCTCAATTGCTGAGCGCTTTTCAGGGACTGCGTGGGTGTGAGTTGTATGTACGAGCTGTTCAAACTGGGCATGCTATTATTATGCAAGAGTTTACTGCAGATTTGAAGCATAGGATGAGAGGTGTTTGAAGAGACGCTGAGTTGGTGGACCCCAACACGCACAACAACAAACTGGCCACCTATCATTCTTAGTTTGCCATCCCTTTTTCTTGAAGTGAGCGTATGCTGATTAATGTACCACGGTTTCTCTATATTGATCTGTCCAAACATGTTATGCGCAATATAAGAAGAATCCGCTTGCGTGCGCATACTTTGAAAGTTGAGGCAGCAGCGTGGCTTGAAGATGGTTCTTGCGTATGTGACCAATGTCCTGGTGAAGATGAACATGTTCAGAACGAGGTGCATGCTCTTTTCATTTGCCAAGACCATTGAGTTTGTGAGCTGAGGAAACACTTTTCCTTCCTGCCAGGTAAACAGTGTTTACACCTTTTTTTGAGGACTTTTCAGCAGCCAAACCCTTTTTGCTGCAACAGGTCAACAACCAACTTGTTCATGATTTCCTTTCTCAGCAGAACACTGGACTTATTCTCTTTCTTTCTGAGCTTATGGATTAATTTGTGCCTGGCCGAGACCAGTCAACAGCCGATCAGCCAAACAACCTGGCTGAAGGTCACCCCCCCTTGTAACCAGTGTCACCATTATATTTTCTGTGGTGGAAGAGTTTTACAGTAATCGGTACCAAAGTGGCTCCATCTCCCCATCGGAGAATGGTTCCACTATCTACTCAGCTTTCTATCCGAGAATGCTTTAGCAGTGTTGCACATCAGTGGCACGTCACGTCTTTTGTCATGAAGTAAACGGTACACTCGGGTCTAGGCACTTGTTTAATTGCATGATAGCCCAGCCTGCCATAGAACGTGGCTGCTGCAGTGCAGGCTGTCACAAGGGACACGCTTGCACAGCCCTGCATGTAAAGACATGAAGAAAACATAACGAGGTAGATGTGTTTGGGCACATTAACATGGAGGATGAACGTAATGATCATCTAAAAGAAAACAAAGAGCTGAACACTAAAGAGTATGGAATAAAAATAGATAACCATTGGGGGGTACATAGTTCTTCCAGACTGTTCTTCAAGTAAATCAGATTACAATTTCAATACAATGAAAGAGATTCTTATGGTGAGGCGCAGCTTAAAATCCTGCATGCTGGATACGCTCTACTCACTATACTCACAAACACTCACAAATACACACACTCGCAACGCACACCATATGTTGTGGATCCTACCGACCTTTTCCAGTACAAACACATTTGAAGCTCCTTTAGAGTCCAATGCCCAATGAATGCTTGTGTGTTTCCGATGCATGCATCAGGCAAAAGGTTAACATGCTAGGACAAACCTTTATTATAAGCAACACATATTCGTCACAGGTTGTACTCATTGTGTGGCAGGTCTACGAGTAGTGTGTCTGCAACTTTTCAATGCCGCTTTTTTTCTTTTGTATCCATCATGTACATATCGATTTGCAAGCAAAAGAGATGCTCAAGCAGAACAGCAGAGGGATCCAAGTAGCTCAAATTTCCGAAGGTACGGATTGTGTGCTTCCAAAAACCCCGAAAATTCCAATCCATTCCTGCTACAAACAGGTTGACTGCCTTACAATCAAACTTCTTTGAAACTCCTAACAATATTTTATGTCCCTGTTATAACCAAATGCATTATTATGAAATGAGAATCCTCACAACCAAAAACATGCGGTATGGTTGAAGCGCTCAATTAGCCTAACTTTTCCCCTCTGCCCACAAATTGACAGTGCCTTGCATAACATTTCTGGTTGTCAACACACACGAATACGGAATACGTTGAGAGGCATAACTTAGCATGCAGCAGCAATCAAAAAAGCCAGAAGAAAAGGAGACTTCCTAGGGTCCTGCTTTGCCTCTATGGCAGCAACGGACGGCTGGCCATACAACATTTCCAAATCCCCAAAACAGCTGAAACTAGGATTACACCAAAGTGGCTCTTTCCGGCCGCCCCGCTTCTCAGACGAAATAAGGTTCACCTCCAGCCGTCCAGATGCAGTAGTGGTTGCTTCCATCCCCGCAAAAACAAAAAAGCAACAGACTGGTAATGGAGAGGGGTGGATACTTCGGAGTGGCAGGGGGCAAATGGGGGAGATCAGGAGCAACCTCAAGAGCAAGATCTACCTAGGTACATGCATTCTGCCAACTACGCTGCTAGACTTGTCCATAATACCAGACGTGCCCTTGCCAGTACCATAACCAACCCACATCAGGAACCACTTTCCGGCCAAGCCTGCGAGCCTCCTAATCCCCATTGAACCTTTTTCCTTCCTCTCTGGTTGAGGAGTTTTACGGTACCTTGTACCATAGTGGCTCCTTTTCCTTAGTCTATGTGGGGAGTGTTTTTTTCACTGCCTGCCTAGTTTATCTTTTTCTTTCTGGAATAAAAAAAACATGGATGTGTCATACGGCGTATTCGTATAATACGCCGTATTGAATTTAGCGCGTACTTTATCATATTGAACCAATTGGGCCGTATTATACAATTGCAAAATTTGCCTTTATTGCCCGGTTTTGGCCTTTCTATGCAAATTCGCCCCAATAACGGCCTTTTAGTGAGCTTTCAATGCTATTATATAATATATTGAATACACTGGAAAAGAAATGGGAACAATTTGGGTGATTTTGGGGCGAATCGGGTCCATTTGGGTCAAAAATCGGCACTCCCGAAATTGCTTAAATATACGATCGTATTACACGCGTATTCCGTATTTAACGCATATTTCATCCTATTGAACGTACCAAATGACCGTATGGCACATCCCTGCTAAAAAACAAAGGAACATTGCTGGCCTTCCGTTCTCACACTCCACCCTAGAGCCTTTATAATTAGCACCTGTTACTTTCGAATATGAATAGGGTTGGCCAAAACCATATATACGGTCCCATGGTATAATTGGCAGGGAAATCACCAAAGATACGGCCATATACGGTGTAAATATATGGCTCTGGCCAATCCTGCATATGAAAGCCCATACACATTATCCCATCCTGTCTGTTTCTGTTACCTGTTGTCTTGCATATTCCTCAAGGTGGTTAATAAGCTGGGAACCGACGCGCAAGTGGCGGTACCTCGAAGATACCTGACACACACACATACACGCGTGCGCGGAGAACAATCACTCACAAAGAGGTGGAGAAACACAGCTTTGTAATGGAGTGTGAGCCTGAGTCACCATGAATGCACATATGCACGTGTGCACAGGAGGCAATGATTATGGGAAACCAATGCGCTCATGACAAAGAAGTACACAGCGATGGTGACAAAGCTATGACAAAGACAGCTCTGACAAAGAAGTACACAGCGATGGTGACAAGTGAGAGTGTCACACTGATCCATGAGTCCATGACACTTTTTACATGTAACACTTTGCGTGGCATTTAGTGCCATCTATTGTTGCGTCAATGCACACATCCACCGCAAAGTGTCACATCACACTGACAATGATGCAGAGACACAACAGTGTTGAGTGGGTTTGTGAGTGTAGTTGCGAGCCAGGTAGCAATAACAAGATTGAATGCAGGGGAAATCATGCAACAACGGTGAGTACATCTTTCAATCTATAATAAGTGGTGATGGATGGTGAGTGCAAAGGGCAGCGGTTACTCACCACCAAATGATGAATAGACGCGTGCTTTTCCTCCGAGGTCTGGCGCGTAATCCCCCCTCCTTGCTCCTCCTGCTCCTGCCTCTGCGTGTGTGTGTGAAGCCGTGACTGCTGCTGCTGCTGCGTCCCCTCCTCATCCCTCTCCTGCGTGCTACTCCTTTCTCCCATTTTCTCCCCCTCATTTTTCTTCCCCGCTGACCTGACACCCTTCCCTCCTACCAAGTCGATCCCTACCCCCCCTATGACTTTTTCTGAGCCCCCTTGGTTCACTGACGCCACCCAAAACTGCTTGGTGGCAGGAAGGAGCCAATGCGTATCAACGTCTCGAAGACCAGACGTCCTGCCATTGTGAAGCACAAGCAAATGGCACAAGCTCGAGACCGTGTATGCGTGCTCGTGTGTGTATGGTTGTGTATTTGTGTATTTTGACTCAGGTCCAGGCATTGACAGATTAACGTACATACATACATTATAGGTCAAACAAGAACTGAAGAAAATTCAGGTGTGCATGTGCATTTTGTAAGGCACCCGCACGTACAATATTGCCAACCCTGCCCTGTGGGTCCTTCACAGCAGAACAATGAATCATTGCTCAACTGCAAAAGAAACATTCATTCAAGGGGTTTAGCGCTTTTCACGGATTCCGATAGCCTCATAGCCTCGCGGCCCTTTGTTACCTACCTCATCCACTTTGCGTACGCCCACACAAAAGATCCCAGGTACTGCAGAGAGCAAACAGGGACAGAGCAGGCAGGCATCATTGGGCACACCCAAGCAGGGCGGAAAACTGATACAGAGCATGCTATCCTTATACACCGAGCACCCATCCCATTGCACAATCAATGGGCTCATCCTCACGCACGTGTGAGAATGAGGTGTGCATATAAACAAGACAGGTGTGCATATAAACAAGACAGGTGTGCATACAAACAAGACAGGTGTGCATATAAACAAGACAGGTGTGCATACGAACAAGACAGTGCGTAGCAAGGGAGGTCTCTTGTCTAAAGTATTACGCTAGAGCCAGAGCTCATGGCCTTGTCTTGCCAGCAAGGTGCGGGAATTTACCAGAAGTTTACTCCCGTTCTAGCTGAGATCGCGCTGTCTAAAAAATATTCAATTCAAGTTTACATAATCTCCTACCTCGGCCTCCACCCTGCCCACCAAGTTGTACCTGGAGTGGCAAGAGGGCCAAATAAAGCGCCCCGACGACAGCAGAGGAAAGGGCCAACAGCTGAGCCTGAGTAAGCATGCAAGCAGTAAGCATGCAAGCATGTGGTGATACAGATGAGAAGAGAATCAGGGGGAACCGCAAAGAGGCTGACAGCTGAGCCTGTGCAAGCACGTATTCAGACAGGTTTTTGTATCAAAACACGACAGGGAATGTTATATCATACCTTATATGTCCAACACAACTTGGATTAATTCATTTCATCTAATTGCTTACTAGCAGCTAGCAGTGTTGTCAAAGCCACCCAAAATAGGGAAGAGCTACTAGGAACCAAAATAAGGAAGAGCAACTAGAAACTATAACACCCCCTTGCTGGATAAGCTTCAAGCGTGTCATATTCATTTGAGTGGGAAAAGCAACTAGAAACTATAATTCCCCAATGCTCGATTAGCTTCAAGCTTGCCATATGATTCATTTGAGTGGGAAGAGCAACTAGAAATTAACATTCCCCAATGCTCGATTGGCTTCAAGCGTGTTATATGATTCATTTGAGTGCAGAGTGCATTGCGGCGATTCAATCCAAGTGTGCTGTTTGGTTTGTCGCGGTGATTTTATGTAAGTGATGTTTGGTTGGTAGGTTAGGCAGTAAGGGGGGAGAGTTCCCCTGCACGTCCACACCTCGATGTACACATGCACATAAACCTAGATGTGTGCGTGCTTATTCACTTAAGTGTGATGTATTTGGTTGGTTTCAGGCAGTAAGGGGTGAGAGGAGTTCCCCTGCACATCCACACCTCCATGTACACATGCACATAAACTTAGATGTGTGTGCAATTGGTGATTTGGTGGTAACAAGATGTTTGGATATCTGACAAGCAGCAGTCCTGTCAGACTGGAGGCTATTGTGCTTCAAATCAAGCTTTAAAGCTAAACAACAGACCTTTTTGGAATTAGAACATTAGTTATTTTTTCCTTTATCTTTAAAGCTTTTTTTGTTATCCACTAACCCTAAGGTACCCAACTATCATGTGTAGGGTTGGCCAAAACCATACATACATACCGTTTAGGTACACGGTAGTTTTGACAGGGAGATTGTTGTACATACAGTCAGTCATATACGGTGTGCATGCATGTATGGTTCTGGCAACCCTAAGCATACGTGCTAAAGGCCACAAAAACTTTGCGTGCCGACCACCAAAGTGGCTCTTCTTCCTTCGCGATGTGTGGAGCAGTGTTATAACTGCGGTTGAAGGCCACCCTTGTATTGTAGAGCAGTCTTATTGACTGCATCGTGTTTCACTTTTTCTTGCTGAGGTGAGGCTATATGCATGTATGCATACATTATCATTCAGGCAGGCGTTTAGGCAGCTGCTTGAAGTTTTTACAGCAGCACTACCAGTACCTTAGACAGTGTTGGCGAGTGTAAGCACTAGTCTTTAACTAACGCGTGCTGTCCTTTACCATTTACCCCTACTTTTGCAGCTGGCATTTACCATTACCTGAAGGTTTAAAATTAAGCGAGCGACCTCCCACCAAGGATCCTCCCCCCCTAAAAGTAGCTGCATGTGGCGTTGCAGTGCTGTGAGGCCCAGGAGAGGCTCACGCAAGCAGGGCGCCACGGGATCTGAATGTGCATGATGAACAAGCAGAAGTGATGAAGAACAAGCAGAAGTGATGATGAACAAGCAGGAGTGATGATGAAGTCCACAGTACCCGGTACCAAAGCGGCTCCTTGCTTGATGTGGAAGTGGGGGCTGGACCTCACTGCCTGACTCGTTATTTGTTATCCTAATTTCCTTGCTAGAATGTAAGACGCATCAGCAACCAGCGTTGACTCACACATAAGGAGCAGGTTGAGTGCCAGCAGCGCCAAAGGAACACACAGCAGGGCCTTTGTGCGATAAAGCCTCCAGGAATTGAGAGTGAGCTCACGGATGGTAGGATCCCACCCAAAGCACCACAAGTAAAACAGAGGATCCTGCATACACACATGCGTGTGAGTGTATGTGTGTGTGCGTGTGTGTGTGTGTGCGTGTGTGTGTGTGTATGTGTGTGTATATGTGCGTGTGTGTGCGTGTGCGTGTACATGTGTGTGTATATGTGTGTGTGTTTGTGTGTGTATGTGTATGTGTGCGTGTGCGTGTGAGAGGGAGAGTGTGTGTGAGAGAGAGTGTGTGTGTATGTGTGCGTGTGCGTTTTGCGTGTGCGCATGTGTGTATGTGTGTTTGTGTGTGTGTGTGTGTGTGTGTGTGTGTGTGTGTGTGTGTGTGTGTGTGTGTGTGTGTGTGTGTGTGTGTGTGTGTGTGTGTGTGTGTGAGTGTACGCACGCCTGGTCTCTTGCCTGGTCTCTCCGCTGCAAGTCCCTTATATGTGCTTTGCCGGAAGATGTCATGATGGTGTTATAAAAAATAAAAAAACCTCCTTCAAACCTGTTCAAACTCTCAAATAATACATGAGAGGACATCAACCCTAAGAGGGATCCTTGTCTGTCTCCTCCTTCCATTCATTGTGCAGAACAGCCCTCTTCCTCTCTCCCACTTTACCTTATCTCTTGTGCCACAATTTCAGTCACAGCAGCACTGGCAGTTGTAGTACTAAAGTCGTAACCTTTGTCCTCATGTGAGTCATGTCACTTCCCTCCGCACATCATTACTCCCTCATCCTCTTTACTCTCCTCCCCGCCCCGAGCCTGGCTCTCTATGGCGGCTCATGCGCTGAAATTCCAGTTTCGTCAAGGCAGGAGGTACTTCCATCACTGGAGCATCACTGCACACATCACTAAGGTTGGCCAGAACCGTAAATATACACCGTATATGACCGTATATTTGGTGATGTCCCTGCCAAAAATACCGTATATATATGGTTCTGGCCAACCCTACACATCACCAATGCATCACCACCCGAAGGAAGACTCACACAGAACATCTCGTACATGTGTGATACACTCTGTATCGGTGGGTGCCAGCTGATGAACATCATGAGAAGCACAGAATGGCATGGACTTTTGACCCCTTGTTTGGCATGACCTGCCCACATTGTTGCCCGCACTAGACAGTGCACATACACGACGGTTACAATGCAGCTGCTGCTGTCGTAATGCGTCAGCACGTCCGGTATCCAGTCGGACTGGTCTGTTGCAACTGTCGTTGTTGCAACTGGTTTCATCTCACCGGTTTCGGACTGGTCTGTTGCAACTGGTTTGTAGCACTGGCACTGCCAGTAGTAGATGCGGTTGCAGATGTTGTTAAGACGTACATGTCTTAAAAAGTTGGACTAACTATTCAGGCCACTACTCCTCAGTTTTGGCGTGACAGCTCTCTTTCCTAAAATAATGAGGGGAGCGGTATTCATTGCCTGCGTTGTTCTTCTTCACGTCGTACCTACCACATACATACACTTCGCTATATTTCGTGGCCGTGACATGGCCGTGATATAGATATGTTGGTGAAATGCAGCGCATTTCTAACAACCCTGCAGAACGTTCTGCGCAGGAAAATCACATTTCCAACCACCCTGCCAAAACCTGAGTCACCTGCCAAATCTCCTGGTAAGCTGGCAAAAAATTGCTGCGCAAGCACAAGCACCTATTTCAGGTGCCACTACTATGCAGATAGAACATTGTCAACACAATGTATGCCCAATACAACCCTGGGGAAAAAAGAAACTCAAAATTAGTCAAGGAGTTGGTCAAACTTTCCAACAGAGTTTCTTTAGGTTTTGGCAAATCGGTTGAGAATGCAAGCGCGTGGCAGAATTCATGAACTCACTGCCAGAACTCGTGAGTCAAACGTTCTGCATACTCATTTGTTATTAGTGTGCCAATGAGGTCATCTGATGCTCCTCGCTTTATTTCATAAGTGCACCACTACTTCTGCGGCACTGCCAGCTGGCAGCACTAGTCGGACCAAGAAAGGCCTCCAAGGTGAAAAAATCATCCAGCCAGAGGAGTGAGTTGTTTGCATCGCTGTGGCCCCTATGTGTTACGTTTGTACACGCCCTTGTGAAAAAATAAAGGTGTATACACTAACTGGAGGTTGTGAAAAGGTGTATAACTAACTGAAGGTGAGTATAACAGTGACCGGTGGAGCTGGCTCGACCCCAGAAGGGGGAATTCTTAATATACGTACTACAGTACACTACCCTACAGCCTTAGCTAACGTTAGCTATGTCTATCTTATTTATATCATTTAAACAGCGCTACCTTAAAACACATTTTTACTTGCCCCCTCGCGGGGGGGCCGAACCATCTCAGGCAAACAGCGAATCGGGTTCGGGGCAGCAGCAGGCGCACAGCAGCTT
>Ga0307942_1003785_pt1 | contig 12236 bp, 18 predicted proteins | sample OrgLakmetagen175_FD_201846 | JGI IMG/M metagenome (GOLD analysis project Ga0307942, IMG submission 201846) | Saline water microbial communities from Organic Lake, Antarctica - #175 | ecosystem: Environmental > Aquatic > Non-marine Saline and Alkaline > Saline | place: Antarctica: Organic Lake...
TGTGTGTGTGTGTGTGTGTGTGTGTGTGTGTGTGTGTGTGTGTGTGTGTGTGTGTGTGTGTGTGTGTGTGTGTGTGTGTGTGTGTGTGTGTGTGTGTGTGTGTGTGTGTGTGTGTGTGTGTGTTTGCGTGTATGTGTTTGTCTGTGTGTTTTTGTATGTGTGCGTGTGTGTATGTATGTGTGTGTCTGTGTATGTATGTGTGTGTCTGTGTGTGTGTGTTTGCGTGTATGTGTGTGTGTGTGTGTTTATGTCTGTGTGAGTGCTTACCTCAAACAATAAAATACAAACAGTAAAACACAACGTCGTTGAGAGTAGGTTTCACGAAATGTCTCAGTTACTATTTGGGCAAATGTCTGTCATAATATAAAATTTTACAGAATGTTGGATTCGCATTCCGCCCAGAAGATCTTCGGGAGATTTAGTCAACCTGGCTCGAAATCGTATCTACGCTGTCCGCCAGGGAGGAAGGCATTGCGAGTGCAGGCCTATGCAGAACTCACCTCGAAGGGGAAGAAAATTGGAAGTAGCAGTTTGGTGCTGGGCACGCAGCTTGGGAGTGGCAGGTACGGGGAGGGGAGAGGAGGGGAGGGGAGGGGAGGGGAGGGGAGGTTAGGGAAGGGGAGTGGCAGGTACGGGGAGTGGGAGAAATCTCTGCTCCAGTTAGCAAGCTGCTCCAATTAGCTTTTCTCTACACATGCCCATGCTGTGCGTGCACAGTTTTATATTGCACTCCTGTATTGCACTCATTTGCGCACAACAAGTCGGGTGTGCTTGCAAAGAAGTTCCTTTCTATGCCTTGTACTGTTGATCCTGACAGCTTCGGGGAGGTGTTCAAGGGCTCCTACATCACAGACAAGGGCGTGCAGCCCGTTGTACTGAAGCGGGTGAAGACTAAAGTGGAGGTAAGGAGGCCCTCGCACTCGAAAAGTCAGGAACATCGTCGTATAGGGATGGTTTTCTCCTGCTCTAGTGATCCAGGACTGTCCATTTACCTGCAGCGTGGGACTATGCATTGTGAATACAGCAACGTAAAGTGAGGATAAGACTTGAAGGAAAACAGGGCCCAACAGCTCACCCTGTTGACCAAATTCCATGCCAATCGTTGCAGCTTCCTCAACATGCGCTCGCACACGAGCACACAAAAAGATCACTCAAGAACGCACACTCACACATGCACACATACACATACAAACACACACGCGGAAAAATACAGAAACATGCATGACACTGTTTAACTGATGTTGCACACACTTATTTCTCGCGCACACACAGGGTGCAAAGGAGATGGGGGAGATGGAGCTGTTACTGGTAAGAAAGAATCGTCTCAGTCGCATTACACACACACTTTCAACCTTCCTGGCAATCAATCACTCTGTCACTTTCATGTGTGCAGCTGCGTAAGAACATTTGATAAGGTGGTGAAGATGAAAGCATCTCCGTGCGCTCTTTGTCTTCTCACTCTTTCCCCCTCGACCTTTGTTCTACCTTAAATGCTCCTCTCCCCCTGGTTCTCTGCTCCTGTACTCTGACTCCCTTTCCCTTCTGCCAAACACACACACACACATACAAACACACACACACACACGTTCCTGCCTTTGGAATCCCCTGTTATCCCCTGTTGCTACCTACACAGCACTCCTATCTTTGCAACTGCCTATTTCCCTCCTACAGCCTCCACTCCCTCCCTCCCCCCAACCACAAATACACAGCACTCCTGTCTTTGCAACTGCCTTTTCCCCTCCTACGACCTCCCAATCACAAATGTACTCCCTCCCCCCAATCACAAATATACAGCACTCATTTTTCACAATATGCGCATGCACACACAACTTTGAATGCGCACCAACTAGCTGTTCCACCTCCTTTCCAATCTTTGTAGAATGCGTACGCAGCAAAGGTGGCCCGCAACCACTGCGCACACTTTTTGGGCCACTGCTACGTAGACGAGGATGAGTCCACAACACGACTCACCTCAGGGCTGTGGCTGGTGCGAAATTAGGGAAGCATTCATGCATGCACCTGTTTGTGCGCGTGTATATGTGGATGTCGGTGTCTGTGTTTGTGTGTGGTAGTGGTGTGTGTGTGATTTTGTGTAATTCTGCAATGTGTGTATGCCAATGACACCCTTTTGGGGGCATCCGTTTCACTAGCTTTTAAGCTCCTTCCATTTTCAAGAGCATGTCTCCCTTCCCTTTCCAACAACAGGAAAACGGGCTCACGCTCTCTGATTTGTGGCGACACAGACAGGCCACACATCGAATCAATGGCGGGGGTTTTGACTTATGCTCTCACATACCCGCACTTGCATCCCAATATGTGTACACATTTACGTCTGCATACACGCATTTACGCACAATCTCACGCTCTCTGCCTTTTGGCTTATGCTTTCACACACCCGCCCTTGCACCCTTACATGTGCACACACGTGAATACACACATTTACGTACACTCACGACACAAGCGCACACACACTTAAATTACCCCACTCACAGATGTGGCGGTATGAGGGTTCCCGCACGCTTGCCCACTACCTGCGCCGCCGTGACTGCCTGCGTGCCTTGGCGGAGGACATGGACGTGCCTGTTGAAGCTGTGCCTGCGGTGGTGATGAAGCAGCTGCTGCAGGGCCTCACGGTGAGCGAAGGAAAAGTGGTAGTGGAGGGGGTGAGATTGGTATGTGCACACATGTGGGTCTGCTTGTGGTGGTGATGAAGCATGGGCTGCTGCAGGGCCTCACGGTGAGTGAAAGAAAAGGTGGTAGTGGAGGGGGTGAGATTGGTATTTGCACACATGTGGGTCTGCTTGTGGTGGTGATGAAGCAGCTGCTGCAGGGCCTCACGGTGAGCGAAGGAAAAGTGGTTGTGGGGGGCGTGAGATTGGTATTTGCAACCATGTGGGTCTGCTTGTGGTGGTGATGAAGCATGGGCTGCTGCAGGGCCTCACGGTGAGCGATGGAAAGGTGGTAGTGGAGGGGGTGAGATTGGTATGTGTACACATGTGGGTCTGCTTGTGGTGGTGATGAAGCAGCTGCTGCAGGGCCTCACGGTGAGCGAAGGAAAAGTGGTTGTGGGGGGCGTGAGATTGGTATGTGCACACATGTGGGTCTGCTTGCGGTGGTGATGAAGCATGGGCTGCTGCAGGGCCTCACGGTGAGTGAAGGAAAAGTGGCAGAGCGTGAGAATTGTATGTGCAAATATGTGGGTCTGCTTGTGGTGGTGATGAAGCATGAGCTGATGCAGGGGCTGGTGGTGAGGATTCTTGCATTGTACCCACTTCCCGGATTAGTGGTACACCCCCTCTACTCGCAGAGGAGGGAAGGTGGTGGAAGGTGGGCAAAGGTTGTGGTGGGTGTGGTGGGTGCATGTGCTTATGCAGGTGTGCTTATGCAGGTGTGTTTTTATGATGTAGGTCTGCCTGCGGTGGTAATGAAGCAGGAGCTGCTGCAGGGACTGACCGTGAGCCAAGGAAAAGTGGTAGTGGAGGGGCTGAGATTGGTGCTCGCAATTACGTGTGGGTGTGCCTGTGGTGGCGGCGAAGCATGGGCTGCTGCAGGGCCTCACGGTGAGATTCCTTACGCTGAACACTCTACTGACACACAAGGAGTTTTTGTGCGGAAGGAGTTGTTTTGGTCTGTGTGGCTCATGACATGGTGGCGATGAACATCACGTGGTGGCTCATGTGTGGCTCATGTGTGGCTCATTTGTGGCTCATGTGTGGCTGTGTAGCTCATGACGTGGTGGCGATGAACATCACATGGTGGCTCATGTGTGGCTCATGTGTGGCTCATGTGTGGCTCATGTGTGGCTCGCGTGCTGGCTCACGTGGTGGCTCATTTGTGGCTCATTTGTGGCTCATGTGTGGCTCATGTGCGGCTGTGTAGCTCATCACGTGGTGGCGATGAACAAGTTGCTGCAAGGGCTGACGATGGAAAGAGGGGGAAAGAGGCAAAGCCAGTCAACGAGTGTAATGGGTGTGTATGGAGGTTGCTTTTTTAACGCGTGTGGCGGCTATGTGGGCCTAATTGTGGTGCGATATCTCAGGGCAGACGATGGAAGTAGTAGGGATGAAAGGGGGCGTGTCAATGGTAGCGTGGATTACACTCTTTATTTTGCAGCACCGGTCCTGGATATGTTTGTGAGTGTGTGTATGTGTGTGTATGTGTGTGTGTGTTGTGTGTGTGTGTATGTGTGTGTGTGTGTGTGTTTGCGTGTGCGTGTGTACCTGACCCGTCACTTTTTCCAGTTTGTGATGCGTGATTGTGTGTGTGTGTGTGTGTGTGTATGTCGACTCCTTTCCCCCTCTAAGCATATCCGGGCCTTCCAATCACCAGCGATTTGTGCATGCCCATAGAGCCTCCTGTCTAGCTCCAGTCAGGCTCTGGTCACTGACCTACTTTTCCTTCTGTGTGTATGTGTGTGCAGGCCTTCCACGCAGCTGGCCTTGTGCATCGTGACGTGAAGCCCCTCAACATCATCCTTGCGGAGGACTCCAAGCGTCTCAAGGTGTGGGTATGCGTGTGTGTGTGTGTGTGTGTGTGTGAGAGAGAGAGAGAGAGAGAGAGAGAGAGTGTGTGTATGTGGTGTGTGCATCCGTGTGTATATGTGTAAGTGAGTGAGTGGGTGTGAGTGAGTGAGAGTGTGTGTGTGTGTGCATTTCATTGACCTAGTGTGTGTGTGCTTACGCAGGCGCACTACCCACATCCGTGTATGTGTGCATGTGCGCAGTTCATTGACCTCGGTGCGTGTGCCGACCTTCGCTCGGGGACTAACTACGTGCCGGAGGAGTCCATCCTGGACCTCAACTACTGCCCTCCTGAACAGGTATGCGTGTGTGTGCGTGGTTATGACGTGCCTGTGTGCACGCCTGGGTGCGTGCCCGTATGCGTGCAGTGTGTCTGTGTGCGTGCGGTGTGTGTGCGCGTGCAGTGTGCCTGTGTGCGTGCCTGTGTGCGTGATTGTGTGTGCGTGCCTGTGTGCGTGCCTGTATGTGTGCTTGTGTGTGTGCCTGTGTTCGTGATTGTGTGCGTGCCTGTGTGCATGCGGTGTGTCTGTGTGCGTGCAGTGTGCCTGTGTGCGTGCCTGTGTGCGTGATTGCGCGCGTGCCTGTGTGCGTGCCTGTGTTCGTGATTGTGTGCGTGCCTGTGCGTGCGGTGTGCCTGTGTGCGTGCCTGTGTGCGTGCGATGCGCCTGTGTCCGTGCCTGTGTGCGTGCCTGTGTGCGTGCAGTGTGCCTGTGTGTGTGCGATGTGCCTGTGTCCGTGCCTGTGTGCGTGCCTGTGTGCGTGTGGTGTGCCTGTGCAGGTCACCTGCTCACAGGTAACACGCCAACATATGCGCATTCGCGTACAGGAAAGAACGTTGAAGTTGTGTCTCGCCAACACACAACCTCGTCCTTGCCTGTATCTGGCGTGCCTGTATGTGGCGTTATTTTATCTGGCATCTGGCGTGCCTGTATGTGGCATAATTGTATCTGGCATCTGGCGTGCCTGTATGTGGCATTATTCTATCTGGCATCTGGCGTGCCTGTATGTGGCGTTAATGTATCTGGCATCTAGCTTGCCTGTATCTGGCGTTAATGTATCTGGCATCTGGCGTGCCTGTATCTGGCGTTATTTTATCTGGCATCTGGCGTGCCTGTATGTGGCGTGCCTGTATCTGACGTGCCTGAAACTGGTTTTGCGCGAGTGTGGCAGGCAAAGGACTGCTAGAATCATATGAGGTCATGGGCTGCAACATGCCCAGATCTTTGTACATCATATGAGGGCATGGTGCAGATCTTTCTACATCATATGAGGTCACAGGCTGCAACATGTGCAGATCTGTGCACGAGAGAGAGTGTGGTATCCCACGGGTTTTATCATTTGGAACGTGCATTCAGATTTGCCAGAATCATACCAGACAGTTGCAGGGTGGAGTCACTGTGAAATGATGGTGTGTATATATAGAATTGGCCAGAACCATATATATACGGTATATATACGGTATTTTTGGCTGGGAAATCACCAAAAATACTGCAAAAATACGGTCATATACGGTGTATATATACGGTTCTGGCCCACCTTACGTATATATGTACATAAAGTTGCAAAAGGTGAAAACAAGCATTGATGAAGGACACAGATACCACCGCTGCTGGGCAGCTGGCACAGAGCTCACGTGACCCCAGACGGGGTCGAACCCAAGACCTCTGAGAGACCTCTGGCCTGAACAATGGCCACTAGACGTTTAGGGTAGCTACCATATGCCTTACGAATGCACTTATAACACTCTCTTTCGGTGTGTTCAGATGGGAGTTGTCAAAACGTATGGGAGTGAGTGTACAGGAAGTGGGTCGAGCATGTGAGAAGCCCTTGCTGACCCTACATATGCACCAAGAAAGGCAATTGATAATGCTTAAAGCAGTGTCTGAGTGTTTTGAATGCTGACATGATGCAAACACACACATGTCAGTGTGCCCTTGCTCACGCCTGGTCCACACCCAATGCACACCCACACAAACACAACCCACACAAACGCACATCACATCTCTCACACACACACACATACTCATGCAGTACGTGCTGCCCACGGATTCCCCTCACTTGTCCAAACATGCGCTGCGCTTGGCCATCAGCCCTATGCTGTGGGCACAATGCAAGCCAGACCGATTTGACTCGTGGAGTGCAGGTGGGTGAGCGTTGCGTGTGCGTGTGTGCATGCGTGTGTGTATATGTGTCTGTTTGTAAGTTTGTGTGCGTGTTAATGTGTGTGTTTATGTGTGTGTATGTGTGTTTGTTTGTGTGTGAATGTGTGTGTCCGTGTCCTTGTGCGTGTGTATGTGTGAGTATGTGTATGAGATTGTGTGTTTGACCCTTTGTTGTGGGCGTTGTGCAAGCTGGTCACTTTGGCTGTAAGAGTGCAAATGTTTAGTTGGTATTGACACCTGCAATGATTTCTGTGTTAGTTCTTTGCCAGATTTTTGCGGCGAAGTGCCATCATGATGGCTTGAACGGGTGTGTGTGCGTGTGTGTATGTGTGTCTGTGTGTGTGTGTGTGTGTGTGTGTGTGTGTGTGTGTGTGTGTGTGTGGTGAAGCCGCTTTTATCTAGACGCATCCAAGAAGGCAGCAGCGTATGGCAAGGTCGTGCTGGCACAGCAACTCAGGATTCGCAGGAACACACTCATCTTGACAACATGCAGCTTGAGTCTGTGCATTACTGACTGTGTCAGCGTGTGTGTGTGTCAGCGTGTGTGTGTATGTGTGTGTATGTGTGTGTGTGTGTGTGTGTGTGTGTGTGTGTTTGTGTGTGTGTGTGTGTGCAGGCATCACCTTCCTTAAGCTTTGCAGATGCCGCCTACAAATCAACAATTAACGCGAACAAACGCAGAGCTCGCCTCATGCTTGTGTGTGTGTTTGTGTGTGCAGGCATCACCTTCCTGCAGCTGTGCATCCCCAACCTGCGCACTGAGCGGGGGCTGAAGAACTTCAACAACTCCTACGGACCAAAGTAAGGGGTGGGGGGTGGGAGCTGCTTTCATCCATAATTGTACTCTACCTCTGATTCTGCACTCCTTGGTGTATGTTGTGCCGTACTCCATCACTCACTTTGTACATTGACCTTAACACGTAGCATGCAATGTATCTTGCATGTGCTTCTCTGGGTATGGAGGCAATGCACACACACACACACATTTATTACTATGTGCGCAATCGCAAGTGTGTAGGTGTAGGTGTATGTGTGTGAGTGTGAGTGTGTGAGTGTGTGAGTGTGTGAGTGTGTGACTGTGTGACTGTGTGAGTGTGTGAGTGTGTGAGTGAGTGTGTGAGTGTGTGTTATTCCAGGCATGGCTACAACCTGAACATGTGTGCGGCACAACACACATTTGGGTGTGCTTCTGCAATGACGGACGCCGCACATGCTCTTGTGTGTGTGTATGTGTGTGTGTGTGTGTGTGTGTGTGTGTGTGTGTGTGTGTGTGTGTGTGTGTTGCAACAGGCATGGCTACGACCTGGATGCGCACATGTTTGTGTGTGTGCGTCTGTCTCTACAGGTATGGCTACGATATGGTGATGCGCACATGTTTATATGTGTGTGTGTCTCTACAGGTATGACTACGATCTGGATGCGTGGCGCAAGGGCAGCTACCTGCCCAACAAGGAGTTTGAGGTTCTTGACGCGGACCAGCAAGCAGGTGGGGAGCGAGGGGGTAGAGAAAAAAAGAAGGAAGATGGTGACACTGATCGTCGACATCATGCGTGGCTCCTTTTCATTGTTGGTGTGAGGAGTGGGGAGCACAGAGGTTGAGATATGAATGAGAATGGTGCTGATTTTTGTTGGCACCAAGTGGCTCGTTTTCCTTGATTCATATGGGGAGTGGCTCCCACTGCCTGCGAGTGTTTCCTGTATAAAAGGAGCTGCGCTGGTGCTGGCCATCATGAGTAGGGTTGGCCAGAACCATATATATACGGTCTATATACGGTATTTTTGGCAGGGAAATTACCAAATATACGGTCATATACGTGCATAAATACGGTTCTGGCCAACCCTAATCATGAGGTTTGGCTGCAGCAAAAGGAGAAGGAGAGTGTACGTGAGAGGAACAGAGGCATGAGAGAGGCTCTGAGGCTGTGGTAAGAGTGCGTGGATATACACACATGATGAAGACAGGGCCGTGGTAGGAGCGCGTGGATGTACACACATGATGAAGACAGAGGCCGTGGTAGGAGCGCGTGGATGTACACACATGATGAAGACAGGGCCGTGGTAGGAGCGCGTGGATGTACATACATGATGAAGACAGGGCCGTGGTAGGAGCGCGTGGATGTACATACATGATGAAGACAGGGCCGTGGTAGGAGCGCGTGGATGTACACACATGATGAAGACAGGGCCGTGGTAGGAGCGCGTGGATGTACACACATGATAAAGACAGGGCCGTTGTAGGAGCGCGTGGATGTACATACATGATGAAGACAGGGCCGTGGTAGGAGCGCGTAGATGTAAGATGCTCTGCTTGCTCACAGAGCATCCGTGTGTGTGTGTGTTTTTGTGTGTGTGAGTGTGTGTGTGTGTGTGTGTGTGTGTGTGTGTGTGTGTGTGTGTGCACCATGGGTGGTGCACACGGGTGAGCCCTGAGCCTAGGACAAATCGTACATCCATACCTCCCACCCCTGTTTGAGCCACAAAGGGCTTGGTGTTTGCGTGTGAGTATGTGTTCTGTGTGTGTGTACGTGTGTGTACGTGTGTTCGTGTGTAGGTGTGTACGTGTGTAGCTCCCTGATCTGTACGTGTGTACGTGTTTACGTGTGTACGTGTGTACGTGTGTACGTGTGTACGTGTGTACGTGTGTACGTGTGTACGTGTGTACGTGTGTACGTGTGTACGTGTGTACGTGTGTACGTGTGTACGTGTGTACGTGTGTACGTGTGTACGTGTGTACGTTTGTACGTGTGTACGTGTGTACGTGTGTACGTGTGTACGTGTGTACGTGTGTACGTGTGTACGCGTGTACGTGTGTACGTGTGTATGCGTGTACGTGTGTACGTGTGTGTAGCTCCCCAGGACTGTAGGCTGCGTGCTTTTAACGGTTTGCCACAGTGTGAGGAGGAGGGGTGCCTTTCTTCGACCATGAAGCCAAATGCTAGCTCTGTGTGTGCTCTAACCCAAAAAGAACGAGCTATGCAGGCAGTGAGTTTCACTCCATGCATTGATGATGGCGGGGGCGCCACTAAGGTACCGAGTGCCCTTGAAACAACTGATGTGACCGCTGCTTATGCTTAATGCAGGCTCTTGAAACCTGGTGTGTGTCCTGCTGCAGAGAACAGTCAGCCTTGAGGTGTACATATAAGATGCTACGTAGCTTAAAAATGACTGCTTAGGGCCGTCAGCCTTGAGGTGTACATATAAGATGCAACGTAGCTTTAAAGATGCTGCAGAGGGCAGTCAGCCTTGAGGTGTACATATAAGATGCTACGTAGCTTGAGAGATGCTGCAGAGGGCAGTCAGCCTTGAGGTGTACATATAAGATGCTACGTAGCTTTCAAAATGCTGCAGAAGGCAGTCGGCCTTGAGGTGTACATATAAGATGCTACGAGCTTTCAAAATATTGCAGAGGGCAGTCAGTCTTGAGGTGTACATATAAGATGCTACGTAGCTTAAAAATGACTGCTTGGGCCGTCAGCCTTGAGGTGTACATATAAGATGCAACGTAGCTTTAAAGATGCTGCAGAGGGCAGTCAGCCTTGAGGTGTACATATAAGATGCTACGTAGCTTGAGAGATGCTGCAGAGGGCAGTCAGCCTTGAGGTGTACATATAAGATGCTACGTAGCTTTCAAAATACTGCAGAAGGCAGTCGGCCTTGAGGTGTACATATAAGATGCTACGAGCTTTCAAAATATTGCAGAGGGCAGTCAGTCTTGAGGTGTACATACAAGATGCTACGTAGCTTGAGAGATGCTGCAGAGGGCAGTCAGCCTTGTGGTGTACATATAAGATGCAACGTAGCTTTAAAGATACTGCAGAGGGCAGTCAGCCTTGAGGTGTACATATAAGATGCTACGTAGCTTGAGAGATACTGCAGAGGGCAGTCAGCCTTCAGGTGTACATATAAGATGCTACGTAGCTTGAGAGATGCTGTGGTGTATACCACGCCTGCCCTTATCATCGCTGGCGAATGAGACAACATTTGTAATTGTATAACACACAACATGTGTAATATCAAAATTGTGTAACACACAACATTTGAAATGGTGTAACACAAAACAATTGTAGCAACAAAATTGTGTAACACACAACATTTGTAACAACAAAACTGTATAACACACAACATTTGTAACATTTGTAATTGTAGTACGCACAATTGTGTAACACACAACAATTGTAACGCAGGATGGGACTTGGCGCGTGCCCTGCTGCGACCACGCAGCATCAAGACCATGCCTGACGGCGTGGTGGTGTTTGTGAATGACAGCTCTGTGCAGCGCATGTCTGCCGGAGAAGCGCTCAGGCACAGGTGCGTGTGGTTGAGTACAGCACGGACATGATGGTGTTCGCGTTGACAGTCGTGGCCATCGTACGTGCAGCGCATGTCTGCTGGAGAAGCGCTCAGGCACAGGTGCGTGTGGTCGAGTACAGCACGTACATATGGTGGTGTTTGTGTGTGACAGATGTGGCCATCGTACGTGCAGCGCATGTCTGCCGGAGAAGCGCTCAGGCACAGGTGCGTGTGGTTGAGTACAGCACGGACATGATGGTGTTCGCGTTGACAGTCGTGGCCCTCGTACGTGCAGCGCATGTCTGCCGGAGAAACGCTCAAGCACAGGTGCGTGTGGTTGGGTGCAGCACGGACATATGGTGGTGTTTGTGTGTGACAGTTGTGGCCGTCGTACGTGCAGCGCATGTCTGCCGAAGAAGCGCTCAAGCACAAGTGCGTACGCATGCCCACTTCCCATTTCCCATTACGTGCCCACTTAGTACATGCCCACTTAGTACATGCCCAGTACATGCCCACTTCCCAGTACATGCCCACTTAGTGCATGCCCACTTAGTGCATGCCCACTTAGTACATGCCCACTTACATCTCATTTCCCAGTTTCCGGCTCCTGACGGCATGTGTGTGTATGTGTGTGTGTGTTTGTGTGTGTGTGTGTGTATGCCTTGACAGTGTTTCTCGTGCCTACATGCATGCTGAGCATACTGCGCACTGTATGCATGCTGAATGCTGAGTATAATGCGCACTATAAGCATGTTTAGCAGACTGCACACTGTATGAATGCTGAATGCTGAGTATAATGCGCACTATAAGCATGTTTAGCAGACTGTGCACTGTATGCATGCTGAATGCTGAGTATAATGCGCACTATAAGCATGTTTAGCAGACTGTGCACTGTATGCATGCTGAATGCTGAGTATAATGCGCACTATTAGCATGCTTAGCATACTGCGCACTGTATGCATGCTGAATGCTGAGTTTAATGCGCACTATAAGCATGCTTAGCATACTGCGCACTATAAGCATGTTTATCATACTGCGCACTGCTTTGTGTACCGCTGCCATGGCTCTGCCTAACGCTTGCATACCCAACAAAAAGCATAATGCCAATCCACCCCATTGTGCCAGTGCCAGCACACGTGCCCAAGCAGAGGTTCATGCGCCAGGCAGGCCCGTTAACGCTGTTCCAACATAAATCCTGTGAGCCTCCCCAACCCATGTTGCCAGCACACATGCCCACGCTAGTGCAAAACAGGTTAACGCGCCA
>Ga0307942_1003786_pt1 | contig 12235 bp, 11 predicted proteins | sample OrgLakmetagen175_FD_201846 | JGI IMG/M metagenome (GOLD analysis project Ga0307942, IMG submission 201846) | Saline water microbial communities from Organic Lake, Antarctica - #175 | ecosystem: Environmental > Aquatic > Non-marine Saline and Alkaline > Saline | place: Antarctica: Organic Lake...
GCCACGTGAAGAGGAGACGGCGAGGCTGGTCTCCTGATAACCATGCATACCAACACAGGTCGCCAGACCCGACAAAAATTGAGAGAGCCACTGCAACGAGCACAGCGGCTCTATTTTTTTTATTTTACCCTGGCCTCATTGTGGTTACACATGAATATGACTAAGCGAACAAGTAGAATCGGAGACCTTACACTGTACTGGGTCTCTTAAGGATCCCCTCTAATGGTACCACTTAGAGTTCACATGTTGTCGGTTGATTACCAAAACTATCAAATCCAGAAGATAAAGGTTATCAATAAGACTGGCCATCCAGCTTATTGAACAAGACAAATAGAAACTCTCAACTGTCAACCAACTTAACTGCTCTGTCACACAATTCGTCACACACGCACGCGCGCATGGAGCAATGAATTTGTGATTGTGCCTGCCTGTGCCTGTGCAAGTGTGCTCATGCGTGCGCATCCGTGTCCATGCACTGAAGATCTCTGTGTGCATTTTCACACATACAAAAGTACTGAGCACGCGTGTGATGCGCAAGTTGCGCAAAATGTATGTGTGTGTGCCCACTAGAGCTCCAGAACACCATATGTGCGTGCGCATACAAGCAAGAGCACACTTAAGCAAGCTAGGAGCTCTACTTGAGAATAATAAATCGGTAATCAAGACATTATTCAATTTACTCTTCATCTGCTTGTTGTATTTGATAATTGATGGCCAGAGCCTCCTGGTGGCAATCTGTCAGTTGTGATTATACAACTAAAAGTTACCTGTACCTCTAAATTAGGATGAACTTTGAATTCACTTGCAACACTGCCAGATGCCGTTCTCCCAAAACTCTTCCATGCTCATAAATAACCTACGATGGACTGGAGACAGGCTAGAGGACAGCCAAACTTTATTGTCAAACAGGGGTGCCTTCTCTCTCCACCACTTTTGTTATTTACATACCCTGATGATATTGACAACATCTCTAATATAGTACAGGGGACAACATCAGGCATCGTGCAAGTTTTGTGGCACAAAATCTTAATATATATACACTTACTTGAAGCGTATAGCGTTTCTGTCTGAAGGCAAATTGACACAGCGACATGCAGACCATGCTTAATAATCATTGGCGCTGCGCTTGGAGACCCTAGGTCGTGCAACTCATCGTCAGCAAGTCTTGTGTGAAAAGGCATGGCGGGTGTGCAAACTTCCACAGCTATAAAGACATTATGGGTGATGCAAGATGTCTGTTGGAACTTCCTGAAACCAGCCATTCTCAATCCCGGACAGCGCTTGCACCGAGCACACGTCATGACAACAACAAGTGGCCGGAATGTAATTGTGCTCCAGCGACGTTGTATTTAACTTCCTGCTCATCGCAAATTCTAAGCGAAAAATACACGCATGTCATTTACGTTCCTCTATTGGTACCCTAGGTACTAGGGCTCCAAAATGGGAGCCTATGCACACAAGAAATGCTCCCTGTCCTGTTGCAAAAGTGTGGTTCTTTGGCTGGGGAACTTTAGGGAGGGGGATTTTTACACTTGTGCCAATACCAAGCGAGACAACACCAAGGGAGACACTAGACTGCCTAAAAGAGCCATCCTTGAAGAAAAACAAGAAAAACACCTGAGCCGTTGACACCCATACCTGCCAACAAAAACTGAGCTTGCCACACAAAAAGGGGCAGGAGATACACACACACTGGAACCACACAAAACAGGAAGGAACAGGCCAAGGGCAAGTTGCTGAAGTCAAGGAGAGCAAGGGCTTAAAACTAAGCTGCCAACTAAGGCACAAGCATAAAAAGGATGGTTAGCACAGCGCAAGCTGTGCCAAGAGAGTACTAACTGACGTTTGGTTGCACTCGCCTCCAAGAACTAGAGTACTTCTGCGAGTACTCAGCAGCTCCTTGATTTCACTCAGCTTTCTGAGCCCGGAAATGCTTGACAGTCAACATAGAGGATTCAGAGATTCTTTTACTTGCGCTCAGGCAACATACCTCTAATATATTATGATGGTAAAAGCCTTCTTTGTCAGTTTCTTTCAGGTATCTGGGTTTGGTTTGTGACAACAGCCTCAACCTTCCCACAGAGGCCGCCCTCCTCAAGCCTTGCTTGTATAGCATAGGCACATAGGCACATACCACATTGAAACCTTTGTTCAGGCACACAAGCTTAGTCAAATCTGGTACATGCTTATGTCTGGCTTCTTAAACCATAAGCAACTCTAGCAAGGATGGATACTTACCTGGGATACAAGACCATGGATCGGGAGGCGTCAAATGCGGGGCATTCCTGCACACTGAAAAGGCAGAAGAAGGCGATCAGGCTGTCTTTCCCCTCTCGTTTGCTAGTTGCTTGCAAACAATTTGCAGCACACACGATCATCGCTTACCTGTGTAGCTGTACCTGGCTTGAGAGCAGCGCAGCGTGCACGCCTGTGTTTTTGCTGGCCTGGTCGGGTTCACACAGTGCACAAACAGTTAAAAACAAATGTTAATTTTCTACCGTGCAAGTGTGAACATATGCACACTGCCGTGGTTACTGACTGTTGAGTAATTTTGGTCCTTTGGTCTGAGCCTATAGAAGTGTCTCAGTAACGGCAGCGTGTGCAGCAGTGGTGTGTACACCGGTATCTCAGCGCTGTTTGCTTTTTGCTGGCTGTGGGCCAGAGACCCTTTCTTTGTGTTTCTTCTCTCCTTTGTCTGACACGGAGAGATGCTGTTTGGCTCAACCCATAACTGTGTTTTTTCCTAATCCATGCCGAAAGTGCTTACACCACGACTGAAAAAAGTAGAGATTACACAGGCAGTGAAAACCATTCCCCACATTAATGAAGGAGATACTTTGCTAAAAAAGCCACCTTGGTGCCAGGAACCGTAAAACTCTTCCACCATAAAATTTAAGAAAAAGATCAATGGGGATCAGGAGGGATGCAGGCTTGACCTGAAACCGGATCCTGATAACAGTTGATAATAGCTTTGGAAAGGGCATGTCTGGTATGGACAAGTTTGGCAGCGTAGTTTGACAGAATCAACATGAATCTTGGAAGCAAGTTTCTTAGCTCTTTGAGAGTCATGACCCAGCTTCTTAAGAGGCTCTAGTGTGCGATTGTTATAGATGGTGCCACCCACTCCCAAAAGGATGGTGCGTGTGGAAGGTAACGGAGGAACCTTAAAGGATGGAGCAAGGCTTTTGTGCTATTCCTGCATGGCGCTCAGCTTGTTCTGCAGTCAAGTTTCCTACAGTACTTCATATCGATGAGGTGAATGTCACGACGTTGGAGAATGCTGAGATTTTTCAAATCCAAGTTGGGTCAGTGCTGTCTGGAGAAGGTGGATCTGCTGGTTGCGGCTGGCGGTGCTGCTGAAGTATTACTGGTCTCCCTTAGTTGCACCCTGCCACTCATAAAAACCCACCCCCCTTCACCTCTGGTCTGTTGCTTGTTTGCTTTTGCAGGGATGGGAGCAACCAGTACAGCATAAAGAGCCATTTTGATTTTCCTAGTTTCAGCTTCTCGGGAATCTGAAGATTTTGCGTAGCCAGCCGTTCGCTGCTGCCTATATCCATGGCATGGAGACATGTAGGTAGATCAAAATGAAATCAGAATCCTTTGTCGCATTTGGTTGAAAAAGCAGGATCCTAGGGAGTCTGCCTTGCTGATGGCTTTGGAGTTTATGCTGCATGCTAAGTTATGTCTCTCAGCAGTGATCTTATTTTTTACTTGCGTGTGTTGGCATCAGAAAAGATATACAGGCTATAGTATTGACATTTCCTAATTCGTTGAGGGGATGCATGTGTGCTTGCAAGGCGTTATGGTAGCTGGATATATACCAAAGCCTTGAAATAGGTGACTGGGCTGTATTTGGTTGATGTTATAAAATTTGATATTCTTCAGGGCCAGCTGTTTTGATGAGGTATTGTGAACAACCTGGCTGAAGGTCACCCCCCATTGTTACCATTGTAACCATTAAAGCTTGTGAGGATTCTCGAACACTAAAATCCTGCAAGACCCAACATGCACAATTAAGCTAACGTGGCTAAAAAATATGAAGCTGCAATTGATGATTGGTCCTTCACCTGCTGGCGAGATATCTACGTACTAGCGGAAACCATTTTTTTTATGAAGACTTTTTATCTTTGTTATTAGTACTGCCTGGAACTTTCAAGCTTACCATTATCTTGTCCCTTTACCAGACATTCACAAAAACATTTGAACATTTATTAACAAATGACATCTTGGGAGTTTTAAACAGCAGCACCAGAAAGGGCAAACAAACTGGTTTAACACTCATACAAAAGATCAGCCTCCGCGGGTGCCTGCAGAACCAGAAACCGAAGAAGAGGCTGTCCGCTGAGTGGATCCTGTAGATACGTTGTAGGTCTCGTGGTACTTTGCACTTCCTGCAATCAAAAGTATGAAAGGAATGGGTCTATTTGTCATGCGCCTCCATTCCCTGGTGTCCTGCTTTTGTGCTCCAGTTCCTAGCGTGTGGTGAACTGGCGCCAAACAGGACGGTGGAAAACGGAATCATACCTACCTACCTACCTGAGGTAGGAGTGCCTTGATCTGCTTGGCTCCGCTCTTTGTACTCAGCATCCGCAATTCTCTGGTGACAGTGGAGGGAAAAGTAGTTAAGTTACATAGGCAGCCTTGCAGTGGTCGAATCATGTGTGTGCAAGCACCTTTACCTTCGCCTCTGCTGTTTCTTGTGAGATAACACGCCCTTCGGCTGCACGCTCATCCAGCACCATTTTATTGACAACCCTGTTGTGAGCAAGTAAGTAAGGACGAGGCAGCGTGAGCATTCCGTAGGATTTTAGTAATAACTGAAGCACTTGTGGTGTAGCAAGAAGATGGGGGGAGAAAGTGCTCATCAGATGTAAAACTATCCTTGTACCTCTCTTTCTGCTCGGCTGGCAGGCGAGTAAAGTCTTGACCGAACATCTGAGTTGCATAGTCATCTGAATGAGCAAAGAAAATCTGAATGAGCAATGAATATCTGAATGAGCAATGAACATCTGAATGAGCAATGAACATCTGAATGAGCAATGAACACTGAATGAGCAATGAATTTCAGAATGAGCAATGAATGAGAATGAGAGGTCATACAGAAGTACACAGATAAAACTTGGGTCTTCAAATTTGGGAAGGCTGCCAGAGGCCTAGCGAGAGGCGGTAAGGGAAGTATCTGAGTCCTCACCACGCGTGAATGTCTCGTCCCTCTCCTTAGATTCCATGGCCGCCTGGGCTGCCGCCTGTGTATGAAAAATGCAGAGAGACACAATTGAAATATAGCTACACAACGCACAATAATGATAGAGAAACACGATTTTTTAAAGGAATTAGCTGAATATAGAGGCAGGAGCAATGAAATTTACGATGGTTTGTCGTTATTTGCTGCAAGCTCAAGGCAAGGGGGACACACTTAACAAAGGTCCGTGCTCTCGCAAAATGATTAGCTGTTTTGTTACACATATATGCCAAAGATTTGGTCCAAAAAGCTCTTTCATCTTTGCCGGCATGATTATGCTTCAAAAATCTCACCATCACGTTGCTTGCCTCACTCCCTGGAACCACGGTGCCTGCATACATGCATACAGTCATGCAGACTTAGAAAGTATGAAACAGCACACACTGCCTAGTCCTTGCTGCTGCACTACCAGAAGCCTGATGCAGAGAGATGTGTTGCAGATCAGTTTATGAGTATTGACGGTGCGCACCCGCCATGTCAGGACACATGAAAATGCATGCAAAAATATTCAAACTGTACCTGCAGCTTGCATCTCGTCTTTCACCATACGATCTGCAACTCTGTAGGCAGCAGGGTGATGAGAAGGGGTTGCTTGTGTGCTTGATCAGGAAAGTATTTGCCAGTCGCCACAAATAAATAAGGGCCTTCTGGGTCTCTCAGTGTCCCCCAGTGTCTGTTTTCTGGTGGGACTCATCCGGTCTAAGGGCTGGTTTTGTGTGTCTTTCTCATTGCACGCCAGGATTGTCCGAGCGTAGAATTTTACTTTTATTTGGCTCACTTCATCTTTTCCTCACAGCTCAGCTCCCCAAAGCTCTGGCCGGCACCAAACATGTCCTGTTGCACAGGTAGTGAAACAGAATTGTAAACTTCAAAAGGTGGAACCTGCTTGAACGCTGGTAATTGCTTATGCATGTGCAACATGCCCGGATCTGTGCGTGCAGCTCTCTGCCATGTACTAACACACACACACGCACATGCAATGGTTTCATATATAGATGTACGCACTTTTGCGTAGTCGTTCCGGTCCAGCGCCGATTCAGCCGATGACCCACGATATTCAGACATAATAGGCTGATTCGATCGTCTGAAATCAAAAATAATTATGTTTAAATCTGGATTGTAGGAGGAATTGATACTCCTTTGCCATTATTATTGTATTATTTACTTGTAAAAGTATATACTGCAAGTTAATACTTGTATCGTGCAAGCTTGGGAGAAACAATCGATGGCGAGAACAGCCCGGTCCTGACACAAATGGTGCTGTCCAAGCCCACCGCCGGATCCCGGGAATTCTCTCCACCTGGGTTTTGCTGCTTTTTTTGCAACAAAGCTGTGAGTGTGTAGTTTTAGGGTCCCAGGATTTTTTGCAGCTCCTGATCGCATTGGAAGCTTGCATGACATTTGTGGGTGTGTTATATCTGTTTGTGAGGAATGGGGCAAGCTTGCATGGAGTGCTTGCATGCTGCATCTACTTCCTGAATCCTCCTTCGATCCTCCTTCCAATTTGTGCGCAGGGAGACAGCCTTGTGGCCTGCAGTACCTGCCCCCGCACTTTCCATGCAGCATGTTGCATCCCAGCAGATGCTCCAGCTGCAGGCACGGGCAACAGCGGCGCTTCCCCCTGGCAATGCTCAATGTGTCGCTGCCTGCGGTGTGGATCAGCTTGCCAAGGTCCCTGCAAAGTGCCTGGATCAGCCTTAGCCACACCAGGCGCACACAAGGAAGGGAGAGGTCCAGAGGCTTGCAACGACGGTGTCAGCTTGGGCCTCCTGCGCAGCATTGCTACCTTGAAGGTGAGTCTGCGTGTTTTTGGGCACGTGTTTTGGGGCGAAATTAGGTGAGGGATGTAAATATACATCAGACCCACACAGGACGTGCAAGTGCATGGCGCTTGGTTAGCATGATTATAGCACACCTCATACGTTCTTCCCCCTGCGCCTCATAAATATCATTACAAACAGTTCCTGCAAGATAACTACCCAGCCTCTTGCTCGTAATCCTGTATGGGTCCCTCCACGTGCATTTGTCCCACCACTCACCTTGCACCGTCATGACAACTTATGTGCTTATGTGGTGTGCAGATGCATGGGCAATGGACGCAATCACAGCCTCAAGCCCCCCTGGCGCTGACCACGCGATGCCAGCAGCGTGCAGCTGCATGTACCAATGCCTCTGAGGTAGGTTGTGCACCTCCAACTGAGGCACATTTATGACAGTGAGGGTACCTAAATTAAGACATCCCTGTTATTCCCACTGCAAAGTGAAGCCAAGTGACCACATCATCCTACACCGCCAGCCCATCCACTAACACCAACTGGCTTGGTATTGGCAACGCTGTATGGAAAGAGTGGTGCCATTGTGAGAACAGTGGAGAGATTACGCCTGACCTTGCCTTGCTTCTTACCTGCCCTGTCACTCTCTGTTCACTGTGACCAGGTCCGTGCTGAGCTGGAGCAAGTGCTGCAAGGAGGGCAAGACCCAGGATCACCTCGCAATGACTTACCCCTCTGCAACTTGGCCGCCAGTATGCTACCCCAAGAGACGTGGAAGGTGCGGGAATAGTGGCTTAGAACCAATTTGGCATTGACTTGTGCGCACACACAACTTTCGTTCCTACCTGTGCCTGCACGGCGGATGAGCTTTGTCAGGCTGATCACAAATAAGCAGAGAATGAATGGTTCAGGGAACATATGTCTTGATCGTGCGTCTTAAAATTTAGTGGTCAGGAGATGCTAGGTGTTTGTTTTACAGAGCAACCGGTCTGTGTCTGCAGCAGTGCGATACTGGCATCCTTACGTGCCATGTGACCTCACTCATTACCAGCGCAATGAACCTGCTTCAACCCTACCAACAACACACACACACAAACACACAAGTTCTTTCCTCCTTCCCTCTCCCCTTTGCAGGGCCGGCTCTGGGCTTTAGACGCCCTCGCCCACCGCTTCTTCCATGCTGCTCACCCTCACGCCAAAGCCAGCCCCGTAGCTCCTTGCACCACCAACAGCAGCAAGGCCAACAACACCAACAGCAGCAACGGCCTCTCCTCACCCGTCCGCACTCCTCCAAGCCTTCCTCCCGTCCAGACCTCAGCCCCTATTGCACCTGCCCTGACAATGCAAGGGGAGACAGGCACCACGCCCTTGCTTCTCCCTATGGCTCCACCCTCTTCCTCCGTCCGCCTGGGCCCGTTCCGTCCATTGCCAAGCCTCACAGGCGGCAGGCCCCACTCCTCACTGCCAGCAGGTGCGTCAGTTTTGTCTGACCAAATAGCCACCCGATAGAATAAAAGGACCAGTCCTGCTCTGCAGAACATGCCTTCCTTCTAAGAGAGAACGAGCCCCACACCCCCTCTCCCTCAACGCATCACAGACACCATCATGAACTGGTCTATACCCCTGTACCAACTGCAGAGACTGCAAATGCTGCTGGGGGGGCATCTCAGGAGCCCTCGCCGGTGTTACTGCCCATGGCCCCTCCCTCCGTCAAGCCCACCCACACCTCGTCCCCCTGCTATGCGTCATCAGGACCTCAGCAAGCAGGGGGGGAGCAAGGAGAGATGAGTGGGGGTGGAGGTGGTGTGAATGCCTCACTACTCCCTCTGCCTGGCAGTGCGGGTAGCACCAACAGCCAGGTCCAGCAGCAGCAACAACAGCAGCAGCAAGGCTCGATGGAGCACGTCCAGCTGCAGTCTCAGGAAGAGCAGCAGCAGCAGCAGCAGCAAGGAGGCGCGGGGGTAGGCCATGACGCGGAGAAACTCCGCGTGCGTGCACTGAGCCACCGACGTAAGAAGTGGTACGAGCGCCACAAGGCTCGTGCGCTATCAAACACGCTGGAGCTGCCGTGTGACCCCGACGTTCTTTCTGCTGCTGACACTGCCCTGGAGACGGCAGCCCTACAGCAGCAGTCCCAACACCAAAGCACCAGCACCCCTACCTCTCACCTAGCATCATCTGCGGCGCCAACAGCCTTTCAAGAAGGAAAGCATCACCCCCACCCGCTTGGAAAAAATGTCCCCTCCTGCAGTGGCCACAACCAGCACTCGGTGGGCAGCTGTCCGGCCCTTGTGAGCAGCAACGGAGGCTGCCAGCAGGTGCCTCCTACAGATGGAGGAGGGGGAGAGGATGGTGCGGGTGCGTCTCAGGCGGAGGAAGTGGTGGTGTGTGACTGCTGCTGGCGGCCGTGTCACATTGCCTGTCTCAGCCAAGAGGAACGCCAGCGGCTCACAGCCTGCTCTAGCACCCTGTCACTCGCCCATGCTGCTGCACCGTCTCACATGCACCAAAACGGGCCAGAATCTGGTCACGACAAAGGCGACTGCCAACCGGGTGCAGCCGCAGCGGCGACAAAGACCTGGTACTGCAGCCCATCGTGCCGGCAAGTGGCGACAGCTTTGGTGCAGGTGTGCGCGCAAGGCAGGGTGGAATTAAGGCCAGCTGGGCAAGCAGCACGATCAGGTGCGAGCACCTGGGGGGCAGATGGAGAGGGCACTGTAAAAGAAGAGGGTGTGCCTGGTGCAGGGACAAATGGGGGTGATGCAGCAGCAGCAGCAGCAGCAGCAGCAGCAGCAGCAGCAGGTGGAGAGAAAGGCGCGGCTAGTGGTGGTTCTGAGGTGGCAAAGGAGGAGAGAAAGACAGGTAATCCGTCAGCAACGCACTGGCAGCTGTTGCCCCTTGCTGGCGGCAACCCTCAGAGCGGCCTTGATGAGAAGGAGGCTGCACAGCAGGAGGGTGGCGCATCGTCATCTGTGGTGGCCCAGGTAAGGGCTTGAGGCTCCCCCTGTTCTCATGAAGTTGCACATGTATTTTCACTGTTGGGCAACTGCTTGTCTGATACACGAGAGGTGCATTGCACACAAGTGACAATGGCAGTTCCAGATTTGTGTGACAAGGCCTTGGTACAGCCGTTTTCTGAACATCACAATCATGATTTTGAAGGCAAGGTGGCTACACCAAACGCACTCTTCGCTTCTGATTGCTCAGCTGCTGCAGATTCCCTTAGTTCCTTTCTCTTGCATCTCTGCTATGGACTCCATTGGCCCATGGTGTCTGACCTTTGTTTGGTGGTCTGACTCCAAGCCTCCTTGCAGTTTCCACAGTTAAGTAATGGTAACATTGAAGACCCACTTCAGGAAAATTTGAACTTCCTTTCTTCATTGTTTTAGTTATTCCCTCCTTTCTCTCTTCCTTACGCATGACAGCTTTTCAACTTAATGTCATTCAAACAAACACCATCTACCTGCCTCCATCCTTCCCCCATTTCTTTCCCATACGAGTTTTGGACTGGAGCTGGAAGTGAAGTTGGATGTGGAGCTGAAGATGCTGGAACTGAAGACTTCCCCTGTACCGATGACACACACACACACACACACACACATACACACACAGGCTGTAGAGCAAGCCTGGCTGCATGCCCTCGGTCTCCTCCCAAGCCCACGCAGCCCTCAGCCTAATTTGGCCTGCCTTCCCCCTGGCGCCCACGCAGCAGCAGCGTCCGTACAGGTAGGCTTCCCTACAACTTTTCAGACCCCCTCAAGATTCTAGCATCAGGTTTGTTGCTAATACTTTTGGTATTGCAGTTTGCTCGCAACCAGCAAGGCTGCACTTTGTTGTTTGCAAGCATAAGGTGCTCAATCTTTCATATAAGCACTGGTAGTTTGGGCTGGATGGCTTTGCTGTGATCAACGAGCAGAGCAAACGAGTCTAATAAGCACGCCTCTTTGTCTCTCAATGCCTTTGTACAGGAGACCAAGGCGCTGCAGGCACGCTGCCTCAAAGCCATGCTCATGCACATACAAACCCAGCTGTGCCTCGGTGCTCCTACAAGCAGTGAGGCAAAGAGTACAATGCAGCAGCAGCAGCAGCAGCAGCAGCAACAGGTACCACTCTCACATTTAACACCACAGCCCTCCACGCAGCCGTCCCCACAGCAGCAGGGGGATGGGCCTGCTCCAATGGACTGTGACGCTGGTCGTGAAGGTGATCGTACTGCTGCTATTACTGCTGCTGGTGGCGCATCTGGCAGCATGCCAGAGCCTCCTGCTGGCCTCCCCCCAAAGGCCCCCGCTGCCCCCCCTCCTAACCGCACTAGCAGCATGGAGTTAGGAGGCAACGTGTACTCTCCTGTTCCTCCTGTCCCTGTCCCTGGCCACTATGCCGCCCTGTTGTGGGGTGTACTGACTAAGGAGGGGCAGCAGCAGCAGCAGCAACAGCTGCCGCCGCAGCAGAAGCAGCAGCAGCTGCAACCTGAGGGTGAAAACACGCAGAAGGGTGTTGCAACCCGTCCCTTAGACCACTGTGTTGTTCCCCTAACGCTGGCAATTGTGAGAGTGCACGGGGCTGCTGCTGCTCAGGTGCTGCTGGTCCTGCCCCTACAGCCTGTGACTGCACAGCCCCCACGTACGGCCCCGCAACAGCAGCAGGAGCAGCAGCAACAGCTGCCGCAATCTCACACAGGAGTGCTCTCGCCGCAGGATGGGGTGCTCCAGCTGTTGGGGGTGCTAGAGCACACATTGCGTAACGCAGGCGTGGCGAAGCTGCTGGTGCATGCGCTGCCTGCGATGGTAGATGGTGGCAAGCGTGTGTCAGGGACAGGTAGCCGTGCTGTGGCAGACCAGGAGAAGTACCAGGTGGGAGCGCTAGCAGTTTAGTCTGGATTATAAAGGTATAGGGGCGCTGAGTGCAGGCATTCACAGATGGGTGTGTGCACCTGGGTTCTAAACAGACAAGACTGCAGAGCTTCCTGCAGATCTGTTGTTTTGTTGCTGACTCCTCCCATTTCATGAAACCTTGCCCGTTGTCAAAGGGAGTGTTGCAAAACACACTCATCGTCTCCCTGCCTCCTAATTGCGCAATCTGCGGCTTTCAGACACACACAAATGCTCAACCCGCACACACAGGGCATGACCATTAAGCTCAAAGTCCAGCCCAAGCCCAGCACATCACTTGCACGTGGCTTTGGCCCCGACTCCCCCCCTCCCCAACCACCCCCAAC
>Ga0307942_1003787_pt1:0-2500 | contig 12235 bp, 9 predicted proteins | sample OrgLakmetagen175_FD_201846 | JGI IMG/M metagenome (GOLD analysis project Ga0307942, IMG submission 201846) | Saline water microbial communities from Organic Lake, Antarctica - #175 | ecosystem: Environmental > Aquatic > Non-marine Saline and Alkaline > Saline | place: Antarctica: Organic...
GGGGAGGGGAGGGGGGGTATTTCTCCAGAGCTGATAGCAGCTCAAGCACAATAGCTATGTGTGTGTGTGTGTGTGTGTGTGTGTGTGGAGCAGGCAGTGTGCACTTTACCCACCTTCTGCTAATTGCAATAATTTCTTCTGCAAAGTTTTCTGCTAGTTTCAATAGTTGGCTTCATCATAATAGATGGCACGTGCAGATGCGCGCACACAGACATTCACACCCAAGCACACACACGTACACACACCCTCGTGGGCAGAGCGTGTACAAGACGCACACACAAGAAGAAGCACATTCACGCACAAGCACACGCAACGCACACACACCCTCGCAGGCAGAGCGTGCACAAGAAGTACATTTGCACACAAGAAGAAGCACATTCACACACAAGCACACACACACTCTCGCAGGCAGAGCGTGCACGAGACGCACATTCGCACACAAGAAGAAGCACATTTACACACAAGCACACACACACTCTCGCAGGCAGAGCGTGCACAAGAAGTACTTTCGCACACAAGAAGAAGCACATTTACACACAAGCACACACGCACACACACCCTCGCAGGCAGAGCGTGCACAAGAAGTACATTCGCACACAAGAAGAAGCACATTTACACACAAGCACACATACACATACACTCTCGCAGGCAGAGCGTGCACAAGAAGTACATTCGCACACAAGAAGAAGCACATTCACACACAAGCATACACACACACACACTCTCGCAGGCAGAGCGTGCACAAGAAGTACATTTGCACACAAGAAGAAGCACATTTGCACACAAGCACACACGCACACACACCCTCGCAGGCAGAGCGTGCACAAGAAGTACATTCGCACACAAGAAGAAGCACATTTACACACAAGCACACATACACATACACTCTCGCAGGCAGAGCGTGCACAAGAAGTACATTCGCACACAAGAAGAAGCACATTTACACACAAGCACACACGCACACACTCTCGCAGGCAGAGCGTGCACGAGAAGAAGTAAGGCTTTCACAGAGGCTGTCACCGCAGGTGTGTGTGTCTGTGTTTGTGTGTGCGTGTTTGTATCTGGGTGGTGGGTGGTGGGGATGTGAATGGGGTGTATGCGTGTGTGTGCAGAGGGAAATGTTCAAGAGCTCAACCTTAACAATCGCATCCAAAAGGTGGAGATCTCATGAGATGGCATAGAACCACATCTCAGGGTGCTTGAGTAAAGACCTCAACACACATGACCTCTAGAGGTTGTTTACTGGTCATGCCATGATTACACATGACATGGCTCATGACATGATCAGGTCATGGCATGATCACACATGACATGGCTCATGACATGATCAGGTCATGGCATGATCACACATGACATGGCTCATGACATGATCACGATCACACATGACATGGCTCATGACATGATCAGGTCATGGCATGATCACACGTGACATGGCTCATGACATGATCACGATCACACACGACATGGCTCATGACATGATCAGGTCATGGCATGATCACACATGACATGGCTCATGACATGATCACGATCACACATGACATGGCTCATGACATGGCATGATCATACATGACCTCTAGTGGTTTTTGTCAGCTCATGGCATGATCACACATGATCTCTAGAGGTTGTTGTCCAATCATGACATGAGCACACATGGCTCCATCACACATGATCACCCTTGACAGGATCACACATGACTCGATCACACATGACGTGATCACACATGACTCGATCACTCATGACGTGGTCACACATGATCTGACAATAACCTCTAGAATTCACCCGGGTTACACAGACTGTTCAGGGCCTTCAAATTACAATGGTATGCACGATTCACACAGACCTCATACTACTGACGTCCCTTGTAGATCACGTCTGTGGGTGCTCAATAAATATCCCTTGTAGATCCCTAGAAAATAACGTCTTTTTAGATCCTTAGTAGATTACGTAAATATTTAAATATCCCTAGTAGATCCCTAGTAGGTTACGTCTGTGGGTGCTCAATAAATGTTTGACAAACATTTGACCGAAATGTGTACAAATTGCACTTCCTTGAGGAGCATTTGGTGGGGGAGACTCACGGCACTTCGGGCCAATGTGTCTCCTTTTCCTTAATTGATGCAGGGAGTGTTTCGCTGCCTGCGTAGTTCTTCTTTTCTTTACTGAGGAGCATTTTGTGCGTAGCATGTGTGAATAATCATTGGCGTAAAGTATGATTACTGTGTGGCAGGCATGACGATTTTGTGTATATTAAGCTTTAAAAACGGAAAGAAAAGCTGTGCAGGCGGTGAAAGCCCCTCCCCACAATCAAGGCATCAAAAAGAGTCGCTTCCATATCAAACCCTCCACACACAAGAAAAGTGTGACAAACCGTTTGTGCGTACCTGGTTATGTCTAAAGAGACCCACGTGCGCTTTACATTGTGCGATTGTGGCAGTGAAGGCGTTTGTTGAATGTGGTAAGCTACAAGAGCTGGATATCACACAACAGGCAATGTGGATGG
>Ga0307942_1003787_pt1:7500-12235 | contig 12235 bp, 9 predicted proteins | sample OrgLakmetagen175_FD_201846 | JGI IMG/M metagenome (GOLD analysis project Ga0307942, IMG submission 201846) | Saline water microbial communities from Organic Lake, Antarctica - #175 | ecosystem: Environmental > Aquatic > Non-marine Saline and Alkaline > Saline | place: Antarctica...
GGTGGTAGGCTATATGGTGTTTGGTCTTTCAGCATGAGGATACTCTGAGTGGTTGTGTATGGGTGTGTGGGATTAGAGTTGCCCCATGAAAACACTTGAGAAACTGTGGGTGTGGGTGGGTGGTGGGCGGTGTGTGTGTGTGTGTGTGTGTGTGTGTGTGTGTGTGTGTGTGTGTACGAGAGTGTGTGTGTGAGTGTGCACATGTGTGTATGTGTGTGTGTGAATGTTCATACTTGTACTGTGCGGCACTTGTACTGCCACCATTGGGGGAAGACAAATGTTGCTGCCAAGTTGAGGCTGAAATAAACTCCGGAGTTGGTTGAATTCCTTTACGTTCATTCTAAAGTCCACTGTCACAGTCCACTGTCACAGTCCACTGCAATTGCCCAATTAAAAGTCCACTGTCACAGAAAAGACGCGCAAATGCCCAACAGAAAAGAAAAAAGGAAAAGAAAGACTATTGTTGCCCAACAGCAACGATGCTAGATACTAGCCTATGATCTGAGTGTGATGCTTGATACAGACCGTGATGTTATCTGAGTGTGATGCTTGGTACAGACCGTGATGTGATCTGAATGTGATGCTTGGTGCAAACCGTGATGTGATCTGAGTGTGATGCTTGGTACAGACCGTGATGTGACCTGAGTGTGATGCTTGGTACAGACCGTGATGTGATTTGAGTGTGATGCTTGATACAGACCGTGATGTGATCTGACAACACGCTAAAAAGGGGGTCAGTGAAAGAATTAAGAGCAGACACTCGACTACTGCTCACACTAGCCAGAATTTGAAATTTTCTATTGGGATTTTATTTTGTCCTTTTCGCGTTTGTGAGTGGTATGATGACCCTACCCGTTGTGCTTTTCCTACCGTCCGTTTGGCGGCTCGATTTGTGAGTGGTAGGGTGACTGTTAAAGGCTTGTAATTAGCACGCGCAATAGCACGCGTGCTGCATCGGGAGAATGAGCTCCAGACACTGACTGAAGGAAAGAGGTTTGCAGGAAGTCACAAGGTTCAGCTTCTGCATGCAGGGTTTATAAAAAAGGTGGTCTTCATTCAGGAAGTGTGAATGCTAGCCTGCTCTGCTCATAGAAAGAAAAGAAAAAAAGAAAAAGACTCTGCTGGTAGATGACACAGCCTTAAAACAAGGCTTGTTGTCCTGGCTATTAAAGTTAGAACTCTGTGAGCTCCTGTTTGGGGAGAGAGATGCATAATTCCTGCTGCGGTGAAATCATTTGTGGATTGACGCGGTGGAAAAGGTAAGGTAGGGTTATATATGCCTCAAAGGGCATCTCAGCGGAAGCTCGGCAAAAACCTGAAACCACATCTGGCTAAACAAGAGAAACAGGAGCTAGAGGAAACATGAATCAGATGTATGTAGAAGAGAGTGTATAGAGTACGTTTGTTTTGAAGAAGCGCAAAGAGAAGGCATCAAGAATACAAGAGAAAGTTTTTGATATGCCTCAGGACGTGTATAAGAAGCCTCAGTCAGGAAACCAAAGGCTGAGAGAACCTCACAAAATCAGGAGTGCCAAGAGAACAAAGGGCAGTGGAGTAGAGAGAACAAAGGGCACATGCAGCCCAAAACAAAAGCAGAAGCGCCTCTCTCTCCTCAACTGCCCACCCCACCAGCTCACCCAGCTACAGCAGACAAGAGAAAGAGATGGAATAAAGAAAGGATCGAGTTTGGAGAAGAAAAAGGGAGTTGGCCCAAAAAGGAGTCTGCACATACGGTATGACAGGAGAAAGGTTTGGCCTGAGCACAGAGAGTCCTGAAGGAAGCAGTGACAGTGCACAATAGAAGACACACCGAAGGTCGCGCCAGTTCTAGAAGCAAACTATAAGGCAGGCACAAGCAGGTTTTATTTCAGCAATCCGGGCAGAGAGTCAAGCTTGTGATTTATGGCATTCTCAAAGGCTTGGAACTTCACCGCAAATTGCTCAAGGCTAACTAGCTGGGGTGCTATCTGTCATTGGTGCCTGCTTTCTCTTGGGGGTTGTTGGCGGTGGAAAAGGAGGAGGAGGTGTGGTCGTTCTGCCCCTCTTCTCGCCAACATGGTTGCCCCCCATACTTTCTTTTATTTCTTCCAGCCTGCCTCTCTTGCTTCCTTATTATTCATCAACTTTAAGTTCGTTTCAACCTCATAGTAAAAAGATCGCTTTCTCCCCTTGACCTATGTAATACGCCAACAACAACAAATAAGAACATACTGTCACACCCAATCAGTGGCAGCGACAAATGGTGTGACAGAGCAGTGCTGAGTCTTATACTTTGCAGTGACGGTGATTTGATCTGACAACGATGCTTATCTTGGATACCATCAGCATCACAGAGGTTTGCAGGGTGTTGCAACCGTTTGTCGGTTGTTATTAATAGAACACAATGAATGTTATTCTGACTCGTGATAGAATAACGTTTGTGACGGGTACGCTGGCATGGGAAATGAAAAGAACGAACCAGATGGCGTGAGCGCAGACTACCAGCATGGATTAGGAAAGGATGTTTTGTGTTCTGCACCACCCAATGGATGCAGAGACACACAGACTCGGAAGCAGTTTCCGAAGCCATTAGCCAAAACGTGTGACCGCCAGGCTGCATATGTAAAATAAGTTGCAAAAAGGTGAGGAGTGCTTGTTGTAGAACTTATGAGTTCAGTATGAAACATCTGAACTCAGGTTCTTGAAGTGTAGCATAAAGTTGGTTTTCTCATGTTCCTAATTCCCTTGTTATATCAAATTACCGTCACTGCAAAGTATAAGACTCAGCATAAAGACCAATTAATGGTTGCGACTTCGGACCAAGAAAGGCCTCCAAGGTGGAAAAACCATCCAGCAGAGGAGTGAGTTCTTTGCATCGCATGGTCCCTATTGCTTCTACCAGTTCTCTGGCTCATGCCCTTGCGCTCTCTGCACATATGTATGTGTGTCTACTACTCTGTGTCTACTCAGCTTTGCGTGGCTGCCACACTGCTGCTCCTTCCCGGAGCTGGGACAAATGACTCAGACAGACCTCTCGGCCTCTCATTGTGGTTACACGTTAATATAAACAAACGAACAAATAGAATCGGAGACCTTACGCGGTACAGTGTCTCTTGAGGATCCCCTCTAATGGAACCCTCTTAGAGTTAACATGTTGTCAATTGATTACCGAAACCTCTTCACTCGCACACTTAATTCCAAATCCCTGCAGTACAACAAACACAGGGCAGAGCGCAGGGCACAGCTATACACATCCCTGAGTGATTACACTATCTGTGTCTGCTTTGTTACTCTTTCCTTTTCACTCGCACACTTGATTCCAAATCCCTGCAGTACGACAAACACAGGGCAGAGCGCAGGGCACAGCTACACATGTCTGAGTGATTACACTATCTCTATCTGTGCCTGCTTTGTTACTCTTTCCTTTTCACTCGCACACTTGATTCAAATCCCTGCAGTATGACAAACACAGGGCAGAGCGCAGGGCACAGCTATACACATCCCTGAGTGAATACACTATCTGTGTCTGCTTTGTTACTCTTTCCTTTTCACTCGCACACTTGATTCCAAATCCCTGCAGTACGACAAACACAGGGCAGAGCGCAGGGCACAGCTACACATCCCTGAGTGATTACACTCTCTATCTGTGCCTGCTTTGTTACTCTTTCCCCTTCACTCCTACACTTGATTCCAAGTCCCTGCAGTACAACAAACACAGGGCAGAGCGCAGGGCACAGCTACACATCCCTGAGTGATTACACTATCTCTATCTGTGCCTGCTTTGTTTCTCTTTCCTCTTCACTCGCACACTTGATTCCAAGTCCCTGCAGTACAACAAACACAGGGCAGAGCGCAGGGAGTCGTCTTGCACCCCAGCAAGAAGGGGCGCCATTATGGAGTTGCGTAGCTGCGCCCTGGGTGTGGGTGTGGGTGAGAGATGTGTACGGTTACCATTGCTGGCAGCCACTTTCTGACTGATATGAATAGAGACCTTCCTATGAACTCCACTCCCACTTCCACTGCTAGAGCTGCCACCGCTGCTTCCAGCAGACACTTCCTGACTGCCATGGACAGGGACTTTGCTTAAGCTGCCATTGCTGCTGCTGCTGCTGCTGCTGCTGCTGCTGCTGCTGCTGCGTCTAGTAACACAAACAGGGACCTTGCTTAAGCTGCCACTGCTGCTGTTGCTGCTGTTGCTGCCGCTGCTGCTTCTAGCAACACAAGCAGACTCCATTTCGCGGCAACGGTCTGGTGAAGAAGTATGAACGCCGCTGCTGGGAAATCCTGAGTCAGTGGAAGCTCCTATTGCAAAATTGCAAGCCTGCTCCCCGCTCAGGTCGCCTCGTACAAACTCGCCACCAGATGCTGAGTCAGGGGGAAATGCTGTCGTGTGGGGGGCGAGATCTTCCCTTGAGCCGTGTTGAGTGAGTTCGACGTGGGCCAGGGAACGAGCAAGCATCAGGGCCAGCCTGTGTGTGTATATGTGTGTGTATGCGCATGTGTGTATGTGTGTTTGCGCATTATGTGTGCGTACACATATTTGTGTGTATGCGCATGTGTGTATGTGTTTTTGCGCAATATGTGTGTGTACACGCATGTGTGTGTGTGTTCTTTGCTTGGGCCACGTCGTGCGAGCTCGCCACGGGCCAGGGAACGAGGGAGCATCAGGGTCTGTGTGTGTGTGTGTGTGTGTGTGTGTGTGTGTGTGTGTGTGTGTGTGTGTGTGTGTGTGTGTGTGTGAAAGGGCAGGGGGGGG
>Ga0307942_1003788_pt1 | contig 12234 bp, 20 predicted proteins | sample OrgLakmetagen175_FD_201846 | JGI IMG/M metagenome (GOLD analysis project Ga0307942, IMG submission 201846) | Saline water microbial communities from Organic Lake, Antarctica - #175 | ecosystem: Environmental > Aquatic > Non-marine Saline and Alkaline > Saline | place: Antarctica: Organic Lake...
AAACTTTGCTTTCGCATTCAAGCCAGATGACTTGACGAAATGAGTTGAATAAGCATTGGTTATAGAAGTGGCAAAATGCTGAAAGTAGCCGATGGTAGGTCTGTACAAAGAGTTGTAGCACAACCCGCCCGGGGGGGCTGGGAACTCGGTCCCGGCCAAGTCGCAGATCTGTGCACCTCCTGTCACAAAGATTAGATTGTATGTACACCATATATACGTTATTTTTAGCAGGGAAATCACCATACATACAGTCATTTACGGTGTTTAAATACGGTTCTGGCCAACCCTACATATGATTTGTGCTACGTGTTTGCAAAATAAACCGTCATTTTCATGTCACTTTGAACACAAATGGTGGTCAGCATTTATCATGTGATCTTACATTTATATGTAGGGTTGGTCAGAACCGCATAAATGCGCCGTACGTTTGGTAATTTTCCTGCCAAAAGTACCGTGTATATATATGGTTCTGGCCAACCCTATTGTTTGAAATGCATAATGCACGCTTAAGAAATTGCAACACAGCACAAGCCCCTTCCTCTTACACTTGCATAATGTCCATTGTTGGGCCATGTGGCCGCATAGACACAGCAAGGCTCTGAGTGTGGCTCACCCTTCCGTTCATTTATGCACACAGCTCTGAACACCCACCCACTCCAAATTATGCATATGAGTACGACGCAAAAAGCATTGCGTGACCTGCGCAGCTTGCACACAGACGCACATGTGTATGGACTGCTCTGCTCTGACCTTGTCATGTATGGACCCTACCCTGCTCCCACGTGGCCTTGCAGGACCTCAAGCGATGGTGGGGCCACGCTCATAGCAAGGCAGCTTCCGGGAGGCATCAAGGGTAGCTACATTCGATCCTTTAAAATCCACCCTCGCAAGGTATTCGTTTGTTCCTAGTTGTGGAATCGGTTGACTGGAACACTACCCTGTTAATTCACGAAAAGCCTAACCCTGCTCATCCTTTTTTTGGTCTATTGTATGAAGTGCGGAATGAGTATATGAGGATGCTATGCTTGCAGAGTTTCAATTTGGACTGCCTCCATCTAGACGTTCCTCACTGAAAGACGAGCACAGGTGCATGGAGCCACCTAAGCTGCGTGATTTTCTTTTGTATTAGAGGTCTCATCAAAGCGTACATTCTTGTTAACAAGAAGAAGGATGCATTACTTGTACCATTGTGCCTGCAGCGCACATCATGACGCTAAACAAAAGATGTCAATAGTATTAACCAGCAAATAGTTGTCATAAAAGCCCTTGTAAGCCAGCTTTTATAAATTTTCAACAGCTGATCCTGTATGTTGCATTTGCCACTTCATCACGTCTCAACTTATACTATTAGTGCTCTTCCCGGCTCCTATCTTTTGCCACTGCTCTACTTGTCGCCTTTGTCGTCCAGACAGTTCGTCATCATCCAGGCAACAAAGCGTAATCAGTATTCAATCACAGCCTCTGACTTCACTTCTGGGAGTTTACCTTCTCCTGCCCGCAGCCTGACTGGCTCATCGTGCTAGTGAAGCGGCCAGGATGCACCGCAGTCAGCCACGTGTCCATGCAGTGCCCGTTTGATCTGATGATGACACAGGTGTGCTGCTCGACAGCAATTGGGGGGAACATGCTGCCGGTGTGTCCTTCACCTGTGCGGGTCATAATCTTGACGGCGTCACATAGTGTCGTTTTTGAGCTTCAAGCACCCCTAGCATTGTTCTTCAAGCACGTAGCTTGAGCCACGTGCCCTTGCAGTGTTATTCCAACCTTGGCGTTGCACAGGTGCTCTACCCAGGAGGTATATTTCCTTGAGCTACATGTCCACCTTGAGTTTGTGTGTTAGGGGAGGGGGATTGGGGGAGAGTAGTTTTACTAGTGGTTAGGTGCGTCTTCCCTACAATACCCATAACATTCAGTTTGGCACACATTGGGAAGTTTAAAGAAAATAAAGTGAGCACTACGTGTAATCACCCCCTGGGGATGGAAGCCTCAACAGCTGTTAACCTTCTAAACGGCACACTTAATTGGATCACACTGTACAAACTCGACTGGATCATTGTCGCACATTATCACACATTCCACGCACTTGACTGGATCATATTGTTGCACACTTACTTGGATCATTGTCACACATTGTCACGCACTAAATTGGATTATTGTCGCACATTGTCGCACATTCCCACACTTGAGTGAATCACACTGTCACTCACTTAACTGGATCATTGTCGCACATTGTCATACATTGCCAAGCAAACTGGCTTTGATTATCTGACAGAAGTGTCTCACTCCTGTGCTTGCATGCAATATAGCACTGCTTTTTGCTAAAGTGAGCGGGCATTGTTCTACCTTGTCAAGCTTGCCAGGAACGCTTACATCCCTCAACACGTACATAAGCAAGCACCCTCCCATACCCGTTGCCTCCCATCAATGCACAGGATTTGTTTAATGGAGACCCAGCCTGGATGAACCTGACTGCCAATGCCAAGGGCAAAATAGCGGGTTTTGTGGACTTTGACTGGGGGGCTAACCTGTGCCCTGGTAACGACTGTAGGGAGCAACTGAAGGTCAGGAAGTTCTGTACCTGTGCTTGTGTCTGTGTGAGTGTGAGTGTAGTGTGTGTGTGTGTGCGTGTGTGTATGTGTGTGTGTGAGCACGCATGCATGTTTGTGTGTTTGTCTAACATATTTATGTATAAACGTGTGAGGGAGCCTGGTGTTTCAGGGCAGCATCTGGCCAGCACACAGGGATTTCATTTTGTTTCACGTGATGAAATCTCTTCTTTACTTTCTTTCACGTAATGATGTTCTCACTTGCACGCTCAAACTACTACCTTTCATCACATGTCATTAAAACTTCTTGTGCATGTCCAGGTCCAGTGTACTTTGCAGAGTCTTGTTAACTTGATGCAGCCAATGCATAGGCCATAGAGCACCACTGGTCCTCTTAGCATATTCCTTTCTTTAATTAAAGCCTCGGAATTGTTAAAAAGCCAACGTGACCAGAAATAGAGAAGAGAGAGGTCGACCTTGGCCCAGGAAGTGTGCCAGAGTACTAAGATTCTTTGCCTTTACCTCGATGTCAGCAGAACTCATTGCTGTCCAGCTTTGATGGCGAAGAAAGCACATTTTGGCATAGAGGCACTTGCATCAAGTTGCAAGAGCCTTCCACCCATATTACTCCCAACACCCTGAGTCCACTTTCACACCCGAATATATGTTTCCCCAGACCAAGGACGAAAGCGTACTGGCCACTTTCTACGCTCACCCTGGGGATTACGATCTTCCGTGGGACCCTGATGTGCACTTCATTCTGTCTGACAACTTCTTCAAGGATTTCACTACACACGTCAAGTGTGGCAACCAATTTGAGGTCGTCGGCAGGTAATGGGCAAATGGAAATACTGCAAGGGTTGCGCATAAGCCACACAGAGTTCACTGCTAAGCTGCAGGATTTAGGAAAGGGGGAGGCTGTGTCACTAAAGAAACAGGGAGATGGCAAACAGGGTCGCAGGAAGGTGATCATCATCAGAAAAGACAGAGTGCTAGGTTGCAGCGCAGTAACGCTGTGTAGCCTTTTCAACATGTAATACATAAGTAGGGGCCTGGATTCAAAAGATTGACCTGTCAGCCTTTTGAGGGGGGGGGGCCTCGCTGAACCTTTGCGCAAAATTGTTCAGTCTGGGTCATCTCGCAGTCCTCGCAGTCATCTCGCAGTCAAGTGCAAATCCTTGGTGCCAGCTTTGTGTGTTGTTATCACTATGTGTGTTACAATCTGTCTCCACCTCTTTTTCTTAGTGTGCTCTCTATCCAAGCACGTTTCCCCATAAATACACCATTTTTTCTTGCCATGCTGCACTTCTTCTCAGGACCGTGTACCTAGCATTTGCAAACACCTGTCCCACTGACATCAACGGGAAGCCCCTGAAGGAGCCATCAAAGTTCCCACAGGTGCGCACATTATCAGCTTAACACACAGTGCCTATAAGACAAAGAGGTTCATGCATGACGTGACGTTGTGCAAGTGTGGCAAGCCATATTTTTGCTCATCCCTGCTCAGGAGGGACGGCTTCTATCACAATTGCACACACAACTAGCTCCAATGGGTGTTCACGACCCCTATAGCAAATTCAATTCTATAGTAAGTTGAACACAGGGAGCCAGAATTGATTGAGGTGCAAGGTTTATACTGCTTCTCTCACCTATATATTGGTACGTGCTTGCATGCTGCGCAGGGCATTACCCTTTTCACAAGCATAGACGGTGGCAACACCTTTGTCCAGGCATGTCTTCCCCAAGCAATCAAGGTGCGAAGAGACAGATGCTTACACTACAAAAAACATGGCGCACAGTCTCAGGTCTCTCCCCACCAGCCGCTAATTAAATGCACGCTCTTTTCTATGGTCTTGATGTAAGAAGTTTTGTATCGTACAACGTGCAATGAATTTATGAATACGCGATGCAATTGTGTGGGCCAAGCTGCTGCCTCTAAAGAGTACTTACTGGCTTTGTTTCAGCATGGACCAGTGTCCTGCAAGGCTTTGTCTGTACCCACGTGTGCTCTTCCTTACTTTCACACCTGTCTGTGAGTGCCTGCCCTGTTTCGAGCTCCCCTCGGTCCATCTGGTTGTGACTACTTGCAGCAAGAAGGCTATGAGCTCATGGAGACGCAGGACGGCACCGGTGTCGTGATTGTGGTGGACTACCTTGTCAAGACGCCCCTCCTGGTGTGTGTGTAATAATGTGTGTGTGCGTGTTTTTGTGCGTTTTGTGTATAAGTGTGTGCACATTTTGTTTGCAATATTGCTTGGCTCAGCCCTGCTGGCCAAGGCTGACGTGTAAGAGAACCTCATGATGCGTGATGCGTGACCGACGTGGTTATGAAAGTAAGATATGTAAGGGCACTACACACGTAGGGCATGCAATCATGTGTGTTCTTAAATTATGTAACAACCAGAAAGCCCACCCCTCTCTTTACACGCACGCTCACTGACATACACATACACACATACAAACAGGAGGTCCCTGCCAGCAGTGTCTTTATGGCAGGACCCCACCATGCCCTTTTTTCTCTGGCTCTGGCAGACGTGTATCACGCCGATTTTGGCTACGCTACTGACTTTGCCAAGATTGAGGGCCTGCCAGTAAGTAACGTAACAGCTTGTCCTATGCAGGTTGGCTCAGGTGCCCGTGTCTGTGTCATGCGTGGCTCATTTTCCTCTGTGGACTTGTGCTTATAGTATGCGTGCGTGCGTGCGTGTGGGTGAGTAGAGTGAGTGTTTCAGTGAGCCTTGTGTGAAATTGGGTTCCGTCAACCTTGCTGTTAGGTATGCTCAGCAAGACGGTGCAAAAACTGGTACTTGCCCAGCGTGTGCTGTGTACTCTTTGACCTTAATTGCATGCTTTTTACTCCCTATCGGTTACGTGCAGTCTACCCTTTTTTTCACCAGCATCCAGGAGGATTATCCACACTCATCCCCTTTTCTATGCAGGGCCTCTTCATCGCCAACCAGATGCGCTCCAAGAGCGGCAAGCCTGACGACTTTGACATATCTGACCTCCTGGGCTTTCCTTTGGTGGGTCATGGGAATGGAACACCGATGGCCGCCTTGAAACTTTGCTCATCTTGTGCGCATATTAATTGCGTCAATTTGCTGTACTGCAGCTCATTAGTGCTTCATCTACAATTTCACCTTCTCATGTGGCGCTTGCTTGGCTGTGAATGTTTCGGCATGTGCCTGTCCCTCTTGCGCAGGTGGAGACGCGCATCTCATTCAACGGTGGTGGCAAATGGGAAAACTTGCAGGCGCCCAAGAAGTTCAACAACCCCAAATGCAACAAGTAAGTTATCGTTCAATTTTCTATAAACAAAAGGCATATGCCAATCTCATGTTACTGGGTGGCAACGTAGGAATATCCCAATCCAGCCCTTTCCATTTGTGCGTACCTCAACGTGCACTTCTTTCAGCCTTTTAACACGTCTTCGTTTTCTAATTGTCTTCAATTCTCTGGCCTTGAGCCATTCAGCCTCCCTCTCGTACCTCTATATTGCACTGCTGCTGTAATGTTTTTTGCACACACACACATATACACACACACCTCCCTCCCTCTCTCTCCCTCCCTCTCTCCCTCCCTCTCTCTCTCTCTCTCTCTCTCTCTCTCTCTCTCTCTCTTTCTCCCTCCCTCCCACATACACATGCCCGTGCTTCACTTTGCCTTCCGTCTTGACCTGATCAAGCAACTCCTGATGCAGGTAAGTGAATGAACAATCCTGTTGTTTTTTGTAATCATACACACCCACGCACACGCTATGAACATCGGCACATACACAGGTGTGACAATAACCGTGAGTGCTTCCTGCATCTGCACGGGGCATCCAGCTGGGACAGCCTGCTGACCTCCTTACCAGCCGTGTATACCAACCCCTCAGCCCCGGGTGTCATCATGTCCTCCGGCAATGTGGGGCCAAAAGGCGTGGGCTTGGACGACAATGACGGGTGTGCATGAGAGGGGTTTGGGTCAACTTGAGCCATTGAAGTGCAGAAGAATGGAAGGGACACGCCTTATGCTTGTAACATTACCCGCACGTGTACACAACCCCCTCCTCTCAGAATTACAAGCATACACACATGCAGGCTCTGCACGTGGCTGTCTGTGGATGGTGGTGTGTCCTGGAAAGATGTGGCAGTCGGCACATACATCTATGAGTATGCTGACTATGGGGGTCTGCTCATCATGGCAAAGCACCCTGGGACTTCTGATACACCCACTGGTGAGTGTGTGTAGGAAAATTATACACATACGATTTTTGGTTTGTATAAATCAGCTGGATAATCTTTCTTTCCTGTGTGAAAATGGAATTGGAAAGGGAAGGGGGCAGCTTGTGTGCTAACCATATGTTGTAATGAAAAGTGTATGTTTACGTGCACGCCCGTCTGTGAGTGTCTTTTGTCGATGCGTGTTTGTACGCAAGGGTGCGTGTGCATGTGCGTGTGTCATGGTTTTGCGTATGTGGGTGGGTGGGTAAGCGTGCGTGTATGTGGCTAGATAGAAGAGCCTATACGATTAAAGGGGACGAGCAGCTTAAGGAATGAGCGGGAAGGGAAAGAGGACTTACGCAACGTTATCCCTTATCAGACCGTTTCTAATGTAAATAGTAAATAGCGAGCGTAGTAAGGGGGCAACGTGCCTCATATCTTGCACCATTCTGGCTCTTGCACAGCTCTTGTCAGCCTGTGCGTGTCCAGACTTATCGCTTGACCACACCTACGTGTTGTGCCTGATATACTGATGGCAACTCGCCTGCTGCTCGCCTGGCTGCTTGTTGCAGATGAGGTGCTGTTCAGCTGGGACCTGGGGGGCTGCTGGCAGCCAGTGAAGCTCACTGAAGCACTCTTTGTTGACAACATCAGGTGCTGTCGATGTGGTCCAATTTCAAGACAGCAAATGGTTTTGCTCCAGGATCTCACCCCACCAATTTCGGGTTGTAAACTTGACAAGCTATTTCAAGGCTTGTTCACTGTGCGTGTTCGCAAGAAAAATTACTCGCGTGCACAGCTGTCTTGCATTGAGCAGCATGTCGTGGGGGACGCCAGCAAACGTCACTAGGTTGTGCTGAAGGTGATGGCGGATGTCCTCCTAGTCATTACCAATGACTGACTAACATGACAAGCGTTGATCAGGAGGTCTTGGTAGACGACTTATTGCTCACGGGGTCCATGGCTTCACTGCATTTCCACCTCACCACAACGTTCCAAGGCAGACCCTCTTCTTTACGTCGCTCTTTAAAACCCTCAAGCAAGCCTCAGTCAACGTCTGAGCCTCAAAGTGTCGGATCACTGAGGTAGCATGTATGCACCTCTACCCCACTCTTGCTTGCCAAGACCCTGCAAGCTTCACGGACTTCAATTCCCCTAACCCTAAACCCTAAGCCCAGTCATAATAGCCACTCATCAGTTGCACAGGTGTGTACATGCCCTTTTGATCTGCCCCTGCTGGTGCCATGTAAATGCAGGATTGAGCCAGAGGGCAAGCAGCCCCGTGTAATTGTGCATGGCAGGCGTTGCACGGTCGACCCCTCAGTGCCGTCCTCAGAAAGTTGTGGCTATAAGAACTCGCTGGAAGCCTCGGGTGTGAATGAGGGCGTGATGTACGTGGTGGACGTGACGGTGCGTTTCTCTCTCTTCTCTCCCTCTCTCTCTCTCTCTCTCTCTCTCTCTCTCTCTCTCTCTCTCTCTCTCTCACATACACACACTGACTTTCTCGCACACACACTCTTTGCTCTCACTCCACACAAAGACACACGCACTCTGATGACATGCCGTGCCTATCAAGTCAGCATTGTGGCCTGCTGTGGTGTGTGGCCTGCTGGTGCCTTGCCAAGGTGCAATTTGAATGGGAATCTTCCTGCTTCACACCAGTGTCTTGTTCTTGTCGTCCTGCATCCGTTTGTGTGCCTCCTATATATTCTTGATTACGCGTGCACTTCTGTGTGTCCTGCTGCTCTCTTTGCGGTGTCAAACCTGGACCACAAGGTGAGCACGTAGTAATCATCGAACAAGGTGCACTCGCACGTCCAAACAATCAAAATTTCAAGTTGGACTTGTTTTGATCGAGGGGGAAGCAAGCACTGCTACAGAAGAAAATTAGCAACGCTCAGACGGCGTAAACAAGCTTGCGATTGCAGCTATTTAGGAGACTGGCCTGGCATCTAATCACCAGGCTTTCAATGAGTACACACTCAACCTTTCATTCCTGCTATTGCCGGCCACAGGAGCTGCTGCCTGGCGAGCTGGGGATTTGTCAAGAACCTCAGGATTTTAACCTCTGGGGCGTACCTGAGAGCGTCGACAAGCCCAGCGTCCGATGCATCTTAGGTGAGGAGGAGTTCATCTATGTGAGCTCTGCCGTACCTGACAAGATATCCGCTTATCTGCTGTATCAGGCGTGCCCCATGAGTTGAAGTCTTCAAGTCATAAAAGGCTGGGTGTCATATGTATCTGCAAGTGGTAACGAGAAATTAGGCATTAGAGGCTGGGCGTCATCTGTGCCTGCCATGTGGTCAGGGCATTAGAGGCTGGATGCCATCAGTGCCTGTGAAAGTGGCGACGAGCCTCACAGTGTTGAAAATCTTGGTGTGTCCAGACAAGGTGTTTTAAATGAATTTTAAACAGACAAGATTTCATGCTTGAAGTATTAATTGTACCTACATTTCTCAATATGCATCTAACCCTAGGGCAGCAAAGAAAGGCAGGTCCAGTTACAAGGTCAGGAGTTGAATCCCTACTACGGCATCACTGACTGAGTAACCATTGGCGCCCTCACTTTTGTAAAAGAATGCACTCAAGACGTGTGATAAGATAAGAGGGGTTGTTTTGCTCCAGCAATCTGAGGTCTTGTAACGCTCGTGAAACAGATATTATTAAATTGCAAATTGCTGAACACAATCACTCGGCAACCTTGAGCTTGTAAATTTGCTGCCTCTATTTGCTTGGCCACTGTATCCCTCTGCAGAATGCAAACCTGCTGTACGAGGGCAGATATTGATAACGCTGCCTGATCTCGCATTATCTACCCACCTTCCTCTCATAGGCCAGAAACCACAGATCCAGCGGCGCAAGATGGGAGCCATGTGCTACTACGGGCCCAACTACAAGCCAGACCAGTTCAAGACCAGTATTTGCCAGTGCTCTGAGGACGACACGGCCTGCGACTATGGGTACTGGAAGAACGAGGGTAAGTTTGGTTGATCTTGGCGCCTGCTTTTGGGGAGCATTTGCGTAAACAAGCCGTCGCAAAGGGAAAAAGGCTTGGGATGTGTGGTCTGAGGAAAACACCCCCAGCACTCATTGACAATTACAGCAATTTGAATAATTGAATTTATTGATTCTGTTTTCAAGCTAGTTTGCTGTGCTGGTACCCAAAGCAAGGAGGCCTCTCACCTTTTCAGTTCTGCCTCTATTCGTTCAAGTGCACTTGTTTTTGGGCAATGCGCAAGCATGCAGCTCGCATCCTCACAGCGCTCTTACCTTACAAATGTACGATCAATGTATTCCACTATTCTTTACATTTTATCTGTCACACAACCTGACTGATTGTGAACAAAAATAAGCATAGTGTTCTTAACATTGCTGGAATGTGTTTGTGCGCCGGTGCCCAGCACCATTGCTCTCCTTCTCCCTAGAGCAACCGCGAATTTCCCTCGTCCATGCAACTTGTACTGTACCTAAAATTGCACTGACTGTGCAGCTGGAAAGTGTGTGTCCATACCTAGCACCAGCATGCCCATCTGCCCCACCGTTGACGCGGGCGAGTATCAAGTCAGCAGCTCTGGTTTGAGGCAGCTGCACGCTGACGTGTGTAATGGATTGGACCAGATCATCCAGGACACGGATGGCAAGGTGAGAGCGGTGCCCGCTGCTTAAGCATGAATGGCTGGGTTTGGATAGATCCGTCTGTGTATGCTTGTCTGCGCGTCGTGGTTCCTGCAGTGTGTGTATGTGGTAGAGTAGATCATGCGTGTATGTGGTAGAGTAGATCATGTGCGTATGTGGTAGAGTAGATCATGTGCGTATGTAGTGGAGTAGATCATGTGTGTATGTGGTAGAGTAGATCATGTGCGTATGTGGTAGAGTAGATCATGTGTGTATGTGGTAGAGTAGATCATGTGCGTAGGATACTGACTTGCCAACAGGGTGCACCGCTTGTGGTTATGCCTGTCTCTTTAGCAGCGCTCTTCCCTTCATCACTCACGCGGGCGCACACACATACACACACATACATCATACATACACCCACAGGGCCATCCTTTATCTCCCTCTGGAGGTGGAGGCCCGACTCCAAAACCCTCTCCCAGTGGAGGCGGGGGCCAGGGTGGCTCTTCTGCGCCCAAAGGCCGATCTGCAGGTTTGAAAAATCGTGTGCTTTGTGTGTGTGTGTGTGTGTTTGTGTGTGTGTGTGCGTGCGTGTGTGTGTGTGTGTGTGTGTGTGTGTGTGTGACAACGTTTGTACATGCACAAAGCTGATTTGTTGGATGTTTTATTGCACTGTACAAAATGCAAATGCAGCTTAAAGTAAGCGTCTTTGCGTCTTCTTGAGTTCTTTACAATGTGCATGAAAAAGCATATACTGTAACTTAGTCTCTGCTCTGACCACACAAAATATGCCGCTTGCAGCTTTCAAGTTCCTTATTTTCCTGCTGGTGGCTGTATGCCTGACTGCTTTGTTTGCAGCGTGGTGGATCTACCTGGCCTCAGAGGTAGGTGAATCATTGTGAGGCAAATGGTTGGTGTGTTAGGCAAAGGGGGGGGAGGCGCAGATGTGGAATGTGGGTGTGTTGTTGAGAGAAGGTATGGGTGCATTTATGCACATATGTATACGTGCTTGTCGTGGGTTTGGAAGTGTTGCGTATGGATGTGAAAATTGTGTATGTGCCATGTATCTGAGTGTGCTCTTGTGCGTACTTATGCTGTTGGATGTATGTATGCTCACTTCTTGTGTGTTTGCTGAAATTCCTTTTTAATGCGCGTCTCTGTAGGACACCTTAAAATAGATCTCAGGACCAAAATGATGCATGTATGCAGCATGATATCACTTAATGCTGCAGTATGTGTTATTTACAAGATACTGACGTGCGTTCTTGGTGTATCCTAATCTCATACGCCCCACGTTTCCTGCACACAGGTTCAGCGAGACATGGTACGTGACGTGTGCGCGGCCGGCATGGCTGGTGTGCGTAACCTGGGTTTCTGGGTGGGAGATAAAATCAGCCATTTGCGTGAACGCTTTGGGGGAGGAAGAGGCGGTGCTCTCCCTGTTGAACAGGTGTGCGTGCATTCATGTGTGCCTGTGTGTGCAATCATGCATGAGCAGTTAGTGCACACTTACAACACCCTGTCAACATAGTGTCACACACATTGGTTAGTGTTTTTGTAACACTGTAACACATGCATGAGAAATGAGTGTTACCGTTACAACATCATGTCAATTTAACTAAAGATAAGAGCCAGCCGTTATCTTTGTTATGTCTTGCGTACATGTCTCACGATGCACTGGCTTGCAACTGTTTCCAACCCCTGACTGTCAGTAATTTTGTGCTGTTGTGTCACACATGGTTGGCCAGAATTATATAGAGAGTCTGAATTAATTGGTCTGCAGTCATTCGCGGATGGTCCTGGAACCAGGCGAGGGCTGGGTGGGTCAGGAGCTTCACCAGCGCTTTTAGAGGAGCTCCTGAACCACC
>Ga0307942_1003789_pt1 | contig 12232 bp, 9 predicted proteins | sample OrgLakmetagen175_FD_201846 | JGI IMG/M metagenome (GOLD analysis project Ga0307942, IMG submission 201846) | Saline water microbial communities from Organic Lake, Antarctica - #175 | ecosystem: Environmental > Aquatic > Non-marine Saline and Alkaline > Saline | place: Antarctica: Organic Lake...
TGCCCAAATACCTAAAAGAATCTTTGTGATGAAGGGTGGCACCGCCAACATCAAAAACAGGAACATTTTCACCAGCGGAGTTGAAGTGCACAACTTCGGACTTGGAAGTGTTGACAATTAGATGTTTGTTCCTGGCATACACAGCCAACCGACTCAGCATGATTTGCATATCACGGGGCTCATTAGTCAGCAAAGTCAGATCATCTGCATACAACATGTGTGAGACGTGTACACCCGTGGTTCCGGTGATAGCCCCTGATACACCCTCAGCAAGGGTTACAAGGATGGCCTACAGCCCGAGTCTCTGGCTGATGGCAATTGGCTGGTGAAACAAAAACAACCAGTGTCGAAAATTGAAACTAAGTCTGACACAAAACTGGTCTCGGCCAGCCACAAATAAATCCACTAGCTCAGGAAGAAAACGAAAAAGTCTATTGTTCTGCTGAGAAAGGAAATCATGAACAAGTTGGTTATTAACCTGTTGCAGCAAAAAGGGTTGGACTGCTGAAAAGTTCTCAAAAAAAGGTGTAAACAGAAAGGAAAAATGTTTCCTCACTGAGACTGGCAGCTCACAAACCTCGATGGTCTTGGCAAAATAAAAGAGCATGCACCTCGTTCTGAACATGTTCATCTTCACCAGGGCGGACATTTGTCACATACGCAAGAACCATCTTTAAGCCACGCTGCTGCATCAACTTTCAAAGTATGCGCACGCAAGCGGAGTCTACTTAAATTGCCCAAAAAATGTTTGGACAGATAAAGATGGAAATACCGTGGTACATTAGTTGGCATACGCTCATTACTAGAAAAAGGGGTGGCAAACCAAGAATGATAAGTGGCCAGTTTGTTGTTGTGCGTGTTGGGGCCCACCAACTAAGCGTCTCTCCAAACACCTCTCATCCTATGCTTCAAATCCGCAGTAAACTCTTGCATGGAAATAGCACGCCCAGTTTGAACAGCTCGTACATACAACTCACACCCACGCAGTCCTTGGAAAGCGCTCTTCAATTGAGCTGTCCAGCAGGCACTTGAACGAGGCTGTAAATTGAGATCAGCCTGGACTACCCTCCACAAAGTGTCACTATTGGTATTAAGCATACTATTGAAAAGTTTGACAGCTGACTGAAACCAGTAGAATTGCAACAATTCATGTCCACATTCTCGGAGTTATATTTGTTTCCCCAATAGGAGCCCACGAGGTGTCTACTTTCTCAAGCCAGAACAATAACAAGCTTTGTTTTTTCCTCCACAAACTAACAGCTTTTTATGAGCAGGCTAGCAGTCGCACTTCTCGACTGAAGGCCTTTTTCGCAAACCTTGTAAACCTTGATTGTGGCTCGTGGCCTCGTTGGGAGTTAGTTTGATAATGGGTTATAAGTTATAGGAGCACTTAGCTGCATTGAACCACCAGTCCTTACTCTTCTGTTAATTAAGTCAATGAAGGCAGAAGCTGCGGAAAAATCTGACAACCAATAGTCCTTTCGGAAGATTTCTAAAGGGCCTACCTGGATTTACGTGCCTTTAAGGGCCTTGTCACGCCCAATTGTTGGCAGCGACGAATCGTGTGACGGAGTTAAATTGGTTGACAGTTGAGAGTTTCTTTATGTCTTGTTCAATAAGCTGGATGGCCAGTCTTCAGTAGATGTGCTGAGTCTTATACTTTGCAGTGACCGTAATTTGATCCGACAGCCTTAGTACTAGAGAAGCAAAAAACTGTCTAAGGGTGTTTTTTAACCTTTTAAGATTATAAGATATCTGCGCAGACTTGCAGCTCAATAAAGTAACGTCCTAATAAATTACTCGGGCAGCAGATGCTGTCAACAGCGGTAGTCATCAATATGCACAGGAACCATTCGATGAATTATGCATCGCCTTCCAAGGCATGCATCTATTGTGGTGAAACATTGAGCGCATCCCGCATCTGTTCCAGCGCAGTCTTGACACGCTCTCGCATATCTAGCAATGCATCCACCTGGAAATGAGTTGTTTAAAGATACGAATAGCACAAATGTAACGCATGAATAAGAATCACCACGGCAAGCAAACACTTGAGTATGCTATTTCCTTTAACATGCCAGAATGTTTGCAGTGTGTGCTCTAACACAAGGTAGCAGCTTTTGTCAGCTTTGACATTATGTGCTTAGGCCTCCTTATGTGAAAATTGCTTCAGACTTGTGTTCACACCCTACTTTTTCAGACAGTGACAAAGAACTAAAGTAATCCCCCCAACTGTGACCTGTGTGATGCTGATGATATCCAAGATGAGCAACATGTCCTTTTCCACTGCGTCAATCCCCACGTGATTTCTTTCCGCAGGACAAATCATCTTTGTTTGCATCTCTGTTTCCCCTAACAGGAGCCCACGATGTGTCTACCTTGTAAATCCAGAACAATAACAAGCTTTCTTTTTTTGGGGCGGAGCCCCCCAGGGCGTAGTCCCCCTTAGTTTCATACAGGTTGCTGAGTCACCACGCTGAAAAAATAAAGCTTTGAGCCTTCCAGGCCCTCCCAGCACACACCGAAAGCACTGTCAGAAAGCTAATTTCCTCCTGATTTCAATGGTGCCCTCACTTCCACTATTGGTGCACTGTGTGATTTACAATTTGATGTCGGAGAATGGGCCCCCGTTCCCAACATCTCCAAATGTTGCGTCGAAGAAACATGTTATATTACACCATCAATTAAATGTGTCTGTAAGGACGGAAGGGGGCGCGATGCGCCCAGAGATTTGCAAAAAAAGGTCAAACCCTGTAACCGCCTCCAAAAGTTTCGTCAGAGTTTAATTAATTTGAAATTTAACTATGTTGTTTCACATTATCATGTTGTTGTATGTTTTGAGCGGAGTTGATAGTGGTAGGAGGGTTACAAATCCTGGCACAATAGCAGCACGGTCAGCTCAAGAGCAGCGACGTCAGCTGTTGGACAGGGCTAAATCGCTCTGGGAAGCGACGCTCCGCCCCATTTTTTGTGATCCGTAGGATCACACCCACTTGTTCTCCATGGACTAATAGCTTTTTATGAGCAGGCTAGTAGTCTCACTTCTTGACTGCAGGTCTATTTTGTAAACCTTGTAGATCTTATGTGAAACTTGCGACAACACAAGCAGCAAGTTTAACGTGTGGGTCTGGGCGCTACGTCCTTTGATCACCCTCTTCACTGTTGGCATGGTAAAGGATACCAGCAATGAAGTCCCTAACCATGCTGGCTTTGTCATGGTTTTCAGATTGTTCCTTCCCTCCCTTGTCTGCTTCAACAGGTAGGCACACAGCACGGTGAAGCTTTGATGTTGGTTCATGTGGAGACCGAGTAACCTGCGTGCCTGTACATCATCATTTGTGGCGTACCTGGTTCATGCCTTATATGACTCATGATCACACACCTTTGCATGGCAGTGTGTATGATACTCACCTGCAGAGAGATAAGCACTTCTTCCGCCCCAAGCGCTTTAAGCCGTCGTGCGCGTGATGCTACGCCTGATCTGTTTCCAGGGTCAGGCCATGTCATGTTAATCACACACCACACAGCAGGTAGTCGCACCTGCGTGGTCAGCAAGCCAATAAAAGAGTGAAAAAAAGAAAAGACTCCCAACAGAGAGTCTGTAGTATGCAGACGCTACCTACCTGTTGCTATTTTTATCGACTCTAATCAGGAGCCGGTGTCAGGCCAAGCCTGCAACCCTCTGGATCCCCATTAAAATTTCCGCTTTTCTTTGGTGGAGGGGTTTTACTGTACTTAGTACCAAAGCAGCTCCTTTTTGAACTATTGTGCGGCGTTTCTAATGCCTGCATAACTGTTTCTTGTTCTTTTCCAAGCATTGGCAACATTGATCCAATCAAGCGTCTTGCAAAGTAATATTGTTTGCGAGGTTTTTCTTGAGGATTTTTGTGCTCTGTTCTGTTCTCTGTTCAAAGCTTGCAAGCATCCTACAGCCACAGTTTAAACAGCAAAACTTGGGGTGAACAGCGACTATAATGCATTGTGACTGCAGCCCAAGTCAGCTTTGAAAAGGCCCTCTTACCTCTGGGGTAGTGCTTGTGCGCATATGGTGCAGTAATAGGGTGGGCAGGTTGCTCATGGACACAGCCTCTTTGTGCGCCTCGGACCCTGTCAGAATGTTGACCACTGTGTACAAGCCATGCTGCCTCAGCTTGGGGCTGGTTTCCCTGGATGCGCAAGCAAGCCAGAGCGCATGAGGGCAACCGAGCAATGAGAGCCCAGAACAGCCGTGGCAAACAAAGTAAGGACTGCTCAACCGCCAGCTCAAAGAAAAGAAATGGAGAGTTGTGGCGAGATTCACACAGCGCTCCAGCATTGGCATGCTAGCGACATAATTAGCAAATAGGTAAGAGGTCAGAACCTACAGAGGTTACAGGTTACAAGTCAGAACCTTACAATTACACATTATCATGTGTGCAAATAACCCTTCAAAAGTACTGTGCGTATATAGGTACACGGTGTTACTAACATTCAGGGTTGTTCAGTTTGGGGTTCGGTCAAAAGTTCGGGTTTGCTAACTTTTACACATTTATACAGACCCTAATAATGCCATTTACGAGCTATTAAAAGTTCGTCAAACTTGATGCCCTTCGAATTTTTGGGTCCAAAATTGTAGTCAAAAACGCAGGAAAGAGCCTGAGCTGGCTGTCAAACATTCTGATTTTTTGTATCAGGTTTAAGTAAATCCAAGAGGGGGTCAACGGAGCAAATGTCCAAATATGTGCCCTTTTTGCACTCGGAATCCAGCCATCCACTGACCCTTTAACCGATTGGTACCATTTTTGCTTTGAATTAAAGCTGGCATTATGAGTTACACGAGGATGTGCTTAAATTCATGTGGGTCGATCTGTGTGCAAATTGGCAGGGCTGAAAGCCCACAGTGACCACCAAAACCCTAAGAAGGTGGCTTTGTATGGGAAAACAGCATATGTTGGCCTACATCCCCCACTAGTTCACCGTTTCACTCCATTTATTTTGCAGTGATGTTTGTTTATAGTAAGGACTTAATTAACATCAAAAACCATGTGATTTGGTAATGTGGGTGGCAGATTTTGTGGTGAAAAATAGGGTTCACGCTGCAGGCAAACAGACATTTTTGCCCCTACTGGCAACATTCAAACTCAGGTGCTACCTCTGGGTACTGAGCTTGATTGTTGCCAGCTGGGGCGCCCATACTCAATTCACATTTCAAAAGTACCCCCATTGGGGATCTCCGTTGACCCCCTCTGAGTAAATCCAAGCATATTTTGGACAAGTATGACCACAGAAACCAGCAATTTTCTGCCTTTTCAAAATTGCACATCGAACTGCTCGAACAGGCTGAGGATTCTATAAATTTCACGAACTTTATCGAACCCTTGCTCCCGAAAAATTGAACTGAACAACCCTGCTAATACTAACCCTTCAAAAAAGCGCACCTGCTGGGGTCTAACTTCTCTTCCATAGCAACCACAAGGTCCGGGCCTGCCCAATCAAAAGCAGCTGTAATGTGGTCTGGTGCATCCATGCACAGGTTGCGAAGTGTGCAGATTGCCTGCTCTTGCACACTTTCTTCGGGGTCACTCAACAGGGAGCGCATGGCAGGCCACGGCAAGCCCTGTGTGTGTTTATGTGTATATGTGTGTATTTTTGCTTGTGTGTGTATGTGTGCGTGTATGTGTTTGTGTGTGTTTCTGTATGTGCAGAAAACAACGTTTGATCTAGGTGGCCTTCATTGTTGCAAATCAGTTTTAACTCGTGCAGACCTGGTGCCTTGCAAGTTCTGTTAGAGCCAAATATTTGCAATGCTCATACAATGAAATAACTACGTTACAAAGATAGTAAATCACCATCAGGATCTGTTCTGCAATTGACCGCCTTCAGAAGGAAGCACAAGCATGCGTGCGCACCCCCCCGCCCCCACATGCCCCCACACCCACACACCTTCATGAGGGCATTCCGTACACCAGCATCTGACTTGTAAGCTAGGTTGCGCAATGCCCAGCAGCTGTGAAGCCTTAAAGGGGCACTCATAGAGCTCGCTAGAGCTGTGGGGCAAAAGAAATTTACAGGAACACACATGATGAACCGATGTACGAAAGCTTGGTATTCAGGGTGCTAAGCACACACAACGATAAAAACTCTCATATGATGTGAGGATATGGACAACACGTTGTAAAGAGGGCAATTGTTGGATGCAGAGCATGATTTGCAAACGAAATCAAAGCCTAGGGGAAAAGAAGTAATTAAAATAAGAAGCAAAAAGACAGAACAGTGCCAAAAGATCAATGTTATTGGATCAAGCGTTCAGTAACTACGGATACATTGCGCGTAGGGCTTATACACTGAAGGCGTCGAACACACGCGCACAGGCTGACACAAAACCTCACCTGTCAGGTGTTCCAATGCACCCAGGGAGAGCACCGACGATTTGATGGCATTGAATTCCAGAACCAGGTTGCACACTGCGGCTGCCGCATTCACCTGAAGTCAAGCAATTCACCTGTAGTTAATTCACATGCAATCACACAAGGGCATAGGAGTCCTGCTCAATTCACATAGGAGTCCTGCTCAATTCACATGCAATCACACAAGGACATAGGAGTCCTGCGTACTTGCCCCCCCAAGACAAAGCAGACATGGTGGGGAAGCCGTGGAACACATGCATCTTGCAAAAAGCAACATGTTGGGCATGACGGTGAGGCCAGCTCAACGAGCGTGAATGACGCCAAGGCAGAGCATGCAGCGTTAACGTAACGTATCCCTGATGCTGCTTTACAGGAGGGGGACTCTTTCATTGAGAGGTGCAACAAGCTAGCAAAAGCCAACATCTAACCTCTAGTGGTGTGTTAAGGTAGCTGGATTGTAGCATCAGGTGAGCAAGGCTTGAATTGTCCATGGCTAACAGGATTAGGGTCACACAGCCGCCAAGCAACAAAAAGTACCTTTAGGGGTGTCGTTGGCATTGCACTTTTGTGTTCCCACAACTTGGCTAAGATACGCAACTCCAGTGTGGTATGGAATCGAGTGAGGTGTGTTTTTTACATGTTTGCACCTACCTGGACATCGGGGTTAGGGTCCTTCAGCAGCTTGCACAGTGCCTCAGCCACGCCAGTGTCCAGCAGGGAGGATCTGAAGGGTAGGCAAGGCGGTTGCAAGGGATGTTCAGGCAGGTACACAGAAGGGAGGCACTAGCTTGGTGAATCAGATGAAAAGCAGTTCTGCGGCGCACGCTGTACGTAAGTGTACAGGTGACGGACCTTATAAAACGTGTACAGGTGACGGACCTTTATACAATACCTTAATACAGTAATACGTGTACAGGTGACGGACCTTTATAAAAAGGCACGGCGGAAAGTGCCTTACCCGGGTAAGACAAGTTCTTGCCTCTAACTGAATTGAGTAACGGATGTGTTGCAGGCAAACGGAAGGAGGTCTTTATTGCTGAGGGCACACTGCCCTAGCTGCCTTTATTAGACTCTGTCATACCTGAGCGTCTTCACGCTGCGAGAAAGTGCCATCACGCACAATGCCCCAGCCCCGCGCACCTGTGCACGCGACAGTGGTACACTTCACAAAAGCAAATCACTCTTGGCTGACTGATAATGAGCAAAGATGCCCTCGCTACCGGCAATGGCCGGATATGAGCAGTAATGGAACAAAAGTCAATAAAAACACCATACAAGACTTGCAACTACGCGCTATTTGCTGGTCACAGGCTCATGGGGAAAGTGAAAATTTTAATCACGAGCCCTTTCTGTGAAAGTGGTCAAGGGATGAGACAGTTATGGTAGCTCAGGCTTCAAAAGTTTGTTTTTGGGTGTGCTAGCTGTGGGGACGACCTCATTCAAGCAAGAGAAAATTGTAAGTAAAAAGGCAATGTCATTAATAACAACAAGTAACACTTACCCCGTCTGCTGGATCACTGAGCCCTTTGACGATGTGCTTCAGCACCTGTGAGAGGCGAATGAAATATGCATACCAGCAAGCTCAGCTGTTTGACAATAAAAGCAAGCAGGTCCGTTGATGACATGATTAGACAGACCTGGGGTAGCAGAGGCTATTCAGTGAGCAGTCAGTCCCTTGGTGTGTGTGCTTTTGTGCGTGTATTTGTGTGTTTGCATCCGTGCGTGTGTGAGAGCGTGTGCGTATTTGACAAGAGCAGTGCAGCAAGCACACGGAGTGGAAACATAACATAGGCGTGCACAGTTTAATTTGGAGGTGTTGCTTGTGAAAAGGGTTATGGCAAAATCTCAATGCCTCCGTGTTCAGTTCTGTCGCATCTACATTATTACAAAAAACAATAACCTGTGACGCCCACTGCACGCGACCGCTGCAATTTCAGAGTCCACTCCGTTCTAAAAGGCGCACTCCATATCCAGACTTTGCACGCACAATTATCCTGTTTAAGCCCACACGTGCCACTGCAATTCACAATTGTTACAACATCTGACGCCCTGCTTCACACCTTCATATCTATGAGCGTTCGCCGGACTTCGTCCCTGCTCATGCACAACGAGCCTAGCGCGCGCAGCACGCCCTCCCGCACACGTGCCCCCGCACTGGGCAGTGTGAGCAGGGCAGCCAGGGCTCGCACGGCATCTGCATCGGTAGCGGCCTTCTGCAGCTCGTCACTGTGCATTGTAGGAGAGTACGGTGTGGGGAACATTGTGTGAGGTACTACGATGCAAGGATCCACATTTTTGTTACCATATCCTCCTACATATTAGGCTTTCCATTCCTTGGCTTTAACACCAAGTCAATTGTCTTGAAAGAAACTTTCAGATCGCATTTGAAGAGAAAGTTGAGCTAAGGGGTTGACCTCACAAACCATGATCACTTGCACGTTCATTGTTCTCACAAGGTCCACTCCAGGTTTCTGGCCCAAAGGCTACCAGGCTGGCGTTAGCTTAAGCGTATCAGCTAACAGGCTGGGGCTCATGGTGGGAGGGTTGCCTGGTGTGTGGGCACCTGCACAGCTTTCTCCTTGATCATGCCGGCTGTGTTGCCATCACCACCACCACCACCACCACCAACGGAAGTCCCATGCATTCCATACAGGCCTACCAGACTGGCACGCCTGTCTTTGATGGGCAGGCCACACGTTGGTGCCGTTTAAGGAGGCAGCTGGCCCCCCTGCTGCTACGTGCCTGGTGCTCCGTCCAGCACGCGACTTCAAACATGCACACAAACATAGAAACACAGAACCACACTCGCACCTACACCCACACCCACCTGTCTTCAATGAGTGTCGACAGGACCATAGGAACGGACTCAGCCCACGATGCGTCCCCCAACAATCTTAGCAGCACGGGCAGCGCAGCACGGCGTGCATCGTCTAAGCGCATGGTAAGCTGCTCTGATATTATATCATCCTGAGCGTTTGGAGCGGGACAGGCACAGCAGTAGTGAAAGACAGACAGTTTGACCAGCTCTCACGTGTGATGTCCTTTGAAGACATCAAGTTTTAATGAGCTGTATGGAACACTTGATAGGTGCACTGAGCAAGGTCGTGATCCCAGCATCAGCCTCATTGCCATGTGCACGTAGTTGGGAGTCAGCAGAAGACGCAGGGAAATGACACGACACACACAGTGTAGGGTTCATGTACACTGCCCAAGTGAATAAAAAAGAGCCACCGTGGTACTACGTTCTGTAAGATCCTTCACGTTATTGCGCCGCATGCAGGTAATGGAATGAAGCAGGTTTAACTGGAATACATCACACAAGCCCATCCCAGGTAATGGGAAATCCTGAATGGCATGCAAGGGACCCAGGATACATGCACACGTGCTTGCAAACACATACTAGCACACACACGCAACTAAGTACGTCCAGCCAGCACACGCTTAAATACAGATTCGGACATGACATGAGCACGTGAGTACATCTACACACACCTTGCCGCACAACCATACATACATACCATACATACATGAGACCACACAAGAGCCACAGCACGCTCGTACCTGATGTTGTTCCCCCTGTTGCTGCCCTCGTGAAGTCCCTAAGCCAGCATTTGCCGCCCATAACCCGCTCCCACTACAGCTACTCCTCCCATCTGCTCCCACCCCCCCACCTTTGTCTTTAGGACCACCTGAGTATGAGTGTGTGTATACATTTGCGTGTGTGAATACTTGCGTGCAAGTATGTCGGCACGTGTTTGCGTGTTTGTATGTACATACGTACTGGGTGCGCATGTATTTACATGTGTGTGCACGAGTGTGACAAATGCAAGTGTTTGTGTATGTGTATGGAAGTGCGTGCCCTTGTAGGAATGTGCGTGTGTGCGACCATGTTGTGTGCATGTGATCACCTAAACTAGAAGCTGAGACGGAGGATGCCCCAGCTGCCGCAGCGAACGCTGTGTTTTTAGGGCATGCAGCGGCTAGGTGGGTGATGCAGCTGGCAGCTAGAAGGCGCACTTCTGGACTCTGGTCCCTGAGAAGGCTCAGCAAGGCGTCTAAGGCAGGCCAGCTGTCTTTCATGCTGCATTGTGAGCGTGTGAAGGTGTGTGTGTCTGTGTTGAGTGCAAATGTGTGTACCAATGAGTTTAGTATGGGTGACCCACGAGTGTATTTTGTTGAAGGCACATGTTGCTTTACCTTTTGTCTGTAAAAGAGGGGCATCCTTGGAGCAAGTCAGGTGCTCTTTGTGCCACACATGGGTTTGGAAACGTTAGCATGTGCATATAATGTGTGTGTGTGTGTTTGTGTGTGTATGTGTGTGTGGAATTTATATTTGGGTGTGCGTGTGAAATATGAAATATGCGTGAAGCAATCTAAAAAGAAGAGGAGTTTACCTCTAACCCAAGGGCTGAGGGTTATTAATAAGAGTATTCCTGTAAGCAATTGTAAGTGTGCGTGTGTGTAGGAAGGTGCGTGAGTGTTTGCACGCGTTAGCAAGCGTGGCCACGACATGCCACGACATCACACAAACACACACAAAGAGAAATACACATTACTTCAGGCATCACAAGGAATGCAACCAATGAAGTGAGCGTTGTGAGCAGTGGCAACCTGATCTTGATCATGGCAGTCACACTCACCTTGGAGCACAGTAAGCGCCCTGGGTGACGAGTTGATGGGGGGGGCCGGTGGCGCTGAGGGCATAGGAGGAGGTGGGGATACTGGAGGGGGGTGGAATGAGCACAGGCGCTGAAGTGGGAGGGGGCAGAGAGGAAGGGGGGCAACCGGAAACAGAGGAGAAGTGGAGCGGGTCAAGGGGGAGGTGCACTGAGATGAGCTCCAGGCAAGCTGCTGGGTTGCCACAGAGAAGGGGGGAAAGGGCGGATAGTGCGGCAGCCTGCGAGGGCAACGTGTCAGCTTGATCCAGATTTGACTAATAGTACCGTAATTGTTTCTATGAATGTATGACATACACACCTTAAGCACAACGGTGTGCTTGGCGAAGGACAAGAGAATGGGCACGGGGTCATGGTAGGCACGTTATGAGTGTGGAATGGTGGCAGGCACGATCATGATAATGTGCATCTTTTGGGGTGACTGTTTAAACCGAGCATTTTTTGAACAAACTATATGGCAGGCAAGCACGTCTAAGTAATGGTAGATATGCTGGTGAACAGGCGTGCAAAGATGTGGAAGGAGATGACAGGCAAAGATGTCAAGCGTGTGTGGGTGCAGAGCCTGTCAGTCGGGAAGGCAGCTGGAAAGCTGAGTGAATGAGCAGCAGCGCTTTTTGCTCACACTATTAGCAGCATGCACGTGCACACAAAGTCCACATAATCACACAAAGAGCAACAAAGAAAATAGATATGTCAGTGACTGAAGCCAGCTGCGGCAGAGAGCATGTCAAGGAAATACGTGTCAAAGAAATAAGAAAGATGTGATGTCGCAAGAGAGTACAGGCACGCACCTGGCTTGGCCTTCGTCTTGATACCAGGAGGACACCGAGACCTTTCAAAGCGCCAGCAGAGGTCAGGGATTTTTGCTGCAGTGGTTCGTCACCCGACACAAAATAAGAGTTAGTTGTAATGGAGTTGGCCTGTACAATAGAGGTGCTGTTGATGGCATGGGGTACTGCAGACAAAGGCAAAAGCAAAAGGCAAATGTGTTTGATAGGCACTGCCAGCTTGTAAACTCTCTTTGCGTTTGAGTGCATTTTGCCTTGTAAGCCATCTTGAACAAGTGACAAGGGATTGCTTGGATGAAAGTAGGGTGAAAAGAGAGAGAGAGAGAGAGAGAGAGAGAGAGAGAGAGAGAGAGAGAGAGAGAGAGAGAGAGAGAGAGAGAGAGAG
>Ga0307942_1003796_pt1 | contig 12214 bp, 22 predicted proteins | sample OrgLakmetagen175_FD_201846 | JGI IMG/M metagenome (GOLD analysis project Ga0307942, IMG submission 201846) | Saline water microbial communities from Organic Lake, Antarctica - #175 | ecosystem: Environmental > Aquatic > Non-marine Saline and Alkaline > Saline | place: Antarctica: Organic Lake...
CTGTGTTCTGTTGCAGGGGTTGTGGTTGTAAGGGTCAAGGTATGGGCTGTGTTCTGTTGCAGGGGTTGTGGTTGTAGGGGTGAAGGTATGGGCTGTGTTCTGTTGCAGGGGTTGTGGTTGTAGGGGTGAAGGTATGGGCTGTTATGTTCTGTTGCAGGTGTTGTGGTTGCAAGGGTCAAGGTATGGGCTGTGTTCTGTTGCAGGGGTTGTGGTTGTAAGGGTCAAGGTATGGGCTGTGTTCTGTTGCAGGGGTTGTGGTTGTAGGGGTGAAGGTATGGGCTGTGTTTTGTTGCAGGGGTTGTGGTCGTAGGGGTGAAGGTATGGGCTGTGTTCTGTTGCAGGGGTTGTGGTTGTAGGGGTGAAGGTATGGGCTGTGTACTGTTGCAGGGGTTGTGGTTGCAGGGGTTCAGGTATGGGCTGCTATGTTCTGTTGCAGGGGTTGTGGTTGCAGGGGTTCAGGTATGGGCTGTGTTCTGTTGCACGGGTTAAGGTATGGGCTGTGTTTTGTTGCAGGGGTTGTGGGGGGCAAAGATGGCACCAAGCGCCCAGGCAGAAACTACATTGCAAGATAGCCACTAAGTGGACCATGGGCTGTGTGAATGGGGTAAAGCCTTGATAGAGGCCCCTCCCCCTCCATTCCACACACACACACACACACACGTACTGCTCTGTTACCACATGCAACGCACATACACACACACATACACACACATTGTTTGTTTCTCTTTCAACATCCTACAAGTCTTGGAGCAATTGCTGCTGGGTCGCGTCCACGCATGTGACCCTCCCTCCCCTGTTATCTCCATGCACTTCTATATGATATGCAACACACACAGGGTTTGGAGCAATTGCTGCTGCGTCGCGTCCACGCATGTGACCCTCCCTCCCCTGTTATCTCCATGCACTTCTTCTTGATATGCAACACACACAGGGTTTGGAGCAATTGCTGCTGCGTCGCGTCCACGCATGTGACCCTCCCACCTTTATGCAATGCCTGCTGTCTCTTGCCGAGCTCGGCAGAGGACCTCTGGCCACCACAGACCCACAGCAAGAGCTCAGACCCAGCACTTCAAGGTCGGTTAATGTCTTGGTGCCGCACCCTCTAGTTTGGAACACACACACACACATACACACACACACACACATACACATACACATACACATACACACACACACATACACACACACACACACACATACACACACATACACACACACACACACTGGACTGCAGTCGTTTGGGGAGGGGAAAGCTAAGTTGGTTGTGGTGCCCCAAATTTTAGTTTGGCTCGTGTTTGGGTGTGAGGAGGGGAGAGCGATGTTGGTTGTGCTGCCAGGAACACAAGAGGGCCCATAGATGGCACGAAATTTACGGACATTTGTGCATACTGTACCTTACCGTACTCACCCCGGTGCCCAAATTTTAGAAATATTAAATGTAACCCCGGGTAACCCCGGACCCTGTATTAAATATTTTTAGCCTTCCCCGCACCAACCCCGGTGGGCATTTAGCCCAGCCAGTGCCTGTACAAGTGTATGTGTATGCGTGCACACGCGCGAATGTGCGCGTGCATGTGTGTTTCCGTTTCTCGGTACCCTCAGAAGTGACTATACACACACGGCTCCAGATGACCCTGCACATACGAGTACACTGCACTAATGCTACTGATAACTTCGAGTCCCACCACTCTCGAGTTCCACCACTTCAGTGTGCTCATGCTACCGACGACCGCCAGTTTCCATTATCAAGTGGGCCAAGTGGGCCAAAGCTATTAACAACAATTTTCACCATAAGTACAATGCGCCAACGCTACCAACAACTTTAAGTTCCATAAGTGCAATGCGCCAAATCTACCAATAGCTCCAATTTCCTTCCATAAGTACAATGCGCCCTTTGTGTTTCCTTCCATAAGTACAATGCGCCCAAATCTACCAACAGCTCCAATTTCCTTCCATAAGTACAATGCGCCCTTTGTGTTTCCTTCCATAAGTTCAATGCGCCCAAATCTACCAACAGCTCCAATTTCCTTCCATAAGTACAATGCGCCCTTTGTGTTTCCTTCCATAAGTACAATGCGCCCAAATCTACCAATAGCTCCAATTTCCTTCCATAAGTACAATGCGCCAAATCTACCAACAGCTCCAATTTCCATGATTGCAATGCGCCAAAGCTACCAGTAACTCGATTTTTTTTGCTGTTTCCTGCTGCAGGGAGGGCATTGGCCCGCTGCTCAAACCAAGAGCGCAATCCCATCATTGTGCCTTTGACCAGCTTCTCAAATCTTCTGCTCAAATCAAGAGCGCAATCCCATCATTGTGCCTTTGACCAGCTTCTCAAATCAGCTGCTCAAATCAAGAGCGTAATCCCGAGAGCTGCTCAAATCAAGAGCGCAATCCCAAGAGTGCAATCCCAAGAGCTGCTCAAACCAAGAGCGCAATCCCATCATTGTGCCTTTGACCAGCTTCTCTAAGCACGTTTGCCAGGCTAGGTTCAAGCAGTCATTTTCGTTTTGCATTGTCTGTGGGGAAAAGGAAATGGCGATGCCATTATGGCGTGCTAATCGAACCCAGCACACAGAGAACCCTCATCTGCCCCACTACATCCAAACAGTTGTCATTGCGTTTTACATTGTCTGCAGGGGAAGAGGGCGATGGCAGCTGCTTGAACCCAGCATACATCCTGCTGCTGCGCATTCTCATCTGCCCCACTACATCCAAACAGTTCTTAGCGTTTTGCATAGTCTGCAGGGAAGAGGCAATGGCAATGCCATTATGGCATGCTACTCAAACCTAGCACACAGAGAACCCTGCACTACACTTTCCTGCTGCTGCTCATCCTCATCTGCCCCACTTCATCCAAACAGTTCTTAGCGTTTTTCATTGTCTGCAGGGAGGGCAATGGCATGCTACTCAAATTCAGCTCACACTCCCTGCACTGCGCTTCTCTGCTGCTGCGCATCCTCATTCGCCCCACTCCATCCAAACAGTTCTCTGCGTTTTGCTTTGTCTGCAAGGAAAAGGGTGATGGCATGCTGCTCGAACCCAGCACACAGGGAACCCTTTCCTGCTGCTGCGCATCCTCATTTGCCCCACTCCATCCAAACAGTTCTTTGCGATTTGCGTTGTCTGCAGGAAAGAGGGCACTGGCATGCTGCTCGAATCCAGCGCACAGAGAATTTTGCACTACACTTTCCTGCTGCTGCGCATCCTCATCTGCCCCACTTCATCCAAACAGTTGTCTTTGCGTTTTGCATTGCCTGCAGGGAAGAGGGCACTGGCATGCTGCTCGAACCCAGCACACAGTCCATGCACTGCGCTTCTCTGCTGCTGCGCATCCTCATGAACAACGCAAGGCACCATTCCTTCCTCCAAGCCATTGACGAGCCTGCGGTGCTGCGCTTGCTGGGGTGCCTTGCAAAGGTGTGTGTATGTGTATGCATGTGCTCGTGTGTGTGTTTGTGCGTGCGTGTGTGTGCAAGCGTGCGTCTGTGTGTTTGTGTGTGTGTGTGCAAGCGTGCGTCTGTGTGTTTGTGTGTGTGTGCGCGTGTGTGTGTGTGTGTGTGTGTGTGTGTGTGCGTGCGTGCGTGCGCAAGGGAGGGGGGGGCTGGGAATTTGGTGTAGATGTTGGTATGGAGGTAGGTTGGAGCAAAGTGCCAGCTGCCAGGATTGTATCCATAATTGTGTGTATGCACAAATCAAGGTGCATGATCACTGCTTGGCCCACATTGTAAACTTTTATCAGTCTTACAGTTGGGGCAGAACTCCCTTGTAGTTTTAAACGCACTCCAGGAGCAGTTCTCCTACCCTATAAACCACAGCTTGTCATAACCCACGAGAAAACCTGCATTGTTTTTGCAGTCCGGGCAGCGCTCCCCTGCAGTTCTGGACGCACTCCAGGAGCAGTTATCCTATCCTATAAACCACAGCTTGCCATAACCCACGAGAAAACCTGCATTGTTTTTGCAGTCTGGGCAGCACTCCCCTGCAGTTCTGGACGCACTTCAGAAGCAGTTATCCTATCTAGTATACCACAGCTTGTCATAACCCATGAGAAAACCTGCATTGTTTTTGTAGTCTGGGCAGCGCTCTCCTGCAGTTCTGGACGCGCTCCAGGAGCAGTTATTCTACCCTATAAACCACAGCTTGCCATAACCCACGAGAAAACCTGCATTGTTTTTGCAGTCCGGGCAGCGCTCCCCTGCAGTTCTGGACGCACTCCAGAAGCAGTTCTCTTTTCCTAGGATCACCCGCTTCTCTGCCGACCAGCTCGCCCTGGCCCTCCACTACTTTTCTTTGGTGGGTGCTGCACTTTTCATTGGTGGGTGCTGCACTTTTCATTGGTGGGTGCTGCATTTTTCATTGGTGGGTGCTGCACTTTTCATTGGTGGGTGCTGCACTTTCATTGGCGGGTGCTGCACTCGTCGCAACAGCTGTGTATTTGACAATGAGTGCTGCAGGCATTGTGGTATTTTTGGAGGGTGCTGCAGCTATGGTAGCAGCAGTATGGATCATTGATGGTGCAGCTAAGGTATTAGCAGTAGAGATCAATGGTGCTACAATTATTATGGTAGCAGCAGTATGGATAATTGGTGCTGCGGGTATGGAAACAGCAGTTATTGTTTCATGGCTAGCTCAGTCTGAGTGAGACACATTTCCTATAGTTGGAGTGATTGATAGAGCGATTGTGCATGCTGCGCTTAGCGTAAGATTGGTATGCATCATTGGTGCTGCAGGCATTCCTTCACAGCTAGCATAGTCAGAGTAACACATAGTTACTTTAATTGGGATGATTGATAGAGCGATTGTGCATGCTGCGCTTAGCGTAAGATTGGTATGAATCAACGGTGCTGCAGGCATTCCTTCACAGCTAGCGTAGTCAGAGTAACACACAGTTACTTAAGTTGGAGTGATTGATGGAGCGATTGTGCGTGCTGCAATTAGCGTAGCGTAAGATTGGTATGCATGATAGGTTCTGCAGGCATTGCTTCACAGCTAACGCAGTCAGAGTAAGGCACAATTGCTTTAGTTGGGGTAACTTTTCAATAGAGCAGAGGTGTGTATTGTATGCTGTCCTGTCGTGCACTCATATAATGTACATTTCCGCCCTATGCTTGCACAGTGCACGTACCGGCCCATCACCGCCCTTGCTTCCCGCCTAACCCACTATGTTGCAAAGGACACCTCCAAGCTGCGACCAGAGGGGTACCTGCAGGTCAGGACTAAGCACATGCCCTTGCATGCTCGTATTCTTGTGCGCTTGCATTCCTTATATGACCGTATTCTCTGTGTGCTTTCACTCTGTGTGCGTGCATTGTATGCTTGCATTTCTTGTGTGTGTGCAATTCTTGTATGCTTGTGTTCCTTGTGTGCGTGGATTCCTTGTATGCTGGCATTCCTTGAGTGCGTGCATTCCTTTTGTCCTTATATGCTTGCATTCCTTGCGTACGTGCATTATGAATTTGCTCGTGTCCATATATTCTTGCATCCATGAATGCTTGCGTGTGTCGCATGCCATAGTTTTAGCTGTCAATGTGTGCACGATGCATGATACATCAAATATTGTAGGTGAGTCGGCAAGCAAGCATTATGCGTACAGCCTGCCAAAACTTGTAATGTTCGGATGTTTAGCTTGTAATGTTGGGCTGTTTAAGTGGTAATGTTGGGATGTTAGGATGGATGTTTTAAGTTGTAATGCTGGATGTTGGGATGGATGTTTAAGTTGTAATGTTGGGATGTTGGGATGGATGTTTAATTTGTAATGTTGGATGTTGGGATGGATGTTTTAAGTTGTAATGTTGGATGTTAGGATGGATGTTTAAGTTGTAATGTTGGATGTTGAGATGTATAATTCGTAATGTTGGGATGTTGGGATGGATGTTTAAGTTGTAATGTTAATGGTTGGGATGTATTATTCGTAATGTCGGGATGTTGAACGTGTAATGTTGGGATATTTACCCTGAAATTGCTAGAGGCGGCAACCTCACCGATACACCCGTCACCTTTGTTTGGACCTTGGTATCTCTCGAGCACTCACAACAAATTCTCACAAATTACATTTTCCTCACAACGACGCCTGCCTGGGTTTCATGACCCATTTGAGTGAGTGCATGTGTTTGTGTGTGCACATCTTACACACTACAGATCTTTGGAGCCCTCGCCAGATGGAAGGTGGCCGTGGCACCCAGAGCAGCTGCACCCTCCTTCCCACACGACCACAGACCAGGATCTTCATCGCTGAGGTCACCAGCTACAGCACCAGGACCAGTAGCACCAGCACCAGCATCAACACTGGTACCAGCATCAGTGCCAGCCTCAACGGCGGCCGTGGCAAAGGACGTAACAACAGCAGCAAAGCAGACGCCCGTGAAGTTGCAACCAGGAGCAGGCTCTCAGCATGCAGGATCCTCATTGCTTCATTTAAATGAGCCGCACGAAGGATCCTCAACCCTTCCCAACGCACACTCTAATCCACACGCACTGCCTGCGGCACCTACCAGCTCGCAGCTCACACAGACGACGCCATACTCGCCGCATGTGGCTCCTCCTGGGGACGAGCAGGGGGAGCTGCTTGCCCAGCCTTTCAGTGACGAGTGGTGGTGGGGTGTGGAGCAGGAGCAGCAGCAGCAGGAGCAGCAGGAGAGGGCGGAGGTGCAGCAGGAGGTACACCGAGAAAGGATGCTGGCAGAGGACAGGGAACGACAGCAGGTATGTGCGCATGTCTGTGTGCAGGTATGTGCGCATGTCTAGTGTGCATGTCTATGTGTGTGTGTGTAGGGTACACCAAGGAGGATGCTGGCAGAGGACAGGGAACGACAGCAGGTATGTGCGCATGTCTGTGTGCAGGTATGTGCGCATGTATGTGTGCATGCCTATGTGTGTGTGTGTGTAGGGTACACCAAGGAGGATGCTGGCAGAGGACAGGGAACGACAGCAGGTATGTGCTCATGTGTGCATGTGTGTGTGTGTGTGTGCGCGCGTGTGCGTGTGCGTGTGTGTGTGTGTGTGTGTGCAATGTCTGTGTGTGTGAGATTTTATGTGCAGGTAGCAGGTGATAAGAAGGGATGTCATTACTGGGTACTAGCACCCTCAACATGTTGGGGTGCAATTAAAAATTTATATAAAGACACATCTGGCAGAGAACCTCGCACGAATGCGAGCACACGTTTGTGCGCACATTTATTTTACAGCTTGGAGAGAAGGTTGTGTTTTTGTCGTTGGCATGACATTTCAGATAGGTAGGGTTAGAGTTAGTTTGTGCGCACCTGCTGCTGTGCAGGTGCTGGGAGAGAAGGTCGTGTTTTTGTTGCTGCCAGGATATTTCAGATAGGTACTGCTCACATAACAATACTTCTGGCAGATAACATGGAACGACAGCAAGTGCGGGTTGTGCAACAATGTGGGGTGCGACAATGTGGGGTGCAACAGCAAGTGCAGGTTGTGCGACAATGTGGGGACATCATAACAGTTATGCACACATCACACATTTTTAGGGTTGTCCAAAACCGTATATATACACCGTATATTGCGGATAATCCCTGCAGTGAAGACCGTATGTACGGCGTATATATACGGTTTTAGCCAACAAACCTGCATATTTTTCTTGCTCCATCTTTTGTACTTTTGGACAAAGTGAAGAGCATGCAGAGCCGCCCGCTCTCAACTCCAAGCACTGGCTTGCTTGCCGGGGACAGCTGCTTTCCCAGCAACACTGTAACTAATCAACATCAGCAGCAACACTGTTACTTAACAACATCAGCAGCAACACTGTTACTAATTAACATCAGCAGCAACACTGCTACTAATCAACATCAGCAGCAACACTGCTACCAATCAACATCAGCAGCAACACTGCTACTAATCAACATCAGCAGCAACACTGCTACTAATCAACATTAATTTGGATCTGTGCTGCACCAACGAGAGCACTTACCTTCTCTCAACGGCCGAATGCCTAGCAACAGCAGCTGGAGCAGTAGCGATGTTTGTATGTATGTAGTTTATATCACACACACAACTTCAATTTGCGAGTTGCCATGCACAAATGAACAGGGGCAGATTCGGCAGAAGCCACCATCCTCCTAGCAGCCCAACGTCTGGAGCGGCAGCAGCAGGTCAATATTCATTGCGTCTGGCAAATATGCACACATACACTCGCTTGGGCTGCTTTGTACAATGAAACAGGCGCAGGCGGTCCTTTTAGAAGCTGCCTTCCTGACAGCCCAACGTCTGGAGCGGCAGCAGCAGGTCATTATTTGTTGCATCCAGTAAATATGCACACACACACACTTGCTTGGGCTGCTTCGTACAATGACACAGGAGCAGGCGGACCTTGCTGAAGCTGCCTTCCTGACAGCCCAACGTCTGGAGCGGCAGCAGCAGCTGCATCGTGACAGGGTTGCTCTGCTGCAGGTATAGGCTTGTGGGTGTGCGTCTGAATGTGGGTAGTAGGCTATTTTGGAATGAGTGTGGGTGTGCGTCTGAAAGTGGGTAGTAGGCTACTTCAGAATGAGTGTGGGTGTGCGTCTGAATGTGGGTAGTAGGCTACTTCAGAATGATTGTGGGTGTGCGTCTGAATATGGGTAGTAGGCTTCTTCAAAATGAGTGAGGGTGTGCGTCTGAATGTGGGTAGTATAATACTTCATAATGAGTGTGGGTGTGCGTCTGAATGTGGGTGTGGGTGAATGCTGGTTGTAGGCTACTTCAGAATGAGTGTGGGTGTGCGTCTGAATGTGGGTGTGGGTGAATGCTGGTTGTAGGCTACTTCAGAATGAGTGTGGGTGTGCGTCTGGATGTGGGTGTGGGTAAATGTGGGTAGTAGGCTATTTTGGAATGAGTGTGGGTGTGCGTCTGAATGTGGGTGTGGGTGATTGTCGGTAGGAGGCTATTTCAAAATGAGTGGGTGTGGGTGTACATGTGGGTGTGGGCCTAAATGTGGGCATGGGTGTAAATGTGGGTGTGGGTGTGAATGTTGGTGTGGGTGTAAATGAGGGTGTGGGTGGCAGTATGAGTGAGTTTGCATGTGCGCGTGTGTGTCAAGGCATGTATGCTCTCACACCCTCTTTGCATGCTTCATTTTGTAGTGATCGTGTAATTAGTGCATCCCTTGTGCAAGCATCGTGCACTTACATTTCCAAACAAGCACCTGTGCGCTTAATCCTTGCGCGTCTCCACATGTGCTCAGGAAGCAAAGCATGCACCTTTCACGCATTACTCAAATACATAGGGTTGACCAGAACCGTACCTATACACCGTGTATGACCGTATAGTTGGTGAACTCCCTGCCAAAAATACCGTATATGCACCGTAAATGTATATATGGTTCTGGCCAACATTACAAAAATATATCCTGATGCTGCACTGCACACTTAAAATGAATGAGCACGCACTCCCTCATTGCTCATATCAAGCATTCTGATGCTCCACTGTACGCTTAAATGAAAAAGCATGCACTCCCACATGGCTCACATTAAGCATTCTGATGCTCCACTGTACGCATAAATAAAAAAGCATGCACTCCCTCATTGCTCATATCAAGCATCCTGATGCTGCACTGTACGCTTAAATAAAAAAGCATGCACTCCCACATTGCTCACATTAAGCATTCTGATGCTGCATTGTACGCTCAAATAAAGCATGCAGTCACTCTTTTACTCATATAAAGCGTCCCAACACTGCGCGGCACTGGCACGCTCACACACAAATTCACGGATTCACTCAGTGCTCTTACTCGCACGCTCATATAACAAAGCACGTCAAACGCAAACAAACACAAAACACACACACGCACGTGCACACATACACACACACACACACACATGCACACACGCATGCTACGTGTATAAATTAATGCACAGATGCTTCAAGGAGAGGACTCCTCCGACCCCCCACACCAGGAACCTCTGAGCAGCGCCTCCAGATCTCACACCACAACCACCAACCCTTCACTAGCGGTAAATGCGAGAGGAACAGCCACACCACCACCACCACCACCACCATTAGCATCAGCATCAGCGGCAGCAGTACGAGCAACGACACCCGCTACCACAGCAGCAGCAGCAGCAGCAGCTGCCGCTGCTCTTGCCAAAAACGTGCCTCGTGGTCGAGCTCCTCCTCTCCTCCCCCCTCCCTCAAAACTGCCAACCTTTCCAGCCAGCCGCCAACCCTCTGCAAGTCCACAGCCCTTCATATTCAGTGGCGATGTGCGCAGCACTTCACAGACCCCTCACCCTGCTCATCTCAACCCAGCTCAGCCTCCACACACCGCAGCCCCCCTCAGCTCCCCCCACCCCCCCAGCAGCACTCGACTGCTCTCTGGGGCTGAAAGAGGCGCTGGGTCTGCTGCCTCTGTCCCTCCTGAGCTGTGCAGTAAGCCTTCTGGCCCACCGAATGCTCAGGCTGGCACATCTGCAGTCAGCTCAGTCAGCGGCAGCAGCAGTGTCGGTAGAGGCCAGGGTGCTGGGGCTGATGCAGGGGAATATAGAATGAATGGTGCTGAGCGCAGGTGGGTGTGCTGCTAGTGTGTTGCGCTTGAAGAAATCGAACTTTTGCGTTGCTGAGGTGATGAGTGCACAATCCCTGGTTGGCAGTGTCAGGCGGAGGTGGGTGGTGGGTGGTAGTGGATGAAATGTTGGGCTGATGGTGCTGGCTGAAACGGGTGTGCATGGTGTGATTTGCAAGCGCAGTCAGGAGTGCAGATGCCTGGGTCAGGCTTGTGTGAATGAATGTAAGAGCGCAATGCACTACGCAAGGTGCCGAGCGAGGTCGAGATAGAAACAGAGTGTGCAGCATAATTCCCTGTGATGTTTTTCAAACAGACAATGGTACTGCCACAGCAAGCCTCGCAACGATTGCACTTTTACCTGGTGGAGAATTTTTACGGAACTCAATGCCAAAGTGGCTCCCTTTTCTTAATTTCATGTGAAGAGTGCCTATAGACTGCGTGTGTGTGTGCGTGTGCGTGTGTGTGTGTGTTTGTGTGTGTGTTTGTGTGTGTGTAAAACCTGCGTAGTATTTTCTTTGTTCTTTTTCCCGTTGGCCTCGCACCACAGATCAGATCACACCTCTAAGCATGTGGCCTTCATCAGCAGCGTGCTCATCATATGCAGCGCAAACTTTCACTGCAATCTCTCGAGTGACTTTTCACTATTTGCACAACACAGGCACAACGGCACAGCAATAGTGATTGTACGACTCGTGCACAACACAGGCACAACAAGAGTGATTTTGATTTTAATTTTGATTTTGATTTCACGACTCTTGCACAACGTAGGCACAACAATGAGCACGTGGCACGCAACAGCAGCATGCTCACATCATTCACAGCTCAAACTGTCACTGGCAGCTCCTGAGTAGGGTTGGCCAGAACCATGTATATACGGTGCATATACGGTGTTTTTGGCAGGGAAATTGCCGAATATACGGTCATATATGGTGCATATATACGGTTCTGGCCAACCCTACTCTTGAGTGATGTTATGACTTTTGCACAACACAGGCACAACTATGAGCACGTGGCACGCAACAGCAGCATGCTCATCATTCACAGCTCGCAAAGTTCCATAGCAAGCTCTTGAGTCACTTTTCACTATTTGCACAATGCAGGCACAACAGCACAGCAATAGTGATTGTACAACTCTTGCACAACATAGGCACAACAATGAGCACGCGGCACGCAACAGCAGCATGCTCATCAATTACAGCTCCATGTTTCACTGCAAGCTCTCGAGTCACTTTTCACTATTTGCACAATGCAGGCACAACGGCACAGCAATAGTGATTGTACAACTCTTGCACAACACAGGCACAACAATGAGCACGTGGCTCGCAACAGCAGCATGCTCATCAATTACAGCTCGCAAAGTTTCATAGCAAGCTCTTGAGTCACTTTTCATTGCTTGCACAACACAGGCACAACAATGAGCACGTGGCACGTAACAGCATGGACAAAATCGAAGCTTCCTTGCGAGTCCGTCTTGAAAAGCTGCTGCACCAGCAGCAGTGGGAGTGGCAGCAACAGCGAGGGCACAAGCGAAGCGGCTCTCAGGAGAATGGGCAGCAGAAGCAGCAGCAACAGCGTGGTCGTGAGCAGCACTGGCAGCAGCGGAGTCACGGCGTCCTGAGCGGGCACAGCATTGCCTTCAGTGGGCAGGAGTTGTGCGTGCTGCTGTATGACATGGCACAGGTATTTGGGAGTGGGTGTGGGCAGGTGGCCTGG
>Ga0307942_1003797_pt1:0-7500 | contig 12209 bp, 16 predicted proteins | sample OrgLakmetagen175_FD_201846 | JGI IMG/M metagenome (GOLD analysis project Ga0307942, IMG submission 201846) | Saline water microbial communities from Organic Lake, Antarctica - #175 | ecosystem: Environmental > Aquatic > Non-marine Saline and Alkaline > Saline | place: Antarctica: Organic...
GTTGTGCATACATACATGCACACACAGGATTTGAACTTGCACATCCATGCTATTGTATTGTGAGCAAACACATGGATGCACGCGCATCCACTCACACACGCACCTACATATACACGCAGCATGCGCACACAACGTATGCACGCAAACACCCATCACGCGCACAAGTGCTCCTGAGCAACATGAAACTGCTCCCCGTGCTGCTTCTGCTGCTGCTGTTGCTGCTGCAGGTTGCATGCTGGCATGCTGCTGCTGCTGCAGGTGGCAGGCTGGCGCGCTGCAACTCTTGCTGCTGCTGCATGCTCTTGAGGGAGATTGGCCTCCCTCTCATCATCACTTTAGCAAGCACCCCGAGCAGAGCAACCCAGAGGAACACTTCCAGAGGGGGTTCCTCCTTCCTGTTCCTTTTCTCTTCCTGCCCGGGCCACCTCTACAGCATCATCAAATTTTCTCCGGGCAGCCCGGAATGCAATATGTATTTTATTACGGGCGTCCCGGAGCCAGGGGTCTCCGACCACTGACATTTCTCCGGGAAGCCTGGAATCAACATATTAAATTTTGGCCTTGCCCTGCGGGCAAGGCCAAAATTTGCTTAATAAGTGCGGCGCCCGCACGGGCTGAAGTTCCCTGATGGTAATGTGTATAATGGTTTGCGTATGTGAGTGTATGTACAAAAACATATGTCAGTGCACGCGCGCGTGCGCATCGAGGACATGGGTTGAAGTGTGAAACTGGTTTATATGGAAGGAGTCCGGACAGGAGTGCACGTGTTTGCAATTTGTGTGAAAACGGAGATTATATTCAAGATGAGAAACACGTTATTTTTTCATGTATGGGCACCGAACATTTACGGCACCAATTCAACCATTTATTTGATGGTTTTATTTTTCACAGAATTTGTGCAGCTGTCTAATATCTTTTTAATTGATTAATTTGTTGGGACCTATAGGTTGAGCAGCCATGCCAGGCTGGAGGCCTTTGTAATCCAAACTTAACTAAACTAAAACCTTCGTTCAAATACAGATAAATGGGAAAGAGGGGAATTAAAGGTACTGTGTATGCGTGATTGTATGTGTGTTTGTGCGTATGTGTGTGTCTTTGTGTGTGTGTGTATGTGTGTGTGTGTGACGAGAGTGCTCTTTGTTTGTTCAAATTTGAGAACAATTTTTGGATGAGAGAGTCAATGACAAGACACGCATGCTAGCTTGCTTTATAAACAAGCCAACCCTATATGGTTACAACCTGCCAGCGTCAATTCTCAAAAGCAGCCCTATATGGTTACAACCTGTCAGCATCATTCTCAAAAGCAGCCCTATATGGTTACGACCTGTCAGCATCAATTCTCAAAAGCAGCCCTATATGGTTACGACCTGTCAGCATCATTCTCAAAAGCAGCCCTATATGGTTACAACCTGCCAGCATCATTCTCAAAAGCAGCCCTATATGGTTACAACCTGCCAGCATCAATTCTCAGAAGCAGAAGCAGGTGATTGTGTGATGTGTGATTACACGAGTGCCCTTAAGCAAATGCACGGGCGGGCAGGGACATGTGCCAACTTAAGAGCCAGAAAACTGGACGTACATTTTGCTTGGTTGGTCACCCACCAGAACTCAGAGGACTAAAACACACCTGTGACAGGGACGCACATGCACGCACAATGAAATGCAGCACGCATCCAGGAAACGAATCTGCAAGCACAAGGACATTCAGCACGCATCCAAGGAACACATCTGCACACACAAGACAAAAAGACCGGTAAGTCCTTGAACTCACCTTGCCTGCATGTTGGTGACGGTTTGGTTGCCAGCAGGAGTTCATATATAACTTACATAATATAAGGATAACAAGCACACATATACGCTTGAGCTAACTTACACCTCCGTGGTCCGCTGCCCACCGGGATTGCGCGTTGCAAGCTTATATGAGTAGAATTTAATACATATATAAGGATAACAAGCACACATATACGCTTGAGCTCACTTACACCTCCGTGGTCCGCTGCCCACCGGGATTGCGCGTTGCAAGCTTACATGAGTAGAATCTTAGCTTAGTCATTACCTTTGACGCCCCAAAAATGTAAAATCAAGGCTCAAGGACGCATACACATACACCATTTTTTTTGCATGAGCTTATTTTACTACACAATGAGCATCCCAGCCCAGCCCCTCACAGACAGCCGTACTCACAGACAGGCACCAAGCGCACACACAGCGCATGCTTTTGTGCACGGCACGCTTGATTCGCAGCCATACCCCTAAGTGGCTGTTAGGGTTAGCACTCTTGCCTTGTGGTTGGCTGCCCACTAGAAATGTGTAGATGAGGCGCTCAAAAGCAGTGAAGCCAGAGGATTCCCAATTGGGGTCCTTCGCTAGGATGCTCAAATCGCAAATGGCTGCCCCGCCTGAGTGTGCAACAAATGGGTTTATATGGATGATGAATGTCTAGTGATATGCAAGCAACATGAGAGCACCGTCTGCGAGTGCAACAAATGGGTTAACATGGATGATGAATGGTTAGTGATATGCAAGCAACATGAGAGCACCGTCTGCGTGTGCCACAGATGGGTTAACATGGATGATGAATGGTTAGTAATATGCAAGCAACATGAGAGCACCGTCTGAGCATGCGGAAATTGATGCATCTGGACCACAGTTACGAATGCAATGACATGTGCAAACAAAATGGGAGCTCCGCCTGAGCGTGAACACACGAATGGAGAAAGAAAACACTGCGACAAAACACTGCGACAAAACTCTGTGAGAAGACACTGCGACAAAACACTGTGAGAAAACACTGCGATAAAACACTGCGACAAAACACTGTGACAAAACACTGCGACAAAACACTGCGAGAAAACTCTGTGAGAAGACACTGCGACAAAACACTGACAAAACACTGTGACAAAACACTGCGACAAAACACTGTGACAAAACACTGTGACAAAACTCTGTGAGAAGTGCAAGCATGACGATTCAGAGGACAACATAGCATACACTGCCACTTCACTGATTTCGCTCACACCTGCAGGGTCCGCCATCAACGCTGCTTGCTTGGCGAGCATGGCAGACTTAGAGGACACTGCAATCACGGGGGGCTGATCCAGCTTCAGCACGCGTGACGCATTGTCCTCCACAAAGCTGCAGGTTTGTGTGTTTATAAGTGTGAATAAGAGTGTGTGTATGTAAATTTGCGAGCGTGTGTGTGTGTGTGTGTGTGTGTGTGTGTGTGTGTGTGTGTGTGTGTGTGAGCGCGCGCACGCACGTACGCATGTGAGTTAAAAAAGCGTTGGGAAGCATGACATGATTAGTCAGTGCCGTCTGCTCCGTGACGTCTGCTGGGCACTGATGCTATGTTTGGGTTACACTGCACTCTGTTTACACACAGTGTGTAGTGTAACCCAAACACAGCATCACTTCATAAATGGCAATCCAACCGTACAGCAGCTCACACCCAACCGCAAGCCAACCGCACCAAACCATAATTGATAATCACTTTATAATGCTGCAATTTGAAACCTCTCAAGCGGTCAACAACAACAGCACTTCCTTATGCTCCATTACACAATTCATTTTGTAACCTCACATGCGGTCCACAGGAATTGCATGCAACTTGCGCTGGTCCTTGGTCGTGAAATCACTGCATACAGCTTGCAATGGTCCTTGGTCACAAAATCGCAGCATACAGCTTGTGTTGGTCCTTGGTTGCGAAATTACCTTAAGACCTGCTCCACCTCAGCTGGGCTTGACAGCAGGTCCGCCTTGTTCACCACAAACACGACTTTCTTGCACCACTGCCGAATGTACTCTAGGAAGCGAACCTGCACGAGCAAGGGAGGCACTCTTTTTGATAGACAGCTATAGAAAAAAAACACGACTTTCTTGCACCACTGCCGAATGTACTCTAGGAAGCGAACCTGCACGAGCAAGGGAGGCACTCTTTTTGATAGACAGCTATAGAAAAAAACACGACTTTCTTGCGCCACTGCCGAATGTACTCCAGGAAGCGAACCTGCACGAGCAAGGGAGGCACTCTTTTTGATACAGCTATAGAAAAAACTTACATTTCACACTCTGCACAGGCAGCACAAACTCGTTACAAAAACAAATTGTCACCTCATATATCACATGCATTCACCCCACAACACACGCGCGCACCTCGCTTTCACTGAACGCCCTGTCCACGCTCATCACAAACAGCACAAGGTCAGCGAGCTCAAGTACACGCATCCATTCACCCCACAACACGCGCGCACACCTTGCTTTCACTGAACGCCCTGTCCACGCTCATCACAAACAGCATGAGGTCAGCGCGCTCGAGTACACGCATCCATTCAACCGGCAACACGCGCGCACACCTCGCTTTCACTGAACGCCCTGTCCGCGCTCATCACAAACAGCACAAGGTCAGCGCTCTTGAGTACAGGCATCCATTCAACCGGCAACACGCGCGCACACCTCGCTTTCACTGAACGCCCTGTCCACGCTCATCACAAACAGCATGAGGTCAGCGCGCTTCCTGAGTACACGCTTCCATTCACCCAACAACACGCGCGCACACCTCGCTTTCACTGGACGCCCTGTCCACGCTCATCACAAACAGCATGAAGTCAGCGCGCTTCCTGAGTGCACGCACATATTCACCCAACAAACATATTCACACAACACATGCGCGCACCTCGCTTTCACTGAACACCCTGTCCACGCTCATCACAAACAGCACAAGGTCAGCGCGCTCAAGTACACGCATCCATTCACCCAACAACACGCGCGCATACCTCGCTTTCACTGAACGCCCTGTCCATGCTCATCACAAACAGCATCAGGTCAGCGCGCTTCCTAAGTGCACGCACATATTCACCCAACAACACATGCGCGCACCTCGCTTTCACTGAACGCCCTGTCCACGCTCATCACAAACAGCACAAGGTCAGCGCGTGGCACGTACTCCTCTGTCAAGCGCTGCTGGCGCTCTAAGATGACGTTGGTGCCGGGGGTGTCTACAATGTGCATTTCCTGCACGCAAAGGGGGCTTGAAATTTGGGGTGCACACAAATCACAGAGCAAGCACGTGATTTATTTGGCGGCCATGTTATGTATGCATTATGCATTATGTTTCTTGCAAACAAGGGGGTGTTGTACGCAGGTACTGATGCGTGCTTGCTTTCCAGCCCAAAGGGTACTTCACGTATGTTTGCTTTCCTACAATTGCTTTCCTGCAAACTAAAAAAACGCACGCTTGCAGTCTGTAACATATTTCACACAGAAGATGAGGAGGCAAAGATGGCCTCCCTGAATAACAAACACCACTGGAACATACACAGCACACCTTTGACTTAAACATACACTGTAAAACACGTTTTACTTATAAGGTGAATTTTTCACAAACCTTGCCACGGTTCCATGCAGCACACCCCCATCAACATACATGCTGGAAGGAGTGTGCCTAAAGGGCTGAACCTACACAGAGGCCCCCCTGTAGGAGCGACTTGATACTTAGAACCTCGTGGGTTTGCCTCCCAAATTGGAAATAACCAGCCTTTCGCAGCCAGATAACGGTTAAATTTAAAACCAGCCAATTTCGGCACAAGCATTGTGTGTGTGTGTGCGTGCGTGTGTGTGTGTGTGTGTTTGTGTGTGTGTGTGTGTGTGTGTGGTGTGTGTGTGTGTGTGTGTGTGTGTGTGTATCTGTGAGCAAACACCACGAAACAATTACCTTTTACGGATGCAGTTGTTGGCTCCCAAGCCCCTTCCATCAGGACCAGGGTTTCAGACACCCAATCTGACTCACCTCTAACAGCCGTGAAGGGAGACTCTTGACGTACAGCCCATCCGCTTGCTGCAGGACACGCTCCTGCTCTTCCTTGTTGTCGCTATACCTGCGGACATGTAACAAAAGTTCATTCAGTTTGTTTTGGGGACAGCAAAAAAGCGTGCACAAAAGCTTGCTGCAGCACACGCTCGCAGGACACGCTCATGCTCTTCCTTGTTATCGCTATACCTGCAGCCAAGAAACAAGCTCAATCAATTCGTTTTGGGAATGACAAAAAATAAGCATGCGGACAGTTACAATTGACCCATTGAATTAACAGTCATATGTTATGTACAGTGTGTGTATGCAGTTCCAGCCATCCATGTAACGTGGCTGCTGAGAGGACAACAGGAAGAGCAGAAGTGGGTGCTGCAGCGGGCTGGATGCAGGAGCACCCACTTCTGCTCTTCCTTCTTGTTGTCCTATCTGCAGCCACGATACAGGGACGGCTGGATCCGTGTACATCCACAATATGACGTATGACTATCATTTCATAGGGTTGGTCAGGCCTGTCCACGTGCAATGTGCTTGACATGTGACACGTGCGATGTGCTTGACATGTGACTATCAATTCACAGGGTCAACCGTGACTGTCTGCATGTGTTGTATATGACAGGTGACTGTTGTTTTGTAGGGTTCAACGTAACTGTCTGCATGTTGCATATGACAGTGACTGTTAATTCACGGTTGACTGTAACTGTCTGCATGTGTTGAATATGACAGGTAACTGCTGTTAGGGTTCACCGTAACTGTATGCACACACCGTGCATGACCCAACAATTGGAGGAGGCTTGCCTGCCTTAAAAAAAGGGATCGGGTATCGTATACGTATATTGGTTTGAGCTAATAGTGCACACTTTTTTGGTTTGGCGCATCCTACACAAACGTATATTGGTTTGAGCTAATAGTGCACACTTGCTTTGGCGCATCCTTTCCTAGTGTATATGAACAACCGTTCCTAGTGCATATGAACAACCGTGCCTAGTGCATATGAACAACCTGGATGAGGCTACCATAAACTTCATGTCACAACGTGCTGGCTGATATATGAGAGCCTACTCCCATAGCACAAGAAACCCACCATTTTTTTGGGTATACATTTAGTTGGACTCCATCCGGTTGTCGCGCAAAGGGAGTACACTCTCATATAATTTTGATCATCTAATGCTGACTTCTGCGGGAGTCAGGCAAGAGGCATACCAATCCTATCTTACTTTTGTTGGTGGTACTGAATTAGAGCAGTTGGTTGTCTCATCTTCGTAAACCATTTCTGCTTTCGGGGATTCATGCCTGATGCTATGCGCTCCAGACTAAACTCAGAAAATTGTGCCTTCTGAATCCCTACCAGTCTTTCAATGCCCTGCACTAACATGAAAAACTCCGTCAGCAAATCAGCCTGCTAGAACGATACATCTGGTACGTACTTGAGGATGGAGATCTCGTTGGTGGTAGGCAGGATGCCCTCCGCTAAAAACTTTTGTCCGAGCAACGAATTGATCACACTGCAATGAGCAGGATGGGAGGGAGGAAGGGAGTTCTACATAAGCTAGGAATGCGCATTTCACAAAAGGGAGGGAGGCAGAGTAAGCATTACAAATTACAAAAGGAGGGAGGGAGGGAGTTACACAGAAGGGAGGGAGGGAGAGTAAGCATTACAAAAGGAGGGAGGGAGGGAGTTCCACAAGAGGGAGGAG
>Ga0307942_1003799_pt1 | contig 12207 bp, 17 predicted proteins | sample OrgLakmetagen175_FD_201846 | JGI IMG/M metagenome (GOLD analysis project Ga0307942, IMG submission 201846) | Saline water microbial communities from Organic Lake, Antarctica - #175 | ecosystem: Environmental > Aquatic > Non-marine Saline and Alkaline > Saline | place: Antarctica: Organic Lake...
CTTGCCACCGCATACCGCAACGCCGCACGGCTACATGAGTGTGAAACAGTAGGATGTTATTGACCTATGCCGGTATGAATGAGTGTGCAATAAGGGTGATAAAGCGTCCTTGCCACCGCATACCGCAACGCCGCACGGCTGCATGAGTGTGAAACAGTAGGATGTTATTGACCTATGCCGGTATGAATGAGTGTGCAATAAGGGTGATAAGCGTCCTTGCCACCGCATACCGCATCGCCGCACGGCTACATGAGTGTTAAACAGTATAGGATGTTATTGACCTATGCCGGTATGAATGATTGTGCAATAAGGGTGATAAGCGTCCTTGCCACCGCATACCGCAACGCCGCACGGCTACATGAGTGTGAAACAGTAGGATGTTATTGACCTATGCCGGTATGAATGAGTGTGCAATAAGGGTGATAAAGCGTCCTTGCCACCGCATACCGCAGCGCCGCACGGCTGCATGAGTGTGAAACAGTAGGATGTTATTGACCTATGCCGGTATGAATGAGTGTGCAATAAGGGTGATAAGCGTCCTTGCCACCGCATACCGCAGCGCCGCACGGCTACATGAGTGTGAAACAGTAAGATATTTCGGCATGTATTGATACCAATGGGTGGGCATTTAGAATGACCAGGGTCCTTGCCACCGCATACTGCAGCGCTGCACGGCTGCATGAGCATAGAATACGTGACTAGGCATATTTGTAAGGGTTAGCCAGAACCGTATACCGTTTACACATACATTGGCACAGATACGATGAGGTCGTTCAACCTGCACTTAATTGTGAGGCATATGCAACCAAAATGCAACCAAAATATAACCCTGAGGAATGTGTATGTATGCCAGACTGCTGATGGTACGCTGATAAGCGACCAATCATATAAAGGAGCAGTTAGAGTCAGGTCGCATCATGCATAGGGTTGCCCTGAACCGTAGACATACACCGTGTATGACCGAATATTTGGTGATTTCCCTGCCAGAAACACCGTATATACACCATATATATATGGCTCTGGTCAACCCTACATATTTGCCTTGACCCTGCACCTGTGCTTGCTTTAGGCTGGTGTGAGTGTGAAATTGTCTTGATCGTGCACCTGTGTTTGCTTTAGGCTGATGTGAGTGAAATTGCGTTGATCATGCACCTGTGTTTGCTTTAGGCTGGTGTGTGAAATTGCGTTGATTGTGCACCTGAGTTTGCTTTAGGCTGGTGTGTGTGTGTGTAAATTGTCTTGATCATGCACCTGAGTTCACCCTAGGCTGGAGGGTGAAATCGCCCTGATCGTGCAATTGGGAAGTGTTATAGCTCACACAAGCATACAAACACATTACGCAGCTTTGTAATGGAACGCAAGCGTACAGGTAACAGCAACATTAATTAAAGATATAAGCTACACGCAAACAAATAGAAGTTTCAATTCCATTAACGCAAGCAAGTGTGCGTATGTGTGGGTGATCGTGTGTGCGTGCGGCGTGCGTGCATGTGTGCGTGTGTGTGCATGTGTGTGTGTGCGTGTGTGTGTGCGTGCGTGTGTGTGCGTGTACGTGTGCGTGTGTGTGTGTGTGTGTTTGTGTGTGTGTGTGTGCGTGTGCGTGTGCGTGTGCGTGTGTGTGTGTTAATGTGTGCGTGCGTGTATGTGTGTGTACGCAACTTATCCCACAAAATACATCGTTTAAACTCACTCTAGCGCTCTGAAACACATTTGCAGTGTGTGTGTAAGTGTGTCAATGTGTGTGTACGCGTATGTGTGTGTTCCTTTACGCGTATGTGTAAGTCACCTTTTAATGACCGCCTTGGTAAACCTGGTGCTTTGGATCTCTGCATTGTCGTTCACCTCCCACAATAAGTGTGTTAATGTGTGCGTACGCGTTTGTGTGTGTTAATTTAGTAAGTCACCTTTTAATGACCGCCTTGGTAAACCTGGTGCTCTGGATCTCTGCGTTGTCGTTAACCTCCCACAGCACGCTGAAAGTCAGCCGCTCTTCTCCACCCCTACAAGAAGGCACACAGATGGACATCAGGAGGCGTCTCTCAGACAATTGGCTGGGTGGCGAGGTCCTTCAAACCACGGCAATGAATCTGGCCATAACCTCCCACAGCACTGACCGCCACAGCCTCTTTATCAATTCCTGTTTGAACAGCTTCTTCTTACACGTGTTTTATTTAAGAAGCTCATCGGTCTTTTTCGCCAAGCTGTATCCAGTGGCATAAACACCAGCAACTCTTTTTGACCGTCGACCGTCCGAGTGTCCGAGTGTCCGAGTGTCCGAGTGTCCGACTGTCCGAGTGTCCGAGTGTGACACCTCCATTATTTATTTTGTATAAACGATTGACCGAACAAACGATAACCGTCTGTTCTCATAGCTGGCGACCGTCCGAGTGTGACACCTTCATTATTCATTTTGTACAAACGGCTAGCCGAACAAACGACTTCATTATTCATTTTGTATAAACGGTTAACCGAACAAACGCTAACCGTCTGTTCTCATAGCTGGTGACCGTCGATAGTTTGACTGTGAGCGCCACATTGCATGTTCATAGCAGCATACCCATAGACCCATCATCCTGAACAATCTACAGCATGCTCTTCCTTGCTGGGTTTCAGAATGAGGCTCTTTCTCCTAGGTTGACCTAGATAGCATACACAATGCCGTCATAGCTTGCTGCTCCTACTCATCGCAGAAACCAGGAGGGCATAAATGGTGCCCAACAGACAAGTACCAAAACAGTGGCATCAACCAAAAAAGATAATGTTGTATGACTGTCTGATTGAAATCGTAGCACATCAAACAGGGAGAACAGTAGGTGCTATCAGTCTGAGTATCACAGAGAAAGTCAGAGGCTCACAGCAAAAGGCCAGAGGCTTACAGCAAAAGGCCAGAAGCTCACAGCATAAGGTTAGAGGCTTGCAGAGAATTCCAGAGGCTCACAGCAGAATGTCAGAGAATACAAAACATTGTCAGAGGCATACAGAGGATGTCAGAGGCTCACAGCAAAAGGTCAGAGGCTTACAGCAAAAGGTCAGAGGCTTACAGCAAAATGTCAGAGGCTTACAGCAAAAAGCCAGAGGCTTACAGCAAAAGGCCAGAAGCTCACAGCTTAAGGTTAGAGGCTTGCAGAGAATGCCAGAGGCTCACAGCAGAATGTCAGAGAATACAAAACATTGTTAGAGGCTTACAGCAAAATGTCAGAGGCTTACAGCAAAAGGCCAGAGGCTCACAGCATAAGGCCAGAGGCTTACAGCAAAATGTCAGAGGCTCACAGCAAAATGTCAGAGGCTTACATCAAAATGTCAGAGGCTCACAGCATAATGTCAGAGGCTCACATAAAAATGTCAGAGGCTTACAGCAAAAGGCCAGAGGCTCACAGCATAATGTCAGAAGTTTACAGCAAAATGTTAGAGAATACAAAATATTGTCAGAGGCTTACAGAGGACGTCAGAGGCTCACAGCAAAAGGTCAGAGGCTCACAGAGAATGTCAGAAGCTTACAGCAAAATGTTAGAGGCTCACAGAGAACGTTGACAGTTGCACATTTAAGTTCATACAAGCATGCGGGAAGGGAAGGACAAAATGAAAATGGGCAGGTGTCCTCAGACCGGGGCCTGGGAAGCATGTTCACAATCGCGTGTTTCAGGCTACAGACAGCATAGGGTCAGGAAGTGATTCACCGTAAAGAGCAGATGTCCTCAGGCACGGGCCAAGGACGCATGTCCACACACGTATGTTGTTTGAGATTGCAAAACAGCATGAGGTGGGAGACACTCACCTTACAGAGCAGGTGTCCTCAGTCAGGTGCTCAGAACGCATGTTGAGATTGCAAAACAGCACAAGGCTGGGAGACAACGCACCGTAAAGAGCAGGTGTCCTCAGTCAGGGGCTCAGGAAGCATGTTGAGATTACAATACAGCATGAGGCTGGGAAGCAACGCACCGTAAAGAGCAGGTGTCCTCAGTCAGGGGCTCAGGAAGCATGTTGAGATTGCAAAACAGCACAAGGCTGGGAGACAACGCACCGTAAAGAGCAGGTGTCCTCAGTCAGGTGCTCAGAGCGCATGTTCAGATTACAATACAGCGCAAGGCTGGGAGACAATGCACTGTAAAGAGCAGATGTCCTCAGTCAGGGGCTCGGGAAGCATGTCGAGATTGCAAAACAGCACAAGGCTGGGTAGAAACGTACCGTATAGAGCAGATGTCCTCAGTCAGGGGCTCGGGAAGCATGTCGAGATTGCAAAACAGCACAAGGCTGGGAGGAAACGCACCGTATAGAGCAGATGTCCTCAGTCAGGAGCTTGGGAAGCATGTCGAGACTACAAAACAGCACAAGGCTGGGAGGCAACGCACCGTAAAGAGCAGATGTCCTCAGTCAGGGGCTTGGGAAGCATGTCGATGCGGCGCTGCACCTGCAAGGTGTCCAATTATTACTGCATTAAATGCCCACCACGGTTCAGCAGCAATAAGCTGTCTATGTGTGTATGTGTTTGTGTTTCGGTCAATTGTCAACGTCGATGCGGCGATGCACCTGCAAGGTGTGTTGAGGAATGAGCTCATTTACATTCCGTGTGTATTTATGCCTGAGTATGCCAGTTCGGTTAGTCAGTTGCTCTCATTCATCGTTCCTTTGGTCGTTATTATGGCCCCCTCATTAATTGCGATGTAACACCTGTTCCCCTGAATACGTCCAGCATGGGTCATGCACAACAAGGTGTCCAATTATTACTGCATTAAATGCCCACCACGGTTCAGAAGCAATGAGCTGTCAACGTATATGTGTTTACATCAATTGTCAATGTGAGTACGTGGCGTTGCACCTGCACAGTGTCCAATTATTCTTGCATGTAATGCCGACCAGCAGCAATAAGCTGTCAATGTGTTTATGTGTTTACGTCAATTGTCAATGTGAGTACGTGGCGTTGCACCTGTAAGGAATCCAATTTTCTCGCCTCGCAATTCCCCCCCCCCATCACCATCCAGTATTAGCATGTGTCAGTCCGACGTTGCACTTTGCAGATCAATGTTTAGTTTTCATTTCCTTCTCCAGATGGTGCCATTCGTTTGAACAAGCTCACATCAATCAATACGGACTGATGCAGCGCTCTTGAGCAGCAATGCGTACAGTTCGAGCAACTGTTTTGTAACTGATTTACGCTGAAATTGTGCAGTTCGAGCAACTGTTTTGTAACTGATTCACGCTGAAATTGTGCAATTCGAGCAACTGTTTTGTAACTGATTTACGCTGAAATTGTGCAGATTGCTGTGTGCCACAAGGCACACACGATTCCATCCCATGCGCCAACGCATCGACAAGCCCTGAGTTCAAGCGTTGAATCATGTGTGCGTGGTCATCATTATAATGGCTCGCACATAGGGTTGGCCAGAACCGTATATGTACGCCGTATATGACCATACATTTGGTGATTACCTAGCCAAAAATACCGTATGTATACCGTATATACATGGTTTTGGCCAACCCAATGGTGATTCCCATGCCAAAAGCCCTGTATATACAACGTATATACATGGTCCTGGCCAACCCAAAACATACCTTTCTGTCACTTTACGTGTATAAATGGTTCTGGCCAACCCAAAACATACCGTTCTGTCACTTTACAACGTATATACATGGTTCTGGCCAACCCAAAACATACCGTTCTGTCACTTTACAACGTATATACATGGTTCTGGCCAACCCAAAACATACCTTTCTGTCACATTACAACGTAAATACATGGTTCTGGCCAACCAAAACATGCCTTTCTGTCACTTTACAACGTATATACATGGTTCTGGCCAACCCAAAACATACCTTTCTGTCACTTGACAACGGCTTACAAGTTTGCAGGCAGCATACCAGTATCTGAACACTCACCAGGTAGGTGGTCGTCGCTCTTGCGGCAGCCTCCACATCCATTGCGGACCCAGGGCGTAAGAAGTGAGTGACGTCTGCGATGTGTACCCCCAGCTCGTAGTTCCCATTCTCCAAGGGCCTGGAAATGCAGGTGTTTGTTTTGAGGTGGCAAGGACAAAGTGACCAGAAGAGCCAGTTTGCATCCTGCAGGGGCTTGGAACATGTGATAGTTGACTGGTATTCAATGGAGAAGGTATGACATGATTAGGCATGAGTGCAAGTAACAATGGTGCACCCCTAGCTCGTCGTTCTCATTTTCCGAGGGCCTGAAAAATGCAGGTATTTGTTTTGAAATGGCGAGTGTTTTTTTTTGGAAATGGCAAGGGCAAGGCGACTAGAAGAGCATCAGTTTGCAGGTTTAGAAGGGCGCAGAAAATGGGGGACACTTGCAAGGCGCACCCCCAGCTCGTAGTATTTATTTTGAGATACATACACAAGTATATATATTATGTAGGTGGACATAAATTGGTGAGGTGCAGGCTTGACAACTACGTAGGGTTGGCCAGAACCATACATTTATAGGTATATACGGTGTATATACGGTATTTTTGGCAGGGACATCACCATACATACGGCCATATACAGTGTGTATATACGGTTCTGGCCAACCCTGCACCTACGTAAAAGAAGCAAAGGACGTGAGATGGATTAAATCATTTGCATAAAATGTACGAAAGTGAAGTGCAGGTAAACGCCTACGATGATGAAAGGAGGCGTGCAGTAAGGAGAGGCTTTCTTTACTAGCACACAAAAAGCCAGAAGAGGCCCCCCTTTCCAAATGCTTCAGTAAGGAAAGGCTTTCTGAACTATCACACAAATATCCAGGGGAGATGCCCTCTTCCTAATGCTTCATGGTAATTTCAACTGCCTCCCTTGCAGCACAAACCTGGAATTTCCAACGCCTTGCCGATTGTGCCACTATTCTATCCAAGCAGCATGTTGACTCAACTCCAGATGGAGGCTCTCACACAAGCAAGGGCATATGCACAGCACAAACTCACTTCATCTAGCATAAAAATAAGTCACCAATGTGATTTTACACTCAAGCATGGCCTTTAAGTACACAGTGGCACTGCACATGGCTTTCATCACACATACGTAGGGTTGGCCAGAACAATATATATACGATGTGTATATGTTGCTTTTGGCAGGAAAATCACCAAATATACGGTCAAATACGTTGTATATTTACAGTTCTGGCCAACCCTACGTATGTGATATACACAGCACACGTAATCACCTGACATGCAGCGCATCATCAATGTCCTTGCACCCAGGCGGGTCCACCGAACACACAGCAGCGTGACGCACATGGCTTTAATCACACATACACAGCACACACAATCACCTGACATGCAGCGCATCATCAATGTCCTTGCTCCCAGGCGGGTCCACTGAACACACAGCAGCGTGACAGCGTGACGCACATGGCTTTCATCACACATACACAGCACACACAATCACCTGACATGCAGCGCATCATCAATGTCCTTGCACCCAGGCGGGTCCACCGAACACACAGCAGCGTGACAGCGTGACGCACATGGCTTTCATCACACATACACAGCACACGTAATCACCTGACATGCAGCGCATCATCAATGTCCTTGCACCCAGGCGGGTCCACCGAACACACAGCAGCGTGACGCACATGGCTTTCATCACACATACACAGCACACGTAATCACCTGACATGCAGCGCATCGTCAATGTCCTTGCTCCCAGGCGGGTCCACCGAACACACAGCAGCGTGACGCACATGGCTTTCATCACACATATACAGCACACGTAATCACCTGACATGCAGCGCATCGTCAATGTCCTTGCACCCAGGCGGGTCCACCAAACACACAGCAGCATGACGCACATGGCTTTCATCACACATACACAGCGCACACAATCACCTGACATGCAGCGCATCATCAATGTCCTTGCACCCAGGCGGGTCCACCGAACACACAGCAATGTGGCGCAGGTCTGTGCGGCCAGGCTGCAATATGTGCTCCTCATTTACGTGCCATGGCAGTGTAGGAACACACTCATGAACAGCAGGGGTGAAAGGGCTCGTGTTTATGTCGTTTTCGATCAGGACCACCTCCTGCATGCGTTTGCATAAATGAAACACACAAGTCAGCTTGCATGCGTACATGTGTGTGTGAGTGTGTGTGTGTTTGTGTGTGTGTGTGTGTGTGTGTGTGTGTGTGTGTGTGTGTGAGAGTGTGTATGTGTGTGTGTGTGTTTGTGTGTGTGTGTGTGTGTGTGTGTGTGTGTGTGTGTGTGTGAGAGTGTGTATGTGTGTGTGTGTGTGTGTGTGTGTGTGTGTGTGTGTGTGTGTGTGCGCGCGCGTTTGCACAAAGCATGCACAAATTAGCTTGCATGCATGCATGAATGCGGAAGGGTAACAAGGTTTCTTAGTTTACTGTGATGACATATACATATATGACGTATATATATGACGTAAATAATATATGATGTTTCAACCTATTGAGCGCTCGTTGTAAGTTGTAGGGTATTATCTCTTAGTTAAGTTCAGGGTTTGATAGCCCGTTGCAAGGTATTATTTCTCGGTTGCTAATGGTTGTTCCTTCTGTTCCTTTTGTTCCTTTTAAAACCTTCATGCTTGTGTAAGTGCCACGCCACTGTAGGGTAAGGACACGCTCATGCACGGCAAGTGTTATAAAGGGAGCTGTGTCAATTGCGTTCACAAACAATTACGCCTTTTCATTTATTACGCCAGCGACAACATGCGAGCGTGCACATGGCGCCCCCCAAACAGTGTCACCGAATTGTATTCAACCTCTCCTCACTGTTTTTGTGTCCTGTTTGCCAATGACACCCAAGCGTGCACACACACACACACACACACACACACTCACACACACACACAGCACCACAATTGACAAGCAGCACAGCACGACCACCCATATTAACACACTACTCCCACAGTTGTTGAAATTCTTTTATCAATGACACCCCACATGCACACACACACAAACACACACACACTCACACACACAGTACCACAATTGATAAGCAGCACTAAACGACCACCCAAAGTGTAAAGAACCTCGGCACAGTTTCTGTATTTCCTGCAATGACACCCAGCGTGTGCACACCAATTAATATCCGCACAGAACAAAAACCCAACATGCGCACACTCCTCTCACCGTTTCTGTATCTTTTTCACCAATGACTCCCAGCGTGCGCACGTAGTGCCCGCAGGGGTGGGTGCTGTCTGAGGGCCAGCTGTCGATGGCCACCACTAATCGCTTGTCCATCAGAGAGTCTGCTTGCCGCGTCGTGATCCTGTATGTGTGTGTGTGTGTGTGTGTTTATGTGTGTGTGTGCGCGTGCATGTTCATGCATTTGCCAATATAAGAGCGCGAGTCTGCACATGTGTGCGTTTGTAATTGATGCCATAATCTGCTTGTTGTGTGTGCATGGTATTGCATGTGTTGAATAAAAGTGTCGGTCTGAGCGTATGTGCGGTTGTGTTTGCTTGATCACCATTGGACGCTTGTCCACAGAGGGTGTGTTTGCGTGCTGCGTGTGTGCATGTGCATGCACATGCGTGTGCATTTATAAGAGTTATAAGTATTTGTGAGCTTGCATCTAGGTGCAAGCACAAGTGCAAGAGGCAAACGAGTATTGAGCACAGATGAAATTACAGCCCACCCAATAGTGTCATTCCACAGGCAACAAAAAACAGCACGCTGCTTGTGCCGTGCAGAGGGGCGTGCGTGAAAGGGCAGGGTTCTGAGTGATTCACAAAGCAGCTTAACCAAAGCAAAGGCACCAGCCAAAAAAGGTTCAGCACACACACACACACACACGCACACACACACACACAAATACGCACACACAGTCACAACACACACGCAGGGATGCAGCCCACCTGATTGCAGGGTACCGTCGCTCCACTGGCAAGAACAGCACGTTGCTCGTGCCGTGCAGAGGGCGCGCGTGCAGGGCAGGGGGTCTAAGTGATCCACAGTACCCTCGCGATCTCCAGTTCCTACTGATGATGCCGACCACTTGCCCCGTGGGCTGCCGCAATGAGGGTTCTCCAGAGGAACGGGAGGCTTCGTCAGTGGGACCCACCTATGGGAGAGTTTTACACAGAAAAGTGGCGTTGGGTATGCTGTTGCATGCTTGTGCACATGTGTGCGTGTGTGCGTGGGGTGTGGTTGGGTGTGTGTGCGTGCATGCCAGTGTGGTTTAGTGCGTGTGCGTGTGTGTGCGTGGGGTTTGGTTGGGTGCAAGTGCGTGCATGCCAGTGTGGTTTGGTGCATGTGCGTGTGTGCGTGGGGTGTGGTTGGGTGTGTGTGAGTGCATGCCAGTGTGGGTTAGGGCATGTGCGTGTGTGCGTGGGGTGAGGTTGGGTGCGGATGCATGCATGACAGTGTGGTTTGGTGCATGTGCGTGTGTGCGTGGGGTGTGGTTGGGTGTGTGTGTGTGCATGCCAGTGTGGTTTGGTGCATGTGCGTGTGTGCGTGGGGTGTGGTTGAGTGTGTGTGTGTGCGTGCATGCCAGTGTGGTTTAATGTGTGTGCGTGTGTGCATGGGGTGAGGTTGGGTGCGGGTGCATGCATGACAGTGTGGTTTGGTGCATGTGCGTGTGTGCGTGGGGTGTGGTTGTGTGTGTGTGTGTGTGTGCGTGCATGCCAGTGTGACTGGGTGCGTGTTCGTGGGGTGTGGTTGGGTGCGTGTGCATGCCGCTCGAGAGATGAGAAAGTGAGGTTAGATTCTCCAATTTGGCAGAGGAGGGGAGAAAGGTTTGAGATGAAGCTGGATGAAGAAGGAGCTACACGTACTGATTAAAAATGTGTTGAAGCTGGTTGATGAAAATGTGATGAAGCTGGTTGGATGAAAAAGCTGGCTGATTAAAATGTGATGAAGCTGGTTGATGAAAAAGCTACACGTACTGATTAAAAATGTGATGAAGCTGGTTTATAAAATTGTGATGAAGCTGGTTGGTGAAAAAGCTGGTTGATAAAAATGTGATGAAGCTGGTTGATGAAAAAGCTGGTTGATGAAAATGTGATGAAGCTGGTTGATGAAAATGTGATGAAGCTGGTTGATGAAAAAGCTGGTTGATAAAAATGTGACGAAGCTGGTTGATGAAAAAGCTGGTTGATAAAAATGTGACGAAGCTGGTTGATGAAAAAGCTGGTTGATGAAAATGTGATGAAGCTGGTTGATGAAAAAGCTGGTTGATAAAAATGTGACGAAGCTGGTTGATGAAAAAGCTGGTTGATAAAAATGTGACGAAGCTGGTTGATGAAAAAGCTGGTTGATAAAAATGTGACGAAGCTGGTTGATGAAAAAGCTGGTTGATAAAAATGTGACGAAGCTGGTTGTATGATTGTGATGAAGCTGGTTGATGAAAAAGCTACACGTACTGATTAAAATCACTCCCACGTTTATTTAGAGGAGTCACTTAAATACAAAGCTTGAAGAGGAAGGGGTGCTAATATGCCGCGTTGTGGTAGAGGGGCGGGTTTACCGTTTGGTGGGATGATTGGCGGGCGAGGCCCCCCTAAGAATACTGAACACACACAAACGCACACACACACAAACACATACACACACACGCACACACACACACACACACACACACACACACACACACACACACACACGCACACACACACACACATACAAACACAAACACCTGAAAAGAATGTCTCCTCCCTCCCCCTACTACCCCGAACATGTACTTTCAACCACAGTTACACCAACATCTGCATCGTACCCACGATAATTACGCCCACATCAAAACTCACACCCAAACCTAACCACAGTTACACCAACATCTGCACCATACCCACGAAATTACGCCAGCATCAAAACTCACACCCAAACCTAACCACAGTTACACCAACAACCGCACCATACCCACGAAAAATAAGCCCACATCCAAACTCACACCCCAACCCAACCACAGTTACACCAACAACCGCACCATACCCACGATAATAACGCCAGCATCAAAACTCACACCCAAACCTAACCACAGTTACACCAACATCCGCACCGTACCCACGAAATTACGCCAGCATCAAAACTCACACCCAAACCTAACCACAGTTGCACCAACAACCGCACCATACCCACAGAAATATGCCAGAAGGGGGACACCAGGCAAAAGCCAAAACATGCTCCTTTTTGCATGAAAACACAACTACTCACACGTCACTTCATCAAATTGGACCCAACCTAGCTTCAAACTGATGCTGACTTTATAAGCTACCCGAGCATGTGCTCAGATTTAGGCAAGTCGCCCTGCGTACAG
>Ga0307942_1003804_pt1 | contig 12191 bp, 9 predicted proteins | sample OrgLakmetagen175_FD_201846 | JGI IMG/M metagenome (GOLD analysis project Ga0307942, IMG submission 201846) | Saline water microbial communities from Organic Lake, Antarctica - #175 | ecosystem: Environmental > Aquatic > Non-marine Saline and Alkaline > Saline | place: Antarctica: Organic Lake...
GAGAGAGATAGAGAGGGAGAGAGAGAAGTAATGACATACCAAATACTTACAGCATTGGAAAGAAAGGAGAAATGCAGATAGTGTAAACACTGCCGGCAAGGAGTAGGAAAGGATGCTGTTTTGTGCACTACCCAATGGATGCAGAGACACACAACATCCCACCTGGAGAATAAAAATAAAGAGGTGTTTCAGTGGAATCAGGTGTTAGGGAGGCAGAAGCCTGTACACCACCAGGAGTATCTGACCAGGTATTTGTGGGGGTTGTATTCAAAATCTCGCCGTGTTGTTTGTTGCGCGCTTACAGCATTGGAAAGAAATAACGCTATTGGATCGAACCATGTAACATTCCACCAAGTGAGAGAAAAGAGAAAAGAGACGCACTGCTGGCAGGAGAGAGAGTCTCGAATCGATATCAAGCAACCAGCATAAAAAAAAGGGCAATTGGGAGCCCCGCTTTGAAGCAGGCTGTGGCTCCTTCCATTTAGGGAGAAGGGATGCGGTATCACAATATAGAATTCAATTACAGTTAAAAATGGGCACTACCCTTGTTCTAAAGCATGGGGCTGAAAGCAAAAACAGAGCCCTTTCCAAGAAGCCAAGAGCTGGACGATTGCTGCCAAACATTTTGGAGCCCAGTCATCCAAGGGCATCCACAGAAAGAAGGAAACTATGACGATATGCCGCAATGTGATACATGCCAACGCATTTACCATTGAAAACGTATGACTTAATGACGAATGCCTGCGCGCATACTGCAAGACAAGCCGCGGAAAGTAGTGAAGACTGGCACTGCCCAGCCTATACTGACCTGACCCAGGTGGGAAAGGATACCAGAAAGTCATATGCAGAAGATAAGGAAATGGTAAAAGTGCTCTGGCAACCCACATGGGAAGCGGCAGAACTGCTCTTAGCAAACTCCGACTTTAAAATCTACGTGGATAGTTATAAGATTGCTGACACGAGCACCCAGCTAAGTACCTAACCAGAAAGACCAAGGAATTGACAATCTTACAAAGCAAGGCTGATGGTTGTACACAGCACTTTGATATTATGTGGGACTCGTCGCAAGGGCAAAACATCAAAGACAAGGCACTCTTTGTCACGGACACTGTTAATTCCCAAGTAGACATTCAACCCACTTGGAAGTTTGAGATATCATCAGTTCTCTGCTTCAGCTGTAGAACTGGAGTTATTGCGTAGTGAGCGTAGGCTGGGATCTAGCAGGCACTTTGCATAAAGTGCTGTGTACTCTCGTTTTAGGCATTCTTTTTGTGCCTTGCTTTTGCTCGGGTTGTTTTTCCCGGGCCCGCCCCCTCAGCTTGTGCTTTGAATTGTGGGTGTTCACATCTGAGTTTGCTTGGATCTGACTTACGGGCTTGCCGCTTGCTTCTTTGCGTTGTTTTGCTTTTATGAGGGCCTGCAGCCCATTTTTTGGTTCCAGCATGTCTTTGGTTTTAATCTCCCTCCACGGCAGCCTTGGTGTAATGACAAAGCCTACAGCAAACTGTAGCATAGAACTGGGTACGGGACGTAAATATTATTAAGCCAGGATCTAATAAAGACTCATAGGGTGAACCACAATTCCCCAAACACATAATTTGTCTAGCAGCCTGTGTATACGACATTCACTGCAAGTGCATAGGTATGCTTTCCTTAGAACGTCAGAACCCTCTGCTGCACTGCACAGCTACAGCAACATTCCTGCTCTTTCCTGAATGGCTTGGTTGGAGTAAGAACGGGTACATGAGGGTAAGTAACTACCCTAGGCATGCATGCGTTCTAGCCAATTTTTATGCAAAAAACATGCTCTTAAACCCCCACAGAAGTTTGATTAGACTCTCCACCCTTCTCTCAGCACAACAAGAATAAAAATGCAGATAATTGTCGTCTGGAATAATAAAGGGAAACAAGCCCTTAATGAATCCAACCCAGCTTGGCTCAAAAATCTCAAGCAGACAATTACTGATGCAACGTGGACTCGTAACAATAGTGCCCACGAGATCGGCACTGCTCGTGTGAAATGCAAGAACAAAAAGAAAAAAAGGTTCCAGCTCTTACACCCAGATACTTCCATTGCTGCTGGCATCAGCCAGTGGCAAATGCTTCATATTTCTAACATCAACCAATACAAGAGCCTGCATACTCCCAAAGTACAAAATTGGAAATCAATCACATACACCGACGGTAGCGCCATGCAAGATGAGACCAGAAAACAGCAGATTTTAGGTGCTGGCGTCTTTACACCCACCACAGGCACTGGTTATTGTGTTACCATCACTATCGACCCTGGGGGCAACGGCCCCACGCTCACCATCAACAAAGCCGGACTTGCAGCTGTGCTAGTTGTGGTACAAAAGGCAATAGACAGCGCCTCATCCCTCTTTCAGACTAGCAAGCAGCTATTGAACCCAATGGCTGCACTCCACCAATTGCACAGAGAACTACTGAAGGATTTTGTAAATCTAATTCAATCCTAACCTTCTACCATCATTTTCTACAAGATGAAATCCCACTCTGGTATCATTGGCAATAAAGGTGCAGACCACCTAGCACAAAAAGCAGCAGTGAATCAGAATTCTGACATCTCCCTCCTGCCAGCTACTGACCCCTTCTACGACCTGTTCCAGCTAAGCGTGCCTAACAAAGACGGCTCCCATACAGAAGAACTACAAACTTTGACTAACCTACAGGACAAGCTGAAACATCATATGCACGCCCACCATTACCTTGGTGAAGCTAACACAGATACATTGCTTTACAAACCCTGGCAAAAATTGCATGACACGCCTGAGTGCGCAGCACAGCCTGACTCTTACACACATCCACCTAATACAAAGCCCCTTGCTCATTCCCAACTCAGTAACATATTTTGTTCAATACCAATGTGACTTTTAAGGAACAAATTCTTAAATTAAGGAAGATACAATACACACAGACAAACACACCAAAAGGTTTAGCCACATGAAAGGTCTTGCCATCTGCTCCTTGTGCAAAGGATTAGACAGTGCTCCACACATGCTTCTTAGGTGCAGCGATCATACTCTGAATAGAATGCATATAAACCGATACCACCATGCAGTTAGCCGTTGTGGGGAAGAGATCAGCAATGGCATATACAATAGACCAAACTCCAGCAACCTTAGTAAGGTTGCTTGAGAGACAGAGGCAACAGCTGGGTTCAGCAATATTACAATGAATGCTTGTAGCAGTGAAAATCTATCTAACCTTAACATTGAACCCCCTGATGACATTGAAAGAAACATTCCTGACTGGGTTTTCCCAACACGACAAAACCTTCCACCTAGACATAAAAGCCGTCCAGGTGGCGTGTTAGTTATGCCCATTGAGGGGAGAGGCAGGCATTTGAATCCCAAAAAGATCCTCCTTTAGGACAGAGACATACATCATGTAGAATTCAAATTCTGCTCAGACATAAACCCGCAACAGACATTAGAAAAAGCGCACAACCAACATCAACCTCTTATCCAGCGTTTACAAACAAGGAGCCTCCGAGGCATCTCTCGAAACAACAAAGTCACACTTCATGTTATACTTCTTGGAGTCGGGAGCACAATCTACAATCAGTGCACCATAACTTCCTTACTTAACTTAGGCATTCCCACGCACAAAGTGCACCAACTAGCTACTAAACTGCTCTGCCATGCGATAAGAAGCTTATACAAAATCATAAAAACAAGACAAAACATAAAATGCACCTTAAAAACAACAGTGATAATGGGGGATCTGATGGGGGGGTTACTGGTAGAGCGGCTGGCTTCAAGAGAGCTAGGCGCTGACCCGATCGCATGGCTGACAACCTGCCAGATCCTCATTAGTCTCTGTTGTTGCTTTTCTTTTTTGATCTTCGGTGGGGCTCTGGCTAGTGGAAAGTTCAATGCACGCTGGTGTTTCCTGTGGACTTACTTTATAACATACGATATCAGGTACTACTACTAAGCAAATTGTCTAAATTGTAAAGGTCCTCCTTCACAAATTAAACATACCAAAGAGGATAAGGCAGGCTTGGCCTGAAACTGGCTCTTTGTGAGCTTTGACAACACCATGGTCATCTGTGTTTGTTTCCTTGCCTGATATCAAGCTAAAGGCCTTTGACAAATATGTTAAAATGTCGTTGACACCTTCAATGTGACCCTTGAATGAGGAAGTAATCAAATATTACACATCGTACCTGGTGGAGTCCACAATCCTAGATGACTGCTGAGCTCAGTCATCAGGCCTCCGATTGGACATAGTACATCGTACATCTCACTTATTATCTCTAGTCTTGCAGTCCAGTAGTTTTGCCGCTATAAATCCTTGGCAACTGGCATTACCACCCTAGGCCCCTGTTATCAAGAAGTGTGCTTTCCTACGAATGTTTGTATTAACCACCAACTAGAAGAATCAAAACCATGTGCGTAACGATACTTAAAGCCTGAGGTGCTTTGTCTTGCGCACATTTCAAACCTAATGCACATTCTTTAAGCTATGCTGTTGGATCAAATCTCTGTCACAGCAAAGTACAAGATTCAGGAAATCAAAGAAAAATATAGCCCATTACAGAGCCCGCCAGGTTCTCTGCTGTTCTCAAACCTGAATGTCCTGGACCAGTCCTAAACCTAACATGAACATCATTACTGACGACATCCTGGGCGATCACACACACAGCGCCCTCCCAGTCACACAATGCAAGAGAACGGGGATGCAAGCACTGGCGCCTGCCATTAATGCCAACGAGAGAGGGGGCACAGCCGCTACAACAAACCGCGAAGAAACCTCTTCACACCTGACGTGCCACTGTGCTTAAACGCTTGGTGACAATACTGAATGGGTTACCTCACAGATAGAACAGAGGACGTGATGTGTGCAACCAACAGCACCTTGCCAGCCAAGATGTACTGATTTTTCTTTACGCTCTTCATAGAGAAAGCACACTTCTGTTCGTATTTAGGACTTGCAGGCAAGCATCAAAATGAATAAAACCTGTTGGCTGCTTCTCAAACCCAGCTTGCTTAAACACTGACGTATATATATGTATACGACACACACACAAGCACACACACACTCACGCACACACACACACACGCAGACACACGCAGACACACACAGACACACACACACAAGTTGGCAGCCGTGCCTCTCCTTTCCAGGACTGAGACGTACGTTTACCCAACCATCTGGCTGATCATTAAGTAGATAACTGAGCTTATTGAACATCGCAATCTGAGACAAGAAAATCCTATCTTCAATAAACTGGCTCCTCCAGCTTATCGGGACCTGTCAAAACAACCTTGATAAACAAATCACACGCACATATTGCCACCCTTCGGGTGTGACGACGCTGCCAAACCTGTCCATATCAGACGCGCACTTCCCAGCACTAGTATCAACTCTCATCTAGGAGCCGGTTATCAGGTCAAGCCTGCATCCCTCCAAGATCCCATTGAACTTCTTCTTATTCTTTTTGGTGGAGGAGTTTTGCAGTTCCGCAGATGCACCTCAGAGGCATAACAGCAATGTAATCTTGCCTTTATGGTGGAGTTTTACGGTACCTGATACCTAAGTGGCTCCTTTTCCTATATTAATGTGGGGAATGGCTTTCACTGCCTGCTTACTTTTTCTTTTCGATCAGCTTTACAGAGAAAGATAGTGGCGCTGCGCTTGGGGACCCTAGGTCCATTCAATTTTATTAAATTTTCTGGCGCTGTGCTTTGGGTCTCTAGGACTGGTCAGAGACCTTGGATTCATAGCCCATTATATTTGCAATCCATGCTTAAGCTGGTATCATAACCTCGTCGTGACAGCCAAACTGCGATGATCATCGGGCTTTCATGCTTGCCATTCAAATGGCATGGTCTCCTATGCCTGGCAATTCTGCCCCTAAGCAGAGTTGTGTGCACTATTCTGGAACTAGTTCCCTGCACATCCCAGCTAGCCTTGCGTGTGCAAGATGTGCGTTTGCCCAATGCTGGTCCATTTGTCCCTGCGTTCCCAGCTTGTCCAACTTATTTGTGTGTGTGCAATGTGCGTGGGTTTTGCCCTTATGAAAGGTCTTAACTATGTTTCAGTATGCGTCTACTTTGGTGAACCAACGTCTACGCTTTGATGTTTGTTTATAAGGCTTATTTGGCATTTTCCAGTTGCGTCATGGCCCTTTTTTACTTGGTATGTTTTGGAGGTTTACCTCGTTCTCACAGGTTGAGCAGTCATTCCAGGTTGAATGCCTTTGTAATCCAAACTAAACTATAAAAAAGGTCCGGAATTGCAACCAGGGCACTGTCCTCCAATTGGAAAGCACCATCCTTCTCAGCATGGACTTCTCACTCGATGTGGCTAATAAAAGTTGGTACGCTAGAAGGGCCACTTTTCTGAGCTATAAGACTCAATTTCTCTAGCAATCCATAAGCCCTAGACACTTTGCGTCCTAGGGTGGCATGCCAAAAAAACAGCAGTTCAAACACGGCAAGATCGGTTTACCACACGTACATGTACTTAGCGCCCCCCTTCTACAGATAGAGACCAATAGATATTAACAAACAACACAAATTCACCCACCAATCCACCCAGTAGTTCATAAATTTCTGCAAGATCTGAAAGGTACGTAAAGTATTTAGCATATATTATCTAACCCCGTCCCCCTCAAAAGACATATATTAGGGGGCGGTGATATTCTCTACATGTGGTAACAAAGAAAAGCACAAAAGGAGGTTTATCCAGGCATCATAAGAAAGCACGCCTGAGGCCGACGCCCTCTAGGCAACATACATAAGAACAAATCGCTGTCATTGGTCATCCCACGACTCGTCACTGCCGCTTATTTGGCATCAAATTTCCATACACATTTACTACGATTACAAAGAAGCCTTCAGGGGAGGAAGCATGGTATATGCAAATCAGGCACATAGATCTTGTGCTCCGATGTTGCCCGTTGAAAAATCATGAACCATATCAATTACTCCAAAGGCGGTGATTACACAAAACCCCAAGACCATGATTGTTGCAAGCATGAACACCACAATTGACGTCCTGCCAGATTTCTTCACCTAATTCAGATGAAAGGGAGAATGAGCGTGGTCAGTGTCATTGTTTGTTTGTTTGTGAGTGAGTGGCATTGACAGGTGGCAGGGCACGCTAAACTGAACTAAACTACCGTACAGAAAATGCATCACGCCGCAAAAATAATGTTTTTGAGGGGTGCGGCTAACTGCGGACAGAAATTAGAATAACTATTGGGGCTGCGGATTAGTGAAAATTAAATATTCCCGGGAGATTTAGGGGCATGAGCAAGAAAGAGCCCCCCAAGGAGGGAGAGGGCATGGACTAGATTGTTGAATTCAAATGATTGAGCACAAGTTGTGCGAGTTGCGCTCAAACACAGAGTTGGAATGAGAACTTGGAATGAGCAACTAGAGTGCAATCAGTTTTTTAAGCAGTTTGACAACTCTTGCTTGGTGGCACCAACCTGCCAGGCTCATGTATGCATGCAGAGGGCGGCAACAGCCCACCCTGTGGTCAATATCTTTTGCAAAATTTTTATGCATGTAATGAAGCAATGGTAAGGTCCGGGGCCACATCAGGGGTTGTATGGCCTTGCGGATTTGTGCGGATAGGTTAATATTAATATTGAAAGGGGTGCGGATTGGGTGCGGAATTGCAAAACTTTTTATATTTTTTTGGGGCATCTCTGTACGGTATTGACAGGTGGCAGGGCACGCTTGTGCACAGTTTTGCTTAGCATGATCAATTGCATGCAGGCGACTGGAACTCACCTTGTCATTTATAACTATGACACCAACAAGTGACGCCACAATCGAAGCGGCTGAGTAGACCCCTGAATACGCGCCGTTTACGCGCCCGCTTACTGCAGATGATAAGAGCAAATTCTCCTGACCGTAAGAGCTATAATACTAATGTAAGGAAACAATTAAACACTTGGGCGCCTTGCAATGTTGAGCACACAAATTTATTGAGAAAATCCGGGCCTCATAAAAATCTGACTTTGAATAGCCAAGTTGTGGAGCCTGCAGGTCTTTGATATTGAATCCCTGCCCCGATGCACCTTTTTGTTATGCACCGTACCTTTCCTATAACACCTGCATAAATATCGTATTCTGCCCTGCGGATGACTGCAATAAGCATTAATACACACATTTTTTGACCCTGCGGGGATGTGCGGGATTGGTGTAATTAAAGTCGTTTGGGTCGCTGCAAGTCACGAGCGACGAGAGGCCTCCCCGGCCTCCTCCCGTTCCCCCCCAACCGCCTCAGCACCAGCGACAGCAGCAGCAAGTGGAACGGGCTGAGCGACAGGCGCAGGAGCAGCAATGAAGAGGCCTCCTGGCAGGCCAAATTAATTTCATGTGATTTTTTCAATCTGAGCCATAAAGCGAGAAACGCAGAGGTTGCTCTGCAATATTGTTGTTTCACATCACATCCCTCACGGCTTAAGCACCAAAGCTTCTTGGGCAGCTGAACATGGTATAAAGGAGAAGCTGGACAAGCGATTGAACTACTTTTGACATCGGATTTTATCCATTTGTATACCAGTAGGTATTGAGTCTTGTGAAATTGCCATCGTGGTCCACAACTGTGTTAACATTGTGTATGTGGCTGTATGCAGTTGGGAGTCGTGTGAGCAAAGCAACATGTTGAGTGTGCTCAGTGTTGCGGGCCCTAGTGTTCAATCTGTGATGAAGGCCCTTGTGTTCAAACTAGTGTTCAGTCTGGTGTTCAATCTAGCGTTCAATCTAGTGTTCAATCTAGTGTTCAATCTAGCGTTCAATCTGTGATGAAGGCCCTAGTGTTCAACCTGTGATTGAGAAGGGTTGACTGGAGCTGATGCAGCTAGGCGTGTAAAGCTTGATACAGGTTTCCCAATCGGCAAATATTCCAGCCAAATGCAGTGTACAAAACTCGAGCAGATATCTCAAGGACTTATGTGGAACTTACCTGCGTAACATCCCAGCCATGCAAATGTACAAAACTCAAGCAGATCTCTTAAGGAACTGTGTGACAATTACCTGCGTAGCTGATGAGAGCAGCAGATGAGGAGAACAGGACCATGAAAGAAGACGTCGCCGCAGCCACCTGCGCATGAAATATTTGAGAGAAATCGGTTCAAGCTTGCCCGGATTGAAATACAGACATGTGTTTTGAATGTCAGAAAATGGCAGAAGAGGGAAATCTCAGCTTTGTGGTGATTAAGGCAATTACGATGAGTTGTTAACTTATCGCAATCTACACTCCCAAAGTGAAGGACTTGATCAAGTAAGGGAGGAAATGGGGGAAAGAGAAGCAAATCATACATGACATGAGCACACAGAATGACAAGCAGATTTTGAAAGAAAGGACGCAATTGCGTCTCTAGCTCATTAATTAGAAAGCTAGCCACGCCCATGGCTCCCATAGTAAAAACCTAACAGGAAGTCTGAATATGTTACCAGGGTCTTCAGTTTAAAAAGACAAGAGAAACACAACACGATTTTTCTGCCAAGAGACAGGCAGCGGATTACAGCCACGTGCAAAATAAAATGATAGTAGGAGAAATAGAACAATAGTAGGAGAGGACCTTGTCACGCATACATTTTTGCATTAACAGTATGAGAGGACTTTGTAACACATACATCCACACACATTGTTGCATTAACAGTAGGAAAAGATTTTGTCACACATACATCCACACACACATTGTTGCATTTACAGTAGGAGAGGACTTTGTCAAACACACATCCGCACACATTGTTGCATTAACAGACCTGCGGATGAACGCTGAGTGACAACAGCAGTGGACCGATGATCATGCCACCCCCTAGTCCGAGCAGGCCTGCCACCTGCAGAACGCAGAAGTTGTGCAAGCCAGTTCAAATCAGAGGGAGCTGGATGGAAAAGCCTTGAGTCGCGGACCAAAGATTATGCCAATTCCTGATTCAGGTCAGGCCGGTTGCAGGGAACTTTGCAAAAAGATTCTGGCAGTCAGTGTGGCAGGGCTAAATAAAAGTACACAGTAGTGCAACTTTGTGTCTTAAAAAGATGACGAGAGAGACCCTAACACCCTAAAACCCTTGGCCCTAAGGAGTTCTTGCTCTACAACCAGCACTGCATCCTTCACTGCATAAATATAATAGGGCGCCCTTTTCATTGATTGCTCAATGGCATGGAAATCGATATGGTGTTTATGTGCGTGTATGTGTATGTGTGTGAGTGTATGTGTGTGTGCGTGTGCGTGTGTGTATATGTGTGTGTATGTGTGTGTGTATGTGTGTGTGTGTGTGTACATATTGTCTTTTGGAGGGGAGGGAGGGCAGGAATTATAAAAACAGCAGAAATCATTTTGGCAGCCTTGCCGTATTTAGCAAGGTTTGTTCCAATGGCAAATAAAAATTATCAACATGCACGTCTGGTCAAGCACCATGCCTTTTTTCCCCTCTCTTTTTATCACGTACCAAGCCTGCAAAGCCTGAGAAGGCGAGGGAAATTGCAAGCTCCCTGCCCGTTTCTCCCAACGGATTAGCAAGAGAGGGTTCCGGCTTGGATCGATCTTGGCCAGCCTGGAAAGTTTACGCACACACACACAATTTTGACATCAAAATTTACACACAGAAGATTATTACTAATTGCAATGGGTGCTGCGGTGTAGTGAACAGCTGACCAGGTGCTGAACTTAACACAACAATTGAGGAGTGCTTGGGAGTGCAGGTATGCAAGCATGATGCAAGCATGGTGCAAGCATGATGCAACATGATACAAGCATGATGCAAGCATGATGCAAGTATGATACTGTGCTACTTTAAAGCAAAGGTGTAAAGCAAGAGGGCTACCTGCTGCAGGTGCTGCTGTTGCTCGGGCTTTTTGCTTGGCAGGGTATTTGGCGAGGAGGCATTTCTTAATGAGGCATCCGGCTGTTGAGGCCGAAGCTGAGGAAACAGTTGCTGCGGTCCTTGCTGGGATGGGATCGAGGTCTCAATGCTAGAAGATGATGCTTGGCCTTGATGGTTTATGGAGCTGCAAGTGTGCATACAGAGTGGGTGTGTTCATGGAGCTGCAAGTGTGCATATACAGAGTGGGTGTGTTCATGGAGCTGCAAGTGTGCATACAGAGTGGGTGTGTTCATGGAGCTGCAAGTGTGCATATACAGAGTGGGTGTGTTCATGGAGCTGCAAGTGTGCATATACAGAGTGGGTGTGTTCATGGAGCTGCAAGTGTGTATAGTGTGCATACAGATTGTGATGATGTGCATTTTTGTGTTACAGGATTGAGGGCTGAGTTGTTCAATCAGTCCAGTTTCTTTTTGTTCAGCTCCTGAACTCGTACCTCGAGAAGACTGTGTGAACGAGTTGTGCGAGTATGTCTGAGGGTGTGCGCAAAAGTGCTTCGCTACCCTGCCTTAACCTCTTAACCGGCATCATCTTACCAGCTGTCTCAGTACGAGTCTGCACAACCACTTTCAGGCACAACCACTTTCAGGACTTAAAGCATCCCTAAAATACTCACAATATGCACGCATCTCCCATGCACACCTATCATCCACCCCCCATATCAGGGACTTGGTCACACATACATCCACACAAATTATTGCATTAACAGGGGTACACAGTGCTTGGCGCTGCCATTGTATGCATGCTTTTGCATTGGTAAGCATGTCTACCCCTCAGCCACCCCATTGTTTGCTAGCATCATCACCTACGAGCTTCTCAATCACGTGCTGTAACTAACCACATTCAAAATAAAGTTGATCACGCACGTGTACGTGCATATAATTGACCAACCCAACCCATGATCAGTCAACCACGATTAGTCAATTATACGCTCGTGTACGTGCATATAACTGACCAACCCAACCCACCTCCTCATTGGCGTCATCTCCACAGCCTCGTCTTCTGTGCAAGCTACTAACGGGCTGCTGCTCATCTGCTTCTTGCGTGCATGCACCTTACGCTGCATGTAGATAGCTATGCACATGCCGATGAGCAGCATGCTTGCAAGCTGTAGGGCGAGCAGGACCCAGTAGGCAGCAGAACAGGTGTCTGACACCGTCCGGAGCACCTGCATTGTAAACAGTTGCAGGCACAAGTCTTTTGCCAGCATGCTTTTAGGTGTCTGACACCGTCCGGAGCACCTGCATTTTAAACAGTTGCAGGCATAAGTCTTTTGTCAGCATGCTTTTAGGTGTCTGACACCGTCCGGAGCACCTG
>Ga0307942_1003808_pt1 | contig 12185 bp, 10 predicted proteins | sample OrgLakmetagen175_FD_201846 | JGI IMG/M metagenome (GOLD analysis project Ga0307942, IMG submission 201846) | Saline water microbial communities from Organic Lake, Antarctica - #175 | ecosystem: Environmental > Aquatic > Non-marine Saline and Alkaline > Saline | place: Antarctica: Organic Lake...
CGTGCGTGCGTGCGTGCGTGCGTGCGTGCGTGCGTGCGTGCGTGCGTGCGTGCGTGCGTGCGTGCGTACGTGCGTGCGTGCGTGCGTGCGTGCGTGCGTGCGTGTGTGTGTGTGTGTGTGTGTGTGTGTGTGTGTGTGTGTGTGTGTGTGTGTGTCATCGTTGAGGAATGAAGTACAAAGCGGACGGAATTGGCAGCCAGAACATCCAAACCAGAACATCCAAACCAGAACATCCAAACCAGAACCTGCGGTTCGGTGGGTGCGGTTGAATATTCCTCCTTCTTCTTGGCCATCTTCGTGTTCCGTGGGCGTTTTCCGTGAGCGATTTCCGTGAGCGATTGTCTACACAATATACCACTAAATAATATAGACAGGTGGGTTGGGATGTTGTTGAATTTGTGCTTTAGGGTTTGCAATTGACAATTTGCAGTGGAGGATAACTGTACCACCATACCAAATTAGTAACATAATCTCAGCAATGACATCGGCTTCGGTCTTATTTCATTGAAATCCCTCTAACGATGCTCGCTTGTCTTCGAGCAAGCTCGAACACAATTAGTTAAAATAAAGTAGAATCAAAGGTAAGATCGAGTTTAAAAATGGTTGCTGTCTTTTTTTATTTTTGAGGCACCATATTTCAATTACGTGAAACAGTGCCTTTTAGCGAGACCCTAGGGGCTTTCGTACGATTTCGTGGAACATGTAACTTTGAAAAATATATATGTGTGTTCAACGTCAACATTCCGTCAAACGAATGGTGAGATTCAAATTTCAGATGCTTCACTGGTGATCCGTAAAAAGTACCAACGTTGTTTTGTGTAATTCCTACCTTGAAGAACAAAAATGTGCTGGAGTGTGCTGTCACACTGCTGAGTATTTAAAACGGTGACTGGATGGAGTCAAAAGGGCAAGTGCAGTGCTTGCAACATCATCACCCTAGCTAGCTAAATCGATATTTAGCAGTTATAAATAGAAAGTAGAAGTGGCCAGCACGCGGCCGTGCTTTGTAAGAAACATCACCAGGATCAGGTAATTGTATTCGACCTCTTCATCAATTTAAACAGAGCGAGTTGAGTATGTATTTTTATTTGGACTAGTCAGTACTGTCCCAGGCGTTGATTATGCAGACAGTCGAGTCGATACCAATTATGCAAAATGATCAGAAAAGCTGGATGTTTTCACTAGTCGCAGCCCGCAGTAGATTCCAGGTTGTACAAAATCTTCTCGTAGGCTGTTCGTAGCAGGCAGGTCTCGCAAACATGCCACGCACGGAACTCCAGCCGCCATCAGATTGAACTGTCACACCCCAGATATTGCCGACCAAAAGACACAATCAGGTTCTACACGGACACTGCAAGCTTTAAAAATAAGCATTGCAAAGGAACATCGCAAAGATCCGTGCCGTGCTTAGGGCTGCTGGCTAGAACCTATAATTAATTGCCCTGCTGTATATATGCACCGTATAATACGACCGTATGTAACTTTTTTGCTAATTTTACAGCATGTTCCGTATTCTATTGTTTATGGTTTTATTTGGTATACTCTGCACACGTGTATGGACGGTTTATATGCCGTATACCTACGTATACAGAAATCCTGTTTACAACACGGCCCTCCTGGCCAACCCTAGTTGTAATGTCTTTCACAAATCTTGCTATGGTTCCTTTTGATTCTGCTTTGTTTGCCGAGTTCCTCAACTGAAGCAGAGATCATTGCGTTGTGAGAGATCTCTGTTATCTGCAAAGCACAAGAATTACACGAGCAAGTGCATTGGCATGGTGGAGGCCTCCCCAGAGGTGTACGTCATGTAGGAAAATGCTGAGAATTTTGGGTTGTGCTGTCTAAGGAGGGTGGATCTGCTGATGGCTGGTGGTGTTGTACATGTACTCCCGGTTGTCTCCTTCATTTGCCCCCTGCCACTCCAAAGTTTCAACCCCCCTCCATTACTAGCAGTCTGTTGCTTTTTTGTTTCCGCGGAGATAGGAGCAACCAGTACAGCATCTACTGGACGGCTGGACGGCTGGAGGTAAACCTATCTTAATCTGAGAAGCGGGGTGGAAAAAGCCACTTCGATACAATTCTAGTTTCAGCTGTTTCAGGAATGTGGAGATTTTGTACAGTCAGACATTCGCTGCTGTCTATATCCATGCGACAAATCAAGATCCTTGAGAGCCTGTTTTGCTGATGGCTTAAATGATCATACTACATGCTAAGTTTTGCCTTTATACAATTAACTCTCATTTTTTGCAAGTTGGCACCCAGAGAGAAGTGCAGGGTACTGCTGAGTTGTGGGCAAATAGAATAGTAGTTCAGACTTGTTGAGCGCACGAACCAAATTGCATGTTCTTGATTGTGCAGGGCACCTGTTCTATACTTGATTAATGATGCACCTGATTTATCAGGGACATAGGTTGCTGTTAGATAAGCGTTGCTAGCGGCTCCATTGGCAGCGCCATTTTTGATCAAGTTCTGGTGGTATTCATGGTACGTTGCTATGGTATTGGCATTTCCTAGTTTGTGAATAGGGTGCATTTGTGCTTGCAAGGCATCCTGGGAAGTGAAGAGGTATCAAAGACTCAAGGTAGGTGACTGAGCCGTGTTTGGTTGATTTTGTGTTTGTATGATTTTCGTGTTCTTTTGCAAGCCAATAGATGCTATAGAAGGGATTTCCCTCAGGGTCAGATGTTTTTGGAGGATAAGGGAAAAATGAAAAGCTACGCAAGCAGTGAGAATTCACTCCCCACATCAATTAGCAAAAGGAGCCACTTTGGTACCGGTACCGTAAAACTCCTCCACCAAAAGAAGAAAGTAAAAGATCGACGGGGACGAGGAGGGTTGCAGGTTTGACCTGAAATCGTCTCCTGATGAGTGGTGATAACAGTGCTTGAAAGGACACGTCTGGTATGGACAAGTCTGGCAGTGTAATCGACAGAATGAGCATGAAGCTTGGAAGCCAGTTTCTAAAGTCTTTGAGAATCAAGACCCAGCTCCTTAAAAGGCTCCGGCGTGTTATTGTTGTAGATGGTGCCACCCGCTCCCAAAAGGATGGTGTGAAGGGTAACGGATGCTCTTTGAAAAATGGAGCAGAGGCCTTTATGCTGTTTCTGCGCGGCGCTCAGCCGTTTCTTCAGTCTAGTGTTATCACAGTACTTGATCTCAATGAGTTTAATGTCACGTTGGAGAATGCTGAGATCTTTGGGTTGATGCTGTCTGAAGAAAGTGGATCTGTTGATGGCGGCTGGCGGTGCTGTAGAAGTGCTCCCGGTCTCCCTCAACCTCAACTGCCCCCTGTCACTCCTAAGAACCCGTCCCCCTTCGTTGCTAGTCTGTTACCTTTTTGTTTTTGCAGAGATGGGAGCAACCAGTACAGCATCCGGATGTCAGCTGTAATTGGAATCTGGAGATTTTGCATAGCCAGCCGTTTGCTGCTACCTATATCCATGCAGAGAAAGCAGGATCCATGGAGCCTTTCTTGCTGATGGCTTTGAAGAGCATACTGCATGCTAAGTTGTGTCTTTCATTGATCATATATCGTATTTACTGTATGCATCCAGAAAAGATATGCAGGGCACTGTCTAAGTGAGGGCAGAGGGGGCAAGTTTTACTTGTTGAGTGCTTAAACCATACCGCATGCTTTTGGTTGTACAGGGCTCCTGTTCTGTACTTCATAATGATGCACATGGTTTCAACAGGGGCACAGGATGCTGTTAGGTAAGCGTTTCTAGCGGCTCCATTGGCAGTGCAATTTTTGATAAGGGTCTAGTAGTATTCATGATAGTTTGCTTTTGCATTGGCATTTCCTAGTTTGTGGAGGGGGTGCATTCGTGCTTGCAAGGCGTCCTGGGAAGTGGATGGGTACCAGAGGCTTGAGGTAGGTAGCTGGGCTGTGCTTGGGTGATTTTGTATATGATTCGGTGTTCTTCATGTTCTTTTGCAAGCCAGTAGATGTTGTTGAAGGGATTTCCCTCAGGGCCAGCTGTTTTGATGGAGGTATGAAGAAAAAGAAAAAAGGAAAAACTCCGCTGGTAGTGATGACACAGCCAGCATGATTAAGGGAGGGGGTTACTTAGGTGCCCGCACAAGGCAACCCCCCACCACGCAAACCATTAAAAAGAAATTAATGTGGATCAGAGGGGTTGTGTGCCGTAGCACCCGGACCCAATCCTTGACTGTTGTTGCTTGTGTTATATTGCAGTGCATACCTTGTTTTTGTGAGTGCAGATGTATGTCTGATGGAGTGCTCATTCAGTTTGTGTGTCAGGTTTTTAATCTTATGGTAGTCCAGATTAAGGTCTGCCAGAGGTTTGTCTGCATAGTCTTTGTAGATAGTCCCCATAACTCCAACGAGGATCACGTGGAGCTTGACTCCCCTATATCTTTGTCTGTTTAGGTTGGCCATAAGCGTGCTGTGCTGTGCTTTTGCTTTTTGGAGTTGGGGATCAGGCCTAGTGTCTTCACATAATTCAAACTCAATCAGGTGAACCTCCCACTGGTTTGGATTAAAACTTTGGTCTTTAGCAAGCTGTTGAAATTTTTGGTTGCGGGTGGTTACGCGAGAGGGGCACACAGTGCTAGGTAAAACTAGAATGGCGTCAGGACGAGAAGAGGCTTTTAGAGCATGTGCTGTTAGCTTTGGTAGCAACCAAGAGGGCAGTGATTTGTTGACGGTATTTCTCAAATCTAGGTCTTGCTCTGATAGTTTATCTGCGCTGCCTACATCAGTGTAGGCAATTTGGTTGGCACCGCATGGTTCCTTTTGTAGGGCTTGGACAATCAGCACACTTGCCATATTATGGCGTTTTATAATGTTGTTCCTCTTTATAGTGTGTTGGCAGCCTGAGAGTATGTGAAGCGCACTATCAGTGCAAGGGCAGATGGGGCAGTTTGCATTGGGAGAGAAGCCATACCAGTAGGCGTGTTCTTGATTAAATCTTGTACCAGTGCGGTACCTCATAACATTACGCTTTTCGTAGAGTTTGAGATTACTAGAAAAGAAAAGACTCCGCTGGTAGTGATGACACAGAGATTACTATTGCTCCAGAAAGCATTTGTTTATAGACCAAAGGTCTAAGGTCCTTCCAGTAGCTGTAATACCCTGCGTTTGTTTTGGCACTCCCCAGTCTGTGTGAGTTGCACATTTCCGTTTTCAGCTTGGCCTTAAATCATCGAGTGCACGGAGCCTAGGTGTAGTTGTCCCTCTTCCGCTGGGATTCTCATCGGTGTCTTTAGCCACAAGCCAGTAAAATTGTGTGTATGCATTACCGTCTGGAGCTGGAGGCTGAAAGTGCATGTCATGACCTCTGTAAGGCAGAGTGTTTGGCGATTGCATCTGCACATTCATTTCCGGCAATGCCACTATGGGCTTTCATTTTATAGAAGCAGATAGGTTCTGGTGAAGCAGAAATCATAGATACAATTTGTTCTAGCAGATTTGAGTGTATATGGGCTCGTTGCATTTCAGGGAAGAGTAGTTTTCTAATTTGGCTTAGGGAGCATGCACTGTCCGATGCAATCAGGGTATACTTATTGGTAAGCGCTGCTGCAAACCCTGTGAGCTCAGCTCTATTGATGGTGTTTGTCCTTCCCACGCGTCCTGAGTCCACATAACATTCAGCTTTGGTTTGAGGGTAGTATACCCCTGCGCCTATAAAGTTTTCGGCCTTGCCTATGCAGCTTCCGTCAGTGTATGCACATAGTTTCCAATTGGGGCACTTCAATTCAAACTGCTTATCGTTCCATGGTTGGAGGTGGACGTTTTGGCCTCTTTCATGGCCAGTGACGTCCTCTCTTTTTGATTTGAAGTACTGGGGGAAAATGTGGTTGGTGATGTGGTCTGTATGTGTCCTCTCTTGCAAGGTAATGACTTTTTTCCCAAACTGCTTCTGGGATACTCCTTTGCAGTGTTTGCAGCCAATTTGGCGAGGCATCAGTTAAATGCTATTGTGCTTCTTTGTTACAGACAGCAATAATATCCATGCTCTAGGTGTGGTTGGAGAAATTACGTTGTACACCCTTCCACGAGGTTGGCATTGCATATGTGAAATTTGTCTTGGGGATGAAGCCAAGCGTGGTGCAGTATTTTTGGGTTATCTCGCACCAATGCTCTGTAGGCATTGATGCTCTTGTTTTCCCAGTTGGGTAGAAATAAGAAGGTGGCGGTTGGTAGCTCGCTACACATCGCAGATCGTAGGGAGTGTTGCACGCACTTGAGCATTTTTGTGTCATCATACACTGGGTGGCAGATTGAGAAACCTGAAAACTTGGTGGCAAATGCATTGTATTTGGCACCAAAGACAATGTCACGGTGATGTTTGCTCCAATATGAGGAGTTCCCAGGATCAAAGTCCAGAGCAGACGCCATTTTTTCTTTTGAGACCATGGCGCATGGTTGTAGTGCTGCACTGATGTGTTGGGGTAGGCTACGGGAGTAGGATTCTAGTGTTATTTGGCTTGTCTTAGGGGTTTTGAGGCGTGCTTGGTGGTCTTGGAGCAGACCCGCAATTTCAGAGGCTAGGCAATGAACAGGAGGAGACATATTTCTGTGTAGTCCGTTTTTCTAAGCTTCCTGGAACCTTTTTTTTAAAAGGTGGAAGCGCTCAGGAGTCATCATGCCTATGCATTTGCCATCTGACTTATATATGCAGGCCGCTCTAGCTTCATACATTTTTGGGAGGGAAGCCTTGTGTGTGGCGTTTATCATTGGCAATCTGTTTTGCGCAATATCATCTTTCAGGCGGACAAGGTCCACCGTTCTGATCCAAACTTCATAGTGCCCCGTGGGAGTGATGTCCACATGTGGATTGGTTGATTGCATATCGAAGCAGGCCTTTGACCTTATTTATATGCCTTGTGTGGATTTCCATCTGCTATGATTTATTAATGTGCAAAAACCTTGCCTCTTTAGGTTGTCAAGTCCTTCATCAAGGGGGGGTGCAATTTGCTTAGCTTCATAAATTTAAATCATTTGCCGAAAGCTTGCCCATGAGTGCAGTAGTTCTTTTGGCTCCCAGGTGGGGCTCCAGGTTACCTTGAACAATTTGTGTTGTGATGCATGTGACCTAGCTAGCTTCTTTTTCGTCTAAGGAGAGGTCGTGACAGGCAGGACAGCTCCAGTCAGACTGTGCATCTATGTTAATTCTGTCTTCTTCCTTGTAGCATTGGAGCTGTTTTAGACATGACCAGTGGTAGTGCGGTTGCATACGCTGCATTGGTACATATCTGTGGTAGGTAGATTTCCTTGTTCTGTGTGTTCCTCACGTGTTCCTGGGTCACAGCAGATCTCGCAGCCGTCATCTTCCACATCTATGCGGGTAATAGGCTCCGTGCTGATGATAGTTCTGCCTTTGTCGGCTTTAAGCAGACGAAGAGCCCATTATTCAGTTATCAAGGGCTCATAATGTGTTTAGTTACTGCTCTTGGTCTTTGGCTTCCGTTTCATCTGCTCTGCGTTTGTTGTTGGCGTGCAGGCGATGGTCTACCACTTTTGCAGCTTGCAGATGGTATTGGTACACATAGTTAAAAGCAACAGATGGGTCGTTGAAAGTTCCCATTAAAAGCATCAGATGGGTCGTTGGCGCTTTGTCCCCTTAAGCTTGGGCGGATGTTCATTTGCCTGTGGGGCGAGTGTTTGTTGTCTCTCTGCTAGCCTTTGTGATTTCCTTTGTGTAGTGTTTTGTATTTCGCTATCCTGGGTTGCTGAGGGGGATTCTGGTGGTGTCCCCACGGGATATGGGCGTTTTTTGCAAGCATTCTTGATATGGCAGTCTTCTGCATTGGCATCTTGAGTCTCGTACCTCTGAGTCATGGAGCGTGTTTGCCTTTGTGGAGATCCTAAATTTGATGCTGGAAAGCATGTTGTAATAAGTTAACATCATCAGATTGTCCTTGGGAGCACTGGTGCAGATTTTCCGGTCGTCCAGTTTTGTTAGCATTGCCTTGAATCTGTCTTAAATGAGGTGCGTATGCTCATCATGGTCCTTGTGTGTGCGCTTTCTGTTCGTGCTCGCTAATCTATTGTTAGCAGCAGATGTACAGGGTAGTTCCTGCCTGGTCATGGCACGGGTTTGCCTAGGTGTGGTCGCAACACTATGAGGTTGTATTTGTTCTGAACCGACCGCTGCAGGTCTGATATTTTTAGTGGGTTGCTCCTCTGTGTCCATTGCATCTGTATGATGTCCTTGTAGGGGCTGTTGTGACAAGATTTGGTTGGCTCTCTGGACATTATTGTGTATGATGTCAGGGGTGGGCTGGCTAGCTGATTGCTGTATCCTCACCCGTCTAAGAGCGAGTTACAGGGTGTCTTTGAAAGGCTGGGGGTGCGGCATGCTGTGTGTGGCATTGGGAGGATATTAGGTGTTTGGCGCAGTGTGCGTACGCGAACGGTTGCTTGTCTTTCTGTCCTTTCGTGTTTAAATGCCTGGCACAAGCCCTCGATGGCCATTGGAGCTGTGTTTACTTTTCTGTCTTCAGTCAAGGTATTGCATCCCTTGCTACAGTGCCAAAATATTTCTTGAGCTATGTCTTGCGTGGTCACAGTCGTTGAATCTGTGTTTAGGAGAGCAGATAGTCGGTTTACAGACATGTTCATCAAAGCAGCTGCAGTGTCTCCCAAATTATAGTATAAGGGCGTTACCAGTGATTGTACGTGTGTTATTTGCTTCCAAGAGGTCAGTGGGAGTGGAGGCCCCCAGTGCTACAAGGGGCTTGAAGATGACGTGTATGTACCAGGTTATCAAGGTTGTACACAATCCATTTGGATGAAACAAGGGCTGAGATCCATGTCAGGCCCTCAGAGAAATGTCTGTTGTTCTCATTAATAACACACATATTAGAAAGTTCGATACTAAGCAGCTGCCGTACCTGCATATTGAATCCTAGGAGGCATCTCAGAGGGATTGATGACTCCCTGTGTTGTGCTTGTAGATCAAAGGCTTCTTGTCTTAAGAGGGAAATTTGATTGCGGAACAGCTTCTCTGTTGTACATTTATGTTTGTGGCTTTTATGTTCATGCTGTGTATTGGGGCTTCAGCATTTCGCCTGTGATATTCCACTGAAATTGAATGGCATCCTAGGCCAAAGTCATCTTTGTTCTCTCTGATCATGGCAGTGGGGGTGCTTTTCATGAACTTGAATGTATGCTTGATTAGGATCCCAATTTTATTGTCCCAGTCGTTTAGGGTCAGGGACGCAGGGGGTGACTGATAATGCATATGCTATGCCTGGCATGATCGCGGTATTTATAATGTGTATGGCCTGACAGGGGGAGGCGTATGAGTTTCTGAGGCCTGTAAATTTTTGTTGTGAGGAATCTGTCATACGTGACGTGTGTATTGGTGTGTCCAGTTCAGGCTCATAGTAAGCTCAATGCCGAGATAGGTAAAAGGATCATTTTGCTCAATGAAGTGTGCATGTTGTCCTTGGACGAGTATTTTGTTGGAGATCTGTGTCCTCAGGCAGATGTTTCGTTGGATCTTTTCCTTACACTCCAGTTTTGGCAGCCCCGTGTAGGATTCCTGTTACCTTTGTCTTGCTGCCTGAGACCTGCAGAGCAGCCCAATTAGAATACCTGGTCAGCTTGTCCGCTTTGATATGGAGGTTTCTAAGGGAGTGGATATGGTGTGTATATCCCAATTGTGTTTATGAAGGGGCGTCTGCATTTTGTCCTAAAAGGGTCCTTCAGCAAATTGGAGTTGGTCTGTTGGTATGGAGCCCAATAATTTACACACGTGCGGGAATATGCGATGGAGCGATGCGCAGGGATTTGTGGTCATCCTTTTATTCCAGGAGGGAAGATGCATGAAGGTAACTGTTGTCTCTGTGCTAAGGGCAGCAGAGTAAATTGCAAGCCTTGTTGCTAAATACATGGTGTTTTCGTTATGTCCTTTCCAGCACTATTATCAACTCTCATCAGGAGACGGTTTCAGGTCAAGCCTGCAACCCTCCTTATAACCGTTGATCTTTTCTTTCTTCTTTTGGTGGAGGAGTTTTACGGTACCCGGTACCAAAGTGGCTCATTTTCCTTAATCAATGTGACTAGTGGTTTTTCACTGCCTTCGTAGTCCTGATCCTAATTGACTTATTCTTCTTTTCTTTATTCTTGTGTTAGGAAAGCCAGACCGTAGCCGCCTCGCCCCATTAATTAATAAAAATTAACGCTCTTGCTGATCGTGATCAGTGACACACGTACAAAACAAACTGCTTAGGCAGTTTGAGCATGATACACAGGTTCATTTTTTACTATTTATCGGCTTTCCACCCATGTACATGCATGGCCGAGGCCCGTCCAAGCCATGGTACGCAAGGTACTCAACGTGTGCTTGCTTCTTCTCAGCAGCAACCTCTCGAGCGCGTGCCGCCTGAACTTCCTGCGTCACAGATCACACAACAACAAAGAGAGGTAAGAATTAAATACTTTACACTGTCCCCATATCTGAAATGTATACAATACATATGGTCTGAGGTCTTGAAAGGATAATGCATGTTCCTGAAAGGAATATGCATATGACACTGCTGTACGTACAAAAACTCACCCCCCCTCTAGAAATTAAAAAAAGTATTACAGCTAATTAAATTGAACGTCGCAGCACAACTGGACAGTACTGGACAGTAGCAACAATTGAAAACAACTGGACACGACTGGACACAACTGGACAGTAGCAACCACGGAACACAACTGGACACGACTGATCAAAACTGAGCACACCTGGACAACGTTGAACAAAATGGACTGTAGCAACCACCAAACGTACACGTGCCACCAAACGTACACGTGCCACCAAACGTACACGTGCCACATGATCGTCGCAGCGCAAATGAACAGCAGCAACTGTATGATCTTTACCTGCTTGCAAGGGTTCCGCCGCAAACTCATAGAACGTTACTCTGCACTCACACACACGTATTCATTTACAAACGCACAGCAGCACCACTCACAGAACGTCAGTCTGCACTCACACACGCATTCACTTAAAAATGCTCAGCAAAACCACTCACAGAACGTCACTCTGCACTCACACACGTATTCATTTACAAATGCACAGCAGCACCACTCACAGAACGTCACTCTGCACTCACACACGTATTCATTTACAAATGTACAACAGCACCACTCACAGAACGTTGCTCTGCACTCACACACGTATTCATTTACAAATGCACAGTAGCACATTTCCGTCAGCAGTGGCTTGCTGGGTGCTGTTAGAAGCAAACGATTGATTGATTTCGGCTATATATGTGCATAAGCTTGAGGGCAAGCTCTGACTAATAAGACCTATCTCTTCAGGGTTTCCTTTTCCTCAATGAATATGGGATTGGTTTCACTGCCTTGTAATTTTTTTCTGAGACTGTTTTTTTAGGAGTGCACGTGACACTGAGAATGATGCCAGCACGTGGAGAACGAAGCCACACGTGTGCCTCTGCTCAGTGCTGAGAGCAAGGTTTACTGATGCACCCACACCCAGCAATGTTTTGACAATTTTTACACACAAGGTAAGGAAAAAACAGGTGCACAAGGTAAGGAAAAGACAGGTGCACCAAGGTAAGGAAAAAACAGGTGCACCAAAGTAAGGAAAAATAGAAGGTGAAAAATTAGGTGCACCAAGGTGAACCATACCACAAGGTGAAGAATGATGCCACAAGGTGAAGAATGATGCCACAAGGTGAACAATAATGCTCTATGTTGAAAATGACGCCACAAGGTGAAGAATGATGCCACAAGGTGGAGAATGATGCCACAAGGTGGAGAATGATGCCACAAGGTGGAGAATGATGCCACAAAGTGAAGAATGATGCAACGAGGTGAAGAATGATGACACAAGGTGAAGAATGCTGCTCTATGTTGAAAATGACGCCACAAGGTGAAGAATGATGCCACAAGGTGGAGAATGATGCCACAAAGTGAAGAATGATGCCACGAGGTGAAGAATGATGCACCAAGGTAAAGAATAATGCTCGATGTTGAAAATGACGCCAGCCCTTGATCTAAGCGTCTGTTACAATGATGCGTCAGTACACCACCCAGCCCCTGCACAAGCTCGCCATTATCCTCACTTCATTCTCATAGCTAGGGTTGGCCAGAACCGTATATAGTTTAGTTTCAATTTTCGACACTGGTTGATTTTGTTTCACCAGCCAATTGCCATCAGCCAGAGTCTCGGGCTGTAGGCCATCCTTGTAACCCCTTGTAA